>OJBP01000001.1_pt1 | contig 366846 bp, 365 predicted proteins | sample 1590691 | NCBI WGS metagenome assembly OJBP01 (sample SAMN05416848, study PRJEB24817) | seawater metagenome | isolation source: Sea water | place: Canada:Atlantic | collected 2013-07 | reverse complement strand
TGTTTTATGGGATTGTATCCCACAAAACAGTATTATCGGGAATCCCGATAGTTTTTTATGTTGTTTTTGTATATATACCATAACTAACTGTAATATATGCATATTGTTAATACCTTGTTAATTTTATATTTCAATAAGTGGGATATAATCCTACATATTATTACACGTTGATTCTTAGTTTATAGGTGAATTATGTACAAATCTCCATTTTTAAATGAAATCAGTGATTTTATGATGGCTCGGCGCTACAGTAAAAGAACGATTAAAACGTATATTACTTGGATTCGCGCTTACATTAATTTTAATGATAAAAAGCACCCTTCTGAGTTGAGTTCATCTGATATCAAGCGCTTTTTAACACACCTTGCGGTTAACCGAAACGTTTCTGCTAGTACTCAAGCAATCGCTTTAAATTCGTTGGCTTATCTGTATAACAAGTTTCTTGAGCAACCTATTGAGAATATGGGGGATTTTAAGCGTGCGAAGCGACAAGCTAAATTACCAGTAGTTTTAACTCAAGAGGAAGTGGCATTGTTGCTTAAGCATGTACCGCAACAATATAAATTATTGATTGGTATGTTATATGGTTCTGGCTTGAGGCGTATGGAGCTTGTACGCTTGCGTGTGAATGATGTTGATAAAAGTATGAAGCAGGTTCGAATCTGGAATGGTAAAGGTTTTAAACACCGTTTTACCACATTGGCCGTTGAGTTGTTGCCTGCCATAGAGCAGCAAATTAAGCGAATTGAGTTATTGTTGAATGATGATTTGAAGAACCCTGATTATGCCGGTGTTTGGCTGCCAGATGCGCTTGAAAGAAAATATAATGGGGCGAATAAGACATTGGGGTGGCAGTACTTATTTGCTTCTGTGCGGTTAAGTATTGACCCAGAAAGCAATAAAATACGCCGGCATCATATGGATGAGTCGATGGTTAATAAGGTGATTAAGCAAGCAGGTAAAATAGCTGGTTTAACAAAGACGATTAGCTCCCACACTCTGCGGCATTCATTCGCTACGCATTTGCTACAAAGTGGCGTTGATATTCGTACGGTACAATCGCAACTAGGCCATGCTGATGTTAAAACAACGGAGATTTATACACATGTTTTAAAGCAGGGTGCTGATGGCGTTAAAAGCCCGTTGAGTGAGCTTTTAAAAACGATATAAATTGATAGGGCGCTTTATGTCATCGTCACCAATTCTTCTGCATTGGTTGGGTGAATGGCCACGGTGTCATCAAATTGTTCCTTCGTAGCACCCATTTTGATGGCAACAGCAAAGCCTTGTAGTATTTCATCCGAACTTTCACCAAAGAGGTGACAACCGACTACTTTTTCATCTGTTCCAACTGTTACTAACTTCATGGTAGTGGGTTGTTTGTTAGGTGTTAATGCTTGCGTCATTGGGTTGAAGGTAGATGTGTAAATTTTTACATCATCACCATGTGCATCTTTTGCTTGTTGTTCGGTTAAACCAATGGTGCCTATGGGTGGGTGCGAGAAGATAACGCTTGGAACAAGGCTGTAGTCTAGTTTTCTATCGATTTGGCCGTTGAATAACCGGTCGCTTAGTCGCCTTGCGGCGGCTATGGCAACAGGGGTGAGGGCGATTCTGCCGGTGACATCGCCTACTGCAAAGATATTGTCTTGCGTTGTTTTTTGCCATTCGTCGGTGTCTATGAAACCACGCGCGTTAGTTTCTAGTTGTGCATTTTGTAGGTTTAAGCCATCTGTATTGGCAGATCTACCTATTGCCCATAATACTTCGTCAAATTCGCCATCTAGTGCGCCATTATTGGTGTGGATAGTTAATTTCCCGTCGGCATTTTTTTCTATTGAAGTAGGTGATGATTGTGTTTCAAGAGCAATGCCTTGGTGGGCCATGGCTTTAGCGAGTTCTGTACCTAGCATGTTGTCAAACTGTCTAAGGGCTTGGTTACCACGCACGACTAAGCTGATTTGCGTGCCAAGTGCTTGGAATACACCGGCGAGTTCTACGGCAATAAACCCTGCGCCTATAACGGCTACTTTTTTAGGTTGTTGTTCTAATTCAAAAAAACCATCGGATGTGATGCCGTATTCAGCACCAGGAATAGATGGAATAGAGGGTTTGCCACCCGTGGCGATCAGGAAGCGTTCGGCCGTGTATTGTTTGTTACCGACTTGTATGGTGTGTTGGTCGATAAATGAGGCGGCGCCTTCAATGTTATCTACTTTGTTATTACTTAACCCGTTGGCATAAATACCATTTAAACGTTCAATATAGGCATCGCGTTTTTGTTTGAGTTCGTTCCAGTTGAAGCCATTTAGTGTGGCATCGAAACCATAGTTACTGGCTGTATTAATAATGTCTGCTGTTGTTGCGGCATACCACATAACTTTTTTAGGAACGCAGCCAACATTAACGCAGGTACCACCTAAACGAGCTTGTTCTACAACAGCGCATTTCGCACCGTATGAAGCAGCTCTGTTAGCGCCCGCAATACCACCACTACCGCCGCCAATTGAAATTAAATCGTAATCATATTTCATAGTAGTTCTAATAACTTATAGAGTCTAATTAAAGTAAAATGTTTTCTAATACTTTTTGGTAGGTTGCTGATAACGTGTCTAAATCATCAACGCTAACGCATTCGTTAATTTTGTGAATAGTGTCGTTGATAGGGCCCAGTTCAATAACCTGTGCGCCATAGGGGGCGATAAAGCGACCATCGGATGTACCGCCACCTGTTGATAATTCGGTTTGAAGACCAGTGACATCCATAATAGCTTTTTTAACCGCGCTTGTCAGTTCACCGCGTTCTGTAATAAAAGGTAGTCCAGAGAGATTCCAAACGAGTTCATAATTATCGGATTGCTGATCGATGATGTGTGTGATGCGGCTTTTAATTGTTTCTGGCGTGAGTTCACTTGAAAAACGTAGATTAAATATAAGTTCTAATGAGCCAGGAACAACATTGGTTGCGCCAGTACCTGAGTTAATGTTGGAAATCTGAAAGCTGGTAGGGGGGAAGTATTCATTGCCTTCATCCCAAATTTCAGCGGTTAAGCCTGAAAGAATAGGCGCTAATGCATGAATAGGGTTTTCAACTAATTCTGGGTAAGCGACGTGGCCTTGTTTGCCGATTAGCGTTAAGTAACCATTGATAGAGCCACGGCGACCCACACGCACCATATCGCCAAAGTTTTTATGACTAGACGGTTCACCGACGATGCAATAATCAATTTTTTCGCCACGGGCATTGAGTGCTTCCATGACTTTTACTGTGCCATTGGTAGCAGGGCCTTCTTCATCGCTGGTGATTAGAAAGGCAATAGAGCCGTCATGATTAGTGTGCTCAGCGATAAAGCCATCGCAAGCGGTCATCATGGCGGCTAGGCTGCCTTTCATATCCGCTGCGCCACGGGCGTAGATTAAGCCGTTTTTAATGGTAGGTTCAAACGGGGGCGTGTCCCATTCTTCAAGCGGCCCTGTGGGTACAACATCGGTATGACCGGCAAAGGCGAAAATAGGCGAACTTGTGCCACGACGTGCCCACATGTTCTTCGTATCGCCAACATTCATCCATTCAATAACAAAACCACGTTGTTGCAGATATTCGGCCATTAAATCCATACAGCCCGCATCGTCAGGCGTAAGTGAGGCTTTTTTAAGGAGTGCTTTGGTTAACTCGAGAGTTTCGCTCATGACGCTGTGAATAGTTGCTGGTAAGACGTATCAGAAAAGCCCAATTCAAGAGACTTTCCAGTGTCGAGAATAGGGCGTTTTATAATCGCTGGGTTTTCAAGCATAATGCTCATGGCGTGTTCTTTATTGATGCTATCTTTTGTTTCTTCGGGCAGTTTACGCCACGTTGTGCCACGTTTGTTCAGCATCGCTTCCCAGCCTAATGATGATTCAAGTGACGTTAATAACTCGTCCGTTAAACCAACTTGTCGGTAATCGTGGAAAGTAAACTCGACACCATTAGCCTCCAGCCATTTCTTGGCCTTCTTAATGGTGTCGCAGTTTTTGATGCCATACATAACGATGGACATATTAGTCCCTTAACAAGTCGTTTAAGCCTGTTTTGCTACGTGTTTTTTCATCAACTGTTTTGATGATGATGGCTGCATATAGACTGTGAGTGCCATCTTTAGACGGTAAGTTACCCGGCACAACCACAGAGTAAGGAGGAACGCGGCCGTACATAGTTTCACCCGTTTCGCGGTTATAAATTTTTGTGCTTTGGCCAATGTAAACGCCCATTGAAATAACAGAGCCTTCGCCAACGATAACGCCTTCAACGACTTCTGAACGAGCGCCGATAAAGCAGTTGTCTTCAATAATAGTTGGGCCGGCTTGTAATGGCTCCAACACACCACCGATGCCTACGCCGCCTGATAGATGCACGTTTTTACCAATTTGTGCACATGAGCCAACGGTTGCCCAGCCATCGACCATTGAGCCGCTATCAACATACGCGCCAATGTTAACGAACGATGGCATTAATACGACGTTAGGGCCAATGAATGAGCCCGCACGAACAACTGATCCCGGTACAGCACGCATGCCGCCTTTTTTGAAGTCAGCTTCTGAGTAGTTAGCAAATTTAGTTTCTACTTTGTCGTAGTAACCGTTGTTATCACCATCCATCACGCGGTTATCGTTAATTTTGAAGGACAGTAGCACAGCTTTTTTAAGCCATTGGTTTACAACCCAATCACCATCTTTCTTTTCAGCAACACGGCCTTCACCGCTATCTAACATGGCAAGTGCCTGTTCAACCGAGCTGCGAATTTCTGTTGATACGGTAGTTGAATCGAAGTCTGCTCGGTTATCGAAGGCTTCGTTAATGATATTTTCTAGGTTTGACATGTTTTTCCTTAGTTTTATTAAGTTTTATTAAGTTTAGTTTTTAAAGTGATTGGATGAAGTTGTTAATTCGGTTAGCTGCTTCTATACATTCTTCCACAGGGGCAACAAGTGCCATACGAATATGGTTTTTACCGGGGTTACCTTGGGCTGTATCACGAGATAAATATTGCCCGGGTAACACTGTCATGTTTTGTTGTTCGAATAATTGTTGGGCAAATAGGTCATCCGCAATCGGGGTTTTTGCCCACAGGTAAAAGCCAGCATCGGGTCTGTTGAGTGACATGTTGTCGCCAATAATGTTGATAACTGTATCAAACTTTTGTTGATAAAGCGCTCGGTTATGTTCAACGTGCGTTTCATCTGACCAGGCTGCAATGCTCGCGTGTTGTGTTGGTACGGGTAATGTGCAGCCGTGATACGTACGGTAGCGAAAATACTCGTTGATAACGCTCGGGTCACCTGCCACAAAGCCCGAGCGCAAACCAGGGGCATTAGAGCGTTTTGATAAGCTGTGGAAGACCACGCAGCGCGCAAAGTTTTTGTTACCCATGTTAGTGCTGGCTTCAAGCAGACCCGTTGGTTTAATTCCATTTTCAGGGTAAATTTCTGAATAACATTCATCAGCGGCAATAATGAAATTGTATCGATGTGCGAGTTTAATTAAATTTCGTAACTGTGTGTTGCTGTGTACTGCACCGCTCGGATTGCCAGGGTTGCAAATATAGAGTAGCTGGCACTTTTTCCAGATAGATTCATCGACATCGTCGTAATTTGGTAAGTAGTGATTGCTTTCATCGCAATTAATAAAATGCGGTTGAGCGCCGGCTAGCAAGGCAGCCCCTTCGTAAATTTGGTAAAAAGGGTTGGGCATCGCAACAATACCTTGTTGCGTACTATCGATAATACATTGAGCAAACGAAAACAACGCCTCACGTGTGCCACTAACAGGCAAAACATGATCATGTGGGCTAATGTCAGTAGTTTCTATGCCGAATCGTTTACATAACCAAGCTGCAATCGTTTCGCGTAATGAGTCAATTCCACGGGTGTTAGGGTACTGGCCTAAGCCTTGTAGGTTATTAACTAGTGCGTCGGTAATAATTTGTGGAGTAGGGTGTTTAGGCTCACCAACAGATAAGGCAATATGATTCAGGTGTGCTGGTGGTTTGACACAACTTTTCAATTGAGCTAATTTCTCAAATGGGTAGGGTTGTAGAGAGTTTAAGTCAGGGTTCATTGCGCCAAATACTATTTCAAAGTGGAGTAGTATAAATTATTCGTCTACAGGTTAGAATTAAAAGCCATTATAGATTGCCAAAAAAAGACGTTAATGAGACCCAATTTATTACAAATATTTGCTAAAGCACCCGTTAGTGGCGAGGTCAAAACACGTTTAGCAGCAGATATTGGTGATGTCGACGCTTGTGAAGTATATAAGGAACTGCTATCGAACACATTGAAAAACGGGGTGTCTAAAGACTGGCAAAGCGAAATGTGGTGTACACCAGATGATCAGCACCCATTTTTAAAAAAACTTAGTGAACAATATAAGGTATCACGGCGTATTCAGTACGATGGCAGCTTGGGCCAGCGTATGTTAAGCGCACTTCAACATGGCCAGATAAAGGCGCAAAAGGTGGTTTTGATTGGTTCCGACTGCCCGGTGATGTCATTAGATACGATTCAAGCGGCGTTTAATGCGCTAGATACCTACGATGTTGTGTTCTCACCAGCAGAAGACGGAGGATATGTTCTGGTTGGTTGCAGTAGAACGAGTGAAGAAATGTTTGAAGAGGTTGAATGGAGTGTTGCAGAAACGCTAGAACAAAGCATGTCTGCATTAAAACGCTGTGGTTTGTCTTACCAGTTGTTACCAGTGTTATGGGATGTGGATACGTTAATAGATTTAAAGCGCTGGCAGGGTGTTAGTTAATAAAATTCCAACAAGGAAAATAGACTCGTAAATATGCCTAGATATAGCGAGCAAACGGCCCGTGTTGTTAGTGGTAGGTATTCGTTATTTTGAGGAGTGGTTTTCAATGAACGATTGCATCACTGGTAGAATGCCGGCGCCTAATTGCACATCTTGCACAATGTCCTTTTCAATAAGGACGGTGGTGGGTGTTGCACGAATATTAAATTTTCTTGCGGCCTCAAGGTCTTTAGAGATATCAACACTGATAATACTGGGGTTTTGATCGCTTTGTTCTATAACCCATGGCGTTATACTTTTACAAGCGCCACAGCTTGGTGAATGAAAGTAATACACCTGCCAATCGTTTTGATTATCGCCAGCATCTGGGTTTTTTGAACCAATTAACCTAAAGCGGGCTAAATAGATGTTGCCGAAATAGCCAACTAAAAGCACGAGGATAGCGGCGAGAAATACAGCGGAATAGTTCATATAATTAAAACCGAGTTAGTGAAGCTATAGTATATAGCTTAATTTTAATCGGTGTGATTGATTAAGGTGTTTGAAAAAATCTTAATTAATAATTATAAGTAAGGTTAAATTCCCACCTTAAGTTATTGATTTTTATTGATATTAATTTATTAATAAAATTTTTGATTGCTGGAGGGTATAATACCTATAATCCAAAAACTTGTAAAAATTCAATTTAAATGAAAGCGACTAACGCGCCTAACTTGATTGTTAGCTCAGAGAATCTAACTAAAAAATACGGTGATATTTCAGTTGTTGATAAGCTTAATTTATCAATAGAGGAAGGTTGTTTTTGTGGAATTCTCGGGCCCAACGGTGCAGGTAAAACAACAACATTAAGAATGTTCGTTGGTTTGTGCCCAATTGATGGCGGCTCTTTGACATTATTTGATAAATCGATGCCAGAGAATGCCTCTGTTGTTCGCGAATCAGTAGGGATTGTCCCGCAAATGGATAATCTTGATCCTGACTTTACGGTTGAAGAAAATTTAAGTGTCTATGGAAGGTTTTTTGGCCTTTCATCATCTGTTTTACAAAGCAGGATACCTGAGCTATTAGCATTCTCATCTTTGCAAGATAAAGCTAACAGTAAAATATCAGAGTTATCAGGCGGGATGAAGCGCCGCTTAACGTTGGCTAGAGCGCTAATTAATAAGCCAAAACTTCTTATCTTGGATGAGCCTACTACCGGTTTGGACCCTCAAGCACGTCAGGCCATTTGGCAGAAGCTGCGCGAATTAAAAAAGCAGGGGTTAACGTTAATCCTTACAACACATTACATGGAAGAAGCAGAAAGGCTATGTGATCGCGTGATTGTTATGAACCATGGTGAGATAAAGGCAGATGCGCCACCTAAAAAATTGATACGTAAAGAAATTGAGGCCCATGTTCTTGAAGTTCATGCCGCAGAAGATGATTTACTGTCCCGTATTAAACAAGACACATCAGTTGCACGGTTTGAAAAGTCCGGCGATATACACTTTTTTTATGGTGAAAAGCTGACGCAAGCGTTAGATATGTTGGAACAATCATCGCATGATGATTATTTGTTTCGTCCTGCAAATCTTGAAGATGTTTTCATTAAGCTAACGGGTAGGGACCTTCGTGAATAAGTTACGTCTTTTTTTATCCAGAAGCACATCTATTTGGTCTCGCAATATACGTGTTTGGGCTAAGTTAGCAGGGCCATCATTAATGGGCAACTTTGGCGAGCCATTTTTGTATTTGCTTGTACTAGGTTATGGCCTTGGGCAGTTTGTTGGGCAGGTAGAAGGCCTAACATATATGGCATTTTTAGCATCAGGGGTTCTTTGTACAAGCGCGGTTAACTCAGCCAGTTTCGAGGGTATGTATTCTGCTTATACGCGTATGGATGTTCAACAAACATGGCTTGGTATGTTATCGACTCCCGTGAGTATTGGTGAGGTGGTTTTTGGTGAAATTTTATGGGCGGCAACAAAAAGCTTAATTAGCGTTACGGCTATTTTAATTGTTGCGACTGGGCTTGGTTTGGTCGCTGACTTATGGGCGCTTTTGATCCTTCCCGTCGCCTTTTTAACAGGCTTGTGTTTTGCATCTTTAGCGCTTTTAGTAACATCTAGTGCTAAAAGTTACGATTTCTTCTTATATTACACAACGTTGTTTATTACACCGATGGTGCTGTTGAGTGGCGTTTTCTTTCCTATTGATACGTTACCTATGGGTGTGCAATGGTTGGCGAAAAGTTTACCTTTGTACCATGCGATATCACTTGTACGGCCATTAATGACGGGCGGGGAGTTAAGTTATGTTATTCCTCATTTGTCGGTTTTGATGTTATACGGTGTAACCGCAGGGCTTTGGGCGACCTCTAGAATAAAGAAAAGGCTCATTAAATGAGCCTTTTCTTTTATTATTAAACGTTTGTTATATTACTGAGGAAGTACAACTTTATTACGGCCAGTCTCTTTTGCTGAATAAAGCGCTTTATCAGCTCTATCAATAAACTCATCGACAGTATCATCTGTTTTCAAAAGACTAACACCTACAGATAGTGTGACTTTGCCAATGGTTTCACCACTGTCTTTACGTTGTAATTTGCTGTTTCCCATCGCGATACGAACTTTTTCTGCTAATTCGAATGTTTGGTCCATGGTTTTATTATGCAAAATAACAGCAAACTCCTCACCTCCATAACGGGCAATATGCTGCTCTTCTCCAAAAATTTGTTTCATTAATGCAGAAACATAACGAATAACGCGGTCGCCAACTAAGTGACCAAAACTATCGTTTATACGTTTAAAGTGATCTATATCAAGCATAAGAAGGTGATGCGTACCGTCACCATTTTTTTCATGAACCACTTCATTTACATAGGTGTCAAATGTTCCTCTGTTTTTAAGCCCGGTTAATGCGTCTTTTTCAGCCGTTGCCTTAACGGATTGAAGTTCTGCTTTTATTTTTTCAATTTCTTTATTTGAAGCCTCCATCCTTTGCTGCGCCTCTTGGGTGCTTTTTGCCATTGCGCGGGTGTCTTGTAAAATTTGTTGCAAAATCATTGCTGTCGCATCAGGGTCCGACACTGTCGTCAGTTTTTCCGCGTGTTTGGTTAACGATTCATCAAAATTATGCGTATCTTCATTAACATGTTGAATTTCATCGGATGTGTTGTGAATAACCTTTTCTAACCCTTGTTGTACTTGTTCTTGTTTGCCTAGTGCATGCCCACCATTTATATATTTGTCATATAGCTCTGCCATTAAGTTCTCTGAAAAAGCTTTCTTTTCGGATATTGTGTTGTCTATGGTCTCATTTAAGGCTTGAGACTCGCTGGCAATATAATGATAAATAACGGCATAATTAACGGGTGTGGGTCTTAAACCATGCTTCGTTAATAAGGGTATCGTTTGTCGTAAGTACTCAGATGATTTGGTTATAGAGTCTTGTTGTTGCATGGTTGGGATGCCTTTTAATGTCGCTTTTATAATTATAAAAAATGATAGGAGTTAATTCTGTCGTTAGATTAAGACTAGTTGAGATTTTAAATTTGTCACTCGTATATTAAAATATATTTTGACTGGGTTGATTATTCATGACCTAGTGTGGTTGAGAAAATGAATACCTATAACGAGTGCTATTTTTTTTATACTCTATAATTATTAAATAAAATAAACGTTAAATCTAAACTTTTTGAACCTAGTTAAAACAAAATACTTACTGTTACTCTTCGTGCTTACATTGTTTGTTTGTACAAGTGTTTCAGCAGATTTGTACAAAAAAGTTGACCGGTATGGCCATACTTTTTATACAGATAAGCCGGATACGGGCGGTTATAAGCTGATTATGCGAACACCGAAAAAAGGTACAGTGGCTTATAAAGACTTTACAGCTAACCGAAAACGTCATGCGCCGAATATTCGTGAAGAATCACGTCGTTATCGTGTTGACCCTGCCTTAGTTATGGCGTTAATACATACTGAGTCGGCTTATGATCAAAAGGCCGTGTCAAAAGCAGGTGCTGTTGGCTTAATGCAATTAATGCCAAAAACAGCGCAGCACTATGGTGTTAAAGATCGAACTAATGCTAAACAAAACATCAAGGGCGGCACGCGTTATTTACGCCATTTATTAGAACGTTATAAATTTGATATAAGATTGGCCTTGGCTGCCTACAATGCTGGTGAAACGGCTGTTGCAAAATATGGCAACAAAATACCGCCCTATGATGAGACTCAGAATTACGTCAAGGTTGTTGTCTCAAGATATCAAAAGTACATGGAAATTGGGGCAAGCTTGTGACGCTTGAAAAATTAGTTAATAGCTCTACGGATTTAGCATCGTTACCAGACGTGTGTATACGCTTAAATGCGGGCATAGATGACCCTCATTTTGCGGCGAGTGATCTTGCCGAAATCTTATTACTTGATACAGCACTTTCTACCGTGTTATTAAAAATAGTTAATAGTGCGTTTTATAGCTTCAGTACACCAATTGAAACAATCTCTCGGGCAATAACGGTGGTTGGTATAAATGACCTTCGAAATTTAATTTTTGCTGCCAGTGCGGTAGGCGCCTTTAAAAACATCGCCAGTGATTTGGTGGATATGAATGATTTTTGGATTCATAGTTTGTATACGGCGGTTTCTGCAAGGTGCTTAGCAAAACATTATTCAGTGCTACACCCAGAACGTTTGTTTGTGATGGGCTTGTTGCACGATGTGGGGCATTTGATCATGTATCATCAAATGCCAAAAGAGTCGTCTGATGTATTGATGAGAGCAGAAGCTGAGCCTGATTTGCTTTCACAAATTGAAAAAGACGTGTTTGGTTATACACATGCTCAAGTGGGTGCTGCATTGCTGAAAAAATGGCGTTTACCGGATAGCATTGTCTCAGGCGTTGGAAATCATCACGTAACTAAAGCCGCGGGTGATGCTGCTATAGAATCAAATATTGTCTATATAGCTAATCAGATGACAGCGGTTCTTGAACACGGAGGCCCGTTAGAATCGTTGATGGAAAAGCTGGATTTTGAAAAAATGGCTGTTTCTGAAATATCAGAAAAAAACATGCAACTGTTAATTCAAAGCATTCCAGAACTTTTTGCAGAATCAAAATCAATTATTACACCGATGGCAATTTAAGGTTACCTATGCGCTTACTACACACCATGTTAAGGGTTGCAAATTTAGAGAAGTCGATAGAATTTTATACACAAATATTAGGCATGGAATTACTCAGAAAAAATGAGTATGAAGAGGGCCGTTTTACACTAGCCTTTGTTGGTTTTCAAAAAGAATCCGATGGCCCTGTTATTGAGTTAACGTATAACTGGGATGAAAAGGAATATGAGCTAGGTAATGCGTTTGGGCACATTGCAATCGAAGTTGATGATGTCTACTTAGCGTGTGATGCTATTCGTGAAAAAGGTGGTGATATAGTGCGCGAAGCGGGCCCTATGAAGGGCAGTCGCTCTATTCTAGCTTTTGTAAAAGACCCAGATGGTTACATGGTTGAGTTATTGAGCCCTCGTTAAAGCACTTTATAATCAAAGTGATTTAGCAATTGTATTAGTTTAATAAGTGGCAGGCCAACCAGTGCATTCGGGTCATCGCCCTCAATTTTTTCAAATAAGGCGATGCCTAATCCTTCTGATTTAAACGCTGCAGCACAGCCGTACGGTTTATCAATGGATACGTACTGTTCTATTTCAGATAATGTTAGTGACTTCATATTAACGTGACAGATATCAACGTCCGTTTTATATTCGCTTGTCTCAGAATTTAACACGCACACGCTGGTATAAAACACTATTTGCTGTCCAGATGACTGCTTAAGCTGGGCTATAGAATTTTCACTATTACCCGGTTTATGTAGTTGTGTGTCTCCAAGCATCGCCACTTGGTCTGAACCAATGATAAGGTGATTAGGGAACTGCTGTGCTAATGCGTGGGCCTTTTCATTGGCTAATCTGGCTGATAGGTTGATGGGGGATTCATCATCATGCTGGCATTCATCAACATCTGCTGATGCACATTCAAATGTGGAGCAAATTTTTTCAAGAAGTACTCGCCTAAAAGGAGAGCTAGATGCTAATACTATTTTGGGTGAAACTTTCATATAATAAACAAATTAGAAGATTGGACCTATTTTAACCTCATGAACAACACATTACAGATAGAAATTGACCCTTTACTTTGCGCTGAGCAAGGTCGTATTTTCGAAGGGCAAATAAATACTAAAGAAATGCCTCGCGTAGCGGACGAATTAGGCGAATCAAGTAGCGATATAAAGGTGATCCTAGAGTTTTCTCGACGTAATAAAATTATTGTTGTGATGGGTCGGATTTCGGGGAATCTCATGTTACAATGCGCGGCTTGTTTGGAAGCCATTGACTTCCCGGTAGATATTAACCTCAATTTGGCCATTGTTAAAGACGATTCATTAACAGCCATATTGCCGGAAGGGCTTGACCCTAAAGTGGTTGAGGATGGGAGGCTGATGTTGAGTGATGTTGTTGAAGACGAGCTTGTTTTGGCGTTGCCGGATATAGCCAGACATGATAAGTGCCCAATTGAGTTACGAAAAGTTAGTGCTAGCACTGATTTTGTTGAAGAAGTAAATGTTAAAGTAAACCCTTTTAAAGTCCTTGAAGGCTTTAAAAAAGATTAATTCTCTGGAGATATTGAGATGGCAGTTCAAAAAAGTAAAAAATCACGTTCAAGACGCGGCATGCGTCGTTCACATGATTCATTAGAAGCAAAAACGCTTTCTACTGAACCTACAACAGGCGAAGTACATTTACGTCACCACGTAAGTGCAGACGGATTTTATCGTGGCGAACAAGTTATTGCAGATAAAGATTAATTAATACTTAGGCTTACCAAGTATTAAATGCAACGTACTGTAATAAGGTTAAACAATGATGTTTAACGCAAAAATTACAGGAACAGGTAGTTATTTACCTGAAAAAATTGTTACCAATAAAGATTTCGAATCCATCATCGACACCACAGATGAATGGATTTTTGCGCGCACTGGCATTAAGCAACGCCACGTTGTGGCGGCTCATGAGTCGGCGTCCAGCATGGCCGAAATTGCTGCAAAAAAGGCGTTAGAAGCGGCGGGCATTCAAGCGAGTGACATTGATTTAATAATTGTTGGCACAAGCACGCCCGATAAAACATTTCCTAGTACTGCCTGTTTATTACAAAATCTATTGGGTGCTGGTGACTGTGCAGCGTTTGATGTTCAAGCTGCGTGTTCCGGTTTTATTTATGGGCTTGGAATAGCGCATCAGTTCATCAAAGCAGGTGGCGCAAAAAAAGCATTAATTATTGGTTCTGAAGCGAACTCACGCATCCTAAATATGGAAGACCGCAGTACCTGTGTTATTTTTGGTGACGGTGCTGGTGCAGTTGTATTAGAAGCGTCTGAAGAGCAAGGTATATTATCTACGCACCTCCACACAGACGGGCAATATCAAGACATGTTATTTGTTAACAACCCGATTAAAGACCAGAAACAACACGGTGAACAAGCTTACATGACTATGTTGGGAAATGATGTTTACAAAGTGGCTGTTAAAACACTGGGCAGAATTGTTGATGAAACGCTAGATGCTAATAATATGCAGAAATCGGATGTGGACTGGTTGATCCCCCATCAAGCGAATATTAGAATCATTTCATCCGTGGCAAAAAAGTTAAATATGCCAATGGAAAAAGTCGTTCTAACCATTGAAAATCAAGGCAACACCTCTGCAGCATCAATACCCTTAGCACTTGATTTAGCGGTTAGAGATGGGCGAGTAAAACCAAACGATGTGGTATTAATGGAGGCGTTTGGAGGTGGGTTTGTTTGGGGCTCTGCTTTGGTAAGAATGTAATACTAATAAAATCAATAAATGATGACTAAAAAAAATGTAGCGATAGTTTTCCCTGGGCAAGGGTCTCAGGCAATAGGAATGCTGGGTGATTTGGCAAGCCAATTTTCAATAATAGAACAAACGTTTGAAGAGGCATCAAGTGCTTTGGGGCGCGACCTATGGGGAATGTCTCAAAATGGGCCAGTAGAAGACCTCAATCAAACTCAAAACACACAACCATTGGTGTTAACGGCTAGCGTTGCTATGTGGCGTGTTCTGCAAAGCCAAGTTGATGTTCAGCCGAGTTACTTGGCTGGCCATAGTTTAGGAGAGTACACAGCACTCGTTTGTGCAAATAGTTTAAATTTCGTAGATGCTGTAAAACTGGTAGAACAACGGGCAACGTTCATGCAACAAGCTGTTCCTGAAGGCCAAGGTGCAATGGCTGCTATATTGGGATTGGACGTGGCTGTACTACAAGGAATTTGTGCTACAGCTGCAGAGAGTGATATTGTTTCTGCCGTTAATTTTAATGCGCCGGGTCAAGTGGTCATTGCTGGAAATACAAATGCAGTCAATCGTGCAATTGAATTGGCCAAAGAAAAAGGTGCTAAACGTGCGCTTACTTTGCCTGTTAGTGTTCCTTCTCATTGTGATTTGATGCTGCCAGCTGCTGAAGAACTTTCAACCGCTATGTCGATTATTAATTTTTCTTTACCAACAACTCAGGTTATACATAACACAGATGTTACAGAACATAACGCTGTGGAAGACATTAAACAAGCACTTGCAAAACAGCTGCACACACCGGTTAGGTGGGTTGAAACGGTTGAAAAACTTACCAACTCAGGTGTTGCCTCTATTATTGAGTGTGGCCCTGGAAAAGTGTTAAGTGGCCTAAATAAGCGTATTGATAAATCATTAGAACTCAATTCGTTAGGTGATGAACGTTCATTGAATAAAACATTAGAGGCATTGTCATGAGTCATAAATGTATAGCGTTAGTAACGGGAGCAAGTCGTGGTATTGGTAAAGCCATTGCTCAACAATTAGTTGAAGACGGTTTTTTTGTAATTGGTACAGCTACCTCAGAAGGTGGCGCTAACAATATTACAAGTTATCTAGCTAGTTCAGGTGCTGGTATGGTGCTTAATGTTACCGATACGGTGTCCATCGCATCTGTTATGGAAGCAATAAAAAAAGAATACGGCGTACCTACTGTATTGGTTAATAACGCCGGCATTACGCGTGATAACTTAATGCTCCGGATGAAAGATGAAGAGTGGGATGACATCATTAATACCAATTTGAGTTCAATTTTTCGATTAAGCAAAGCTTGTTTAAGAGGAATGATGAAAAATAAACAAGGTAAAATCGTTAATATAGCATCGGTTGTTGGCGTTACAGGTAACCCTGGCCAAGCTAATTACGCGGCAGCTAAAGCAGGAATTATTGGTTTTAGCAAATCTCTCGCTCAAGAAGTCGGTTCTAGAAATATTACTGTTAATACCGTAGCACCAGGTTTCATCGATACGGACATGACCAAAACATTGACTGATGAGCAACGTACTGCGCTATTAGGCGGTGTACCGCTGGCTAGGTTAGGTGACCCAAAAGAAATTGCTTATGCGGTTTCTTTCTTATGTTCAAGCAAAGCGGAGTACATAACTGGCGAAACATTACATGTTAATGGCGGCATGTATATGTCTTAATTTGTTACTTTTTTAGCCATAAATAGCGTTATTTGTTATAAAAACTTTTAACTTAGGCGAATAATTAATATAATACCCATATCGCAAAAAATATTTTGCGTTCCATAAATACAGAGGATATACAAAAATGAGTAGCATTGAAGAACGCGTTAAAAAAATCGTTGCTGAACAATTAGGCGTAAAAGCAGAAGAAGTGACTAATCAAGCATCATTTATCGATGATCTAGGTGCGGACTCACTAGATACTGTTGAACTAGTAATGGCTCTTGAAGAAGAGTTTGATTGCGAAATTCCTGATGAGCAAGCTGAAGGTTTTACAACAGTTCAGCAAGCGATAAATTACGTTAATAATAACGCAGAATAATTTGTCTAAATAATTTTTGATAGGCACGGTTTTCTGAACCGTGCCTATTTTCATTTTAAGCAGGGGTAACTGTGTCTAAACGTCGAGTAGTTGTTACGGGATTGGGTTTACTATCTCCAGTTGGTGGTAATGTTCAAGAGTCTTGGTCTAATATATTAGACGGGAAAAGTGGTATTGGACCGATTACTCGTTTTGATACGGAAGGCTTCCCATCAAATTTTGGCGGTGCAGTTAAAAACTTTGATGTTAATGATTACATGTCACCTAAAGATGCCAAAAAAATGGATCCCTTTATCCATTATGGTATCGCTGCTGGTATGCAAGCACTAGATGATTCAGGGTTAGAAGTAACTGATGAAAATGCTGAGCGAATTGGCGTAGCAATTGGTGCTGGGATTGGTGGTATTTCCGGTATAGAAAAGGGCTACGATTCTTTTAAAAAAGGTGGCCAAAGGAAAATATCTCCTTTCTTCGTACCTTCAAATATTATCAATATGATTTCTGGTAATTTATCGATCATGAAAGGCCTTAAAGGCCCTAATTTTGCGATAGTGACCGCTTGTACTACCGGTGCCCATAATATTGGCGATGCAATGCGTATTATTCAATACGGTGATGCAGACGTGATGGTGGCGGGTGGTGCTGAAATGGCAACGTCAGTTACGTCCTATGGTGGTTTTTCATCAGCACGGGCACTATCTCGTAGAAATGATTCCCCAGAAACAGCGAGTAGACCTTGGGATAAAGACCGCGATGGATTTGTGTTAAGCGATGGCGCAGGTGTTTTAGTGCTAGAAGAACTTGAACATGCGAAAAAACGTGGTGCAACCATATATGCTGAACTGGCCGGTTATGGCATGAGTTCAGATGCGTTTCATATGACAATGCCATCTAAAAATGGTGATGGAGCTTATCGTTGCATGAAAAATGCATTAAATGATGCATCTGTTGATCCACAAAAAATCTCTTATATCAATGCGCATGGCACATCAACGCCAGCAGGTGATATTGCAGAAACGCAAGCGGCTAAAAAACTGTTAGGCGATTTTGCATACAAAGTGCCTATGAGCTCAACAAAATCTATGACAGGACACATGTTAGGTGCTGCAGGTGGTGCTGAAGCAGTTTTCTCTGTACTAGCTATTCGTGATCAAGTGGCGCCACCAACAATTAACCAATTTACGCCAGACCCAGACTGTGATTTGGACTATGTACCAAATCAAGCGCGCAAGATGAAAATGGATGTGATTGTGTCAAATTCATTTGGTTTTGGTGGTACTAACGGCACATTGGTTTTCAAACGCTTAGAATAAGTATAAGTAGGCATGGCTGAATGGCCTTAATTATTGAAGATTGTGGGCATTATTCTAAGGCATTACTAGACAGTGATATTGATCTACTGTCGTGTCATGAGCTAAATCCTGTTCGTTATCCCTATTTATTAGAAAGCCACCGTTATATAAACAAACACTCACGTTTTGATATATTGTTTGCTTTTCCAGGTGAGCAAATACGGGCGGAAAGTCTCTCTCAAAAAAACTTTTTTAATCAATTCGATGAACAGTTTTTAGATAAATACGATAAAGCTACTTCATGCGATGACATGCCATTTACAGGTGGATGGTTTATCTTCTTAAGTTATGAGTTAGCAGGCTTAATTGAACCAACATTATCAAATATTACTGAAGGCTTACGGTTGCCGTTGGCTTTGGCAACGCATATTCCTGTTGCGATTATTAAAGACCATGAAGCACAACAGAATTGGATGGTCTGTGAGTCTGGGCAAGAACCCCTTTTAAAACTTGTTTACGATGATTGTTTGAAATCGAATATTAATAAGTTGTCGAAAAAAGTTTCTTTTAATGTACCCAAGACTGAGGACAAGCGTTTTTTAAGTAGCGTCAAGAAAATTCATCGCTACATTAAAGAAGGCGACACTTTCCAAGTTAATTTATCTAAGCAATGGTATGCTAAATTAACGGATAACAGCGATTATGTTGATGTATACCGAGCACTTAAGTCTGCTAATCCTTCACCTTTTGCAGGGCTTGCGAAAATTGATAACCACTCTATTTGTTCAACGTCGCCGGAACGTTTAGTTAAAACAGAAGGTGATGAAATACATATGCGGCCGATTGCAGGAACAAGACGACGCAGCTCGGATAAAAATAAAGATAAGGCGTTAGCTAATGATTTGTTGTCTAACGATAAGGAAATGGCCGAACACATTATGTTGATTGACCTCGTTAGAAATGATTTGGGGCGGGTTTGTAACCCGGGCAGTATTGTAGTCGATGAGAAAATGACATTAGAGTCTTATGCGACTGTACATCATATTGTTTCAAATGTACGAGGCCAGATTAAACAGGGCGCTATTTTCCCTTCTGATATTATTAAGGCTGTTTTTCCAGGGGGTACAATTACAGGTTGCCCAAAAGTGCGCTGTATGGAAATTATCAACGAACTTGAAGACGAACCACGGGGCGCTTATACAGGCTCAATGGGGTATATTAATTACAACGGTGATATGGATTTAAATATATTGATTAGAAGTGTGGTTGTTAATGGCCAAGAATTGGTTTTTAGGACGGGCGCAGGCATTGTTGCCGATTCAGTCGCATCAGCAGAGCTTAAAGAAACCGAACATAAAGCAAGAGGCATGCTAAATGCGTTAGGTGGTGATCATGACTGATTATTTAGTCAATGGTAAAGCAGGCGGTTTAATATCAGTTCAAGATAGAGGGTTTCAATACGGCGATGGTTTGTTTGAAACAATGCTTGTCGAAAACGGTAACGCTTTGTTCTTGTCGGAACATTTAGATAGGCTCAGTTATGGCTGTAACGTTTTAGCATTCCCCTCAATAGATAGAAAGCTGCTAGAGAGAGAAGTAAATGAAATAGTTTCTAATAATCAATTTGGCGTCTTAAAAATCATGTTGTCTCGAGGAGAATCGGAACGTGGCTTTTTAATTCCCGATAAACCAAAAATCACACGCGTTGTCACTTTTTCAAGTTCGCTTAAATCTCATATGGACGTTAAGCTTCAACACGTTAATATAACACTCTGTAAAACGAGGTTGAGTCAACAACCATTGTTAGCAGGCATTAAGCATTTAAATCAACTAGAGCGTGTATTGGCTCGTTCTGAGTGGAAAGATACGACAGTATCTGAAGGTTTAATGTTGGATAATGAAGGCCATGTTATCGAAGGAACGATGAGTAATGTATTTGTAGTAAAAGAAGGTGTTATAAAAACGAGCGATCTTAATTATGCAGGTGTTAAAGGTATTATGCGTGACTTTATTCTTAAACGTGCCACTGAACAAGGATATGATTGCCAGGTAACAAACTTAACGCTAGATGATGTACTTAATGCAGACGAGGTATTTATTACAAACAGTTTAATATTATTAAAAACAGTTGCTAAATTAACGTTTTTAAATAGAACGGCTACGTATGTTGAAGGCCCTGTTTCACCTATCATGTATGGTGCTATACGGGATGAAATATTAGCGCGACATGGAGAGCGTTCGTGATACGTTTGATTGGTTTTTTGACTGTCATTTTAAGTATTTCGCTAGGCTGGTTTTGGATGTCTTATCAGCAGTCAATAAACAGCTCATATATCAATGATGATACGGGCTCTATTGTCGTTACGATTAATAAAGGTGATTCGTTTAATAAAATAGTTGGGCAGTTGTCAGAAAAGGGCGCTGTTGAAGCTAAGTGGTTCAAGTGGCTGGTAAGAGTCGAAGGTAAAGCAAATAAGATTCAAGCAGGGGAATATGAATTTTCTCCGGGTTTAACGCCTGTTCAAATACTGCAATTTTTGGTTAAAGGCAAAGTCAACCAATATGCCGTCACGTTAATAGAGGGCCAAACGTTTAAGCAGATATTACAAGAGTTACATGAGCACCCCGCCATCAAAAACACCTTACCTATTACAGCCAAGGTGTCAGACTATTTAGAGTTGTTAAATTTCCCGGAAAAACACATAGAAGGCTTGTTGTTACCAGAAACCTATTTTTTTATTAAAGGCACAACAGATAAAGAAATAATCACTCGAGCTTACCGCAGTATGCAATCATTCGTTAATACTGCATGGCAAGAGCGTGAAGTACATGACAAGATTGAAAGTGTATACGATGCTTTGATTTTAGCGTCCATTGTTGAAAAAGAAACAGGGGTAGCCAGTGAACGTAAACAGATTGCAGGCTTATTTATACGGCGTCTTGAAATCGGTATGAAACTACAAACAGATCCAACAGTTATCTACGGAATGGGGGACATCTACAAAGGTGATATTCGATTTAGGGACCTACGAAAAGATACCCCATATAATACGTATACACGTTATGGTTTACCGCCCACGCCGATTGCTATGCCGGGTAAGGCATCCATTGATGCTGTACTACACCCAAAAAAGACACGCAGCTTGTATTTTGTTTCTAAAGGCAATGGAACGCACTACTTTTCAGAAAACCTCAAGCAACATAATAATGCGGTTAATAAGTATCAACGAAAAAAATAAAAATGAATAAAGGAAAATTTATAACATTAGAAGGTGTTGAAGGTGTTGGCAAAACAACCAATTTAAACTACATCGCCAATTTCTTTATCGAAAAAGGATTTGATGTTGTAACAACCAGAGAGCCCGGTGGAACGCCCATTGCTGAAAATATTCGACATATACTGTTGGATCATAATAATGAATCTTTATGTGGTGATGCAGAGCTGTTATTAATGTTCGCTGCTCGTGCGCAACACGTTGAACACGTGATAAAACCTGCATTGGCGTTAGGGCAATACGTTATTTGTGATCGTTTTACTGATGCAACATATGCTTATCAGGGTGGCGGACGACATTTTCCAATGGAATCAATTGCGTGGCTAGAAAACTTTGTTCAGAAAGGTTTTTCGCCTGACATGACGATTTTACTTGATTTGCCAGTGGCAGAAGGTTTGAAACGTGCTGCCAAAAGAAGTGAACCTGATAGATTTGAATCCGAAAAACAATCGTTTTTTGAAGATGTTAGACATGTCTATTTACAACGGGCCGCTGAAGATAGTACTCGGTTTAAAATTATCGATGCGTCTCAAAACATCAAAGGGGTAGAAACACAAATTTATACGCATTTGAAAGCAATCGTAGAATCTTAATATGAATGCTTCTTATTACCCTTGGCTAGAACCATATTGGAATAAGCTTCACGAGTACAAACGCCAAAATGCTTTTCCAAATGCCTTATTGATTGTTGGTAAACAAGGGTTTGGGTATGAGGCATTAGTACAGTTATTTGCTAACAGTGTTTGTTGTACCAATACTAATTCTGATGAATTAGCTTGTGGTGAATGTGATGCGTGCCAAATGTTTAATTCAGGTAGCTATCCAGATTTCAAATACATTAAACCCGAAGAGGGCGAATCGACAATTAAGATACTGCCAGTTCGTCAATTGATTAAGTCGCTTTCATTAAGCCGTCAGTATGATAAGCAGCGGATTATCATGATTTCACCCGTTGATGAAATGTTGTATCAAGCATCCAATAGTTTGCTTAAAACACTAGAGGAGCCAAATGAAGGGACAACCTTGATTTTAATAGCACATGATTTAGCAAAAGTACCTGCGACTATACGTAGCCGATGCCAATTAATCTCATCGTATTCGTCTTCAAGTGTAAGCATGTTGAGTTGGTTAGAAGAGCAAGGTTGCCAACAGTCACAAGCATATCTTAATTTGGCGAATGGCTCGCCCTTAAATGCGGAACAACTTTGGTTAAGTAATGCCGTTGATTCGCGAAATGAGGTTTTTGAGATGTTTTTAGGTGTTGTGAATCAGAAAATTGACCCGCTAGCGTTCTCTGAACGTTGTTTTAAGTTAAAAGAGTATCCATTATCAATTTGGATTTCGTCTTGGTTAGCAGATGCTATCGTTCTCAGTAGTACCAAATCAACAGAGTCGTTAACAAATACGGATTTAACTAGCAACTTGAAAATTCTAATTAACACGCTACACTTAAGGAAACTATTTGCCTTATTTGATGAGATATTAGAGATATCTAAATTCGAAGCAGGGCAAGTAAACCAACAATTATTACTGGATAAATTTGCAATCAATTGTTTTGCAAAAGATTAACATTAAAAGGTTTGTAAATGGCAGCTCAAGATAACAGTGCAAGACAAGGAATATTATCTTTAACGATTAAAGATAAGAATGCGTTGTATGCAGCATTTATGGATTATGTGAAAGGCGGTGGATTATTTATCCCAACGAACAAGCAATACAAACTGGGCGATGAGGTTTTTATGTTGTTAAGTTTAATGAACGAGTCTGAACGCATTCCCGTTGCAGGTACAATTATTTGGATTACACCTGTTGGTGCCGAAGGATCAAGATCTACGGGTGTTGGTGTTCAGTTTAATGATCAGGATGGTGGTGCGGCTCGTGCAAAAATAGAAACCTATTTAGCAGGTACTGCTGCATCGGGTAGACCCACACATACAATGTAGTTCACGTTTTACGTTATAATTTAATTTTACGGCCTTTAGGGCCGTTTTTTATTTTAGGAAAGCAATATGTTTATAGACTCACACTGTCACCTAGATCGCGTAGACCTTGAGCCGTTCGGAAATGACCTTAACCAGTTTTTAGATGCATCTAAAGCGGATCAACTTGACCATATGCTGTGTGTTGCTATTAATTGGGAAGATTTTCCAGCGATGCGAGACTTAGTGACGTCTCAATCTAATATTTCACTGTCAGTAGGTGTTCACCCTAATGAAGTAGAAGGGCATGATCCTTCTGTTTTAGAGCTTGTTGAAGCGGCGAACCGTGATGGAGCTGTCGCGATAGGTGAGACAGGGCTTGATTATTGTCGTTTAGATGATGGCGCGAATGTCGAATGCCAGCAAAATAGATTTAGGAACCATATTAGAGCGGCAAGGCAAACAAATAAGCCGATTATTGTTCATACTCGTGATGCAAAAGAAGATACATTACGAATTATAAAAGAAGAAGGAGCGGGTGAAACGGGTGGAGTACTGCACTGTTTTACAGAAGATTGGGAAATGGCAAAACAGGCACTAGACCATAACTTTTATATTTCCATATCAGGTATCGTCACGTTTAAAAATGCTAAACAAGTGCATGACGTTGCTAAAAAAGTACCATCAGATAGGTTGTTGATTGAAACTGATTCGCCTTATTTAGCGCCAGTTCCTATGCGGGGTAAGCCAAATTATCCGAATTATGTGAAATATGTAGCGGAGCGCGTTGCTGAGTTACGGGGTATTAGCGTTAATGAAGTGGCTGATATGACGGCCAATAACTATCACGCATTATTTAATAGAGGCTAAATTTTATCGTTTGACTCGTTATTTGTCAGAAGGTACTGAATTTTATCAATAACTGCACTTTGTTCTGTTTGCTGTTTTTTGGATGACTGGAGTTGTGCTTCAAGCTGTTTGTTATTATTTTGTAATTGATCAATTGTTAAGAGCGCCTGCTCAAGCTCAATATCTGTTTGAGTTTTGAACTTGCTAGAAAACCGTTGTTCGTATGTTGATAAGTTGCTATTGATTAATTGCTCAAAGTCTTTGAGAGTAAATTCTTCAGTTTTAATAGTGTTGTCGAGCTCATCAAATAGATTGGTTATGGGTTGGTCAAAATGGCGTTGATGGCAATCTAGAAGTTGTTTGTGTAAGTGTTTAAGGTCATCTTGGCTGCCGTTAAATTGTGAAAACAAAAGAACCGCATTATTCTGGAAATTTCTTAGATTTTCCCCAGTTTTTTCCTGATAAATTTTTTCTAATGTAAAGGCGGTTTCTTTCAGTTGTTCAGTAGGGAAACCTTCCTGTTCCATTAATGAGTAGAAGTTTCTTAAGCTATTGTTTTAGTGATTTTTATCAATCGCTTGTATTGCAGGTGAAGGTTGAATTGAATAGGCTTTATGATAACTCTCTATTAAAGGTTCAATTAAGGCCGCTACATATTGTTTATCTAATGAACCGTTATTCAGTTGTTCGGTACAAAATAATGCCGAACTATTAAAATCTAACGGTTTAGTTAAGCTATTAATTTCCCCGATTTTTTCCCTTACAGGAGAGCTTAAAGGTTCAATGTCGCTTGCCTCAACGTGCTCTTGATTCTCCCAGTACTCACTGAAAGATTCTGTCTCAGTCGTTTCTAGTTGTTCATTAAGACCTTTTGCTAATGTTTTAAAACATCGGCTAGCAATACAATCGGGGCTTAACAAAACCGCTGGGCATTGAAGGCTAACAGATGAAATAACTGTTTCATCAACTTGAATGAAACCTAGGTACTCTATGTCAACTTCAATGTATTTTTTTACAGCGGATTCAAAACGTTTATATATGGTTTGGCTGTTATCAAAATCCAACGCCATATTAACCAATATATAAGAGGTTCGATCAAAGTCTGAACGTTTTAAGACTTTCAATAAGGAGAAAGAGTCCGTTAAGGACGTTGGTTCAGGGGTTATAACAACAATTGGAAATTGCGATGCCTTAACAAAATCTAAAACATCATCCCCAATGCCGGCAGCTGTATCTATGATGAGGTAATCGAATTGTTGTTGAAGTTCGTCTAATGCATCGATTAAAACAGTTTTTTGTTTCGATGACAGATGTGCATATTCGGAAATCCCTGTTGCTCCAGGAATAACTTTTAGGCCGCGGGGTCCATCTACCATTATTTGTTTGAGTGTCTTATCACCTGATAATAGGTCGTGAAGCGTATACTCAGGGTGGATGCCTAACAATATATTAATATTGGCTAAACTGGTATCTGCATCAAAAACACAGACTTTTTTATCTAAAGCAGATAATGAAAGAGCCAAGTTAGTGGCCGTGCTTGTTTTGCCAACGCCACCTTTACCACTTGTGATGGTAATGACTTTAGCTTTTAGTTTTTTTGATTTGCCGATAGCCTTATCACTGTATACCAATTCCATGTATGCCTTTATCGTAATCTCATTACCAATTTTCCTGAATATATTCTACCAAATAATATAATATATTCCGAATCTTTTGCTGCTCTAACGAATAATTAATAGGTGATTTTATATGGTCGGTTTACGTAGTTATTTTTCGGGCATGGCACTTATATTTAAACCGGGTGTTCGTCGCTTTGTTTGGATACCGTTCGTTATTAATTTATTGTTGTTTAGCTTGGCTAGTTGGCTATTGTGGACATATATGTCTTCGATGTTAGATAATTTATTACCTACATGGCTAGATTGGTTATCTTGGTTATTAATGCCGTTATTTTCAATAATGACCTTATTGCTTGTTTACTTAAGTTTTTCTTTGCTTGCGAATATTATAGCTGCGCCTTTTTATGTGTACCTGGCTAGAGGTGTGGAGCGTCATCTAAATGGTGAATTAAATGAGCCGAGTAATAATTACTCTGTAATTAAAGAGGCGTTGTCTATTATGGGGTTAGAACTTAGAAAATTAACGTACTACTTAGTCCGGGCCATTCCTTTGCTTATTCTTTCAATTATTCCAGGTATTAATATTATTTCGTTACCGTTGTGGCTATTGTTTAGTGCTTGGTTTTTAACGTTTGAGTATATGGGGTATTTTTTTGAGAATCACCAGGTGATGTTTAAAGAACAAAAAACACATATGCAAAGCGATAGGGTGAATCACATAGTATTTGGCTCAATAAGCCTGTTTGCGGTGTCTGTGCCGATATTTAATTTATTTTCGCCAGCGATTGGTGTTGCAGGAGCAACAAAAATGTTAGTCGAAACCAAACGCTATTAATTAATGACCGAGGTGGTTTTACAAACCTATTTCTATGTAAGGCATACCATCTTTTATGCGGTTGATTGTATGACGGGTTATTTGGTTAGTTAAGTCAGTGTCTTTGCTAGCCGTCGCTTTGATACGGGTATAGTTAGGCGTGTAACCAAAGTAAGTGCATTGTTCACTATCATCACCCGGTTTTTTTTCTTCCCATAGAATAGAGACGTCTTTCCCCAACATCTTTTCAATACCTTGGACTTTTAAATTATTGGCAAGGTTATGCAAGGTTTTACTTCTTTCTTTTTTTATAGGTTCATCAACTTGCAAGGGAAGATTAGCGGCTTTGGTGCCATCACGTTTCGAATAACTAAAAATATGGATATGTGCAAACGCCATTTCATTTACAAATTTAAGCGTATCTTGCCACTCTTCCTCGGTTTCCCCAGGGAAACCAACAATAATATCGGTGGTTATATGCAAATCAGGTATAGATTTTTTAGCGCGTAGGACGAGCTGTCTAAACTCATCGGTTTTACAGCGTCTTGCCATTCTCCTAAGAACAGTATCAGAGCCACTTTGAATAGGTAAGTGCATATGGGGCATAAGCCGAGAGTTTGAAAATAAATCAAAAAAGTTTTCAGGTAAATCCCATGGTTCAAGAGAACCCATTCGAATTCTTGGAATAGTCGTTTTTTCCAAAAGAGATTGTATTAATTCATATAAATTACTGTCTATATCGCTACCGTAACCCCCTAAATGAACACCGGTAATGATGATTTCATTAATGCCTGACGCATGCACCGCATTAACTTCATTTATTATGTTATCAATCTTTTTGCTCTTTTCATCACCTCTAGCAATGGTAACAATGCAGAAAGTACATCGGTAACGGCAGCCATCTTGAACTTTTATAAAGGCGCGTTGGCGGCCCCTTGAAAAAAGTGCAACTTCGCCGGGTTCTGTAGAAATAGCCGGCATTGCGTTTTCATTTAAACCTTCTAATGTGAGTTTTACTAAGTCATCTTTTTGCGTGTTACCTACTAATAAATCAACGCCCTCTAGTGAGGTTGCTTCTTCAGTATTTAAGGTCGCGTAACAACCGCTCAATACCAATTTTGCATGTGGATTGGCTTTTTGGCTTTTTCTAACCAGTTGGCGAGACTTCCTGACAGCGCCTTGGGTGACAGCGCACGTATTAATAACGAGGATATCCGCGTCTTGTTCATCTTTAGTAACTGGGTGGCCTTGTGACGTAAAGTCGCTGGCCCAAGATTCAATTTCGGCCTCGTTTAATCTACAGCCTAGCGTTTTTAGGTGTACGCGCATGGGTTTTTATAAAGAGTCATTAAAACGCATATTTTACGCTATTTGCTTTGCTTACAAATAAAGTCGATAACTTTTTGTTGGCAGTCATCGGTGTTTTCATACAATATTCCATGCCTGGCGGAGCTGACCCATTCATAAGTAATGTGACGCTTAGGAACTTGATTCAACAACTCTTCCATGCTTGCTGGATCTACAACAGGGTCATTGTCGGCTTGTAATAAGAAAGTAGGGCAATGAAGTTTTTTTATTTTTTGGCGTGTTTTTGTGATCAATATTAATAACTGGTGAATAGCTGCTATCGGTACATGTTGGTAATTTAATTGTGGATGCTCAGGTGAGTTATCTTTAAAAGGCATAATGCCTTCAGAGTTGCTGAATTTTTTGAACAGCTTATTGGTAACATCGGCTACTTTAACAAAATTCACTAATGGATCTTTAAACGTAAGCGGGGTTGAGCAGGCCGTAACCGATTGAATATTAAAGTTTCTATTAGTGGCGCTCATTAGGGCTAAAAGGGCGCCACTTGAGAAACCTACAAGGTGAACCTTTGTACTATAACAATGCGCTATTTTTATGCTTTGACGAACTGATTGGTACCAATCTTGCCATGTTCGTTCATGTAGATCCCATGGAGACGTGCCATGGCCTTTTAGCCGACAAGCAATGACGTTGTAGCCTAATGCTTGTAGCTTGATGCCCAACGGTTTAAGTTCACCAGGCGTTGCTAGAAGACCGTGTACTAATACAACACACTCGCCATTGGGGTTTTTAGGGATGCATTGAAAAGGTAAAGCGGATTGTGACAGTATTGTTTGTTGTTGGTTAATTTCTTGATGTTTGCTTTTATTGTATTGAGCGAAATCCCATTTATATTCAAGTTGCTCGTCTTCATTAAGCATTTTTGCAAAATCATCTAGTTTTTTATTTAACTTGAATTTCAAACTTGCATTTATGGCTTCTTGGACCTGTGAAATGGGCGCTACTTCATTAGCATTAACAGCAATGGGGTTTTTCAAACGAATACTATCGAAATCGTTATCCGCCGTTAGCTGTTCAGTGAAAGTGTAATAAGCGCCCGACGATTCGAGTAAATTGGCTTGATACGCACCTCTAAGAAATAGATTGAATGTTTCACTTTGCGTCGTTAATAAATTTCGGTAAATAGACGGGTTTTGAAGTGTTCTGTGAAGTACTAAGCCATCGTATTTTTGAAGCGTTTTAATGCTGCAATAAATCAAGTGGTGCAGCTTTTTTTTGTTAATGTGCGTGTTGCCTTCTGCCAGGAAGTACATAATTATACTAGAGGCGATATGAGCAATATTAATAGTGACATTGGCATATATGGTTTGCATGTAGTCATCGCGAATTTTTTTTGTATTACGTTGGTAACTCATCCTAAACAATATGTTGTTGAATGACTCATCAGAGCGCACGGTGTTAAAAATTTTACTCAAACTTAGTTCCGCATTATTTACAAAGGCTTGAGTCGTAACAGATTCAAATTTTGTCCAATAATCCTCAACGATAATAGATTTGCCGAGATGGATATCCATATCTGTGTTTTTTAATAAAAAATTACCTTCGATTAACAATTCCTCAGAGAGTCTTTTATGCAAATTTTTCATAAAAAATTGCACACTATCTTTAAGCGCATTGTCACCAATTCGTAAGGGGTAAAACGTAATATTACACGGAACGATGATGGTCGGTTTTTCGCAAGCAATAACTAACTGTTCGATATTACTAAAGCCTAATTCATAGGCCCAAGCCTGAATGGGTTCGTATTGGCCATTTTTATGAAGTTCACGTACAGCTTTTTTAAATATGGTGATGGCAAGAGCAATAACCGCTGGCCCTGTGTGCAGTTTTCTTCTTTGATTATTGGCTCTTGAATAAACTTCATGTTGACCTTTAGAGTTTATGGTTCGCCTGTCTTTAACAATTCCCCCTTCGGGGAATGCAACTAATTTATGGTTATGAAAAATATCTTTAGAGACATCGTACATCAGTGATTCGGTATCGTTGGGTATGCCGCCAAGGTTTGATAAATAACGCCCAAACAGATTGTCTGCAAACAGCTCTTTTGATGCTATTGACCGAGAATAAAGTTTTGTTTTTTCATAAATGAGGTATTGAGGAATAAATGCTTCAAACCGAGCAAAGTGGTTAAATAAAAATATATCACCATCTTGCCAAGCAGATTGGTTTCCGTGTGTACGAATAGTCAGATTAAAAACTTTAAATAAAGCTTTCATTGCATGATAAGTCCAATCGTAAGTATCTGGATTTAATTCGTGTTGTTTTGAGTTGTTGCTTATACTCATGGTTTAATTAAAGCTTAATGCACTTAATTTTATAGTAGTTGATTATGGATGCTAATTCTTCAAAAACTTATGTTCAAATTCCTCATCTAAAAAACAATGAAATCCATGTTTGGAAAATTGATTTGGAATCAAACATGACGTCTGAAGAAATGACTATCATAAGTGACGAAGAAAAGAAGAAAGTGAGTAGGCTTCGTACTTTAAAAAATAGGGAACATGCATTAACTATGCGAGTGCGTTTGAGACAATTATTAAGCCGATATCTAATGCTTGCACCGAATGACGTTACGTTTGATTTTGGTGAGTTTGGTAAGCCTTATGTAAAAAACTCACCGGTATTTTTTAATCTGTCAGATTCAGGAAATACTGCATTGGTAGCCATTAGTTTATGCGAAGACGTAGGTGTTGATATTGAATGTTGGCGCACGATAGATAACATGGAAGGAATGGTGAAGCGTAATTTCTCCGATGCTGAAAAACTACAATGGTTGAATGTTGATAAAGAGCAGCAAAAAGAAATATTCTTTAACCTTTGGTCATGCAAAGAATCGTTTATTAAAGCGACAGGTAGAGGTTTAGGGTTAGGTGTGGCGCGATGTGGCTTTACGATTGAAAAACCTCACACACTTGAAGAATGCCCGCTTGAATATGGTGTGCCAGATGAATGGTCTTGCGTCTCCTTAGGTATCTCCACCAAGACCAGTGCGTCGGTTATGATTCGGCGTAAACAGTGTGAGGCGACGGTCTATACATTTGACCCTGAAATTCCTCCTCAGTTGACGTAATCGCGTTTAAAATAGCTATAATTTTTAAACGCATTATTAATAGAGCTCAATCTCTACATACATTATGAATGATTTCCCCCAAACACTTGTACAAGCATTAGACCGGAATACTCAGGCTAATAAAACAATAACGTACATTAGCGGCCAGGATAACGAACGCGAAGTTAGCTACCCAGAATTAAAGCAGCGTTCACTGGGGTTGTTGCACCATATTCAACAAAAAGGTGCATCAGAAGGCGATGAGTTGATTATTCATTTGGCTGAAAACGAACAGTTTATTGATACCTTTTGGGCCTGTCAGTACGGCGGCATTGTTGCTGTTCCATTGGCGATTGGGACAAGTGATGCGCACCGTCAAAAAGTGTTTAATGTGTTTGAAAAACTTGAAGCGCCGTATATAGCAACGACTAGAAAGGCGCTGCAACGTTTAAAGGTGTATGCCGACGAAAATGGTAAGTCATTGTTGTACGATGAAATCCAGCGTAAAGCGGTGATGTTGGATCGAATTGAAGAGTTTAATACGCTTGGACAATGCCCTGATATTGTTCCAGAACGAACATCGTTTATTCAGTTCTCATCCGGCTCTACCGGTGACCCAAAAGGCGTTGTGTTAACGCATAAGAATTTGGTGACGAACTTATATGGCATCATTGAATGCAGCCAATTTGATGAAAGAGACAGTTTTTTTGGCTGGATGCCACTAACGCATGACATGGGTATTATCGGTTTTCATTTAACACCTTTGTTTGTGAACATTAATCAATTCATTATGCCAACGGAGTTATTTGTTCGTCGGCCAAACCTTTGGCTTGAAAAGATAAGCGAGAAGAAAACCACGATTATTGCCTCACCTAATTTTGGATATAAGCATGTTTTAAAACGTTTCAAACCAGAAAATCAATCAAACCTAGATCTTTCTGCCGTTCGTTTAATATTTAATGGTGCAGAGCCCATATCAGCAAATTTATGCCGAGAGTTTAATGCCGTGATGAAACCGTTTGGTTTAAGTGATGTTGCGATGTTTACAGTCTATGGTTTGGCAGAAGCGTGTTTGGTCGTCAGTTTTCCAGAGCTGGCCCAGAAGCTATCGACCGTTCATATTATTAGACGGTCTTTAAGTGAAGGAGAGCCTGCCAAAGTTGTCAGTACAGCGACAGACAATAGTGTTGAATTAGTGCGCTTAGGCACTGCTATCACAGGCACTGAATTGGCCATTTTCGACATTAATGGTGCGCGTGTTGATGATAATGTTGTCGGGCGAGTTTACATTAAAGGCGATAATGTGACGGCTGGTTACTATCATGCTCCGGAGCTTAATGAAAAACTAATAACACCTGATGGCTGGTTGGACACAGGCGATCAAGGGTTAATTAATGAAGGCCAATTGGTATTAACCGGGCGCACTAAAGATTTAATCATTGTTAACGGTTTGAATTATTACGCGCCAGATTTAGAAACAGTATGTGAAGGTGTTGATGGGATTGAGCTTGGCAAAGTATTAGTGTGTGGTATTTATAACGATGAGGAATCTATCGATGAGTTAGTCGTTTTTGTACTTTATCGTGGCGAATTAGACGGTTTTTACCCGATTACAACTGATGTAAGGCGTGAGTTAGGTGAAAAATCGGGACTAGACGTTGCGCACGTATTACCGATTAAAACAGTCCCAAAAACGACCAGTGGGAAAGTACAACGTTTCGCTGTGTCCGAGCAGTTTTTAGCTGGCGATTTCGATGAGGTTGTTGCAGCCCTGACGGAAATGTCCGAAACAAGGTCTTCTACAGGTATGGCCGCTGGAAGCTCTATTGAACGCTTGCTATTAGAAATATGCCATTCGGTCGTATCGGATCAAAAAATAGGTATCAACGATAATATTTTTGAAATGGGAACAAGTTCATTAAAATTAGCCCAAATTCACGAAAAAATTGATGAAGAATTTCCTGATGTTGTCGACTTGGCGGATTTCTTTGATTATCCAAGTATAGAAGAGCTGGCTGTATTTATAACGCAGAAAACAGCGTCGTAAGAAGACAATTATTGATTAATCGTAGATAGCGCGTTTGCGTTTCCATTTGCGGTTAGACCACATCCAGTCTTGAGGGCTAGCGAGAATCATCTTTTCTAGCGCACGTGCATACGTTTCGGTTAATTTATAACCATCTTTTTGGTAAGGCGCTTCACCTAATAATTCAAAATAGACCTCATAATGGCCAAGGCTCAATTTACGCATACCCACAAATACTGTTGGGTACTTGGTCATATGCGCGATTTTTTGAGAACCGACTGCAAACGAACTTTCTTGGTTTAAAAAAGTTGTCCAATATTTCTCTTCTTTTCTAACAGGGGATTGGTCAGCAACCATTGCAAAACCACGTACTTCTTTGCGGCGTTGCATTATTTCAATGAGCGCATTTTTATTGGGTATGGGGCGAGCATCAAAACGCGAACGAGACTTCTTCATGTGTTCGTCAACGGCTAAATCATGTAAAGGCTTGTAGACCACATCAATTGGAAAGGACAGCTGCAAGCTGCAACCAGCTAACATCCATTCCCAGTTACAGTGATGGGCAGCAAGCATCATGACAGATTGGTTCTTCTTGGCGAACTGTTCAATAACCTCAGGGTTTTTTAAATGAACACGTTTGCGTATTTCATCTTCTGTTAGGTTGATGGTTTTAATCGATTCAACCATGGTGTAGACCAGTGTTTTAAAGTTAGCTTTTGCTAAGTTTTTGAGCTCGTCATGAGACAGATCTGGAAATGAGTTTTGCAGGTTTGAGTAGATAACATTACGTTGCCTTTCTACAAAATAATAACCAATTAAATAAATGGGGTAGGCTATGGCATATAAAACAGGTAACGGTAGTTTTGCCGCCTGTGGGTAAAGCTTTGATATAAAAGATTGTCGATGTTTAGCCATTAAAACTAAGTTAAATAATTAGGAGTTAGTTATTCTACCAAAGCTAAAGAGTTACTTGTTAATGAGGATTAGGCAAAAAACAAATACGCAATACAAATGGCGACGATAATGCCAACGAAATCAGCAAATAGACCACATGCAACTGCATACCGAGCCTTTTTAATACCAACAGCACCAAAATAGACGGCCAGCACGTAAAACGTTGTTTCCGTACTACCTTGCACAATAGAAGAAAGCCGGCCAGCAAAGGAGTCAGCACCGTGTATTTGCATGGTTTCAATCATCATCGCACGAGCGCCACTGCCGCTCAGTGGTTTCATGAAGGCAGTAGGTAATGCATCCACAAATCGATCATCTAATGAAAAAACTGAAAGAAATGAACGTACACCGTTTAGGGCAATATCTAAGGCACCGCTGGCACGAAAAACACCGATAGCAACTAGCATAGCAACAAGGTAAGGAATAATCATAACAGCTGTTTGGAAGCCGTCTTTAGCGCCTTCGATAAACGATTCATAAACATTAATTCGTTTTCTCAACGCACCTGCCATAAAGACAATGATTAACGTAAAAATGATGAAATTGCTAACAAGGGCTGATTGTTGTTGCATAGCGATTTGTTCGAGACCAGAAAAATACATCAAGATGCCTGCGACTAGCGCACTAAAACCACCGAGGTAAGCCAATATAATAGGGTCGTACAATTTTATTTTTTGGACGCTTGCAACCGCAATTAACCCCGCCATTGTTGAAGCATACGTGGCAATTAAAATAGGAATAAAAACATCCGTTGGATCTGCCGCGCCCATTTGAGCTCGGTAGGTGAAAATGGTGAGAGGGAATAGAGTTACCGCTGATGTATTGATGACCAAGAAAAGAATCTGTGCATTGCTGGCAGTATCTTTCAATGGGTTTAATGTTTGTAGATGCTGCATGGCTCTAATGCCAAGAGGCGTTGCTGCATTATCTAATCCGAGCATATTGGCAGACAGGTTCATGACCATAGCGCCAAAGGCAGGATGATTGGCGGGTACTTCAGACATCAGGCGTTTTAATAAAGGACTCAAAAAGCGAGTTAATAATTCAATAAAGCCACTTTTCTCGCCAATTTTCATTATGCCCATCCAAAAACATAAAACACCGGTTAGCCCCAGGGCAATTTCAAACGCAGTTTTGGATAAAGTAAACGTGGCGAGCGTAATGTCGTTGAAAGCCGTTGTATCACCTAAAATAAAAAGGCGATAAGCAGCACAAAGAAAGGCGATAAAAAAAAAGCTAAGCCAAATAATATTTAACATAAAATAAGCTGTTCTAAGGCGCCTGATAATTTCCATAAACTTTACCACAGCGAAACGATGACAGATAAAAATATCAACAATATTGGCATGATGGGGTTCTGGGGACATTCCGTCATAATGTAACACTTATCGCTACAGCCTAGGTATCATAAGTCCTACAGAGGCACATTAACCTTCAAAATCGCTGTAATATTCAATTCATAGTAGTATTTCAGGTTTTGCGAGAAGCCCATGTCTTATAAAGAACGCCTAACCATACTCCACGAATCAGAAATTAACGATTTATATGGTGTTCCCAGCCTGTCACTTGAAGAAAAACGTGTCAGTTTTGCGCTGAATGACCTAGAGCAGGACGTCATTAAATCCATCAGGGATCGTAATCATAAATGCTATGCCATCGTTCTTCTGGGCTATTTTAAAATCAAGCCCATTCAACTTAACCTGACTTACAAGGTGCTACAGGCAGACTTGGCTTTTATTGCTGATGAGTATTTCTCCAAGTTTAAAGCCCCGCGTTTCAGTGTTAGCCGTATGCAAAAAACGCGCATCTACGACAAGATTCTCAACCTGCAAGGCTTCAAAAAATGGGATGCGGAACAGCATCAAAAACCTCTCATTACCTACTTACAACAAGTTGCTAAATCCTGGATTGAACCACGTTTTTTATTTGATTCCTGCACTGAATACCTTGCCCGAAATCATATCGCTATCCCTAGATATAGCGTACTCCAGCGAATTATCAGTCAGGTCATAAAGCAGGAACGTAAGCGTATTTCAGACACATTAAAAATAACGATATCAGATGAATTGACTGCTAACCTAGCCGATTTGGTTGATGGAGAAAGCCCACTAACGATCAAAGAACTGAAACAGGCAGCGAAAAGTTTTAATGGCTCTGAATTAGAAAAAGAATTGAACGTCAACAAGCTCATTCAGCCCTGGATGAATGAAGTGAATCAGGTGGTACCTGCTCTGTCACTATCGCAACAAAACCAACTGCATTATGCGACGATGGTTGATTACTACTCTATTACCAAACTTAAACGCTTCGACCGAGGCACACAGCAGCTGTATTTACTTTGTTACCTTCAAGAGCGGGCACAAATCAATATTGAGCGATTAGCCGATGGTTTTATCTATCATCTTCGCAAACTGCGTGAAAAAGCCAAGACATACGCCAAAGAAATGGCCTATAAAGATTGGGAAGGCGCTGCGGCGAATGTCAGCAAAGCCGCTGAGCTACTATACTTTTTTATTGATGCTACCATTGATGATCAAGTGTCATTTAAACAAATAAAACAACGGGTAAAAAGCTTACTTGGAGAGCGAGAAATAGAATCACTGTGCTTGTATCTGAAAAAGCAAAAGCGCACAAAAGATGATTATATCTGGGAGTACTATGATCAACATGAGAATCTGATTGAGCAGTTGATACGCCCCCTTTTTTTATGCCTGACATTTGAAGGATCAGACAATACACAGGCTTTAGCTGCACAGCTTGGGGCAATGCAGAGCGAGTGGTTAGAGTCTGGTGAATTAGCGTCGTCAGATCGACGATTAATTCCAACTAAACATCAATTATATGTGATAGATACGGATAATAACGTAATTTTTAAACGTTACGAGATGCTACTGTATTTATCCGCTCAAACTAAATTGAACGGTCAGCTCTTTATACCGACAGCCATTAAATATCGGGCATTACACGATGATCTTGTTGGTGATATTCCTTGGGAAGAGAAAGACAAATTGCTCAAAGACTCCCTGTTAGATAGCATGAATACTGAGTCTGCCCAGCTTATCAAATCAATGGAACAGGCGATGCGTGATAAGTTACAGCGAGTCAGTCAACGTATTGATGAGGGTGATAATCGAAACGTAATATTACGCAATCGCTCCGGAAAAACTCAATGGCGGTTGCCGTATTCAGGCACAAAAACGGCATTAAACAATCCATTTTTTGATCGCATGAAGTCGATCAATGTTGCTGATGTGCTGCGCTTTGTTCATCAGGAAACAGGCTTTCTAAAGCACTTTGAGCATGTTCGGCAAGTGCGGTCAGGGCAAAACAATCATTTGAATGATTTACTGGCAGCCATCATTGGTAATGGAACCTATTACGGTTTACATGGCATGGCCAGCATATCTGATCGCTCATACGATCATTTACGCACAGTACAAGCCAATTATTTGCGTCCTGAAACGCTAAACCTCGGCAATGATGCCATTAACGATGCGACAGCAAAGTTAGCTATTTTTAGGCATTACAATATTCAAGAAGGACTCATTCATGCCAGTGCCGATGGGCAAAAATTCGAATCCCGGTTAGAGACGTTTAAAACCCGATATTCATCGAAATATTTTGGTACGAACAAAGGCCTGACATCGATGAACCTGATTGCCAATCATGTCGCTTTGAATGCTAGGATTATTGGTTCTAACGAGCATGAATCACATTTTATTTTGGACTTACTTCATAACAACACTTCAGAAATTAAACCGGATATATTATCAACGGACACACATGGGGTTAATCATGTGAACTTCGCCCTGCTGGACTTGTTTGGCTATACCTTTGCTCCGCGCTATGCACAGTTTGGAACGGTGATATCTGATCTATTTAATGTCAATGAAGGAAAAGATAATAAGGTGACACTTTCATTGAAAAAGCCTATCAATACAGCACTGATCATCGATGAATGGGATACAATTCAACGCATTGTGATCTCGCTACAGCAGAAGACGATCACACAGGCAACACTCGTTAGAAAGCTATCTGGTTACAGTCAAAACCATCCTTTATTGAAAGCTCTGACGGAGTATAATCGCATGCTCAAGGCTATGTATTTATTGGACTATATTGATGATGCTAGTTTAAGAACTTATGTGCAGCGAGCCTTGAATCGCGGGGAAGCTTATCATCAACTACGCCGCGCCATTGCGCATGTGAATGGTAATCGTTTCCGAGGGAAGTCAGACGACGAAATTGTTTTGTGGAATGAATGTGCCAGGCTATTAACCAACGCCATTATCTATTTTAATTCACTCATACTGACGCGATTGCTTGAGCATTTTGAGGCCGAAGGAGATGATAAGAAGTCCGAAATTATCAAGCAGGTTTCCCCAGTGGCCTGGCACAACATCAATTTGAACGGAACTTATAGCTTTAGCTTTGAAAAAAACCCACTTGATTTAGATGAGATTATGCAATCAATCGTGCAAAATGATAATTAAGGTTCCTCTGTAGCCCCTATAATACATAGGATGTAGCGATAAGTGTTACATTAGGACGGAATGTCCCCAGAACCCCATGATGAAATTACTTAATATTATGGAGCAACTGCGTGATTCTGAAACGGGTTGCCCTTGGGATATTAAGCAATCGTTTGAGACGATAGCACCCTACACAATTGAGGAAGCGTATGAAGTAGCAGATGCTATTCAACAAAAAGATATGGATGCGTTACGAACGGAATTGGGTGACTTATTATTTCAAGTAGTGTTTCACTCAAAACTGGCAGAAGAGCAGCACTCGTTTGATTTTGACGATGTTGTGACGTCTATCTGTGAAAAGTTAACAAACAGACATCCTCATGTTTTCGCAGGAAAAGTAATTGCAGAATCTGACTTGGCGAAACATTGGGAAAACAGTAAAAGAAAAGAGAAAGGTGATGCGGATTCACTCGGAATTCTGAATGATGTGAATTCAAACCAACCGGCAATTAATCAGGCTTTTAAGTTACAAAAAAAAGCGTCATCAGTTGGGTTTGATTGGCAGAGTGTTGAGCCTGTTATTGAAAAATTAGATGAAGAAATCGCAGAAATTAAAAAAGAAATCCCATTAGCAAATAATCAATTGCGTATTGAAGAGGAGCTAGGGGATGTTTTATTTAGTTGCGTTAACCTTGCGCGTCATTTGGATGTTAATCCAGAATGGTCGCTACGCCGTGCGAATGATCGTTTTACGCAACGTTTTAACTACATAGAAGACCAGCTTAAGCGTTTAGGTGCTAGCTTTGAAAATAGTACCCCCGAAACGTTAGATAAACTATGGAATGAAGCAAAAATTAATGGTCATTAAGAATATGTTGTTATGCAAAATTTGATAGATAACGAAAAAACTTAGGATTTTTTAATTAGTTTTAGTATACTCGATATTCAGTAGAGTTAAGTCGAGTGATTTTTGGAAACAACTCACATTAATAAGAAGCTTTAACCTACTGATTTATATATATTTTTTTGAGAGGGAATAAGATGTCAGAAAGAGTTAAGGGTATTGTTAAATGGTTTAATAATTCAAAAGGTTTTGGATTTATTCAACCGGATGCTGGTGGTGAAGATGTTTTCGTTCATTTTAGAGCGATTCAGGGTGATGGTTTTCGTACACTTAAAGAAAATCAAGCTGTTGAGTTCACGGTTACTACTGGCGAAAAAGGGCTTCAAGCTGAAGAAGTCGTTGGCTTAGAGTAAGTTGCTAATCGCTATTTTTAGCGATTAGATCAAATGGCTCGTAATAATACCTATCGGCAATAGTCATTATTGCTGATAGGTTTCTGATACGTATTGTTCAACAATTTTTTGAAACTGTTCTGCAATGTCGTTTCCCTTTAGGGTGACATTTTTTTGTCCATCTACATAGACAGGTGCGACTGGCTTTTCACCTGTGCCAGGTAAGCTAATGCCAATATTTGCATTTTTGCTTTCACCTGGGCCGTTTACCACACAGCCCATCACGGCAACTTTCATATTTTCCACACCGGCATATTGAGTTTTCCATTCTGGCATTTTGTGGCGTAAAAACGTTTGAATATCTTGTGCAAGTTGTTGGAAATAATCACTGGTTGTTCGGCCACAGCCTGGGCAGGCAATAACGGCAGGTGTGAAAGAACGGATGCCCATCGATTGTAAAATTTCTTGAGCAACGATTACTTCTTGGCAACGATCACCACCCGGTTCAGGTGTTAATGAAATGCGAATAGTATTACCAATGCCCTGTTGGAGTAATATGGCTAATGCAGCGGTTGAAGAGACGATACCTTTACTGCCCATACCCGCTTCGGTTAAGCCTAGATGAAGAGGGTAGTAACAACGTTCAGCTAGATCTTTATATACGGATATTAAATCTTGTACGCCACTCATTTTGCACGACAAAATAATTTTGTCTTTACCTAAACCAATTTCAACGGCCTTTTCAGCACTTTCAAGTGCTGACGTAATAACGGCATCATGCATAACAACAACAGAGTCTCGAGGTGTGCTTGACTTGGAATTTTCATCCATAAGGCGCGCTAAAACAGACGGGTCTAAGCTACCCCAGTTAACACCAATGCGTATTGGTTTGTCGTATTTAATAGCAAATTCAATCATTTGTGTAAACTGCGGGTCACGTTTACTGCCACGTCCGACATTGCCCGGATTAATTCGGTACTTAGCTAGGGCCTGAGCACAACATGGATATTTGGCAAGTAGCTTATGACCATTAAAGTGAAAGTCACCAACTAATGGGGTATTGCATCCGAGTGCATCCAAACGTTCACGTATTTTAGCCACAGCGGCGGCAGCGCTGTCTGAATTAACGGTTATACGAACCAGCTCAGAACCGGCTTTTGATAGCTCTATAACTTGTTTAACGGTTTTATTAATATCTGCTGTATCAGTGTTAGTCATGGATTGGATAACCACGGGGTGGTCTTTACCAATGTTAACGTTACCAACTTTTACGGTGATGTGAGTGCTCATGTTTAAATTGTTTATGAAATGATGGTTAATGTCTATTATATTGTTTTTATGCACGATAAATATTTTTAAGCAATTTAATCGTATGAAATTTTTTACATGTTATCTGGGTCAGACTATATATGATTGAAACGATTGCCATTTTCTCATTAATACTTTTGCTTGCTATTTTACTAGAGCCATTGTCAAAGCGCATAAATTGGCCTATGTCCACCATGTTGGTATTAGCTGGTTTTGTTGGTTCTGAGATATTGGTTTTATTAGGCATTGATACGGGGCTACGGTGGGACGACTTTGTTGCAATTATCTTGCATTTATTAGTACCGATTATCGTGTTTGAATCAGCGTTTAATGCCAATTTCAAAGCATTGTTATCAAATCTGGGAGCCATTCTCTTTTTAGCGGTTCCATGTATGTTTCTAGCGTCAGTAATCACAGGGGTTATGCTGTTTTTTGGCATCGGTGAGCCGCTTGGATTCCCATTAACGTCTGCGCTATTAACAGGCATTATTTTATCTGCAACTGACCCAGTTGCTGTAGTTGATATTTTTAAAAAATTAGGCGCACCAGAACGTTTAAATGCTTTGCTAGAAGGTGAAAGCCTATTTAATGACGCAACGGCTATTGTTGCCTATTCATTGTTAATTTCATTTGCTGTCAATGAGTCACAAATAATCACGTCAGGTGATGTTGTTTTGTTCTTTCTAAAAAATGCGATTGGCGGTGCCATAGTCGGCTTATTGATTGGTTTTCTGGCATTTTTATTATATAAAATGACTGCCAATCATTTTGGTCATACCTTGTTTGGTTTGTTGGCAGCTGTTTATGCGTTCTATTTGGCAGAACATGTTTTTCATGTGTCGGGGATTGTGTCTGTATTAGTTGCAGGGCTGTATTTGGGGGAACGATATAGAAACAGCGAGAGCATTGATCAACAATTCGCAGCAAACTTTTGGGAATTAAATGCTTACATTTCGAATGCCGTGTTATTTATTTTGGTAGGTGTCACCATTACAGTCTCTATGTTTACGGGCCAATGGTTAGCCATGTTGATAGGTATTGTGGCGGCAACCTTTGCACGAGCTATGGTGGTGTACGGCTGTATGCCTCTACTTACAAGCTTGCCAATGGTTGAAAAAGTCGACATAGCAACCAAAAATGTGATGATGTGGGGTGGGTTAAGAGGCGCTGTGTCTTTGGCGCTTGCGTTATCAATTCCTACAGATATAGTAGGCTGGTATACGATCCAATCGATTGTTTATGGGGTGGTTATATTCACCCTATTTGTTCAAGCGCCCTTTATGGAAAAACTGGTATTAAAGGTGTTAAAAAAATAACATTAGTTTGCCTGCAAGTAATCATCAATCAGTTTAAAGGCACGGTCAATGATTGATTCAGGTGTGTAGAAATGGGGAGAAAAGCGAATTCCACCACCGCGTTTGGCACATACAACACCGTTTGAAACAAGGTATTCAAACAAGTCTTCTGTACTAGCTCTGTTCGGCTTGAATACAATAATGTTATTGCCTGATGTATTAGGATTGGTTAATAGCGTTAAGCCATTGTTTTTTTTGACCAAATCAATTGTATATTGCCCACGTTCAATAACGCTTTTTGCAATATTATCCATGCCAATATCTAATAGCATACCAATGCTGGCAGACAATGCATGAATACTGAGCATATTAGGGCTTCCACATTCAAAGCGGCGTGCGGTGTTAGTCTCTTCCCAAGTAGTGGCATCGTAATTGCCCATATCTTCAACCATATGCCAGCCAAACTGGGTCAGTTTCAATTTGTTAATTGAGCTTTGTTTGCAATAGAAAAACCCTAAACCTTCAGGACCTAGCATCCATTTATGGCCATCCGCCATTACAAAATCAGCTTGGTACAGTTGCACATCAAATTCAAAAGCACCAACCGATTGTATGGCATCAATACAAAATAAGACCTTATGTTGACGGCAGGCTTCGCCTAGGCGTTCAAGGTCAATTCGTAAGCCTGATGCATATTGTGTTGAACTAATCGTTAGTAGGCGAGTATTGTTATCAATTTGATGAATTAGTGCATCAGTTGGGTCTTCGCAGCCTTTAAGGTGTGTTTTTTTAACAATAACTCCCTGGTTAGCTAAAGATTCCCATGGAATCATATTAGAGGGGAACTCTTCATCACTGGTGACGATATTGTCGCCTTTATCCCAGTTCAGGCCGTAGGCAACAAATGACAATGCTTCAGATGTGTTTTTAACCAGTGCAATTTCTTTATGTGATGATGCATTGACCAACGTGGCAATTTGTCGCTTTAATCGTGCTTCAACTTTTAGCCAGTTAGAATATTTCTTGGAGCCAATCGTTACGTTTTCGCGACAAAATGCGTTAACTGCTTGCTCAGTACAACGTGGCCAAGGTGCAACTGCTGCATGATTAAGGTAGATAACATCGTCATCTAAATCAAAGTGTTGGCTAAATTCATTAGTCATAATTGTCGTCACATAAAAAAGATTCATTCTATCCTTTTTTAGCAACTCCTTATAGACTTAACAAAACAGTTGAAGGGTAGTTAATCTATGTTGAATATTGGACACCGTGGTGCGATGGGGTATGAACCTGAAAACACATTGTTATCGATTCAAAAGGCAATTGAATTGGGTGCAGATTACGTTGAGATAGATATCCATCTCGTGGATGGTCAGCTAGTCGTTATTCACGATGAAACCCTCGATAGAACGACTAATTTCAAAGGCTTTCTCGCAAACTATACATTTGAAGAACTAAGAAAAGCGGATGCCGGCAAAGGTCAACAAATCCCAACATTAGACGAGGTTATTGAGCTAACAAAAAACAAGGTGGGGCTTAACATTGAATTAAAAGGGAAGGGCACAGCTCAGCCGGTTCAACGCTTACTGTCGAGGTTAACAACGGAGCATAAAAGCAGCATATTAGTCTCATCGTTTCATTTGCATGAGTTAGTGTTATTTAAGGAACTCGATAAGACAGTGAGAATAGGCGTGTTATCAAATAAACGTATTGAACAGGTCTTGCCTAATGCGGTTGAGCTGAGCGCTTTTTCTATTAATATTGGCACAAAGGCAGCAACACAATTATTTGTTGATAAGGCCCATCAAACGGGCTTTAAAGTGTACGTTTACACAGTAAACACGGTAGAAGAACAGCTGCAAATGAAAAACCTTGGTGTAGATGGCGTGTTTAGTAATTATCCAGACCGGGTATTAGACAGTTAAACGTTTTAAAGTCGAACGGGTATAAAGCAAGGTCACCAGCATGCTTGCTAAAACTATTAAAGCAACTGAACCAAATAACCATTCAATAGAGTAACCCAGTACGGTTATTAAGTAATAATTGACGGCGAGAGGGACAATTAGCTGTCTGAACAAACCCATTATTAAAGGGAAATCTGGCTGCTTTACTGCTTGCAAGGTTGCCACACTAATAAACAAAGAGACATAACAGAAGAAGGCAAGGGCATCGATCCGTAAATAGGTGACACCTGTCGTGATAATGTCTTGATTAGCACTGAAGATGCCTAGGATATAAGGGGATGTGAAAATCATCAATGGGATACTAACAATTGAAATACCAAGACCAAGAATCAACCCTTTTCTGTAGGTTTCTGAAATACGTCGGTAATTATTAGCACCATAATTTTGCCCAGCAATAGCTAAAACAGCGCTGTTTAAACCCAATGCAGGCAACAGTAACACTTGTTCAATACGTAAACCAACAGAATAGCCCGCGACTGCATAATCACCAAAATTACTGACATAACCCGTGATAATTAAGCTGCCAATAATCATGATAAAAAAGTTGCCACTCGCGGGTAATACTTGTCTTAATATATCTAAGGATATGGATAAGTCGAAATGGGGTAACGGAGGGTAGCCAAGCCTATCCCGAAGAACTTTAAGTAAATACACAGCAGACGCAATCTTAATAAGAAGTGTGGCCCACGCTAAGCCAGACACACCCATATCAAGCCCAAATGTTAATAGAGGGTTTAATACCAAATTGGCGAAAAAACCGATAATTAAGACATTTCGGTTGGTTTTAGTGTCACCAAACGCCATTAATGCACCGGCAGCAATACTGCTTAGGGCAAAAGCAATATTCCCACCAATCAGTATGTGTATATATTCCAACGCAAGCAGTTTGGTTGAATCACCCGTACTTAACCAAGCGATACAAGGTTCTGCAAATACAAAACCAAGCACAATAATAATGAAAGAAAAAACAAAGCCAATCGACATTGAGTTATGAATGATTGCTTTAAGACGAGCTGAGTTCCTTTTTGCGGTTTCAAACGAGACCATCACCGATGTGCCGTTTTGTAACCCCGCCAATAAGCCAATAAATAAGTAAAAAACAAGGCTTGAAACAGATAGGCCAACTAAGGCATCGTCAGATATTTTTCCTGCAAACCAATTATCAGTAAGGTTGTATAACGTGTTAAACAGCATTCCCATAGATGCGGGAATGGCTAACCTAAATAGGTGTTTATAGATGGAGCCTTCGGTAAGTTCTGCTTGAGTGGGCATTTAAAAAATTCAGCGAGTGTTTAAGTTATAAATTATACGTTTGTTTATTTGCTAACGAATGCTTATATTCGGAATAGGGAAGAGTAAATAGAGTCAGTTAGAATTAATGTAACTATAAATTGCGAAAGGATAAGGCGAACGGTAGAGTAAAAATACAAAAGTGATAAATTACAAATTTAAAGGACATTAAGTCGCATGAAACAATGCACAAGCTGAAAAAAAGAAGGCTGAAGCAAAGTGTGGGGGTGTAATCCCCCCATTCGTAACCGAAGTTAAAAGTAGAGGTTAAGCTGCATTCAGTAATTGTCTGGGCGGTATGCCTCCAATCGCTGTATGCGGACGTTCATTATTGTAAGACCAAAGCCACTTTGTTGCCAATAATTGAGCTTGCTCAATAGACTCAAACAGGTGTAAATCGAGCCATTCATGGCGAGCTGTTCGATTAAACCGCTCAATGTAGGCATTTTGAGTGGGCTTGCCAGGCTGAATATAGAGCAACGTTATTTGCTGCTTTATTGTCCAGTCTTTCAACGTTTGGCTGATATATTCCGGACCGTTATCACAACGTATCGCTAACGGCTTTCCTCTCCATTCAATAATTTGCTCCAAAGAGCGTATGACTCGAGAGCTTGGTAATGAAAGATCTACATCAACGCCTAACCCTTCACGATTAAAGTCATCAATCACATTAAAAGTACGAATGCTTCTGCCATCATTTAATGTGTCGCTCATGAAATCCATCGACCAAACTTGATTGAGCGCCTCAGGAACACTTAGGGCTTCAGGCTTGTCTCTTTTGATGCGGCGTCTAGGTTTGATTCTTAAATTCAACTCGAGCTCCCTGTAGATGCGATACACACGTTTATGGTTCCAGCCATCGCCCTTGATGTTGCGAAGGTATAAAAAGCACAACCCAAAGCCCCAACGCTTATGCGTGGTACTTAACCTGAGTAGCCAATCAGCTATTTCAGCGTTTTCACTGGATAGTTTTGCCTGGTAGCGGTAACAGGTTTCGCTGATAGAAAATACCGCACAAGAAATTCTGATATTAGCCTTGTTCTGAAATACTGATCTTTGCGCCATCTCTCGTCTTCGGGATGGCTTTACCACTTTTTTTCAATGGCCTCTAGCAATCTCAGCCTTGAGCTTTTCTTCAGCATACATCTTTTTAAGCCGCCGATTTTCATCTTCAAGCTCTTTCATTAGCTTCATCAACGACGCGTCCATGCCACCAAACTTGGACCGCCACTTATAGAACGTCGCATTACTCATGCCGTGCTCTCGGCATAAATCTGGCACCAGTGCCCCTGCTTCATTTTGTTTCAAGATCGACAGGATTTGGCTGTCTGTATATCGTGATTTCTTCATAGAAAACTCCTTTATTTCATTATAAGAATTTTCTACTCAAAACGTCGGTTATTTATTGGGGGGATTACAGATGCATATAGAAATTACACATTTTATTATTAACGCTTTTGTTGTGTTTTAACTTGGGTGTTGGTTTGGTTCGTACTCGGCAGGTAAGAAATAATGACGAAACTAATAACCGCAACAGCAACCCCAACAATTATTCGAGAAATAATTTTCGATGAAAAAATTCACTGCACTATATTTGAACGAGACAACTCTCTGTCTCCTTTAGGTGTGCGGCCATTCCATCTCACAGCAGCCGCATGCTCGCCAACTTGCATATGGTCTGGCAAAACAGAACCCTCAGCAAAATCATTCTTTATCAGCCAAGCCGCGCAATCTAGTTCATCTTGCGAATCTTGGGCAGGGCCAAATTTAAGAACTTTAATTTGTAGCTTTTGATCCACAGTGTTTATCCCTAACAGTGTTAATAAGCGGAGCCAATTGTCCACGTATTAAATAGTTAGATCGGAACGCTCGCTATCGCGAGCCTTCCGATCTAACGGCAGCCGACAATGAAGCATTGTCTTAGTGAGACTACACCGCTTCGCGCTCCGTCTAACAAAGACAATCAACGGGGCACTTTGATAATGACCTTACGAGTAATCTCATGATAAAAGCGCCCGTTATTGTCGGCTGCCGATATAGGTGGATAGCTGTTCCACGTATTTTGATATTAAAGGCCAAACACGGATGATTTAAATAGATAATAAACCTCTATTCAAATCCGCTGTAATATCCGTTACATTTTCTAAACCAACACCCAAACGTACTAACGAGTCTGTAATGCCTGCTTTATTGCGCTCATCTTCCGTTAGTCTTCCATGTGTTGTTGTTGACGGGTGTGTAATCATGCTTTTTACATCGCCTAGGTTGGCTGTTATAGAAATCATTTGAGTGGCGTCTATCACTTTCCATGCGTTTTCTTGGCCGCCTTTAACCTCAAAGCTGACGATGCCACCAAAACCTGTTTGTTGTTGTTTGGCTAATTCATGTTGTGGATGACTTGATAACCCTGTGTAGTGAACTTTTGCTACATTAAGTTGCTGATCTAACCAATGGGCTACAGCTAGGGCATTGGCACAGTGTTTTTCCATACGAAGTGATAATGTTTCTAAGCCTTTATGGAACACCCATGCGTTAAACGGGCTCATGGTGGGGCCTGCCGTACGTAAAATGGGGTACAGCTTTTCTTCTATCAATGCATTCGCACCCACGACTGCACCACCAACACAACGCCCTTGCCCATCTAAGTATTTAGTGGCTGAGTGAACGACCAAATCCGCACCGAGTTCAAGCGGTTTTTGTAGTACAGGTGTACAGTAAACGTTGTCTACTATTAATAGGGCATTGTTGGCATGTGCTAATTCGGCCAGTTGTTTAATGTCTGCCAACGTACCCAATGGGTTTGACGGTGTTTCTATAAATAAGAAGCGCGTATTACTTTTTATGGCTGTTTGCCATGCGTTGATGTCATCTAAATCCACAAACGTGGTTTCTATGGCAAAACGCTGCATGATGTTTTTAAAAATGAGCGCCGTATTACCAAACACACTGCACGAACACACGACATGGTCTCCTGAGTTGAGCAAGCCCAAACAAACTGTGTTGATGGCAGCCATACCTGAAGATGTAGCCATGGCACGTTCTGCCCCTTCCATAACGGCTAAGCGTTCTTCAAAGGCCCTAACTGTTGGGTTAGTAAAGCGAGAATATATATTGCCACTTATTTTGCCAGAGAAGCGCCCTGCTGCTTCAGCAGCATTTTTGAATACATAGCTTGATGTAGGGAAGATTGCATCGCTGTGCTCCCCTTCTGGCGTTCTGTGTTGACCTGCGCGAACACCTTGTGTTTCTATTGAATAGTCTTTCCAATTTTCGTTTGACATGGCGTATATCGTTTATTGGTTAGTTGGTGTTATGTAGCTCAATAACTGTTTGGTCTAAATTGTTATCTGTTTTTTGATCGTCTGAGCGGTTTAGGCCTTGTTTTTTTAGGTATTCATTGCTGACTGTATTCGTCACGTATTTTTGATTAAAACAAGCCGCATCAAAATCAATAATATCAGGGTTACGTTTACGTACAGATTCGTATAAATCGTCCAAATCTTGGTAAATTAACCAATCTGCACCAATCGCTTGTTCCACTTCTTCTATCGTCCTATCGTGAGCAACCAATTCATCAACAGCCGGCATGTCAATACCGTACACATTGGGGTAGCGTACCGGTGGTGCAGCCGATGCAAAATACACTTTGTTTGCCCCCGCTTCCCTAGCTAGTTTAATGATTTGGCCAGATGTTGTACCACGAACGATAGAATCGTCCACCAACAAAACATTTTTACCTTTAAATTCTAAATCAATGGCGTTGAGCTTACGACGCACTGATTTTTTGCGCTCTTGTTGGCCCGGCATTATGAAGGTTCTACCAATATACCTGTTCTTTATAAACCCTTCGCGGTACTTAACATCGAGCATGTTGGCGAGCTGTAATGCCGATGTTCTGCTGGTATCTGGAATCGGTATCACTACATCAATGTCATGATCGGGTTTTAGGCGTTTGATTTTTTCTGCCAGTTTTTCGCCCATTCTAAGGCGCGATTTATACACAGAAACGTTGTCGATAATGGAGTCTGGGCGAGCCAAGTAAACATATTCAAAAATACAAGGTGTTAATACTGGGTTTTCTGCACATTGTTGCGTGTGTATGACACCACCTTTTTTAATAAATACAGCTTCGCCGGGTGATATATCTCGAACTAATTTAAAACCTAGTGTATCGAGCGCAACCGATTCAGACGCCAGCATATATTCATTGCCACTGTCTGTTTCACGCAAACCAAAACAAATAGGGCGAATGGCGTTAGGGTCTCTAAAACCAACAACGCCAAACCCTGTAATCATAGCAACAACGGCATAGGCTCCTTCGCAGCGTCTATGAACCGCAGCTACTGCTTTAAACACATCACTTTCATTCAGTTTTAATTTACCTAATTGCTGAAGTTCATGAGCAAAGATATTGAGTAAAATTTCGGAATCAGAATTAGTATTTATGTGGCGTTGATCTTCAACAAACAGCTCTTCTTTTAACGCTTCTGCATTGGTTAAGTTACCGTTGTGCGCCAAGGTAATACCAAAGGGAGAGTTAACATAAAATGGCTGTGCTTCTGCAGAACTTGAGCACCCAGCTGTTGGGTAACGCACATGTGCAATGCCCATATTACCTTTGAGTTCTAACATGTGGCTGGTTCTAAACACATCTCGAACAAGGCCATTTGCTTTACGCAAATGTAAGTGACTGCCTTCACAGGTAACGATACCTGCAGCATCTTGGCCACGATGTTGAAGTACGGTTAACGCTTCGTACAGTTCTTGATTAACATCTTGTTGAGCAACAATTCCAGCTATTCCACACATAGTCGTTTGAACCTAATAATTTAGTAAGATAAATATTTCGAAATACCTTCAGGTATTTGAGCCCTTAACCATACAGATAGTTCCTGAAATGGACCAATAAGCGTTGATTCTGCCCACCAAGGATCTTGAGGGAGAGGTGTTAACCCAGCCAGTAAAACCAGTACTGACATTACAACAACACCCCGAGCAATACCAAAGATAAACCCGGCAAAACGGTCTGTGCCTGTTAACCCCGTCATTGTAATGATTTGACTGACTAAATAAGACAACATGGCGCCCAATATAAGTGTTAACAGCAATAAGCAGATAAATGCAGCCGCTACCCTTGCTGATGGCACGTCTATATAGTCTACAAAGTATATTGAAAAAGCTTGGCAGTAGTTAATGGCAATCCAAATAGACACCAACCAAGTACCTAATGAAAAAGCTTCTTTAATAAGCCCTCTAAACAAACCTATAACAGCCGAAACAAAGATAATGCCAATAATGACAAAATCAACCCAAATAAGGCCTTCTATGGTTACATCAAACATTGTTAGGGATATTGAACAACAATAGCTTTAGTCAACTTTTGTTTTTCTTTGACGACAACGGCCAACTTATCGGCTTTTTCTTTACTTAATTCAGGGCCTATTCTAACTCGATATATTTCAGTTTTATTGCTTGTTCCAGGGTCAACGAATGCTGTAAAACCAGCTTTTTTAAGTGTTGTCGCAAGTGCATCAGCATTTTTTTGATCTGAGAAACTACCCACTTGTACAACCCAGGACGTTAAGGCTTTAACAGGTGCTTTTTTCGGCGGTTTAGGGATGCTCGGTTTTGTAATGACGACCGATTTATCTTTATTGATTTTAACTTCTGCTAAACCATTATTGCTAAGTTCTGGCAAAGGTGTAATGCCTAGCTCTATTTCCGCAGGCGGCTCTGGGATTTCGATAGATATCGCTTCTGGATCAGTCGGTTTTTGACCAATCAACATCGGCACAAAAATAACAGCCAAAGCAATGATAATGGTTGCACCAATCATCCGTTGTTTTAATGGTTGTTCCATAAGCCCTTACCCAATGAATAATTTAATATTATAGCGCTTCTAAACACCCTTCAACCACATAAAAAGAGCCAAAACAAACAATCAAATCATTTTTATTTGATTCTTCTTGTGCTGCTGATACCGCTAATTCAATAGATGGGTAAATAATAGATTCACCAACACCATTTTCTAAGATGTTCTGCTCGATCTCAGCAGTCGTTGCTCCTCTGCTTGAACTAAGAGGGGCTACGTACCATTTTTCAACTAGACCTTTGAGCGGCAGCAAAACGCCAGCAATGTCTTTGTCTGACATAATTGAAAACACCGCACGTATTTTTTTATCTGAATTATGTTTTTTTAGGTAGTTCGCTAACACTTGTGCTGATTGAGGGTTATGCGCCACGTCCAACAGTAAATCGGGCTCGGCAGCGATAATTTGCATTCTCCCTGCTAATTTACAATGAGATAGTCCAGTCTTTATATGTGATGCCTTAACAGGAAGTTCTAACGAAATATGCGCTAACAAAGTGATGACGGACGCTGCGTTATAAATTTGATGCTCACCAACTAAGGCAGGAAAAGCATATTCTCCTGCAAAACTATGATGTGCAATAAGTCGCCATGACGTCTTATTAATCTCCACATTAAAATCGGGCCCAACGCACAGTAAATCTGCGCGTAATGATTGTGCAAAATTAACAAGAGATAAAGGAACATCAACAGCGCCACAAACCGCTTTTTGAGACGCTCTGAAAATACCGGCCTTTTCAAAAGCAATATTGGAAATATCTGAGCCTAACCAATCGACATGGTCTATACCGATGCTCGTAATCAGCGCCGCATCTGCATCAATAATATTAACGGCGTCTAATCGACCACCAAGCCCTACTTCCAGTATTCGAACATCGACTGATTCATGCTTAAAAATTTCCAGTGCAGCAAGTGTTCCAAATTCAAAATAACTTAAACTGATGTTCGCACGGGCTTCATTTATCTGCGCAAAAGATGACACGATAAGAGCGTCTTGAACAGGTATTCCATTAACCCGAATTCTCTCGTTATAGTGTTGAAGATGCGGTGTGTTATAGACCCCTACCGTATAACCAGCAGCTAATAAAATAGCCTCCAACATGGCTACGCTAGACCCTTTTCCATTGGTTCCAGCGACCGTTATTGTATAAACAGAGTGGTTAGATTCTTTATTAAGCGTTTGGTACACCTGATTGGCCCGAGATAACCCAAGGTCAATTTCTGATGTATGGCAGCCTTCTTGCCAACTCAGCCAGTCGTCAAGTGAAGACGTTGCCGTTAGCTCGGATTCGCTCGACGTTACTATTGGCCGTCCTCAATTACATCTGCCACAGGAATATCTTCAGATACTGACTCTTCAGCAATCGGTTTCATTTCGCTGTGCGTTAACATTGATAATATCGATGCGATTTTTTCTCTCAATTCCCGACGGTCAACAATCATGTCTATAGCACCGTGTTCAAGTAAAAACTCACTTCGTTGAAACCCTTCTGGTAGTTTTTCGCTCACTGTTTGTTCTATAACACGTTGGCCTGCAAAACCCACCAATGCATTCGGTTCAGCGATATGAATATCGCCGAGCATCGCTAAACTAGCAGATACACCGCCCATTGTCGGGTCTGTTAACACAGAGATAAATGGAATCTTTTTCTCAGCAAGTTTTGCAAGTGCTGCACTGGTTTTAGCCATTTGAAAGAGCGAAAATAGTGACTCTTGCATGCGAGCGCCGCCACTGGCTGAAAAGCAAATTAAGGGCACATTAGCCTCTAATGATTCATTAACGGCACGTACAAAACGTTCGCCAACAACAGACCCCATTGACCCGCCCATAAATGAAAAATCAAAAGCCGCTGCAACAATGTCAGCTTCCATCAATTTTCCCTTCATAACAATCAATGCATCGTTTTCACCGGTTGCTTTAACAGCCGCCGCATGCCTGTCTTTATATTTTTTGCTGTCTTTAAACTTTAATGGGTCTTTTGATTTGAGGTTGACACCAATTTCGACCCTATCACCTTCATCTAGGAACATATTTAAGCGAGCACGCCCCGTTAAGCGTTGGTGATGCTCACACTTAGGACAAACACTGAAGTTTTTTTCAAGGTCTGTTTTATATAAAACGCTTTGGCAACTATCACACTTACACCATAAGCCTTCTGGAACTGACCCCTTCGTTAATCCATCGATTCGGATTCTGTCTGGAATTAAATTTTCAAACCAACTCATTTTGTCACCTTCTGATTATTTGGTTGCATTCGCATCCATTGCTAAGCGCATGCTATTTAGTAAATCAAACACTGCTTGTTCTGCTTTAGACGTGCCGTCATGGTCAGTAATACAATTAATCAGCGCACTACCCACCACCACTGCATCGCCTATTTTAGCAATATCTGAAGCAATGTCAGCCGTTTTCACACCAAATCCAATCGCTACCGGAATATTAGTATGCTGTTTAATTATTGAAACCTTCTCATTAATCTCTGACAACTCGAGGTTTGCCGAGCCTGTCACCCCTTTTAACGACACGTAATAAATATACCCTTCTGCAACGTTCGCTACCTTTTTGATGCGCTCTACAGTACTCGTTGGAGACAATAGAAAAATGGGTGCAATGCCATGCGCTTTATAGGCTTGAGTTAGCTCTTTACTTTCTTCTGGGGGAATGTCTACCGTTAAGACGCCATCAACGCCGGCTATTTCGGCTTCTGACGCGAAAGCTTCATATCCCATGAATTCAATTGGATTTAGATACCCCATTAACACAATAGGCGTTTTTTGATCTGTTTTACGAAATGATTTAACAATATTCAAAACACCTACCAACGTCATACCCGCATCTAAGGCACGTTCACTGGCTCGCTGGATAACTTGGCCATCGGCCATCGGGTCAGAAAATGGCACACCGAGCTCAATAACATTTGCACCCGCTTTCACCATCGCATGCATGCACGACAGCGTAAACGACCCACTCGGATCACCAGCCGTTACAAAAGGCACAAGTGCTTTTTGCCCTTTAGCTTTTAATTCATTAAAACAGATTTCTAAACGACTCATAGCTCAATACCTTCAAGTTTGGCTATAGTGAAAATGTCCTTATCACCACGACCCGATAAATTAACCAAAATAGTTTGATCTTTATCCATCGTTTTAGCCAATTTAAGCGCGTAAGCTACTGCATGGCTTGATTCTAGTGCAGGAATAATCCCCTCAACCATTGTAAGCGTATGAAATGCGTCAAGGGCTTCATCATCTTTTATACCCACGTAGTTAGCACGGCCAATGTCTTTTAACCATGAATGCTCCGGGCCTACGCCAGGGTAATCTAGCCCGGCTGATATCGAATGTGTTTCAATAATTGAGCCATTATCATCCGCCATAATGTACGTTCTATTGCCATGTAAAACACCAGGTCGTCCGGCTGCCAACGGTGCAGAGTGTTGCCCCGTCTCTATCCCTAAACCAGCCGCCTCAACACCATAAATATCGACACTTTTGTCGCCAATAAAGGGGTAAAACAAACCAATAGCATTTGAACCACCGCCAACGCAAGCAACTAGAGCATCAGGAAGGTGCCCTGTTTTATCAAGCATCTGCTGACGGCCTTCACGACCAATAATGGTTTGAAAGTCTCTAACCATCGCTGGATATGGGTGTGGGCCAGCCACAGTTCCAATAATGTAGTATGTCGTATCTATATTAGTCACCCAATCACGCATCGCTTCATTCAACGCATCTTTTAATGTTTGCGAACCCGATGTAACGGATACCACTTCTGCACCCAATAATTTCATTCTATAAACATTGGGTGCTTGGCGTTGAATGTCCTCTGCCCCCATATACACAACACATTCCAAACCAAGGCGAGCCGCTACAGTGGCCGTAGCCACACCGTGTTGGCCTGCACCCGTTTCAGCTATGATTCGTGTTTTACCCATACGTTTGGCCAATAATGCCTGGCCTATCGTATTGTTTATCTTATGCGCACCCGTATGGTTTAAGTCTTCACGCTTCAAATAAATTTGTGCGCCGCCATTTTCCACACTTAATCGTTCGGCATGATAAACCGGCGAAGGGCGCCCAACATAATTTTGTAAATCAGCGTCTAATTCCTTTAGAAACAAAGGGTCTTGCATGTATTTTTTGTAGGCATTATTAAGTTCTTCAATGGATTCCATTAAAGATTCTGCAACAAAAACACCGCCATAAGGACCAAAGTGCCCTGTATCATCAGGTAAATTGTAATCCTCTATCGCTGCTTGTTTCTCCGAATCATTCATCGGCACATTTAACCTCTTTCATAAATTGTTTAATTAATGGGTGGCTTTTCACACCTTTACTTTTTTCTACACCACTACTAACATCAACTGCATAGGGGCGTGTTTGTTTAATAGCATCAGAGATATTATCTGGCGATAAACCTCCAGCAAGAATAATCGGAAGCTCACACGTTGTTTGCAATAAGTCCCAATCAAACGTTTCGCCTGTTCCGCCAAACTTATCTTTATCAAATGCGTCTATCAGCAACCCAGAAGCGCTGTGAAATTGACGACTCACGTCTAGCAAGTTGGTGGTTTCTTGAATTCTAATTGCTTTTATATACGGTTTACCAAACGAAGAACAATATGCCTCATCTTCATCACCATGGAACTGTAATAAATTAATATTAAGGGCGTTAGATGCGTTTAAAACAAACTCATATTTAGCATTAACAAAAAGCCCTACTGTATTGATAAATGGAGGAATTTTATTAAATATTAATTCTGTTTCTTCAACTGATATATAACGAGGGCTGGGTTCATAGAAAACAAAACCAAGTGCATCAGCGCCTTCACTAATGGCTGCTTTTGCATCGTCATAACAAGTAATACCACAAATTTTAACGCGTGTTCTCATCTAAATTAGTTTATTAATAGTTGAAAGTGTGGGGTCAATTCGTTCGCCAAATGGTTCAAATGCACGGTGAATAGGCAGCCCAAAGTACTTAGGGTAATACACCCCTTTAAAATACAAGCCCGTGGGCCGTGCTGTTGCACCAGCAGCTTTACGGTCTTTAGCGTGAAGCACCTCAGTCAACCAATTCGGCTCCTTTTTACCCAATCCAATAGGCAGTAAAGAGCCCACTATATTGCGAACCATATGGTGCAAAAACGCATTGGCTATCACGTCTATAATTACTTTGTCATTATACCGTTTAATATTTATCCAATGTAGCTGTTTAACGGGGCTTTTAGCCTGGCAGTTTTGAGCTCGAAAAGACGTAAAGTCATGCGTACCAACCAAGGTATTCGCAGCAGTTTGCATCAGCTGCTCATCTAATGGTAAATGAATAGTCGTCACATGATTTCGATGTAGTGCCGATTTTATAGGGCGATTAAGGATTTCGTATCGATAATAACGAGCCACGGCTGAGAAACGTGCGTGAAAATCATCTTCTACATTTTTATGCCAAATAACCCTTATATCATCAGGTAAACTGGCATTACAACCAAATACCCACTCATGTGCTGAACGAACTTTTTCTGTTTCAAAATGAGCAACTTGTTCGAAGGCATGAACACCTGCATCGGTACGCCCTGCACAAACAATGCGCACCTCATGATTAGCGAGCTTAGCCAATCCATCTTCTACTTTTTCTTGAACAGTTAGCTCTGTGCTTTTTTGGCGTTGCCAACCGTGATAACGACTGCCATCGTATTCTATGCCTAACGCAATTTTCACGACAAACTCTAACTAGCAGTACGTGCTGAATGCATTAACTGTTTCATATCACGCACCGCAAGATCTAAACCAGCAATAACGGCTCTCGCAACAATAGAGTGACCTATATTCAATTCTACAATATCAGGAATGTTAGCGATACTTTTAACATTATGGTAATGCAAGCCATGGCCGGCATTAACTTGTAGGCCTAATTGGTCAGCATAACGCGCTGCGTGTTGAATGCGCTCTAATTCGAACTGTTGATCCTTTTCATTTTTAGCATCGGCATAACATCCCGTATGAAGCTCTAGCATGGTGGCCCCTGCTTCTTTAACCGCTGTTATTTGTTGTTCATCAGGATCGACAAATGGTGATACTAAAATACCTTCTTTTGACAATTGCTGACAAGCTGACTGAATATTCTTAAAATTATCAGCAACATTCAAACCACCTTCAGTAGTTAACTCTTCTCTTTTTTCAGGCACCAAACAACATGAAACAGGTTTAACATCACAAGCAATATCAATCATTTCGTCGGTAACAGCCAGCTCGAGGTTCATTCTAGTATGCATGTATTTGCGTAGGGCATATACGTCAGCATCTACAATATGCCTACGGTCTTCACGCAAATGAACAGTAATGCCATCAGCTCCTGCCCTTTCCGCAATAAAAGCTGCATCCAATGGTGATGGGTAATCTGTACCACGAGCATTTCTTAGTGTCGCCACATGATCAATGTTTACGCCTAGCAATATGGGTTTTTTATTCATTGTTTTATAAAAATAATTCTCGGCTTTTTAAGATTTTACCATCCAATTGATAATCTATTAAACGGCGCATTAGTTTTTTTGCTTGAATCAGCTCCTGCTTGGTCGCCAAGCAATTGTCCCTTAAGTTATGTAACGTAGAACCAGATATGCGCTGCTCGTTAGATGAAAAAGATGATTCGACAACTCCTTTACCAATAACATAAGTGTAATCTAAGTCCGCGTCGATTGGAGCGTCACTGTTTGCCACATGATCCAGTTGCAAACCGTATCCTATCTCTTGCAGCAATATTTTTTCAAATTCTCTCAGATGATTTTGAAGGTTTTCATTGCTGGCCAATTGGTACATCACTTGTTGATACGCTGTAAATAACACCGGATGGCCGTCAAACTTATGTAGCAGGTTTAGAATCAACTCATTAACGTAAAACCCACAATAAAGCCCATTGCCTTTTAATGTATTTAATTCACCTAATTGTTCCGAGGATGTTAATGTTTTAAGGTCTGATTTCCCAACCCAAGACACGGCCAGCTGCCTAAACGGGTGCAATACCGAACCAATTTTAGATATTTTTGCTTTGGACCCTTTAGAGATAATTGAAACAACACCATAATCAATAGAAAACATCTGGTGAATAACGCTGTTTTCTTTGTAGCTTTGGCTTTTTAGAATAAATGCCTGCTGATGCTCAACACGATTCATTTAACTAATAATCTGTGAATTACGAATCCACGTAACCGAGACTGGCTATCTCTCTTTCATTTTCTGACCAGCCTTTTTTAACCTTTACCCATAGACTTAAATAAACCTTACTATCTAACATTTCTTCAAGGTCAATACGTGCTTTCATGCCTGTATCTTTTAAACCGGCACCTTTAGGGCCAATCACTATGTTTTTCTGACCCTTACGTTCCACCCAAACAGTCGCATATATTCGAACAATTTTTTCTTCAACTTTAAACTGTTCAACGCTAATACTTAATGAGTGAGGCAACTCTTGCCCTAATCGACGAGTGAGTTTTTCACGTATGATTTCGGACGCCATAAAACGTTCAGACTTATCCGTTATTTGCTCTTCTGGAAATAACGGCGTTCCTTCTGGTAATAAATCCAAAATAAGTTTCTCAAACTCAACTAACTGTTTGCCCGTTAAAGCTGAGATAGGAATAATTGATTTAAAATCATATTGCTCACTAATCCTTTCTATAAAAGGCAATAGCTTTGATTTATCAGATACTTTATCAACTTTATTTAATGCTAATACAACTGGCGTACCAGCCTCTTTAAGCTTTTTTAATATTGCATCGTCAATGTCATCCCATCTTATGTCATCTTTCAACCAAACAATGACATCAACGCCCAGCATACTGGCATCAGCTGTTCTGTTTAGGTATTTATTTAACGCTTTCTTACCACCTAAGTGCATACCGGGGGTATCAACATAAACAACCTGTGATGTTTCTTCCGATTTAATGCCTAATATTCGGTGGCGAGTCGTTTGTGGCTTGCGCGAGGTGATACTAACCTTCTGCCCCAGTAAGTAATTAAGTAAGGTCGATTTGCCTGCATTCGGCGCACCAATTAAGGCCACATAGCCACTTTTATATGAAGAATTAGACATTGAGTATTTTAAGGGCTTTTAAGGCCGTCTTTTGTTCTGCTTTTTTCCGGGAATTAGCCTTAGAAAATATAGGCTCTTTAATACCAGAAACAACACATTTTATTTGAAAAATTTGATCGTGGTCTGCACCTGTTGTAGAAATAACTGTATACGCTGGTACGCTTAGTCCACACGATTGTAGGTGTTCTTGAAGTTTAGTTTTAGGGTCTTTATCTGCTGTTTCAACCGATAAGTTATCTAGCTTTTTTTCAAACACAGATAAAAGCCAAGTTTTAGTGTTAGCAAAGCCTTGGTCTAAATAAAGCGCCCCAATAATCGCTTCAAATGCATCAGATAATATTGACTTTCTACGACGCCCGCCACTTTTTAGCTCCCCTTGCCCAAGCACTAATTCTTCACCAACCTGGTGCTCCGTAGCTAACTCAGCTAGCGTTTCACCATTAACCAAACTGGCCCGAAGCCTACTTAAAACGCCTTCGTCAGCGTTGGGGAATTGTTGATATATTTTTTCAGCTATAACAAACCCTAATATTGAATCACCTAAAAACTCAAGGCGCTCATTATTACTGTGGCCAACACTACGATGTGTTAATGCCTGCTCCAAAAAATCTGTACGGCCAAACTTAATACCGAGTTTTTGTTGAAGACGATCTGAATTAAAACTCAATGTATTTTAATGCTTATAAGTTAACAATAAAGTTATCACTAAACGATAAGACGATATCCACATTCCCCATGTAGTCTTCACGCACTTCATAGGTAACATCAACTTTTAAATCTCCCGTGCCTCGTTGAACTTTAATCGTTTTACGGTCAACGCTGGTCACTTGGTTTACATTAAACTTTTTCTCTAGTTTATCTTTTATCGCCGCGGTAGACATTGATCTAATGGCCGGGTCAGTTTCTAACGATTCTAATGCTTTCTTAACCGACAAGTGTTCCATATAGATAGGAAAAACCTTAAGCACACTAAATACCACCATGCCCACAAAACCTAAAACGATAACCAAGCCGATAAACGTGAACCCTTGTTGTTTGTTCTGTTTCATATTCTATCCATTTATTAATTAAATACAGTTACACCAATAACAGTATAGCTTACTTGATTGATGTACCTAACCTTGACCAACTTATACCACCATCCCAATTCATCCATATCATAAAAGCCTTACCAACAATATTAGCTTCAGGCACTGTTCCCCAATAACGGCTATCGTTACTGTTATCTCTATTATCACCCATCATGAAGTACTCCCCTTCAGGCACAACCGTCTCACCTTCAATAGATGGGCGCTCATCCATTACCAATATTTCATGTTCAAGGTTTGGCATTTTTTCCAGTTTATGCAAAGCATTCGTCATATTCGACCCTTGCCCAACACCTTGGTACAACCCTAAATCGTCTTGGTTGAATTTCTCACCATTGATATAGATGTATTTATCAAAATAAGCAACTTTGTCGCCAGGTAAGCCTATCACCCTCTTTATGTAATCTAACGATTCATCTTTTGGATAGCGAAACACCATAACATCGCCTCTTTTTGGCAAACTGCCTTCAGTCACTTTGGTATTAATGACGGGCAAACGAACACCGTAAGTAAATTTATTTACCAAGATGAAATCACCAATCAATAAACTTGGCATCATAGAACTAGAAGGGATTTTAAACGGCTCAACAATAAACGAGCGTAGCACTAGAACAAACAACAAAACAGGGAAAAAAGACTTTGAATACTCAACTAATAAAGGTTCTTTACGTTCATCTAAGACGTCTTTATTTTTTATCTGCAACAACAAATATACGCCCGATATAATACCGGTTACAAATGTCGCTAGCGTTAACGCCGCTGAAAAATCAAAATGCATTGTAAACTCCTTTAATCACTACCTAGTTTTAAAACAGCCAAGAATGCATCTTGTGGAATTTCAACATTGCCCACCTGCTTCATACGTTTTTTACCTGCTTTTTGTTTCTCAAGTAATTTTCGTTTTCTTGAAATATCACCACCGTAACATTTAGCTGTCACATTTTTCCTAAGTGCTTTAACGGTAGAGCGCGCAATAATTTTCGAGCCTATCGCCGCTTGAATTGCTATTTCAAACATTTGCCGTGGAATCAGTTCTTTCATTTTTTCAACTAACTCCCTGCCTCTATTTTGGCTGATATCTTGATGAACAATCAACGATAAGGCATCTACTCGATCACCATTAATTAATATATCTAATTTAACCAAAGGCTCATGCTGAAAACGCCTAAATTCATATTCAAAAGATGCATAGCCTCTGCTCACTGACTTCAATCGATCAAAAAAGTCTAGAACAACTTCACTCATTGGCATTTCATAACTGAGTGATACTTGCTTACCCATATATTGCAATTTTGTTTGAACGCCACGTTTTTCCGTACATAAAGTAATCACATTTCCCAAATATTCTTGAGGAACGAGAATATGTGCCTCAATAATTGGCTCGCGTATTTCATTAACGGTTGAAATATCAGGAAGTTTGGCTGGATTATCTACTTCCACCAAGTCCCCCTTATGGGTTAGCACCTGATAAATAACAGTCGGTGCCGTTGTAATTAAATCTAAATCGTATTCACGTTCTAAGCGTTCTTGAATAATCTCCATATGCAGCATCCCCAAAAAACCGCACCGAAAGCCAAACCCTAATGCATCTGATGTTTCAGGTTCATAATTTAAGGACGCATCATTGAGTTTTAACTTATTCAGTGCTTCACGGAGATTCTCATAATCAACGGAACTGGATGGAAACAATCCAGCAAAAACACGTGCTTGTACTTTTTTAAATCCCGCTAAAGATGCATCAGCTGGATTATTAGACAACGTTATGGTGTCCCCTACTGGCGCCCCGTATATATCTTTAATGCCTGCCACCATAAACCCAACATCACCTGGGTATAGAGCATCAAGAACTTCTCGTTTAGGATTAAACACACCGACTTGGTCAACTAAGTGAATATCATTAGAAGACATCATTTTAATTTTTTGTTTCTTTTTAATCGTGCCATTAACCACTCGAATCAAAGAAACAACACCTAAGTAATTATCAAACCATGAGTCAATAATAAGTGCCTGTAATGGCGCATCAGGATTACCAACCGGCGCAGGAACATGTTTAACTATTTGTTCTAAAACGAGATCTACACCAACGCCTGTTTTAGCACTAATATGTGGCGCTTCGAGGGCTTCAATTCCTATAATTTCTTCAATTTCTTCGGCAACGCGATCCGGTTCGGCTGAAGGTAAATCAATCTTATTTAGAATAGGTAAAACTTCTAGCCCTAACTCTATAGCGGTATAACAATTAGCAACACTCTGGGCTTCCACACCTTGCGCTGCATCCACGACTAACAGCGCACCTTCACAAGCAGCTAAAGAACGTGATACTTCGTAAGAAAAATCGACATGGCCCGGTGTGTCAATAAAATTCAACCTATAGATCAACCCATCTTCAGCCGTGTAATTTAGTGTGACACTTTGCGCCTTAATGGTAATGCCACGTTCACGCTCAATATCCATGGAATCAAGTACTTGTTCTTCCATTTCACGATCACTTAAACCGCCACACATATGAATCAAACGATCTGCAAGTGTAGATTTACCATGATCAATATGTGCAATAATTGAAAAATTTCTTGTTAAATTAATATCTGGCACAGTAATTCTCATCAATTAAAAACGCCTCAAATGAGGCGTTTATTTTTATGCCGCTATTGTACCCTTTATTTTTTCAACGCGAGAAATATTGGATTACCTTGCCTATGAATTAAAACCGGCACATACTTAGAATTTGCAGCTTTTTTAACTAATTTACTTAGGTGTTTAACATCTTTTACGTTCACACCGTTAAATTGCATAATAAGATCGCCACGTCGAATCCCTGCCTTCTCACCAGCCCCTTTTTCAGTCTGCTTTACTAGAACACCAAAACGTTTGATATCAAATTGACTGCGCATTTTATCTGTTAAATCAATAACAGACATGCCTAACAAGTTATCTGATTTCTTTTTCACAGGTGCTGGTATTGTGGGTTCAGCAACATTATCATCTGGCAAACTTTCTAATTTAACGTTTATTTTTTTGGTTTTTTTATTTCTGATAATTTTGACACGCGCTTTATCTGAAATATTGGTAGAACCAACGAGTGGCGGTAATGAAGAAGACCTGTTAACAACATTTCCATTAAATTCGATAATAATATCGCCTGTTAATAGCCCTGCTTTTTCTGCTGGGCTATTAGGGATAATTTGAGAAATCAAAGCACCATGAGGCTTGTCCATATCAAATGACTCGGCTAATTCACGTGTCACATCTTGAATCCGTACGCCAAGCCAACCTCGATTAACACGGCCAGATTGTTTAAGCTGATTGCTGACATTCATAGCAACATCAATCGGTATGGCAAAAGACAAGCCCATAAAGCCACCCGATCGGCTATATATTTGTGAATTAATACCGACCACTTCACCTTTTAAATTAAATAAAGGGCCACCAGAATTTCCAGGGTTTATAGCCACATCCGTTTGAATAAAAGGCACGTAATTTTCTTGCGGTAAACTACGCCCTTTCGCACTAACAATGCCCGCAGTAACGCTACTATCAAAACCAAAAGGCGAGCCTATTGCAAATACCCACTCACCAACTTTAAGGTTTTTTGATGAACCGAATTTTAAAACCGGTAAACCCTTCGCCTCAACTTTTAATAATGCAACATCTGTACGCTCATCACTACCAATTAACGTTGCTTTAAGTTCACGACGATCTTGGAAACGCACAATAATTTCATCTGCATTTTTTACAACATGATGATTAGTTAACAAATAACCATCTTCAGAAATAATAAAACCTGACCCTAATGAATGTGCCTCACGCTGGGGTCTTCTTTGTTGCCCTGGTGCCCCGAAAAAGTGCTTAAACAGATCATTATATTGGCCATTTTCTGGCAACTGTAGTCCATTAGGCGGTACAGAACTGCGAACATTCTTTGGTTTTTCTGTAGTACTAATGTTCACAACGGCATTACTATGATTTTCAACCAATGTTGTAAAGTCTGGCAAACCATTAGCTATACTTGTATTTACCACAAACAAAAGTGACATTACGACCAGAAGGTAACTATTTTTTAACTGTTTAAACATTAAATTGCTCTCCATACTTATAAGTCTCATTAAAAATAAATGGGGTCGCTTAATTGATTTTCAACACAACGGGGTTAAGTTTATCTAGATTAAAAAAGTAACTACCAAATTTTTTCAAGCCTATAAACGAACCACCCAAGCCTATTAAAGCAAACGCTATAATCAACAGCTCGTTCGTGATGTTCAAATAATCTGTAATGAACGTACCCAATATTGCAAACACAAACATGACAATAATGGGTATAAAATAAATGAGCACCGTTAACCTAACAAGCGCCTGCTCCTCAAGTCCAACTGTTACATAATCACCAATTTTTACTGGCAAGTCAGTATCTAAATTCAATTCGATACTTTTATTGGCGAAGTATTTAGAAAGAATCGATGTCGAGCATGTGTCAGATTCTTTACATCCCCCACAAGCACTGCTTTTAATTGTTTGAAGTGTAACAACTCCCTTATTGATATCCTGTACTGTTGCATTTTCTTCAATCATAAAATTTACCGAGATATATTAGTCGCAATTTTTTTAACAATAGCTAATGGCACATCCCCACTAACAACCACCTGTTGACCATCAGAATTAATAACATATTTTTGCCATGCATCACGCTCATGATTAGCTTCTATAGTACTACTGACAGCATGATGAGGGTTAATCATCACTGTAATCTTAGAAAACCCATCACTCAACATAAACTGCGTTTCAATTGCGTCGCCATTTAGTACGTCGATACTGTTAACAATTTCGTATTCATCTGGCAACCACCCTAATTTTATTCGCTCACTCAAGGGCTTAAGTTGAACATCTAATTCATAAAATTGTTCTTTGTCTTTTGATACTATCAGCTTATGTTTCTCTTGCTCTTTAAAGACTAGAGACGTGCACTTTATTCGTTCAATTAATTGACCATCCGTATCCAACACATCTACTCTCAATATAATAAAATTGCTTTTATCAATCCAATATACCCGACTGTATCGACCTGGCAATTTAGCCATCACCGACAACCTATACGTCTCACGTTCTGCAACTCGTTCGGCATTTTCAACGACCTGTATTGAATAATAATTACGTGCTTTTTCTAGGCTTGAAGAAAGCAGTTCTAGTTGTGAATTGAGAAACTCTTTTGGGTAAGAAATCTTCTGCTCTGTCTTAGCATCGTAGTAACTGACTGCCATTGGCGAATTGACCACCTCAACATCCACGTCACCTGATAAAACAGTTCGTTTATACCGCCTTTTATTTACAACGCCACTATAAACATCTGAAAACTGCATCCCTGATGGGCGGATATTTACATAGCTGGCGTAATAGTCGTTCGGTGTAGACGGTTGAAATATGTTGTTTATAAGTTTTTTTGGAGAAGTTTCAGCCGGAGCAGCTGAAGAGACAAACATGACAAGAAAAAAAAGAAAAAAAGGTGCGTTTCGAAAACGACTATTACCCATACTTAGCGTTACTTAAATAAAAAACCTATGAAGTAAAAAGAATAACAGGTTGTTGTTATTTTTCAAAGTCCACTAAGCGTGTTTTGGGTCTCAAGCTTTGTTCAACATCACGCTGAGCATTAAGATATTCTTCTAATTCTATATTATTAGGCTCATCTTCAAATGCGACCTGAGTGTCTTCAATTTGAATGCCTTCAGCATAAGGCGACAATGAGTCAGTATTAGATGGGCCAGGGAAAACATTAAATAAAATCATCGAAATAAACGCAAATGAGGCTGCAACAGCCACGCCAATATAAGGCTTGTTATTCGCCTTTTTAACATGAATAGGTGCCAGTACTGCAGGCTCTTCTTCTAGGGCTTTTTGAACTTTTGCTAAAAAACCTTCTTCATAAACAACAACTGTTTCATCTCGTAACGCACTGCCAATAAGCGCATAACGATCCAATTTTTTGCCAGCTTGACCTTCATCGCACAGTGTTTCAATTGTTTGTTCGGAATTTTCTGGGCCCAATTCACCATCTAGTAGTGAAGATACATGTTGTAAGTGTTTTTCTTTCATATGCGTAAATAGACCGGCTAATTTAATAAAGGTTCAATTATTTTATCAATTGCTTCACGTGCTCTAAATATTCGTGATCTAACAGTACCAACAGGGCAATCCATTTTAACGGCAATTTCATCATAACTAAGCCCTTCTAGCTCCCTTAATCTAATCGCAGTTTTTAAATCATCAGGTAATTGTTCAATCGTTTGCTGAATTTTTAGACGGATTTCTTCAGTTAATAACAAATGTTCTGGTGAATCAGCTTCTGTTAACAAATACGCACCATCATAAGTTTCTGCTTCTTCAGCATCGACTTCACTATTAACGAAACGTCTAGCTCTTGATACTAAATAATTCTTTGCTGTATTCACGGCAATTCTATAAAGCCATGTATAAAACGCACTATCACCTCTAAAGTTCGGTAGTGCACGATATGTTTTAATAAACGCCTCTTGAGCAACATCTTGCGCTTCTGAGGGGTCTTTCACATAACGCATGACTAACTGTAAAACTTTTTGTTGATGGCGTAAAACAAGCTTGTCAAACGCCTTCTTGTTTCCTTGCTGGACTAATTCCACCAATAATTGGTCATCTTCATTAGTCATTGCAAATAGTGTTGTCGATTTTAGTGAATTTGAACTCATTCTAAACTAGATTAGCCTTAAGTTTAAAAGTTACAAATGGTTTTGTTATGCTTTTATAAATAAAATCGTGAATATATCTCTTCAAGCTTGGTATTATCATCGCAATATTTAACCCCAACAACTTATTTAACATGCAGAAATCGTTATCTTTTGATGTCATTATAATTGGCAGTGGTGCCGCCGGACTCGGCTTGGCCCTATCTCTTCCAGAACATTTAAACATTGCTGTTCTTTCAAAGCTCGACATGAACGAAGGAAATACTTTTTATGCACAAGGCGGTATATCAGCTGTTTTAGATAAAAAAGATTCTATTCAGTCGCATATCAAAGACACGTTAATTGCTGGAGCAGGCTTATCAAATGAATCCATTGTTGAGCTCGTTGTAGAAAACGGTAAGGCAAGTATTGATTGGCTTATTGAAAACAATGTTGCATTTTCAGTTGATCAACCGTCTAAAGGGCAAGAGAAACTACACCTATCGCGCGAAGGTGGGCATTCACATAGACGTGTTGTTCATGCTAACGATTCAACAGGCAAAGAAGTACAAACATCATTGAGCGACTTAACTGTTCAAAAAAAGAACATTAAAATCTTCGAACATCACAATGTGATTGATTTAGTCACCTATCATCATAAACAAAATGACCAAAAGCATATTAATGGGTGTTATGTACTCGACACGAAAAAAGACACCGTTATTAGCATGCAAGCACCCTGCGTTACGTTAGCAACCGGTGGTGCAAGCAAGGTTTATTTATATACAAGTAACCCGGATGTTTCAACCGGCGATGGAATAGCAATGGCATGGCGTGCTGGCTCACGGGTAGCCAATATGGAGTTTATGCAATTTCATCCAACGTGTTTATTTCACCCTGAGGCAAAATCATTTCTAATCAGTGAGGCGGTTCGTGGTGAAGGTGGTTTATTAACATTGCCCGATGGCTCACGTTTTATGCCCGGCTTTGACAAAAGAGCAGAGCTCGCCCCTCGGGATACTGTTGCTCGAGCCATTGACCATGAGATAAAACGCTTAGGGATTGATTCTGTCTTTTTGGATATGAGTCACCGTACATCAAAATTTACCAAAAATCATTTTCCGATGTTACATAAACGTTGCCTTGAATTTGGATTTGATATGGCCAAAGAGCCAATCCCCGTTGTTCCCGCAGCTCACTATACTTGTGGCGGCGTAATGACGGATGAGAATGGCTGCACTGACATTAAGGGACTGTACGCTATAGGCGAAACCGCATTTACTGGCTTACATGGTGCCAACCGCTTAGCAAGCAACTCAATTTTAGAGTGCCTCGTTTTTGCCCGACAAGCATGTAAGCATATTACCGAGTCATTTAGTCAAGAAACAAAACTACCTGACATAAAAAAGTGGGATGATTCTCGGGTTATAAGCTCTGACGAAGCCATTGTTGTTTCCCATAACTGGGCTGAACTCAGACAATTTATGTGGGATTATGTTGGCATTGTTAGAACGACCAAACGTCTACAACGTGCCAAACACAGAGTTGAACTATTAAAAAAAGAGGTGTCTGAATATTACAGTAGCTTCCATGTCACCAGTGATTTCCTCGAACTTAGAAATCTATTAACAACAGCCGAACTGATTATTGATAGCGCCTTAGAACGAAAAGAAAGCCGGGGTTTACACTACACCTTAGATTACCCAAATACAGATGATAAAAACTTTAAGCGTGACACTATACTAACCCCAAAGTAACATGGTACTAGTCGTTCAGCGACACACAGTAAAGGCACACTAAAGGTTATTTCTGACCATCTCAACAATGCCAGCTATCTCAGCATCGCTTGGCTCAGTTTGACGCAACATATAACTTAAAATCTCTGGGTCCTCTATATCAAGCAACTTTGTGAACGCTTGTTTCTGTTGTGTATTTAATTCATCATAGAATGAATCTACAAATTTTGTAAACACAACATCAAGCTCCTTTACGCCACGTCGGCAACGCCAAAGGAGCTTTGATTTTTCGGACATTAGGCTATTTTACGTTCAACTAATAATTTCTTAATTTCTGCAATTGCTTTCGCTGGGTTTAAGCCTTTAGGACATGTTTCAGTACAGTTCATGATGGTATGACAACGATACAACTTAAAGGGATCTTCTAATTCATCCAAGCGTTCGCCCGCATTTTCATCACGTGAATCAGCTAACCAACGATAAGCTTGCAATAAGATGGCTGGGCCTAAATAACGGTCACCATTCCACCAGTAACTAGGGCAAGATGTTGAACAGCAGGCACATAGAATACATTCGTACAGACCATCTAATTTTGAACGGTCTTCTTTTGACTGAAGATGCTCACGATCTGATGGCGGCGGTGTATCTGTTTGAATCCAAGGTTTAATGGATGTGTATTGCGCATAGAAATGCGTTAAATCAGGCACAACATCTTTAACCACTGGCAGATGTGGCAATGGGTAAATTTTAATTGGCCCATCGATATCACCGATATCCTTTGTACAAGCCAATGTGTTTTTACCATTGATATTCATCGAACATGAGCCGCAAATACCTTCGCGGCATGAGCGACGGAACGTTAACGTTGAGTCAACTTCGTTTTTAATTTTGATAATCGCATCTAACACCATCGGCCCACAAGTATCTAAATCAAGATTATAAATATCAACACGTGGGTTCTCACCACTATCGGGATCCCAGCGATACACATGTACTTCTTGTACATTCGTAGCACCTTCTGGTGCTGGGTAAGTTATACCCTCTTGTACTACCGAGTTCTTTGGAAGTGTAAATTCAGCCATTTATTTATCCTCGTTAAGTCTTAATAGACACGCTTTTTAGGCGGAACAACGTCCACATCATCCGACAATGTGTACATATGCACAGGGCGGTACTTAATTTTTACTTTATTCTTTTCGTCAAACCACATAATTGAATGCTTATGCCATTTTTCATCATCACGATCTGGGAAATCTTCACGCGCATGACCACCACGGCTTTCTTCGCGGTTTAACGCACCTTCAATCGTTACAGCAGCTTGAGATAACAAGTTGTCTAACTCAAGTGTTTCAATAAGGTCTGTGTTCCATATAAGCGAACGATCTGACACCGATACATCTTCAAATGATTTGATAACGCCTTTCAGTTTTTTAACGCCTTCTTTCATGGAGTCACCCGTTCTAAATACGGCAGCATGCATTTGCATGGTTTTTTGCATATCTAAACGAACCTCAGATGTTTTCTTAGAACCGTCTGCATTTCTGTACTTGTCTAATCGAGTTAATGCCTTATCGCAGGCATTCTCATCCAACTCTTTATGATCAGCGCCCGCTTCTACAACTTCTGCAGCTCTAATCGCTGCTGAGCGACCAAATACAACCAAATCAAGCAGTGAGTTAGAGCCAAGGCGGTTAGCACCGTGTACAGACACACAGGCCGCTTCACCAATAGCCATAAGGCCTTCAACGATGGTATCCGGATCTTTTCCTTTCAGCGTAACCACTTCGCCTTTGTAATTAGTTGGTATACCACCCATATTGTAATGCACAGTAGGTAGTACGGGAATTGGCTCCTTACTTACATCAACACCAGCAAATATTTTCGCACTTTCAGCAATACCCGGTAGACGCTCTTCAATTACTTCTGGGCCTAAATGCTCAAGGTGAAGGAAAATATGATCGCCATCTGGGCCAACACCACGACCTTCATTTATTTCAATGGTCATAGAACGACTGACCACGTCACGCGATGCTAAATCTTTAGCATTTGGCGCATAACGTTCCATAAAGCGTTCGCCTTTAGAGTTAGTTAAATAACCACCCTCTCCACGCACACCTTCAGTAATCAAACAGCCCGAGCCATAAATGCCGGTTGGGTGAAATTGAACGAACTCCATGTCTTGTAAAGGCAAACCGGCCCGTAACGCCATTGCATTACCGTCACCAGTACACGTGTGGGCTGATGTACAAGAGAAGAATGAACGACCGTAACCACCGGTTGCCATCACCGCCATGTGTGAACGGAACAAATGCAATGTTCCATCATCCATTTTAAGGGCTAGCACGCCACGGCAAACGCCATCGTCATCCATAATCATATCAAGCGCGAAGTACTCAATAAAAAACTCAGCATCGTGCTTTAAAGATTGTTGATATAAGGTATGAAGAATCGCGTGACCTGTTCTATCAGCCGCCGCACAAGTACGTTGCGCAGTACCTTCACCGTAATTAGTTGTCATGCCACCGAATGGGCGTTGGTAAATTTTACCTTCTTCAGTACGAGAAAATGGCACACCGTAATGCTCTAATTCTACAATCGCAGGAATCGCCTCACGGCACATGTACTCAATCGCGTCTTGGTCACCTAACCAATCAGAGCCTTTGACGGTGTCATACATATGCCAACGCCAATCATCTTTACCCATATTTCCTAACGCAGCACTAATGCCACCTTGTGCAGCAACGGTATGGCTACGTGTTGGGAAGACTTTAGTAATACACGCTGTTTTAAGGCCTTTTTGAGCCATACCAAACGTGGCGCGTAAACCAGCACCACCAGCACCGACCACTACAACGTCATATTTATGTTCGGTAATCTTGTAATCTTTAATATCCATCAAACTCTAGCCTCCAAGGGCAATACGAACAACCGCAATAACAGCGGCTGCACCTAATAAAAACATTAATAAATTAGTGCTCATAATGGCAATAATTCGAGCTGCCTTGTGGCTAATATAGTCTTCAAAAATAACTTGCATGCCAAGAGCTGCATGGTAGAAAGCAGCAACAACTAAAGACACAATAAGCGCTGCAGACCACGGTGAACCTATAGATTCAAGCACTGTTTGATAATCTGACATACTTAATATTGCTACTTTGAAAGCAAACCATATTGTTAATGGTATTAATGCAATTGCTGTAACACGTTGTGCCCACCAGTGATGTAAGCCATCTTTCGCTGAACCAAGGCCTTTGGCCTGGCCCAAGGGTGATTTTAAACTCATCTTATGCTCCTATACCGAATGAAAAGGCTATAACCCAAACAAAGAAGGTTAAGAACCCTGCTGCACCAATAACAATTAAAGATGATTTTTCGACCGCTTCTTTTTCAAAGCCGTAGCCTGCATCCCAAATCAAATGTCGAATACCATTAGCCAAATGAAAAAACAAAGCAAATGACCATCCAAATAAAATAAGCCGGCCAAAAAAACTGCCCATAAACGATTGAGCTGACATAAATGCTTCTTCACCACCAGCAAGTGCCATTAACCACCACACTAGAACAATTGAGCCTATTGATAAAAACGCTCCTGTTCCACGATGCACAATGGAAATCAATGCCGACAAAGGCAAACTGTATACATCCAAATGTGGAGACAGTGGTCTGTTGTTGCTACTCATATAAAACCTCTAAGTTTAAATAATGTAATGTTTCAGAAATCTATGCAACGGCCGTTTTTTTCCCAGTCGCCATAACGTGTTGGCTCTAACCCTTTCCGACCGTTTAACTCTTTTGATTTTATTGTGGGTTTAGAGTCGGTTTCATGAAGTAAAGAACTCGATTTTTCTTTAACTTTATCTTTTTTACTTTCTTCCATAATTCCCCCTACGCACAAAAGAGTAAGATTAAAACATACATGGTTTTTATTCAAGAATAAGTTTCTGTTTTTTGTGCTGCAACATAAGTATGATAGCGCTAAAATAAGGCAACGATATACAACAATATATACTAACGTCTAATGAGCAGTTTTTACGATCTAAACAACAAAAAATCCGTTATTTCATTCAATGGCAACGATGCTGAAAATTTTTTACAGGGACAAGTGACCTGTGATGTTGCAGATATTGAAAACAATGGAGGAACAATGGGTGCCTTATGCAACCCTAAAGGCCGTGTGATTTGTTTATTCCACCTCATAAAACAAGCTGATACCTATTTTATGGTGCTTAATAGTGGCTTATCTAAGCTCATAATAGACCGATTACAAATGTACAAATTCAGATCTGACGTTCAAATCAAAGATGTTTCCGAGCAATATACTATTTTAGGTGATATCAATACATCTATTCAAAAAACGGATGACACTATCGACTCGTTTGCAACCGTCATGTACGGAGCTCAAACCATTGTGAGTTTAACCCTCATTGAAAACATGTCATTAAAACTCGCCATAGAAAGTAATGCACTCTCTATAACTCAAGACACAATAGAATGGGACAGAGCCCTAACAGATGCCTGTTTGCCAGAAATAACACCGGCTACCAGTGAGCTTTTTATCCCTCAAATGCTTAATTTAGACGCACTTGATGGCATTAGTTTTCAAAAAGGTTGTTACACAGGTCAAGAAGTTATTGCACGCCTACATTACAAAGGAACGGTAAAACGTCGGCTTTTCTCATTTGAGAGCGATATTGTCATCCCTCCGGGAATAGACATTCTTACAGCAGATGACAAGAATAGCATTGGCACCATTGTCAACTGTATCCAACATGTTGACTCGGGTTACTCTGGTACAGTTATTATTAAAAATAATTATTTTGACCAAGCTACAATTAATAGTGATGAGTTTGGAAAAATATCCATTAACCCGCCGCCCTACTCATTAAACTCATAAGGGATTGTTTCGGTGTTGTTTTATTGATTCAACAACGCCGATAAATCTTGTGTAATATCATCTGTTAGCGATGACTGTGTCGCTAATAACCGAGCTTTCCCGAACTTATCAAATACAAAAACCGCACCACTGTGTGACACATCATAGTCACCTTTCTCATCTTCTTCGCCATAACCAAACGTAACCCGGTAACGCTTGGTCATCTCTTTTATGATGGCATCATCTCCACGAAGCCCAATAAAGGCCGAGCCAAATGCTTCCGTGTATTTTTTTAACTTTTCAGCTGAATCACGCTGCGGATCTACAGATATAAATAACACGTTCACTGATTTAGCCGGCTCACCAATTTTTTTTATAATGGTTGACCATTGGTGCATCGTTGTTGGGCAAATTTCTGGGCAACTGGTAAACCCAAAAAAGATAGCAACCGTAGATCCTAGGTAATCTTTTGCTGTCACCTGCTTATTATTTTCATCTGTTAATTCAAACTCCAAATCAGGAATAAGCCCTGTAATATTTGTCAATTTGGTTGGTTCTGTTTTTGCACAAGCCTCCAAAACCAACAGCACGAATAATACGATTAAAACCTTAATTAATTTCATTTTCTTGTCTCTTCTGATATTTAAAACGACGTTGTAATACTAGCACTAAGCCTAGTACGCTCATCATGCTCGCGGGTATCCACGTAATAACACCGCCATATATTTGATCAGCCAACGGGCTGATTGGCCAAGCACGTCCACAAACCTCATAGACATCATAAACAACTGAATTGGTGAGCGTTAAATAAGCACCAAGTAATTGCTGAGGCACTACAACAACTATTAGCATCACAAGTCTAACGGCAAAACCTTTCGACTCCCCTTGCCAATCTGGCCCCAGCACTAACCACCAAAAAAGCATGCCATCTAAAAGCATTGACCAATTCATAATGTAGTACAGCTTTTGACTAAGCATTGCTGCAAAATGAATGTCTGGAATCAACCAAAGATAAATCAAACCGACAAATATAATCGGGGCTACTACAGGGTGCTGGATTAACCGGTAAGTCAGTTCAACGGGTAACCGTAAAATAACAGGTATTGACGTCCAATGCTGCCCAGCATTAGGTAATGCTCTTCTTATTAATTCCATACCACCAAGCACCATTAATAAGGGCGCTAGATGGTGAAGCACCAAATGTTGAAAGCGATGAACCCAAAACATGTATTGCGAGAGATAATCCAAATAAGTATGCGAGACGATATAAATTGAGATTAAACCCGTATAGAAGCTTATTGCTTGCCAGTAATACTTGGCTCCCTTTTCAGCTTCAGGCGTGCGACGCTGCCCAAAAAAGTACAACGCACCTAACACACCCAAAAACAAAACCAACATGGGAGAGAACTCCCAAGGTGTCAAAAACTCGGTGACAGACATAGCTAATTAACTGTAATACGTTACTGTTCAGGTCGCATGTGTGGAAATAAGATAACATCACGAATTGAGGCTGAGTCGGTTAAAAACATCACTAAACGGTCAATTCCAATGCCCTCGCCTGCTGTTGGCGGCAAGCCAATTTCTAACGCGCGAATATAATCAGCATCATAATGCATGGCTTCATCATCACCGGCTTCTTTGTCTTCAACCTGTTGTTTAAAGCGTTCTGCTTGATCTTCTGAATCATTTAACTCAGAGAAACCATTCGCCACTTCGCGGCCACCTACAAAAAATTCAAAACGATCAGTAACAAACGGGTTCGCATCACTTCTACGCGCTAATGGCGATACTTCGGTTGGGTATTCCGTAATAAACGTTGGTTCATGAAGTTTTTCTTCCACTGTTTTCTCAAATATTTCTATTTGGATTTTACCCAATCCATAACCAGCTTCTAGCGGAATATATAAACGCTCAGCCACTTCAGTAGCCGCTTCTTTCGTCGCTAAGTTCTCTTCGGTGATATCTGCGTTGTAATGCAATATTGATTCAATCACGCTCATGCGTCTAAATGGTTTTGCTAAATCGTAATCAACACCTTGATAATGCACTGTCATTGAACCCAAAACAGATTGTGCTAATGTGCGCAGCATATCTTCAGTTAAATCCATCAAGTCCTTGTAATCCGCATAGGCTTGATAGAATTCAAGCATGGTGAATTCGGGGTTATGACGCGTTGATAAGCCTTCGTTCCTAAAACTGCGGTTTATTTCAAATACACGTTCAAAGCCACCGACGACTAGGCGTTTAAGGTAAAGCTCTGGAGCGACACGTAAAAATAACTCCATATCCAAGGCATTATGATGCGTAGCAAATGGCTTAGCTGTCGCTCCACCAGGTATAACGTGCATCATCGGTGTTTCCACTTCCATGAAATTGTTATCCACCAAGTAATGACGAATAAAGCTAACCACTTTGCTACGAATTTGGAATACCTTACGCGAGTCATCGTTCATGATTAAATCAACATAACGCTGGCGGTAACGTTGTTCTTGGTCCGTTAAACCATGGAACTTTTCAGGCAATGGCTGTAACGATTTAGTCAGTAAATTAATTGATGAGACGCGAACGGACAATTCATCTGTTTTGGTTTTAAATAACACGCCTTCAACTGAAATAATGTCACCAATATCCCAGCCTTTAAATGTTTGGTAATGGCCTTCTGGTAAGGTATCTCGTTGTACGAATAACTGCATCCGCCCTGTCATGTCTTGCACGTGGGCAAAACTCGCTTTACCCATCACACGTTTGGCCATAAGCCGACCCGCCAATGACACACTAATGTCTTTTTCAGCTAACGTTTCTTTATCAAATTGGTCGTACTCGGCGTGCAAGGCTTCAGAAAAATTCTCGCGTCTAAAATCATTCGGGTAAGCATTACCCTGTTTTTTAATTTCAGCCAATTTTTCGCGTCGAACAGCGATTAATTTATTTTCATCTTGCGGTGCTTGTTCTTTTTGATCACTCATGTCTTAAATTCCACTTTTTAAACTAGCTTCAATAAATTGATCCAATGCTCCATCAAGCACGGCCTGTGTATTACCGGTTTCTACACCGGTGCGTAAATCTTTAATTCTGGATTGATCCAGTACGTACGAACGTATCTGACTTCCCCACCCAATATCCGACTTACCTTCTTCTTGGGTTTGCTGGTCTGCCATTTTCTTCTGCATTTCTAACTCGTACAACTTGGCTTTTAACTGTTTCATCGCCGTGGCTTTATTTTTGTGTTGAGAACGATCATTCTGGCATTGAACCACTGTGTTTGTTGGCTCATGGGTGATACGCACCGCAGATTCAGTTTTATTCACGTGCTGGCCACCCGCGCCACTAGCGCGATACACGTCAATTCTCAAATCAGCAGGGTTGATATCAATTTCAATATCATCGTCTATTTCTGGTGATACGAAAACGGCGGCGAAAGAGGTATGACGACGACTACCTGAATCGAATGGAGATTTACGAACTAGGCGGTGTACGCCAATTTCAGTCCGTAACCAGCCGTATACATAATCACCTTGAATTGAAATAGTAGCGCTTTTAATGCCTGCCACATCACCCGACGACACTTCAATTAACTCTGTTTTAAAGTCGTGCTGTTCAGCCCAACGAAGGTACATGCGCAATATCATTTCTGCCCAATCTTGAGCTTCAGTTCCACCAGAACCTGACTGAATATCTAAGAATGCACTGTTCGCGTCCATATCACCAGAGAACATCCGTTGAAACTCAAGATTGGCTACTTTTTTTTCGTAAACAGTCAGCTCATCATCAAGGGTGCCGACCGTTTCATCGTCATTATCTTCAACGGCCATCTCTAGTAAATCGTTTACGTCGTCGAGCCCAGATGTTAATTCAGTTATCGTATCGACAACCAATTCCAGCTGACCTCGTTCCTTACCCAAAGCTTGCGCTCTAGCAGGATCATTCCAGGCCGCAGGGTCTTCAAGTTCTCTTAAAACTTCAGTAAGACGCTCATGTTTCGTTTCAAAGTCAAAGGTACCCCCTAAGCGAAATCGTCCGCTCTTTAAGGTCTGATATTTTATTGGTAATCGGGTTTAGCTCACGCATTATCGTAAAGGTTACTCTGTTGTAACGGGTTCTTCAGCGCCTTTCAACAAAGCATCCAATGTGTGCCACGGCAACGTTGCACACTTTACACGTGCTGGGTATTCACAAACGCCAGCTAATACAGCCAATTTTCCTAAGTCGTCCATTTCGACGTGCTCGCCTGTTGCCATTTTATGAAACAGTGAAAACAAATTTTGTGCTTCATCTTCTGTTTGGCCTTTAACGATATCCGTCATTAATGAGGCTGATGCCGTTGAAATAGCACAGCCTTGGCCTTGAAAACTTGCATCGCTAATTTTGTTACCCGTTAGCTTTATAAACAACGTTATACGATCACCGCACAGTGGATTAAAACCATCTATTTGACGGTCTGCATCGTCCATTGCACGAAAGTTTCTAGGGTTTCTATTGTGGTCAAAAATAACTTCTTGATACAGGTCTCTTAAATCATCTAACATTAGCCAAACATCTCAATTAAGTTTTCAATTCCAGCCATTAACGCGTCCACTTCTTCGTGCGTGTTATACATAGCAAACGACGCTCTGGCCGTTGCCGGCACACCGAAGAAATCCATCACAGGCATCGCACAATGATGCCCTGCCCGTACTGCTATACCTTGGTGATCCATCATGGTGCCAATATCGTGCGGATGAATACCATCCAATACGAATGACATAATCGCACCTTTGTTTTCAGCTGTGCCAATAATTCGCAATTTGTCGATTTTTTTTGATTGCTCTACTGCATATTCAAGCAAACTATTTTCGTGGGCCGCTATTGCATCTACGCCAATATTTGTTACGTAATCAATAGCTGCGCCTAAGCCAATTGTTCCAACAATATTCGGTGTGCCGGCTTCAAATTTATACGGCACTTTGTTGTAAACCGTCTTATCAAACGTGACAACACTTATCATGTCACCACCAGCTTGATACGGCGCCATTTGTTCCAACTGCTCCATCTTGCCATACAGTGCACCAATACCCGTTGGGGCATATAGCTTGTGACCAGAGAACACATAAAACTCACAATCTAACGCTTGCACATCAACTGTAATGTGTGGAATCGCCTGCGCACCATCTATTAACACAGGCACATCAAACTGATGCAGCAAATCAATCATTTGCTTAATGGGGTTAATCGTTCCCAAGGCATTCGACATATGCGAAATAGCAGCAAACTTTGTTTTTTTACTGACGAGCGCCTCAAACGATTCAAGTATTAATTCACCCCGCTCGTTTATTGGCGCTACTTTTAATACAGCACCTGTTTTTTCGCACAACATTTGCCAAGGCACAATGTTCGAGTGATGTTCCATCGCAGTAATAAGCACCTCGTCACCCGCAGAAAGTTTCTCTGCAAATGCGTTTGCAATGAGATTAATTGCTTCAGTTGCGCCGCGCGTAAATACGATTTCTTTTTCCGACTCAGCATTCATAAACTTCGCCACCGTCTTACGCGCATTTTCGTAAGAAAGCGTCGCACGCTCGCTTAATGTATGCACACCACGGTGAATGTTGGCATTGTCGTTTTCGTAATAATTAACAATGCTATCTATAACCGTTTTAGGTTTTTGACTGGTCGCCGCATTATCTAAATACACCAATTTCTTGCCACGTATTTCTTGGTCAAGCACGGGGAAATCTTGGCGTATACGCTCTACATCGTAACCATCAATATTTGTTACTACTTGATTCATAGCCACTCTAATTTCATGCCTTGCTGTGGGAAACGTTTTACAAGCTCTTCTAACACTTTAAGGCGTAAGGGTTGGTAGTCGATTCGTTCGACCATTTCATTGGCAAACGCAAACGTCAGCATGTTTTTTGCCATCGCTTCATCAGCACCACGTGAACGTAAGTAGAAAATAGCTGCATCATCTAATTGCCCTACGGTCACACCGTGCGCACATTTAACATCGTCCGCATAAATTTCAAGTTGTGGTTTCGTGTCAGCTTCCGCAGTATCTGATAACAACAAATTACGGTTATTCATTTTCGCATCTGTTTTTTGCGCATCTTGAGCCACAATAATTCGCCCTTGAAAAACACCCCGCGAACGGTCATTCATAATACCTTTATACGTCTCGTTACTAATCGCATGCGGTTGCGCATGGTTTAATCTCGTATGGTTGTCCATATGTTGGTGATCTTCAGCAATATACAAGCCATCTAAACTGCAATCAGACGCTGTGCCTAATTCAGCATGGATTTCAGCACGCGATAAGATGCCACCAAATGTGTAGTTATATTGTTTAAATATGGCATCTTTTTCTAGGCGCGAATAAACACCAGCGATGTGATATGCCTTTAACGATTCAACTTGTAATCGGTTATGTGATAAGTGCGCATTCGACTCAACAACAATTTCCGAGATGACATTACTTAAGTAACAGCTATCATCAATACCATGATAACTCTCAATAATAGTTGCTTTAGATGATGCCTTCGCCAATATTAAATTACGGCAGTTAGAAATACTCAGCGCACTTTTTTTTGTAGAAACAAAGGCGACTTGAATAGGTTTTTCAATGACTGTATTTTCTTCAATTGAAATAACTGCGCCATCAGTAAACAGGGCTGTATTAAAGTTAACAAACCCTAATGCAGGTGTTTCGACCACAGAATCAAGCAACGATTTGATGAGTGCTTCGTTATCCGCTAAGCCTTCGCTAACTGACGAAACCACAACACCCTCTGCCAGCGTTTCTACAGATGACAATTCAGCCTGATAAAAGCCATCAACGAACACAAGGTGATGGCAATCATCTATCAATACTGTTTTTAGAAATTCAGCATCAACATTACCGGCCTTTTTGTTTAAACCAAATTGGCTTTTTTCAATTGGTGTGATATTTGTATAACGCCACTCTTCTTCACGCGGTGAGGGAAACCCAGTTCCTTTAAACTCATCAACGGCTTTTTTGCGTAAACTATTAAGCCAATTTAAGTCGCTGCCGCACAGTGATTTCTCTTTAGCAATTAACGTCTCAAAATGCGCTGTAGGTAAATGTGTAACAGACATAATTAACTCGCTAATTTTTCATCAATCCAAGCATAACCTTGCTCTTCTAGCTCTAAAGCTAATTCAGGGCCGCCCGATTTAACAACTTTGCCGTGTGCTAGTACATGCACATGGTCAGGTTTAATGTAGTCCAGCAAACGTTGGTAATGTGTAATCAATACGAACGAGCGCTTAGGGTCACGTAAACGATTAACGCCTTCTGCAACAATTTGCAACGCATCAATATCCAAACCTGAATCAGTTTCATCTAATAAACAAAGCGAAGGTTCAAGCACCGACATTTGAAGAATTTCATTGCGTTTTTTTTCACCACCTGAAAAGCCTTCATTGACAGCTCGGTATAAGAACTTCTCATCCATCTCCAAGTCTTTCATTTTGCTTTTTACTGTTCCAATAAAGTCCATTGCGTCTAACTCAGATAAGCCTTGGAATTTACGAATACCATTCAATGCTGCTTTTAGAAAATAGATATTGCTCACACCCGGTACTTCTACTGGGTATTGAAATGCTAAGAAAACACCAGCCCAGGCGCGTTCTTCAACACTCATTTCTAACAAATCTTTGCCGTTAAATAGCACACGACCTTCCGTCACATCATAGCCTTCACGGCCTGCAAGAATGTACGACAAAGTACTTTTACCTGAACCATTTGGTCCCATAATCGCGTGTACTTCGCCCGTGCCAATTTCTAAGTTGATACCTTTTAAAATCTCTTTACCTTCGACACTAACGTGCAAGTTTTCAATTTTTAACATGTTCTTATTCCTAAATAACGTTTAATTTATGCCCTTGGGCATGAGTTCCTTATCCGACACTACCTTCAAGGCTAATGCCTAATAGAGCTTGTGCTTCAACGGCAAACTCCATGGGTAATTCTTTAAACACTTCCTTACAGAAGCCATTAACAATCATTGATACCGCATCTTCTGCTGATATGCCGCGCTGCATGCAGTAGAACAATTGGTCTTCACTGATTTTAGATGTGGACGCTTCGTGCTCAATCGTCGCACTCGGGTTTTTTGTTTCAATGTACGGGAACGTGTGTGCTCCACATTGGTCACCCATTAATAGTGAGTCACACTGTGTGTAATTACGTGCATTTTCTGCCTTACGACCAATCTTAACTAAGCCGCGGTAAGTGTTTTGACCTTTGCCCGCAGAAATACCTTTAGAAATAATAGTACTGCTGGTGTTTTTACCGTGGTGGATCATTTTTGTACCCGTATCCGCTTGCTGGTAATTATTGGTTAGTGCCACTGAATAAAACTCACCAATTGAATTATCACCCTTCAAAACAACACTTGGGTATTTCCATGTAATGGCAGAGCCCGTTTCAACTTGTGTCCAAGACACTTTTGCGTTGTCGCCTCGACATTCAGCACGCTTTGTTACGAAGTTGTAAATACCGCCTACGCCGTTTTCATCACCGGGGTACCAGTTTTGTACGGTTGAGTATTTAATCTCTGCATCCTTCAAAATCACCAATTCAACTACCGCCGCATGAAGTTGGTTTTCATCTCGCATTGGTGCTGTACAGCCTTCCAAATAACTAACATGGCTGCCTTCTTCAGCAACAATCAGTGTCCGTTCAAATTGACCTGTGTTTGCCGCATTAATACGAAAGTACGTTGAAAGCTCCATAGGGCAACGTACGCCTTTAGGAATGTACACAAACGAGCCATCACTGAACACAGCCGCATTCAATGCAGCATAGAAATTATCGTATTGAGAAACCACCGTACCTAAATACTGTTTAATCAGTTCTGGGTGCTCTTTAACCGCTTCAGAGAACGAGCAGAAAATTACACCTGCTTCATATAACTTATCTTTAAACGTAGTCGCAACAGATACACTATCAAATACCGCATCAACCGCCACACCCGCTAAACGCATTTGCTCTTCTAACGGAATACCTAACTTGTTGTAGGTGCTAATAAGCTCTGGATCAACCTCATCTAAGCTTTTCGGGCCATCAGCCATGCTTTTTGGTGCGGAATAATAGCTTATATCTTGGAAATCAATTTTTGGGAACTCAACAAACGACCATTCAGGGTGCTCCATCGTTAACCAGTGGCGATACGCTTCCAAACGCCATTCAAGCAAAAACTCTGGTTCTTCCTTAATCGCAGACAGTTTTCGTATTACATCTTCGTTTAAGCCCGACTCGAAAGAATCTGACTCAATATCAGTCACAAAACCATCTTTGTACTCTTGACCAATCATGTCCTTTAAATTTTCATTAGATGCTGACATCTAGTTCTCCACGTTTAAATCGTTTGATTTTGTTACCGTAGGTAGTCCAACAGTAACTGCTTGTTGACGCACAGGCGCCACCATATCCGCCAATGTAACCGCCTCTAATGCCGTATACACTGCCCTATTAATTAAATTCCAATTACCTTTAATCTCACACGAAGACTCTTGCTCACACGTGCCGTCACTTGTAGTGCATTCCGTCATGCCAATAGGCCCTTCAATAGCCGTAATCACCTCGGCAACATTCGTTTCATTGGGTTTATTGGCCAACGCATAGCCGCCTTTTGACCCACGATATGAAATAAGAATATTGGCTTTAGCGAGTAGTTTTAATACTTTACTCACCGTCGGTAACGCAACGCCAGTATCCTGCGTAATATCAGACGCAGCGTGCAACTCATCAGGCTGATGAGCAATATGCGTTAATATTACCGTCGCATAATCTGTTAATTTACTAACTCTAAGCATACAATCCTCTTATATAGGACTATTTTAGTACTATATTAGTTCAGTGTAAATAAAGGATTGATGAATTAGAGTGTAAAGGGGGTTGTTAATTGGGGTCTGTCCTCGATTTACATTAAGGGGTCGCTACCCTTTATATAATATGGCATGAACTGTAATTTAAAACTGAAACTGAAAAACATTATATTAATCCGCACAAGGTAAACAACGCGTGGTGGTCGGATCAATTTTTAGGCGGCGCTCATCAAGTTCTTCTCCACAAACATAACAATAGCCATACTCACCTTCTTTTAAGCGTATAAGAGCACCGTCAATTTTAGTTATGTGAAGCACTCGGCGCCTAGATGTTTCAAGTTCCATTTCTTGTACTTGCATTGCATCCATACGTGATAGCCGACCTAAACGCGCCTGATCTAACTCTAATGGTTTATTCGTTTCTTGAAATGCATCTTCTTGAGTTTGCAATTCAGCTTTTAAGCTAAGCAATGATTTTTTGATGCGTCTCTCATCCATATAACGTTAAGGAGCACCAACAAGATTAATACGGAATTTTTCATTTGCAAATTCAATAATATCGCCGGATATTATCTTTTTCCTTTTTTGCGTTTCAACTTTTCCATTTAAAAGCACCATACCATTCGAGATAACAAGCTTTGCTTCACCACCGCTTGGCACTAGCCCTTCGAACTTTAATATTTTGTATAACTCGACCGGTTCTTTTGATATTTCTATAGATTGCATTGTTTAAATAAAATAATGAACAAACCACATCATATCAGCCTTCATGCTTTATTTAAGATACGACGTCGATAAACAATCATCATAATCAGTATTAAACAGAACACACTAACAGCCGCTGGAAAGAGCATTGTCGTTACTGAATACAACTCTAATGCTACCAATGAAATAATATTTCTTAACAAGATGATTGAATAAAAATGGATACTTTCTTCATTGGGAAATGAATATGCCTTGCGTAGTGTTGGCGCCAACCCAAACACATCCACAGTTGTTAAGATAATAACCGCCCATAACGGGTCTGCAGTGACATACCAAAACGGTATAGATGACATGGCTGTTAGAAAAAACACCCAATCCAGCCGCGTGATTTTTATATCACCTATGTTTTTGTAGGCAAGGTACGCAACATAGCAGGTGATGATGGCCGATACACCTGTTGGCCAAGCCCCTGCTCCACCACCGCCTTCAATTTGTGCGAAAAATACGATAAATGTAGTGGTCGCCCAAATTATCCACGAAAACATATGCGGTTTGAATTCGCCCAATCTAATGGAGCGAATATAGGGATAAAAACCATAAAAGGTTAATGCAATGGCCAAGATACTTAGCGCTTCTTTGGTCATTGTGAATTACCTTTGGAACCTATCTAACTTAATAGGTTTAAAGAACATGCCTGACCATCAACTGAACTTTAGAATGCCCTAGGTATGTATTCACATCCAACTGATAAACCAGCGTCATTTCAGCCTGACCAACTAAGCTATCTGGATTATCTACATTAAAATATATTGCATCTAACCTTCTGCCGGATGACATGGTTTCTAAATCAAATTTAACGTGTTTTTGACCTAGAATTCGTGCGTTTTTTACTGAGAACGTCCCTACAAATAATGGCTCTTCAAAGGATTGCCCCCAAGGGCCGCCTTGCCTTAGCAATTCGGCTAAATTTAAGTTAATGTCGTTATCGGGGATTTCTCCATCCACTAAAAACACGTTTTCTGGTTCTTTATTATCTAAACGTTTTTTAACCGCCTCGTTAAATAATAAAGTGAACTCTTCTAAGTCACGTTCTAACAAACTCATTCCAGCAGCCATTGCATGGCCACCAAATTTCTTCAACATTTCTGGGTGCTGACAAGCAATATCATCCAAGGTATCACGGATATGTAGGCCCTTTATTGAACGCGCTGAACCTTTTACTTCGCCATCATTTGCTTTCGCAAAAGCAATCACAGGTCTGTTTAATTTTTCTTTAATTCTAGAAGCCAATATACCAATCACACCTTGATGCCATTGATCATCGTACAAACAAACACCCCATTGACTCGTGTCAGTTTCTTCTATGTTTAGTTTTTCAAGAATTTTGTATGCATCTAGTTTCATGTCTTCTTCTATTGAACGACGTTCTTCGTTCAATAAATCTAACTGTTCAGCGATTTGCATTGCTCTAGACTCATCATCAGTCAGCAAACACTCAATTCCTAGAGACATATCATCTAACCGCCCCGCAGCATTTAAACGAGGGCCCACTGCAAAGCCTAAATCACTCGAAAATGTACTTTTTAGCTCTCTTTTGGCCAGCTTCAATAAGGCACGAATGCCCGGTACACACTTGCCTTGTTGGATACGTAACAAGCCCTGCTGAACTAGCCGTCTATTCACATCGTCAAGAGGTACAACATCAGCCACTGTTCCAAGGGCCACAATATCTAATAGATTGGCCAGGTTAGGCGCTGGTTGAGCTTTATATTGCCCTAAGGATTTATATTTAGACCGCAGTGCCAATAAAACATAAAACATAACCCCAACACCGGCTAACGCTTTACTGGGGAAACCGTCACCTTTAAGTTGCGGGTTTACAATTGCATTGGCTATGGGTAACTCTACTGGGGGTAAATGATGATCTGTAACAATAACCCTGCAACCTTTAGATATTGCATAAGCGACACCTTCAATGCTCGATATGCCGTTATCAACTGTAATAATTAAATCAGAGTTTTGCTGTAAAGCGACGGCGGCTATTTCAGTCGTCAATCCATAACCAAATTTGAAACGGTCTGGAACGACATAATCAACGTGTTTTGCACCTAATAACCGCAAACCTCTTACTGCAACAGCACAGCTGGTCGCTCCATCAGCATCAAAATCCGCAACGATAAGAATTTTTTTATTGTCTTGAATCGTTTCAATTATTAAATCAACCGCTTTATCAATACCCAACAAAGAGTCAAAAGAAGGCAGCTTATTTAATGAACGGTCTAGTTGCTCATTATTAGTAATACCTCGATTCAAATACACCCGACGCAAAACCGGGTGCACGTCTGATGAAAGATTGTCTTCAAGAGTTAAAGGCTTGCGCGTATTTACTACAACGTTACTGCTGCGCGAGTTCACCCGAGTTTATAGTTTATCCAATATCGCTGCTTTAACAGCATCCAATGAAGCATCAATAGCTTGTGGATTAACCGCACACTGAGAAATTGCGGTATCAGGGTCTTTAAGACCATGCCCTGTTAGCGTACAAACAATCGTGCTGCCTTCAGGAATTTTACCATTATTAATATCTCGAATAGCGCCGCCAACAGATGCAGCTGACGCAGGTTCGCAGAAAATACCTTCTTTTTCTGTGAGTAGTTTTTGAGTGGCTAGAATGTCCTCATCAGACAATAAGTCAAACCAACCTCCTGATTCTTTTTGCGCTGCCCAAGCTTGATTCCATGACTGAGGGTGGCCAATACGAATGGCTGTTGCCACTGTTTCTGGATCATCAATCATTTCACCTTTCAAGAAAGGTGCTGCACCAGTTGCTTGATAGCCGACCATAATGGGCCGTTTATCAGCTGTAAATTTAGAACGGTCGAATTGACAACCACCATCACAAAATGCACAAGCATCCGTTACATGACAATCTTTCGGTTGAGCCATTTCGCTGTAGCCAATCCAATGCGCAGTAATATTCCCAGCATTACCAACGGGTAAACAATGGTAGTCCGGTGCTTTACCCAAGGCTTCTACAATTTCGTAAGCCGCTGTCTTCTGGCCTTGCAAACGATATGGGTTGATTGAGTTTACGATAGTAACCGGCGCATGCTCAGCCACTTCTTTAACCAATTGCATACCGTGGTCAAAATTACCTTTAATTTGAATAATCTCTGCGCCGTGCATCATTGCTTGCGCTAGTTTACCTAACGCAATTTTTCCTTCTGGAATAAGTACAAATGCTTTGATACCAGCGCGCGCTGCATACGCAGCAGCTGAAGCAGACGTATTACCCGTAGAAGCGCAAATAATCGCTTTACTGCCCTCTTCTACCGCTTTAGTTACCGCCATCGTCATACCACGGTCTTTAAAAGATCCGGTTGGGTTTAACCCTTCATATTTAACGTAAATATCAACATTTTTGCCGATAAGCGCGGGTATGTTTTGAAGTTGAATAAGTGGTGTATTGCCTTCACCAAGACTGATAAGGCGCGTGTTATCTGAAACCGGTAAAACAGCTTTAAATTTATTGATAAGACCGATGTAACGATTACCTGATGCCATGATTATTCCTATTCTAATGATTCGACACGAATGCGAATCGCCGGTTCGTTGATTGAATCCAATGACTCAATATCAGTTAATGCAGCCAGTAATGATTTTTCCACAACACAGTCTGTTAGTAAAATCACTTGGGCGTTTGCACCACGTTTCGCTGGTTCTTTTTGCTGAACCGCTTCAATGCTGATACCATTATCAGCTAAAATAGTTGTTATTGCAGCCATTACACCGGGCTTATCTTTAACTGATAAACGTAAATAAAAGGCTGTAGTAACGTTTTCAATTGAAAGAATAGGTAATTCTTGCAATTTATCCGGCGCAAAGCCAAGTGCTGGCACATAATGTTGAGAAGGCACATCTAACACACGACAAATATCCACAATATCCGCAACAACTGCCGATGCGGTAGCGTCAGCACCTGCACCAGGGCCATAATAAAGCGTTGAGCCAACAGCATTACCATTCACTACAACGGCATTCATCACGCCATCGACATTCGCAATGAGCCTTTTTTCAGGAATTAATGTCGGATGTACACGCATTTCCACACCTGAATCAGTTTTTCTGGCAACACCTAAGTGTTTAATACGGTAGCCTAACTCTTCTGCGTAAGTAACGTCTAACGGTGTGACCTTTGAAATACCTTCGGTATATACTTTTTCAAAGTTTAGTGGCATACCAAAAGCCAACGAAGCCAGTATGCACAATTTATGTGCAGCATCAATGCCTTCTACGTCATATTCAGGATCAGCTTCAGCATAACCAAGTTCTTGAGCTTCTTTTAGAACGTCAGCAAAATCGCTACCTTTATCACGCATTTCAGTAAGGATAAAGTTACCCGTACCATTAATAATACCGGCTAACCATTCAATACTGTTTGCACTTAAACCTTCGCGCATTGCTTTAACAATGGGAATACCACCAGCAATCGCCGCTTCGTAAGCGAGTGTTACGTTGTTTTTAGTCGCAATAGCAAACAACTCATTACCGTAATTAGCTATCAATGCTTTATTCGCTGTAATGACATGTTTACCCTGCTCAAGCGCTGCAATAATAAGCGATTTTGCTGGCTCTTCACCACCCATTAATTCAATAACTATCTGAATGTCAGGATCGTTGATAATTTCGTCAGGGTTTGTTGTTAGTTTAATACCATCGGTATCGCAAATACGTGGCCGTGTAATATCACGCGCGCTCGCCTTGGTTACAATTACTTGGCAACCCGTTCGCCGAGAAATATCATTGCTATTTTTAGCTAAGACATTAACGGTTCCGCCGCCAACAGTACCAAGGCCCAATAAGCCAACTTTTACAACGTTCAATTGATTTCCCTAATGTTAGATTAAGGGCGAGATTATACAGGAACTCATGGTCTTTAAAAAAGCGCGTTATTTACTATTCGCCTTAAACATTTGCTTAATACCACGCACTGCTTGGCGCGTTCTATGGCTATTTTCAATTAGACCAAAACGGACGTATTCGTCACCAAAATCACCAAAACCAATGCCTGGTGAAACGGCTACTTTCGCTTCTTTAAGTAGTTTTTTCGAAAACTCTAATGAACCCATCTCACGAAATTCTTGAGGTATTTTTGCCCAAACAAACATGGTTGCTTTTGGTTTTTCAACCTCCCAACCAATTCCATTTAGCCCTTCACATAAAACATCTCTGCGTTTTTTATAGAGCGCGCGAATTTCATCAACACAATCTTGCGGGCCTTCCAGCGCAGCAATAGCCGCTACTTGGATTGGTGTGAACATGCCGTAATCTAAATAGGATTTTATACGCGCTAATGCGCCAACGAGTTCTTTATTTCCACACATAAAGCCAACACGCCAGCCTGGCATATTGTAGGTTTTAGATAAGGAATAAAATTCAACGGCAATATCTTTCGCACCAGGCACTTCAAGAATTGATGGCGCTTTGTAGCCATCAAATACTATTTCAGCATAGGCATTATCGTGCACCACCCAAATATCATGCTCTTTAGCCATTTTGATAACTTTTTCGAAAAACTCCAAATCAACACATTGTGTTGTTGGGTTTCCCGGAAAATTAAGAACCAACATTTTTGGTTTTGGATAGGATGTTTTGATTGCTTTTTCTAGTTCAGAAAAGAAATCCACCTCTGGGCTGATAGGCACATGTCGTATATCAGCACCGGCAATAACGAAACCATAGGGATGTATAGGATATGCAGGGTTAGGAACCAATACCGCATCCCCAGGACCTAATGTAGCCAAGGCTAAATGGGCAAGGCCCTCTTTTGAACCAATAGTAACTATCGCTTCAGTATCATAATCAAGATCAACGTCATATTTGGACTTATACCAGCCACAAATAGCTTTTCTTAATCTTGGGATTCCTCGGGATACTGAATAACGGTGTGTGTCGCCACGTTGTGCTGCTTCAGTTAATTTATCAACTATATGCTTTGGCGTGGGTTGATCAGGATTACCCATCCCAAAGTCGATAATATCTTCACCAGCTGCCCTCGCTTGCGCCTTTAGGTCATTAACAATATTAAAGACATACGGTGGTAAACGTTTGATTCTGGAGAACTCATGCATGTGCGTATTTTTATTTCAGCAGAAGGTAATAATGAGCGCGTTACATTACCCATGTGGATTTTAACTGTCAATATAAATGTAACCTAAAATGCTCTATTGAATAGGCATAATGATACGACTATTCAATAGAGCCTTTTAAATTACGTTTAAGACATTTGCCATAAAAGCAAATTGCCTTCTGTTTAATTAATGAATAAGCGCCGACTGTGAAAAGCCTTCATTTTCAAGAATAACTTTTGTCGATTTAAGTGCGCCCATTTGAATTTGTCTAACACGCTCGCGTGTTACACCCATTTCATGCGCAACATTTTCTAATGTAGAAGGATGGTGCCCTCTGATACCAAAGCGTCTAGCAATTACTTCACTTTGCTTATCCGTTAATTGATCAAGCCATTCACCTAAGTTTTCTTTAACTGCTTCACTTTGTAAAATATCTGCTGGTTCTTGTGCTGAATCGTCAGACACAGTATCTAATAATTGTTGTTCTGAATCTTTGCCAGCTGTCACATCTATAGAGGTGACATTCTCAGCATGTAAACGGAACATTTTTTCTACATCCGCAACAGGTTTACCTAATTCATGCGCCACATCTTCTGCAGTCGCTTCCGTATCGTATAGTTGACTTAATTCACGCGCCTTTTTCAAATAAATATTCATTTCTTTAATGATATGAATCGGCAAACGTATCGTTCTTGTTTGATTCATAATGGCACGTTCAATTGTTTGGCGTATCCACCATGTTGCATAGGTAGAAAAGCGGAAACCTTTTTCAGGATCAAACTTTTCAACCGCTCTAATCAACCCAAGGTTACCTTCTTCTATAATATCTAGAAGCGGTAAACCACGTTTCATATAGCGGCGTGAAATTTTAACAACCAATCTTAAGTTGCTTTCTATCATTCGCTGTCTTGCAGGTTGGTCGCCTTTTTGTACAAGTCGGCCCAACGTGATTTCTTCTGCCGCTGTTAACAGGACAGATTTACTGAGTTCATTTAAATAAATTTGAATAGGATCAACAATTTTCTCAGCTTTTTTAGCAGCTGCTGTCGTCGCTGCCAGCTTAGTTTTTTGCTCATAATCTAATGCGGCATTATTGTCTATCATTTCCATATTGTTTTTTTGCATTGTTATCCCCTCTTAAAGTGTTGGTAAGTACCTCGTTACAGATACCGATTTTCCTCTACGTCTAATTTCAAAAAACACAATTGAGCGTTTTTTATAATCCAAACCTATTTCGGCAATTGCTTGCCCTCTCTTTATAAAAGCCCCTTCTTTGACCAATAAACGTTTATTAAACCCGTATGCACTTAAAAATTCTTCATTGTGCTTTATGATCAAAAGGTTCCCATACCCTTTTAAGCCACTACCTGCGTAAACCACTTTGCCGCTTTCTCCACTACGGACTAGTTCGTTTCTTTTACCAACCAGCGTTACACCTGTATTACCATCATTCTTTTCTATCTGCCTAACCTTTATCGGCCACCGCCATTTTAACTTTAATGTTTTTTTATAATCATTTGAAGTTACGCCTTTAACCTTATGTTTTTTATATAACTTCTTCTTATTATTTATTTTATTTTTAGTCTTTTTTGACTGTTTTTTCGGTAAAAGCCTAAGTTTCTGACCACTAAAAATAGTGAACGGTGTTGAGATGCCATTCCACGCAGCTAGATCTTTATAGTCTTTTCCGCTTTTCCAGGCGATGGAATACAAGGTGTCATTTGGTTTAACAACATATGAAACTGCATGTGTACTTATGCTGTTGTTTTGATTAAGAACAGGAGCCTGAATATTGTTTGTGCTGCATGAACTTAGAATTAAACCTAACAGCACATACAGTATTTTTAATTTATCCATATGGAATAAAAGCCTAAACAACGGTTTATATTTATATTAATTTAAATTTATAAACTGCAACGCCAATTATAAGTATGATGGTAACCAACCAACCGATGCGTTCAATATGCTTGCTTAAACCGTTTCTTAAGTCATCCCCTCCCAACTTCACCAGATAGGCAACGAGAAAGAATCTAGCACCACGCCCTAAAATTGACGCTAATATAAACGGTACGATAAACATATTTAACAAACCTGCGGTGACAGTAAACACCTTATAGGGAATAGGTGAAAATCCAGCAATCAGTATTGCCCAGAACCCCCAATCAACAAACCACTGCTTAACAACTTCAAATTTTTCTGTATAGCCCACTGTTTCTATAAACGGTTCAAGTAAGTCAAAAGAAAAATAACCAATCAAATAACCAATGATGCCACCGACAACAGAACCGATCGTTGTTATAAGAGCAAAGTGAAAACTTTTTTTAGGCTTAGCCAAACACATCGGCGCTAGCATGACGTCGGGGGGAATCGGAAAAAACGAAGATTCTGCCAAACTCAATAAAAATAAGTACCGGCTAGCAAACTTATGTTCAGCCCATCCTAATACTTGGTTATAAAGATTTTTAAACATAACAACTCAATCCTATTTACACTCTTCCTTTAAGAAAGGGAACAAAACTAACGGGCTCAATAACTTCTACCTCGTAGGCTGAAGCTGTTCGGGTTATTCTTTGTAATTCTTGCTTACCTTCTACACCAATAGGTATGACTAGTTTTGATCCAATCTCAAGCTGCTCTAACAATTTCCTTGGAATTTCAGCAGGCGCCGCCGCCGCCAATATTCCTTGGTATGGACCACATGCGTTCCAACCCCACCCACCATCTGAGTGACGGAAGCTAATATTTCTATACCCTATATCTTCTAACACATCCTTAGCTTTATCTTGCAAAGGCCTGATACGTTCCACAGAAAACACTCGGGGTATTAAGCAAGCCAACACCGCAGATTGATAACCAGAGCCTGTACCAACTTCTAGAACGTTTTCCGGCATACCATCTTCTATCAACAGTTCCGTCATACGCGCCACCATATAAGGTTGCGAAATTGTTTGCCCCATGCCAATAGGTAACGAGGTGTTTTCGTAGGCTCTGCTAGACAATGCTTCAGCAATGAATAAATGCCTAGGCACTTTACTGATAGCCGCCAATACACGCTGGTCTTTAATACCTAATTGTCGGAGTTGGTCAACGAGCCTGTCTCGCGTTCGTTGAGACGTCATCCCAATACCTTGGTGCCTAGATTGTGTCACTGAAAGCCTTCAATCCATTCGGATAAGTCATTCAATAAACCATGATTAGTAAGATCAATCTTTAACGGTGTAATAGAAACAAAATTATTAGAGACGGCATAAAAATCAGTTCCTTCACCAGCATCCTGTTCTTTTCCTGGCGGACCAACCCAAAATATTTTTTTATTTCTAGGGTCCCTAGATTCAATAACCGGTTCTGCACGGTGGCGTTGCCCAAGCCTTGTTGCTTTATATCCTAGAATATCACCCATAGCCACATCAGGCACATTAATATTCAAAATGGTATCTGATGGAAGTGTTTTATTATGAAGTTGTTTACATATTAATGTTGCCACATGAGCGGCTGTATCAAAATGTTTTGGGGCACTCGATGATATTGAAATAGCGACCGATGGCAAACCTAAAAACCGCCCCTCAGTAGCAGCAGCGACAGTACCCGAATACAGAACATCGTCTCCCATATTTTCACCATTATTGATGCCTGAGAAAACAACATCTGGTTCTTTATCTAACAAACCTGTTAAGGCCAAATGAACACAATCTGTGGGCGTGCCATCAACACTATAAAAACCATTGTCTTGCTGATGAACGCGCAAAGGTAGTTCTAAGGTTAAAGAATTACTGGCTGCACTTCTATTTCGGTCAGGTGCGACAACTGTCACCTCAGCCTGTTGTTTTAAAGCGTCTGATAAATAAGTGATTCCCGGCGCGAGATATCCATCATCATTACTGATTAAAATGTGCATTATTAACGTCTGTTTTTATTTGCTAAAATACTATTATGACAGAAGACAAAATAAAACATCTAACTTCAAACGACGATTCTCAACTGTTCAGAAGCTCAGTAGGTGAAATAAAGCGAATACAGTCTGACAAACTAACGCCAAGCCCACTTTCATCCAAGTCTAATAAGCAAGTTAATATAAGACAGCAGCACCCTGTAGAACATAAAATTACGTATGAACAGACAGTTGAAGGAAACGAGAGTGTGTTTTTTAGCCGCGAAGGTGTCGATGGCAAAACATCCAAACGAATCAAGCGAGGCGATATTCAGATTGCTGATTGTTTAGACTTACACGGGCTAACTGAAAAAACTGCAAAGAACACTATTAACCAATTCATAACATTGAACCATGATCACTCTAACCGATACATCATGATTGTTCACGGCAAAGGCCACGGCAGTAATAAGAAATACCCAGTCTTAAAAAACCTCACCGTCAATCTTCTTAGTTCGCACCCCGATGTTATTGCTTTTACCTCAGCGATTCAACATGACGGTGGAACAGGTGCCGTATATGTATTGTTAAAAAAATGATGCGTTAGCCGGTATTAAAACGCATAAACAACTAACAAATATGTACCTAATACTAAACGATACGCAACAAAGGGCCACATACCCATTTTTTCAAGCGTTTTTAAAAACAACGCGATACAGATAAACGCACTAATTGCTGAAATGACGGTACCAGATATGATGGCAAACCAATCAATCGTTAATGTACTATTAACTAACTCGACCGTTTTTAAACTTCCAGCTAAAAATATTAATGGCACCGATAGCAGGAATGAAAATCTTGCACACGCTTCACGCGTGAGCCCTAGAAACAACCCACCAGTCATCGTTATACCTGATCTTGACGTACCCGGTATTAAAGCTAACACCTGAAAAAAACCAATAGTAATGGCATCTTTAGCATTCAATTGATACTCGACTCTAACGCGTTTCCCCACAGCGTCTGACCACCACAATAACAACCCAAAAACAATCGTTGCTACGGCAATAACAACCGGCGACCGGAGCGTGCTTTCAACAAAGTCGCCGAACAACAACCCGAACACACCAACGGGTATCGTTGCTAATATGACATACCAAGCCAACTTACTATCAGTGGAGTGTTGTCTCTGAAAAACAGAACTAAACCAAGCTTTTATTAAACGAACGATATCTTTTTTAAAATAACTGACAACCGCCGTTAATGTACCCACATGAACCGCTACATCAAAAGCCAGCCCTTGGTCTTCCCAACCCAGCAGTAATGGCAATAAAATTAAGTGAGCTGAGCTCGACACTGGTAAAAATTCAGTCAGCCCCTGCAACAACCCTAAGCTTAAAATTTGTTCAAAATCCATTTATCTTGCTCCGTTCTTTAAAATAAACAACTCTCTTAATACTGCTGTCGCATAACTTCCAGAAGGCAGTTCAAAAGAAAGCTGTTTAGTCGTTTCATCAATATCTTTAATACACATTTTCTTGGGAAGCACCCTTAATGCTCGACGCGAATAGGCGACCTTTTCTCTTAAAAGTCCATCACAAAAAACAGCATGCTCTTTTAAAATCAACTGTTCAATATCTTCCACAACACTATGAGTAGTTGCTGCTCCAACGCCGTACAACGGACCAGAAGGATGAATATCATGGGACTCTAATCTATCAATTATGTCTTCAGTAATACTCTCTTCAACAAAAAACTGCCGTGTGCCTGCCAATACAAACGCATCGCCCGTTAACCCTTTATTCCACGTTCCATCATTAACACGCTGCGATAGGACCAAATTAAATAAATAAGAACGCACGGCAGACAACAATAGGCCTTTCACACGTTTACTTTTAAAAACATCACCTTTCGAAAAAATATCATACGCCATCAATAAGTTATGCCCATTGCGGCCAAAACGTTGCTCCATAAAGTAGTTTGGAACACCGTCATTTTTGATAGTTAAAAAAGTCTTGTGAAACGATTCTTCATCTACAGCGCAATTCTTAATGGTAATTGTAAATGCATTATTTTTAATTGCCCCTGTTCTAAGCTTTTTTTTATGTCGTGAAACGCCTATTATGTTTATATTATCTGAATTAAGTTCGCTCCAGTCAGGCGCGCTTTTACCAGGGAGATGTACACTGAACGTTTGTGTCGTAACAGCATGGCGATCTTTCATTCCTGCGTACGCAACATCACGTCTTTTAACAGATGAAAATTTTGCTAACATCTGCGCAACATCATCTGTATTTAATGCTGTTTTTTCGATTGATAGAAATACATGCTCACCTTCCCCACTTGGTTCAAATGAAAGCCGTTCATTAACAATAAAATCTTCAGGTGTACAACGAAAAGCCCCTGAGCCTAAGGCCCCATCATTAGAAAATGATAATTGTGGCACGTGATGAGTGAACTCTTCAGAAGGCGATGGTTTTGAATCTAACAAAATAGTGATTTATGTGTTCTTTAGCAAAACAACCGCATGAACCTCTATACCTTCTTTACGGCCAGCAAACCCCATCCCTTCGGTCGTTGTTGCTTTCAAGTTAATTAAGCCACTTTCTGCCTTTAGATCCGATGCGATATTGTTTGCCATTGTCGCTAGGTAACTGGCTAATTTAGGTGCTTGGGCGATAATAGTGATGTCCGCATTGAGCAAAGATACTTTCTTCTCATCTAGTAAAGCTGCAACACGCCTTAATAAGATCCTGCTATCTATATTCTCATAATTAGCATCAGTGTCTGGAAAATGCTGTCCTATATCTCCTAACCCTGTAGCCCCCAATAACGCATCACACAGTGCGTGTAACACAACGTCACCATCTGAGTGCGCTAACAAGCCAAATTCATATGGAATATCAACGCCGCCTAGAACTAATTGTTTATCTGCAACAAATCGGTGTGCGTCGTAACCATGCCCTATTCGCATTATGAATTCTCCTGCTTCTCTACGTAGTAATCTGCTAATGATAAGTCAGATGACGTGGTGATTTTAATGTTGTCTGTTCGGCCTTCAACAAATCCAATAGAACCGCCCATTAGTTCAACCGCATGCGCTTCATCTGTTACCGGTTTTCTTGTAGCGCTTGCATTTGCAATAGCGTTTTTTAATTGGCCAAGTTGAAACATTTGTGGCGTCAGCGCACGAAATATTATTTTTCTATTTAATGTTTCCAAACTTGATTTTGAGACTTTTTTTACCGTGTCGTGGACAGGCGCGGCTAATATAGTGCCTTGGTCTGTAGCAACCGCATCTTCAATTAATAAATCAATATCACTTGCCATTATGCAAGGGCGAGCAGCATCATGGACTAATACCCAGGCATCTTCCCCATACGTTTCTTCGGCAACAACCAAGCCATTGAGAACTGAATCTGAACGTTCCCTCCCACCGACAACTTGTGTTATCCGTGGGTCTTTAAAAAATCCAGACGAGGGCCAATAACTGTCATCTTTGTTTATTACCACAATGATTTTTTCGATGCGTGCACAAGATAACAGGCGCTCAAGCGTATGATCTAGAACGGTTGACAAACGAAACGGTAAATACTGTTTAGGCACGTTCGTTTTCATACGTTCACCTATGCCAGCGGCAGGAACAATACAGCATATGCGAATGTTCTTGCTAGTCACACTACGGCTCTACGATTTGAAAGAACGTTTCATCTTTACCTACGAGACCCAAGTCCCGTCTTGCCTTTTCTTCAACGACATCTTTGCCTGTTTTAAGGTTTTCAACTTCAGCTTGAAGCGCATTATTACGAGTTTGCAGTGCGCCGTTCTCTTCAACCAACATCTCAATGCGATCTTCTAATGTCCACATTTCTTTTATATTTCCGTCTAATATCCACAGTTTGTATTGCAGATAAACGAAAAGAATAAGAAGAATTGCAACCAGCGCTTTCACATTAGCTTAATGTATTTAAACGCTGACTTCCCTGCATAAATAGCCTGGCTGCCAAGGTCTTCTTCAATGCGTAACAAGCGATTATATTTTGCAATACGATCTGAACGACAAAGCGAGCCTGTTTTGATTTGCCCAGAACACATAGCAACGGCCAAATCAGCGATTGTTGTATCTTCTGTTTCGCCTGAACGGTGTGAAACTACTGACGTATAGTCCGCCTCATGCGCCATGTTGATGGCGGCTATTGTTTCAGATAATGTACCAATTTGATTAACTTTAATTAAAATGGAATTAGCTATATTTTTCTCAATCCCTTGTTTAAATATTTCAGGGTTAGTCACAAACAAATCATCACCGACTAATTGCACTTTACTACCAATAATATCGGTTAAATACTTCCAACCATCCCAATCATTCTCATCCAAACCATCTTCAATACTGATAATTGGATACTGATTAGCCCAACTAGCAAGAAAATCCGCCATTTGTTGCGAATTAAATCGTTTATTCTCAGATGCCAAATTGTATTCGCCATTTGAATAAAATTCAGAGCTCGCCACATCTAAGCCTAATGCAATGTCATTGCCTATTGTTAAGCCGACGTTCTCAATAGCTTGAAGGATTACCTCAATTGCCTCTTCATTAGACGATAAATCCGGTGCAAAACCACCTTCATCCCCAACTGACGTACTTAAGCCTTTCGCTAATAATACTGATTTAAGGGCATGAAACACTTCAGTCCCATAACGCATCGCTTCACTAAAGTTCGGTGCGCCAACAGGCAATATCATAAATTCTTGAAGGTCAACGCTATTGTCCGCATGAGAACCACCATTAATAATATTCATCATCGGTACTGGCAACAAAAATTCATCCTTGCCTAAATATCTATAAAGAGGCACATTGCCTTCATTTGCTGCTGCATGAGCCGCAGCAAGAGATACGCCTAATGTTGCGTTAGCGCCTAACCGTGCTTTATTATCTGTTCCATCCAGCTCAATCATTTTACTATCGATAGCTAATTGATCCGATGCATCCATACCTACAAGAGAGGCTTTAATTTCGCCATTCACATGGCCAACAGCTTTTAAAACACCTTTACCACCATAACGACTTTCGTCGCCATCACGTAATTCAATTGCTTCACGTTCACCTGTTGATGCACCTGATGGCACCATTGCTGAACCAACAACACCCGATGCTAATGTCACATCTGCCTGTAATGTTGGATTACCACGTGAATCTAAAATCTCACGTGCCTTAATATCTACAATCTCAGCCATCTCAACCTCAATAAATTAAATTTAAAAATCACCACGCATAATGCCAGCATTTTTGACAGCATCATCTATTTGTTTCATTACACTTAATAAATCTTTCATCTTATCCAACGGTACAGAATTTGGGCCATCACTAAGGGCTTTTTCTGGATCAGGGTGTGTTTCCATAAATACGCCCGACACGCCGGCAGCTATAGCAGCACGCGCCAAGGTTGGAACAAACTCACGCTGTCCGCCTGATGTGCTACCTTGCCCACCGGGTAATTGAACTGAATGCGTTGCATCAAATACAACCGGTGCACCCGTCTCACGCATAATAGTTACCGAACGCATATCGGATACTAAATTGTTATATCCAAACGACGCGCCACGTTCACACACCATAATATTTTTATTGCCTGTCGAACGCGCTTTATCAACCACGTGTTTCATATCCCACGGAGCAAGAAATTGACCTTTTTTAATATTTACCGGTAAGCCAGTTTCAGCCACGCGCGTGATGTAATTAGTTTGTCTACATAAAAATGCCGGCGTTTGTAGCATATCGACTACTGAAGCCACCTCGTCCATCGGCGTGTCCTCATGAACATCCGTAATAACAGGCACACCTAGTTGATCCTTAACTGCTTGCAATACCCTTAAGCCTTCTTCAATCCCAGGGCCTCTAAAACTATCCACAGATGAGCGGTTAGCTTTATCAAATGATGACTTATATATAAAGTTGATACCCAGCTCATCTGTCATTTCTTTTAACGCGCCGGCGGTATCCAACGTCATCTGCTCGCTTTCAACAACACAAGTGCCCGCAATTAAGAAAAAGGGCTGATCTATACCTACATTAAATCCACAAACATTCATTAATATTCCCTGTTATTTTTTTGAAGCGTTATCCGCTGCCGCATTTACAAAGCCACTAAACAGAGGATGTCCTGACCGCGGTTTGGATGTAAATTCTGGATGAAACTGACAAGCCAAGAACCAAGGGTGATCCTCTATCTCAACGATTTCTACCAAACGACCATCAATTGATTTTCCTGAAATTTTCAAACCTGCTTGTTCAAACTGCTCTAGATACGTATTGTTAAATTCATATCGGTGTCTGTGTCTTTCTGTAATAACATCTTTGCCGTACATTTTATGAGCGAGTGAATCTGGAACCAGTTGACATTTCTGCCCACCTAAACGCATTGTTCCGCCTAAGTCAGAATGCTCATCCCTTATCTCGACATTACCATCTTCCGTTTGCCATTCAGTAATTAATCCAATAACAGGGTGTGGTGTTTCAGCCAACAATTCAGTACTGTGCGCTCCTTCTAAACACAATACATTTCGAGCATATTCAATAACAGCTGTTTGCATACCTAAGCAAATACCTAAATAGGGTATTTTATTCTCACGTGCATAACGAATAGTAGAAATTTTCCCATCAACACCACGCTCACCAAAACCACCAGGTACAAGAATCGCATCTGCTTTGTCTAATAGGCAAGTACCTTGTAGTTCAATTTCTTCAGAATCTATATTAAGTATTTCAACCTTAGTCGCCGTGTCAATGCCCGCATGAATAAGTGACTCAGTTAAAGATTTATATGCATCTGCGTGATCAATATATTTACCTACTAGAGCAATTGTTACGGTATTTGTTGGTGAAAACAATCGATCGACAACCCGTTGCCAGTCAGACAAATCAGCCTTTTTGCTATCCAAATGCAATTTCTTAACGACAATCTCATCTAGCGCTTGCTCATGAAGCATCATAGGGATTCTATAAATAGTATCCGCATCTAAAGCGGATATAACTGCTTTTTCTTCTACATTCGTGAATAAGGCGATTTTACTTCTATCGGATGCACCTATTGGCCTATCTGATCGACAAATCAAAATATCTGGCTGAATACCTATGGTCCTTAATTCTTTAACCGAATGCTGAGTAGGTTTTGTTTTTATTTCTTTAGCAGCAGGAATATAAGGCACTAAGGTTAAGTGAATAAACAGACACTTTTCATCGCCCAATTCAACGCGCATTTGCCGAATGGCTTCTAAAAAGGGTAATGACTCAATATCACCAACTGTGCCGCCAATTTCGATTAATGCTACATCAACACCTTCTGCGCTACGAATAATGTTCTTTTTTATTTCATCAGTAATATGAGGAATTACTTGAACTGTTCCACCTAAGTACTTTCCCTGGCGTTCTTTTTTTATAACGCTTTCGTAAATCTGACCTGTCGTAAAGTTATTCTTCTTAGACATGACACTATTTGTAAAGCGCTCATAGTGACCAAGATCCAAATCTGTTTCTGCGCCATCATCTGTCACATACACTTCACCGTGCTGAAAAGGACTCATCGTTCCAGGATCCACATTAATATACGGGTCCAGCTTAGTCATCGTGATTTTTAAGCCACGTGCTTCAAGAATAGTTGCCAGCGAAGAAGAGCATATTCCCTTACCTAAAGAAGAGACTACGCCGCCTGTAATGAAAACAAATTTAGCCATACACTGAATATAAATTATGCTGTAAAAAGTTGTAACGCATTATACGTCAATCCGTTAGAAAGATTACGACGACTAGCAAAAAGTTTAGTAAAACTCAGTTAATCAAAAAATCCGGTTGTTGCCATTTAATCTGATAGCCTTGTTGATTTGGTTTTGCTATAAACGATGCATTAATCCAATAACCCGCTACCGCAGCTAACTCATCATTGATATAAACCAAAGGAACACGTTGCCTAATCCATACGGGCACTGCTCGCTCATTCAAAAGCTTTTTAACTTGTTTCGTTCCTTCCCTACCTTCAATTTTTAGTTTTTCTCCACCCTGCCTGAATTTGATCGTAATAAGCGATGACGTCCAAATATCTTTAGAGATCCCCTCTCCATCTGTTGGCATTAGCATCAAGTCACCTAGGGAGTGAGGTAAAGAGCATTTATCGCCTTTCCAGTCAATAATATCCCCAGCAGGAATAGCTGACAATTTATTTAATAGGTATAAGCATTGCTGATGACGTCTAACCTCGACATCATTCCACTGCAAAATTGGGGATTTATCATCAATTGCATTCACAACGCCTTCTACTATCTCATTAAGAATTTTTGATGATGGCATTGTTACGTCATTACATTTTAACCAATAGCGGTAGATAGCTCTTTGTTCAGCGCCATCTTTTAGTACTAATGAACTAATATCTAATATTCGAGGTTCTTGCGCATTAATATATTGAGCTAAATAGTTGTCTAATACATCAGATGACTCAGCACAATGACTAGCTGTTCTAGCGGTCGTTCTTGCAAAGGCCGGCCAACGTTCTTTTATTGTTGGAATAACATTGTGCCGTAGGTAATTTCGGTTGTAGTTGAGCTCTTTGTTGCTTGGGTCTTCGATCCAAGATAAGTTGTAATGCTCAGCATAGGCTATGATAGACGCTTTATCTAATTCAAGAAATGGTCTAACTAAATGGCCTTTTGAAAAGGTATCAACTTTTGGCATGGCGGCCAAACCATCAATGCCACAACCCCTAAGGAGTTGCAACATCAGCGTCTCAGCCTGATCGTCTTGATGCTGAGCCGTAAACAAAACCACCCCCTGATTTACAAGTTTTTCAAACGCGCCATAGCGAGCTTTTCTTGCAGCTTGTTCAGGGCCATCGTTATTCACATCGCGCGCATCAACCTTTATAGAATTAAAACGTATGGAGAGTTGTTGAGATACGGCGTTACAATGCAGCCTCCATTTGTCGGAGTCTTGATGTAAACCATGATCAATATAAACAGCTTCTACATTTAAAGAGGGTTGTTTTTCTTGAAGCTCACTACACGCATGCAACAGCACGTGTGAGTCTATCCCGCCACTGTATGCAACTAGTAACGTTTCACAGCCTGGCGTTAGTTTGAGTGCTGCATTAAGGCTTTGAAGAAAACGTTTCACCGTAAACCCAAACAACTCAATGTGTTAGAGTTATGATTCCTCGAATTGTCCATAACGCATCAATTTCTTATAGCGTTCTGAAACAAGCGTCTCTGCAGGTTTGCTTTTCAATTCTGAAAGTTGCTGAAGCAATACGCTTTTAATACCTTGCGCAGTCTGCTCTACATTTCTATGAGCGCCACCAAGAGGCTCATCAACAACACCATCAATTAAGCCATTAGCCAATAACTTAGTAGATGTAATCGCCATTGCCTCAGCCGCTTGTGATGCTTTCTCTGCACTTTTCCATAAGATGGACGCACAGCCTTCAGGAGAAATAACGGAGTATGTACTGTATTTTAGAAGGTACAAACGATCACAAACACCAAGGGCAAGCGCACCACCAGAGCCACCTTCACCAATAACCAAACTGATAATAGGCGTTTTTAGCGTAGACATTTCTAGTAAATTACGTGCAATCGCTTCGCTTTGGCCGCGTTCTTCTGCACCAACACCAGGGTAGGCACCAGGCGTATCGATAAAGGTAACGATAGGCACATTAAAGCGTTCTGCCATTTTCATCAAACGCAATGCTTTCCTATAACCCTCTGGTCTAGGCATGCCAAAATTACGTTTTATTTTTTCTTTAGTATCCCTACCTTTTTGATGTCCAATTAACATCACAGGCTGGCCATCTAAACGTGTTAGCCCACCAACAATTGCCTCATCGTCTGAGAAGTGCCTGTCTCCATGCAATTCAACAAAACCATCGAATATTTGTTCAATATAATCCAAAGAGTAAGGACGCAAAGGGTGTCTTGATAATTGTGAAATCTGCCAGTCAGATAGTTTCGAAAAAACGGTTTCAGTCAATCCTTTGCATTTTTCTTGCAAGCGTTCTATCTCTTTTTGAAGGTTAATCTCGTTGTCATCGCCAACGCGCCTTAACTCTTCAATCTTTTCTTCAAGATCAACAATCGGCTGTTCAAAATCTAAGTAATTTATATTCATGTGGTTATTTTATCGTGAGTATGTGGCTTGCGTCGATGACTATTTAAAAACGAACAAATTTATTCTGTTCTGGTAACATTTTCTTTAATTCTTCAATCAACGCGTCTTTAGGATAAACAGACCAATCTTCGGATAAACCAATCGCTGTCGATGCATTGTTTGAAGCATACTTTATCTTGATTGGGCATTCGCCGCCCTTATACATTGCTATTGTTTTATGTAATTGGTTAACAACGTTATCAGTTGTTAGGTCGGAATGTTCAGTCAATTCTACCAAAATATTTTTAGCAAACTTTTCACGTGCTTGTTCAACAGTCAAAACAGTCTCAATGCTCACCCTGTTTTGTCCCGCGAAATCATCAAACGATAGTCCGCCTGAAATAACCACAATGTGTTCAGCTAAAAGCATTTCTCTATATTGTTCGTAAACCTCTGTATAAGCTACCAGTTCTAGCCTTGCACTGCCATCATCCAAAATAATCGTTGCGATTTTAGACCCTCGTTTAGTTAAACGGATTCTTACCTCTAAAATCAAACCTGCAATTGTAACTGGCTTGCCTTTAGACCGAAATTTATTGCCACCTTGCGGCGTACCTAAATCCATTTCCACTAATTTAGATAACTTGCCCGATACGATTGCAGACATCTCCTCTTTAACTGAATCAAATGGATGCCCTGTTAGGTATAAGCCCAACGTTTCTTTTTCAGCTTTGAGCCGAACGTCTTCTGACCACTCTTCGACATCATCTATCTGTAATCTAGAGCTTACATCAATTGTTGATAAGCCAAAGATATCATTTTGACCTGCTGAATCAATTTTATTTTGCTGTTCCGCAACTTGTAAAACATTCGGCAAATTATGCATTAACCTTGCGCGGTTTTTATCAAAACAATCCAATGCACCTGATTTAATCAAAGCCTCTTGAACACGTTTGTTGGCTTTTCTTATATCAATGCTTTTGGCAAAACCTTCGTGGTTTTTGTATGCGTTTAAAGATGCCCTTTCTTCAATTATTGACTCAATGGCCGCCTCACCAACACCTTTGATAGCGCCAAGGCCATATAATATTTCACCTTCATCATTTGTCGTAAAACGATACTCTGATTGATTAATGTCTGGCGGCAAAATAATTAAGTCCATTTCCTTACATTCATCAATGAGCATCACGACCTTATCCGTGTTGTCCATATCTGACGACAAAACAGCAGCCATAAAATCAGATGGGAAATGCGCTTTCAACCAGGCTGTTTGATAGGCAATTAGAGCATATGCTGCAGAATGTGATTTATTAAAACCATAACCCGCGAACTTTTCCATTAAATCGAAAATATATGTTGCAGTTTCGAGCGCTACATCATTGGCTACGGCGCCTTTCGTAAACATCTCTCGTTGCTTAGCCATTTCTTCGACTTTTTTCTTACCCATTGCGCGACGCAATAAATCAGCCCCACCTAACGTATATCCAGCCAGATCTTGGGCAATTTGCATTACTTGCTCTTGATATAGAATAACCCCATTGGTAGGTTTAAGAATTGACTCCAGCGATGGGTGTGGATACTCGGCTTTTTTGCGGCCATGCTTTACATTGATGTAATCATCGACCATGCCAGACTCAAGAGGACCAGGACGGAATAATGCAACCAACGCAATAATATCCTCAAAACAATCTGGTCGAAGACGACGAATCAGGTCTTTCATACCTTTGGATTCAAGCTGGAAAACTGCTGTCGTCATATAACTTTTAAACAAATCGTACGTTAACTCGTCGTCTCTTGGTATCGAATCAATATTAACGAGCTCTTGCCCTTTGCCTTTTAGGCTTTTATTGATGTTTTGTAGCGCCCAATCAATGATTGTTAAGGTACGCAGTCCCAAGAAATCAAACTTGACCAAACCAACGGCTTCAATATCATCTTTATCGAATTGGGTAACGAGGCTACCCCCACCTTCTTCGCAATACAAAGGAGAAAAATCAGTTAACTTGCTTGGTGAAATAACCACGCCACCAGCGTGTTTACCGGCATTTCGAGCAACACCTTCCAGCTTTAAAGCTAAATCAATGAGCTCACGTACCTCATCCTCATCCTCATATGCTTCTTTTAAATCAGGGCTTTGCTCAAGCGCCTTGGTTAACGTCATACCTATTTCAAAAGGAACCGCCTTAGCCAGTCTATCTACAAACCCATAGGGGTGAGAAAGCACTCTGCCAACATCCCTAACAACCGCTTTGGCTGCCATGCGCCCATACGTAATGATTTGAGACACTTTGTCATGGCCATACTTTTCGCCAACATATTCGATAACGCGATCTCGACCATCCATACAAAAATCGATATCAAAGTCTGGCATAGACACACGCTCAGGGTTCAAAAACCGTTCAAACAATAAATCAAATTCGATAGGATCAATATCTGTTATTCGCATCGCATAGGCAACAATAGAACCCGCTCCAGAACCACGACCTGGCCCTACTGGTACGGCATTATCTTTGGCCCATTGAATAAAGTCTGCAACAATCAGGAAGTAACCAGGAAAACCCATCTGACATATAACATCTAATTCTCGTTTTAAACGCTCTTGATATACTCGAGTAGTCACTTCATCAAAAACAATACGACCAGCTGTTTCAGATATTCTTTTTTGCAAACCCTCCTCAGCTAACTTGCCGATGTATTGGTCTATCGTTAAGCCAGCCGGAATAGGGAAATCAGGCAAATAGTTCTTTCCCAATGTTAGTTCTATATTGCATCGCTGAGCAATATGCACTGTGTTTTCTATTGCTTCAGGTAAATCTTCAAACAGCGCCTGCATTTCTTCGGCCGATTTAAAATATTGTTGAGGCGTATGGTTTTTAACACGCCGCGGGTCCCCCAGAACACGGCCTTGGTTAATACAAACCCGAGCCTCATGAGCATCAAATTCTTCTGCACGAATAAAACAATTTCCGTTCGTTGCGACGACAGGAACAGTAAATCTTGATGCCAATTCAATTGCTTGTTGAACATATGACTGTTCGCCTTGCTTTCCTACGCGTTGCAATTCAATGTAAAAGCGATTTCCAAATGCATCAACCCATTTTTCAAGTGTCTTATTCGCCACATCTTGGTTATTACCAAGTAGATGTTGGCCAATCTCTCCATCCATTGCGCCAGATAAGGCAATCAGCCCCGCGTTTTTAGATAAAACCTGTTCACTTGTTAAATATGCAATACCCTTTTCTTGCCCATCAAGGTACGCATCTGAAATCAATTCAGATAACCCTAAATAGCCTTCCCTATTTTGCACCAGCAACGTGAGTAAATAAGGCGTCTTTTGATCGGCCGTATCTTTAATCAACACATCAGCCCCAACTATAGGCTTAACACCTGAGCCGATCGCTGAACGATAGAACTTAACCGTTGCAAACAAATTAGTGTGATCAGTGACAGCTACAGCCGGCATGTTCAATTTTTTCGCTTCTTTAACTAAAGAATTAACGCGTATCAACCCATCAACTAATGAGTATTCAGTATGATTTTTTAGGTGAATAAATTGCGGGGTATTACTATTCATTTAGCATCCTTTTCACAGGAGAAAAAGAACGGCGGTGTACATTTGACACCCCCTTACTTTTAAGTAATTTATTATGCTCCGCAGTCGGGTAACCTTTATGTTGGGCAAACCCATAACCAGAGTAAAAAGCGTCTAACGTATTCATGTGATCATCACGATATACTTTCGCAATAATGGAAGCTGCTGAAATTTCTTCAAACAAATCATCGCCCCCTTTGATACATTCACCATCTACCTCTATTTCCGGGTAATAAATTCCATCCACACGCGCATAATCAGCTTTAATAAGTAAACCTTCATAGGCTCTTTTCATTGCTAACAGACTCGCATTTAAAATATTTATTTCGTCTATTTCTAAGACTTCAGCACGACCTATAGACCATGCTACCGCATCACGTCTTATAGACTTATCCAACGCTTCCCGTTTTGATTTTGTTAGTTTTTTGGAATCAGCTAATCCATCAATTTTTTTACTTTCATCTAAAATAACAGCCGCGGCAATAACGGGGCCAGACAAACACCCGCGCCCGACTTCATCAAGCCCTACAATCAGTGCGTTACTTTTCAAGGGACCCTTCTATGACATGATGTACAACTTTTGCAGCTTGATAGTCTGCATTACACGTTAACCGTTCTTTCAAATTAGCAAACTCATTTAACATATCATTCGTCATTTTAGGGTTTGATAATAATTTAATTAATTGTGTTGATAAGTTATTTGGCGTTGCCGCTTCTTGCAAAAATTCAGGAACCACTTCTTTGCCAGCAATTAAATTTGGCATTGATACATACTGAATGTTGAGCATTTCAAACGTTTTTATTACCCAAGCCGTCATCGTAGATACTTTATAAGCCACCACCATCGGCTTCTTCAACAACATAATCTCCAATGTGGCCGTCCCAGATGCCACCAAAACAACATCGCTAGCCGTAATAAGCTCACTGGCACCGGTTACGTGGATTGAGACATCTAACGTCGCAGCATAAGGTTCGTAACACTCTCTAAAAGCATCCGCCGTTGCGTCATCTGACATCGGCACTAAAATTTTGAGGCTGTCGAATGCTTGTTGACATTGTTTGGCGGCCTCTAGAAACAGTAATCCGTGTTTTTGAATTTCACCCAAACGACTACCCGGCATTAACGTTAGAACAGTATCTTCTTTTTTCAGACCGAACCGTTCGCGACTATCAAACGTTACAGTTTCTTTACTCAGTTTATCTGCTAATGGGTGACCAATATAATAAGCTGGGACGTTTTTATCCTTAAAATACCCTTCTTCGAACGGGAAGATACACAATAAAGCATCAAGTGCACCTACCAGTTTTTTTATTCTTTTAGGGCGCCAAGCCCAAACCGTTGGACTTACATAATGTACTGTTTTAATTTGACGGTTATGTAAAGTCCGTTCTAGTTTTAAATTAAAGTCAGGTGCATCAATACCAATAAAAACGTCAGGTTTATCGCTTAATAATGTAGCTGTTAATTCTGCTCGTAACGTTAACAAGCCAGGCAAATGTTTAATGACTTCAAATAAGCCAAAAACAGACAGCCGGTGCATTGGATAAAGAGATCTAAAGCCTTCTGCCAACATTTTTGAACCACCAATGCCATAAAAACTTGCAAGGGGGTAACGTTTTCGTAATTCTATTATTAGCCCAGCACCCAATACATCACCAGAATGCTCTCCCGCCACAATTGCAATTTTCATAACAACACACCATGTTTTTGGGTGAACATTTGAAAGGATATAACTAGTAAAAAAACACCTAACCTAATGTGAATGTTAACGAAGAATACTGCGGTTAGATGACTTTAAAAATGCAACCATAGCTTGCAGCTCAGGTATTTTTTCGGCTTTTTCTTCTAGTTGTTCACTTGCAACTGAAAGCTTCAAACCCGATTTATATAATATTTTATAAGCTCGTTTTACTTCTAGAATTGCTTGTTTAGAAAAACCTCTTCTTTCAAGCCCAACGACATTAATACCATGGGGTTGAGTGGGCCGGCCTCCAACCATTACATAAGGAGGGACGTCCTTAGTTATAGCACTTCCCATCGCTGAAAAGCTGTGTTCACCTAGCTGACAAAATTGATGAACGATTGAAAAACCACCTAGAATAACTGAAGAACCAATATGAACATGCCCGCCTAATGAGGCGGCATTTGCCAAAATAACTTCATTAGCAATAACACAATCATGAGCAACATGAGAGTAAGCCATTAATAGATTTCGGTCGCCAATTGATGTCGTGTTTTTATCCTGAATCGTCCCGCGATTAATGGTGGTAAATTCACGAATAATATTCTCATCACCAATTTCTAAAAACGATTTCTCGCCCGCGTATTTTTTATCCTGTGGGTCTTCACCAACAGAAGCAAATTGATAAATATGGTTATTCTTACCAATCGTTGTTGTCCCATTAATAGTGACGTGTGGGCCAATGACAGTCCCTTCATCAATAGAAACATTAGCACCAATAACGGTATAAGCCCCGATAGTAACATTATCTGCAATATTCGATGTTGCATCAATAATCGCTGAACTGTGAATCATTTAGTAGACTCCTTTGATGCACACATTATATCTGCGGTTACAATAAGTTGATCATCGACCGTTGCTTGTACATTAAATGACCAAATATTTCGCCGGTTCTTTTTAAAAACAGCTTCTAACATGAGCTGATCCCCAGGCACAACGGAACGTTTGAAACGTGCATTATCAACACCAACTAAATAATATTCCCCAAACGGCTTGCCTAGGGCATCTAGCGTTTTCATCGAAAGCAACCCCGTAGCTTGCGCCAAGGCCTCTAAAATCATAACACCTGGCATAATGGGGTTATGCGGAAAGTGTCCCGTAAAAAAAGGTTCGTTATACGTCACATTCTTGAGAGCAATTAAGCGCTCCCCTTCCACAAATTCTACGATTCGATCAATCATCAAAAATGGATAACGGTGCGGTAGGAACTCCATTACTCTTCTTACATCATCGTGTTCCATTTATACCCTTTATTTTTTTAATACTTGATTAATTTTTCTGGACAATCTATCTAGTTGTTTAAAACGTACTGCATTCTTCAACCAATCACTGTTCTTTTGAAAAGGCGTGCCTGATGAATATGCTCCAGGTTCTTTTATTGAATGCGTCACCATCGTCATGCCGGTTATATGCACTCCATCAGCAATACTAATATGCCCTACAAGCCCCACACCACCAGCCAGCGTACAATGCTTGCCTATGGTCGTGCTACCAGCAATTCCAGCACAACCAGCAATAGCAGTGTGATCGCCAATAATTACATTATGTGCAATCATTACTTGATTGTCTATTTTAACGCCATTACCAATAATTGTATCTTCTAATGCGCCGCGATCAATGGTTGTATTCGCACCTATTTCAACATCGTCGCCAATCAGTACTGAGCCAATTTGAGGGATTTTTTGCCAACCTTGTTTATTTGGTTTGGGAGCCAAACCAAATCCATCACTGCCAATAACGGCACCTGGATGAACAATGACCCGGTGACCAATATTAACTTGGTTACAGAGTGTGACATTAGCAAATAGTTGAGCATCATCACCAATTTTAACGCCTTCTCCAATAATAACCCCAGCTCCAATTGAACACCCTTCGCCGATTTGAACATTATCAGCAATAATAACATGTGGGCCAATGTAACAAGATGTTGGCATGACACTTGTTTCAGCAATCACAGCTGTCGGGTGAACAGACCGCTCATTAACAATAGAAGAATGTAAGATTGTTGCTGCTTGTGCGTAAGCTAGATAAGGATTATCTACAATCAACGCATTAGTTGGGCAATCGTTCGCATAACCCTCAGATAAAACAACAACACCTGCATTGGTAGATAACAATGCAGGTGTATATTTTTTATTGTAAATAAAAGACAGTTGCTGTTTGTTTGCATCAGTCAAGGTCGCACAACCATTAACAATATGCCCACCATCGCCTTTTAGTTCCGCGCCTATTTCTTCAGAAAGCGCCTTGAGTGTAATATCCACCGACACTTTATTTGCTAATTATTTAGACAAACGTTGTAATACTTTTCCTGTTATATCAACTGTTTTACTCGCAAAAATAACGCCATCTGCAAGAACTAAGTCGTATTTTTCTGCTTCTGCTAAGGCTTTAATCGCTTCACCAATAATCCGTTGAATTTTTGTGAGCTCTTCATTTCTTCTTAGATTAAAATCTTCACGAAATTCTTCTTGGTCACGTTTCAAATCACGTTTTTTCTCAAGAACGGTACGTTGTAATTTTCGGCTCTCAGTTTCGCTCATTAACTGAGCGTCTCTAGCTAACTTTTCATCTAGCTTTTTAATCTCTTTTTGCGTAGCAATTAAACGTTTTTGACGTGGCGCAAATTCTTTCTCTAATGCTGCGGTTGCTTTACCAGCTTGTGGGGCTTTAGCCATAATTCTAGCGCTGTTAACAACACCAATTTTTATATCAGCCGCTACTGATAAGTTTGTAAATAAAACAATAAATAAACTTAAGGCTAATATGTATGTTACTTTTTTCAATTTAATCTCCTATTCAATAAAAACTTATATACCCGAACCAAATGAGAATTGGAAAGCCTGAAGTTCATCATTCTCTTCATCATTTAAAGCGGTTGCTAAACTAAACGACAGTGCTCCAAATGGTGACAACCATTTAGCTGAAACACCCGCTGAGTATCTTAACGCACCTAAATCCACTTCGTCATCATAAACATTACCTGCATCAATAAATGCACTCAATCTAACTGTTTTGCTTTCTGCTGCGAAAGGAACAGGGAAAATATACTCTGCATTACCGACCAATTTAACACTACCACCAACAGGGTCATTAAAGATATCCCTAGGGCCTAGCGTATTATCTGTAAACCCTCTAACAGACCCCTTGCCTCCTGCAAAATAATTTTCAAAGAATGGTAGTGACTCAGCATCACCATATGAATCACCAAAACCGAAGTCAGCGTTTAGATATAATGTTGTGTGCTTTGTAATCGGGATATATTGTTTTTGGTTGTATGAAATCTTATAAAACTCAAGGTCTGACCCTGGAAAAGTAACAACGCCTGACAACCTCTTTGAACCACCTCGAGTGGCAAAAACAGCCCTATTTCTATTATCAGTACCCCAGGCACCAGATACTTTTAAATTCGTATATGAATCACCGTTATCTAAAACAAAATTGGCAATTTGTCCATTTATCAGCCTATTAGCTTCTAACGGAGTAAAGCCAAGGTCTATTTCAGTAAATTCGAGATCAATGCCTAATCCAATCTTATCTGTTTCATTCAGCGGAAAACCAAAGTTAACACCCGCATTAAATGAATCCGTTGTATAAGATGCTGTGTTCGCCTCGTCTGAATCAGTTGTTCTGTAACTTATATTGTATCCACGGCTAACACCATCTACTGTGTAATATGGATTCGTATAACCAAGGCTATAGATAGTGTTTACAGCACTGTTGTTGAAACTTGCGCTGACACGCTTGCCAGTTCCCAAAAAGTTATTCTGACTAATACTCGCGTTTAACACGAGCCCTTGAGATTGCGAGAAACCTGCACCTGCCAGTATATTACCTGATGATTTTTCCGAGACTGTATACTTAACATCCACCTGATCCGTTGTTCCAGGAACGGCGGGGGTCTCAACATCCACGTCATCAAAATGGCCTAATCGTGATAACCTTGCCTTTGAATGCTCAACGCTAAGTGTTGATATCGCTGACGCTTCCATTTGTCTAATTTCACGGCGCAATACTTCATCTCTTGTTTTTGTATTACCTTCCATAATGACACGGCGCACATAGACCTTTTTGCCAGGATCAACAAAAAAAGTAATCTTTACCGTTGATGCGTTATCATCAATTTCAGGAATCATATTTACGTTCGCAAATGAATACCCATTATGACCAAGGATCGTAGAGATGTTTTCGGATGTCTCCGTCGATTTCTTTCTAGAAAACACATCCCCTGGTTGAACAAGAACAAACGGTATTAATTTATCAGGCGCAAGAATAAGCTCACCTGCTAACTTAACTTCATTTACTGTATGGACGTTACCTTCATTGACATTTATGGTTATAAAAATACCTTGCTTATCAGGACTGATAGTAACCTGAGTAGAATCAACTTTAAAATTAATATAACCTCGATCTTGATAAAAAGAATTTAAGCGTTCTAAATCCGCCGATAATTTTTGCTTTGAATATTGGTTGCTGTTGGTATAAAACGAAATAAGCGTAGGACCAGTTAACTCAAAATCTTTTAGAATTTCTTCATCTGTATACGCTTTATTACCCACCACATTAATCTTTTTAATACTCGCAGCAGACCCTTCTTCTACTTCTAGTAATACAGACACTCTGTTTCTTTCTAACTTAGTAACCTTAGCATCAACTGTCGCAGAGTATTTGCCGTTATTATAATATTGGGTTAACAGTTCGTTTTTAACTTTATCTAGCACTAATGGGTTAAACACTTGCCCGATAGCCAACCCAACATCTTTAAATGCTTCCAGCAACGTTTCGGATTCAATATCATCATTACCTTCAATATCAATACTGGTAATGGCCGGACGCTCAACAACATCAATGATTAACGTTTGATTGTTTTCACTGACTTCAACGTTCTTAAAAAAACCCATTCGAAAAAGGTCTCGAATAACATTTTCAGACTTTGCATCTGTAAATTGCTCACCAACTTTTACTGTTAACGCGTTAAATACTGCACCTGCAGTTATACGCTGCAAACCATTAACTTTTACATCTTTAACAATAAATGGCTCTATCGCTAGGGCTGCGTTCGAGAATAGCAAAACGGCAAACAATAATAACGCGCTGATTTTTTTCATTACAGTTGGAATACCTTAGAAAAATAACTTAATCTAGATAGTGAAGTATAAGTAAATCACCACACCTACTCAATCTTTTATATGCATTTATGTTAAAAAGCGGCTCAAATCAATAAACACCGCTAATATCATGACAGCGAACAGAACTGACATACCTACCCGCATAGACATTTGCATGACTTGTTCGGACAACGCTTTACCCCGAATACCTTCAATAATATAAAAAAGCAAATGACCACCATCTAACATTGGGATAGGCAAAAGATTCATTACACCTAAACTTATGCTGACGAAAGCTAGAAATTTTAAAAAAGGAATCAACCCAAAAGATGCTGTTTGGCCTGCGTACTTAGCAATACTAATTGGGCCACTCAAGTTTTCAACGGATGCTGTGCCAATCAACATACGACCAATCATTTTTAGCGTCAATACAGAGTAATGAGTTGTTAATCGAGCACTTTCAACAATTCCATCCAAAGGGCCTAAAGAATACTCCGTAGTGTATTGCTCATTAATGGACTCGTCGATATACACAGATGCACCTATTCGTCCGAAAACCTCACCACCTTCTTTAACTTCAGCTGGCGTTACATCCGTTGAAATGACTATTCCTTTCCGTTCAACTTTAATGGGTAACTTAATGTTTGGACTAGACCGAGTTACCTTTACCCAATCAGCCCAACTTGAAACAGGTTTTTCGCCAACTGATAAAATCATATCACCGTTTTTCAAACCTGCTTTATCAGCCGCTTCGCCTTTAAGCACCTCGTTTAAAACAGGCAATAAAGCCGGAACTTGCGGGCTTATTCCAACACGTTTATTTAACAATTCAGGCTCAATTGAAAAGTCGTCACCAAAAGATAAGCGTCTTTTTTCAATATTCCCACCCGGTTTAAGCACTGTTATCTCTACGGAACCTGAATCTAAAAGTTCACTTAAGATTAGTCCGTTAGCGACACGCCAAATAGTTGCCGGATGATCATTTACTGCTGTAATTTCATCACCAATTTCCAATCCAGACTCTATTGCAATACCTGCTTTATCCAGCTCTCCAATAACCGGCCTTAAGCCGTTTTCGCCCATCGTTAAAATTAACCAAAAAGCCAGTATTGCAAAAATAAAATTAAACGCTGGGCCAGCTAGTACCACCAATATTCTTTGAGTGAGGGTTTTATTGTTAAATGCCATATGTTTCTCATGGGATTCTACTGTTGACTCAGACTCATCTAACATTTTTACATAACCGCCCAATGGAATACCCGCGATGACATATTCTGTTGGATCATTCTTTCTATAAAAGCTCAAAAGGGGTTTACCAAAACCAACAGAAAAACGAAGAACTTTCACACCACATCGTCTAGCCACCCAAAAGTGGCCAAACTCATGGACAGTCACCAAAATACCCAATGCAACCACAAATGATAAGATTGAAATAATGATGCTCATTAAATAGCCTCAACCAACGTTGATGCTTCATGGCGAGCCAAACCATCAATTTGTAGGATTTTTTCAATTGAATCTGCTGTTTGATTTTCCATACTGTTCATAACACGCTCTATAACGTTTGAAATATTAGTAAACGACAACCTACCTTGTAGAAATGAATCAACAGCAACCTCATTGGCAGCATTAAGTATCGCAGGCATAACACCTCCCGCGTTTTGCGCATCAAACGCCATTTTTAAACAAGGAAATCGCTCTAAATCTGGCTCACAAAATGTTAATGTTCCATGCTTAGTCAAATCCAACCGCGCTACGCCACTCGCGATGCGGTTAGGCCAAGCAAGCGCATGTGCTATGGGTGTCTTCATATCCGGATTCCCCAGCTGGGCTAATACAGACCCATCTTTATAATCGACAAGCGAGTGAACAATGCTTTGTGGGTGAATGACAACATCAATGTCAGTTGCGGGCGTATTAAATAAATAACTTGCCTCAATGACCTCAAGGCCCTTATTCAACATCGTTGCAGAATCTACGGATATTTTTTTACCCATTGACCAATTTGGGTGGGCACAAGCTTGTTCAGGTGTCACACTTTTCAAATCATCAATACTTGTATTTAAAAAAGGCCCGCCAGATGCTGTTAATATTAACTTTTGAACACCGTCCGCTTTTTGCCCTGTTAAATAACCACTTGGCATACATTGAAAAAGCGCATTATGTTCACTATCCAGAGGCAACAACTCAGCGCCATTAGATTTAACCGTGTCCATAAAAAGCTCACCAGATACGACCAGGGCTTCTTTATTTGCTAACAAGATTCTCTTTCCAGATTCAGCTGCACTTAAGCACGGCAACAATCCTGCTGCGCCAACAATGGCTGCGACAACAATATTTACATCCGACAACTTCACCACATCACATAAAGCTTGTTGCCCAGATAATACAGTCGTCCTAGAAGCAACGTCTTTTAGTTTTATAGACAGCTGTTTTGCCAAGTTCTCGTCTGAAATAACAGCGTATAACGGGTTGAATTCAATACATTGAAGATACAATCGATTTATGTTTTTGTGAGCCGTTAAAGCGATTACATCATATAAATCTTTGTTTAAACGTAATACGTCTAACGTACTAACCCCAATAGAACCGGTAGAGCCTAAAATGCAGACTCCTTTCATAATTGGTGAACAAAAAGGTAAAGGCATGCAACAAAGAAAGGGCCCGCTGCGATGAGGCTATCGAGCCTATCTAGCACACCACCATGTCCCGGCAGTATAGAACCACTATCTTTTACACCAGCTTTTCGTTTCATTAAACTTTCAAAAAGATCACCATAAACTGACACAAAAGCAACTGTTAAAGAAATAGCTAAGAAAACCACTGAGGAAGAATAGCCTATATATTCCAAGGCAAAGTAACTAAAAATAAAACAAGCTATTAGGCCGCCTAAAACACCTTCAATTGATTTCCCCGGACTAATCGCAGGTGCAAGCTTATGTTTACCAAACGCCCTACCAGCAAAGTATGCACCACTATCCGCAATCCATATTAACAATAATAGATACATTAATAATGAATTACCGTCCGTAAAGCTAATGCGAAGTAAATACAAAGAAAGCCAAGTCGAACTAATTATAACGGCACCTAATAAAGATAGTGTTACAACGTTAGCGTTAACCCCCATCAACACATTTGGGATAGTAATAAGCATGGCAACGGTTATTAACCAAAACCCTAGCATAAGATACATGATCAATTGATGTGATTCAGTACTTAAATAAACGCTCGCAACCGCTATCAGCAAACATGTAACAGAGTAGAGTGCTTTTAATAACCTATTTTTGATTCCAGATAGTGAGGCCCATTCGTACGCGCCAATAAAAACAATCACACTTAATACACTCAAGAAGGTAATGTCAGTTGAATATAAAACCAGCCAAATAACGACAGGAATAAGAAGTGCTGCCGTTATTAACCTTTTGACTAAAGAATTCATTATATTATTTTAAAGAAATTTAGTGACTATATACTAATTAGTTTACGACTTATTAGACGTGGCTTTATCTGTAACTTGCTCACCTGTTTTGCCAAACCTTCGTTGCCTGTTAGAAAAATCTTGAATAGCCAAATCAAACTCACTCTCATCAAAATCAGGCCATAAAACATCCGTGAAATATAATTCACAATACGCTAGTTGCCATAATAAGAAATTACTGATTCGGTGATCACCACCTGTCCGAATAAATAAATCTGGTTCAATAATACCGGCCGTACTCAAAAAATCATTAATATTTAAATCAGCATATTGCGCCTGATCGAGCTTTTGATGATGAGACGCATCAAGCATCGCTTGTGCTGCTTGCTCTACATCCCATTTGCCACCGTAATTAGCCGCAATGACTAATGTCAAACCAGTATTGTTTTCGGTAAGCGTTTGCGCCTTGATAATTCTCTTTTGTAAAGAAACAGAGAATGCTGTTGTATCACCAATAATCTTCAAACAGATATTGTTTTTATGCAGTTTTTTTACTTGGGAATCTAATGTCGATGCAAAAAGCGCCATCAACACATCAACCTCTTTGCGAGGCCGTTGCCAATTTTCACTACTAAAGGCGAATACAGTTAATACGTTAACGTTTTTGGAAACACACGATTCTATTGTTTTCTTTAAAGCCCCCACACCCGCCTTATGTCCAAAGGTTCTTGATTTACCTTTGTTAGTTGCCCAACGACCATTACCATCCATAATAATGGCTATGTGACGCGGGATATTAGGGTTAATACTGCTCTTTGACAAAGTAAATTCCTTTTAGTATCAAAGTAGAATAAAGTTCTTAAGTTCAATCATAGCGATTAACTATAGGTCGTTAACTCTAACTACATTGACATTAAATCTTTTTCTTTGACCTCTAAAAGCTTATCGACTTCTCTAACTTGAAGATCAGTGATTTTTTGGATTTTGTCTTCACCAGTACGCAACTCGTCTTCAGTGATCATTTTTTCTTTAAGCGCTTCTTTACATTCTGAATTAGCATCACGTCGAATATTACGAATAGCAATTTTCGCATTCTCCGCTTCATTACGAACAACTTTTACCAAGTCTTTACGCCTTTCTTCTGTTAAAGGTGGCATAGGCACACGAATAACATTGCCAGCAGTAACTGGGTTCAAACCAAGATCAGCCTTCATTATTGCCTTTTCTACAGGCCCAATCATCGTTGCTTCCCATGGCATTATTGACAATGTTCTCGCATCTTCAATATTAACCGTCGCGACTTGATTAAGCGGCGTATCTACGTCGTAATATGAAACAACGATATCTTCCAATAAACTAGGATGTGCACGCCCCGTACGGATTTTCGTTAACGCTTTTTGAAAAGCCTCTACCGACTTTCTCATACGAACATTTGAATCTTTTTCAATATCTTCAATCATAGTTTTCTCTGTATAATTATTGGACAAGTGTCCCGATATCTTCACCGCCAACAACACGTTTAATCGCGCCTTTGTCGAAAATGTTAACAACGCGTAGTTTCAATTGGTGATCCCGACAAAGCACTAACGCTGTAGCATCCATCACATTCAAACGCTTATCAATTGCATCGTCAAAACTAATTGAAGGATAAAACTCAGCGTCCGGATTGGTCATGGGGTCATCCGAATACACGCCGTCCACTTTTGTTGCCTTGATGAGCAAGTCCACATCAACTTCAATGCCTCTTAGGCTTGCAGCTGAATCGGTCGTAAAGAATGGGTTACCTGTACCCGCTGCAAAAATAACGACACGGCCTTTTTCCATATGGCGTATCGCCCTGCGTCGCTTAAAATCTTCACAAATCTGATTAATTTGCAGTGCAGACATGACTCTTACTGACTGGCCTAGTGACTCTAGTGAGTCTTGCATCGCCAGTGCATTAATCACTGTCGCCAACATCCCCATATGATCACTAGTAACACGCCCTAGAACATCAGACGCCACCTCAGACCCACGTAAAATATTACCACCACCAATAACCAGACCAACTTCAACGCCTAAATCACAGAGCTCTTTGACTTCCTCGGCTAATCGAAGAACTGTTGCCCCATCAATACCACCGTCAGAGTCACCCATAAGGGCTTCTCCGCTTAGTTTTAGCAGTATCCGCTTATACGCTAGTTTTGTCATTTATTATTCGCCTCGTACTTGAGCCATCACTTCAGCTGCAAAATCCTCTTCTTTTTTCTCAATACCTTCGCCTACTTCAAAACGCACGAATGATTTAACTGATGCATTGTTTGCCTTCAGCAACTGCTCAACTGTCACATCGCCATCTTTAACGAAAGGCTGGCCAAGTAAGGTAACACTTTTCAAGAATTTTTTAACTTTTCCAACAATCATTTTTTCGATGATTTCTGCTGGCTTGCCACTTTCAGCAGCTTGGCTTTTGAAGATTTCTTTTTCTTTCTCAATTTCCTCAGCAGGTACTTCCTCTTCAGAAATGCATATTGGTTTAATAGCCGCAATATGCATCGCTATATCTTTCGCCAACTCAACACTTCCACCTTCAAGCTCCACTAGAACACCAATTTTAATACCGTGCTTATAAGAACCAACAATTGTTCCACTCGTTTCAATTGTTTTAAAACGCCTTACATTAATATTTTCGCCTACTTTAGCAATTAACTCACGACGTTTATCGTCAACAGAAACCGACTCACCAGTTACTTGAGCAGCATTTAATAATTCAACACTCGCAACATCATTATTAACAACTGTATTTGCAACAGCTTGAGTAAAGTTGATGAAATCATCACCCTTCGACACGAAGTCAGTTTCGCTGTTTATTTCAACAACTGATGTTTTAGAACCATCACCTGACGTTGCAATGGCTATAAGACCTTCTGCAGCAATACGGCCCGCTTTTTTATCTGCTTTTGCCATGCCCGATTTACGCATGTTTTCAATCGCCAGCTCCAAGTCACCTTCTGTTTCAACCAACGCTTTTTTGCACTCCATCATGCCGGAGCCTGTTCTTTCACGTAATTCTTTCACCATTGCAGCTGTTATGCTCATTTCTTTGCCTCTATTTCTATTATCTGTAATTTATACCCGAAGGATATAAGCTTTATTGAAAGCAGCACCATCGCCACTTTGTTAGTCTTTATAAAAACGCCCCCAATCGGAGGCGTTTATACTTTTTAAAAAGTAGTGCTTAATCTTTTGTTGCGGCAGGTTCAGCTTTTACTTTCTTTTCTACTTTTACTGCTGGTTTGCTTGGCTTCTTTGAAACGGCCTTAGCTACTTCTTTATCGCTAATTAGTTCCTTAATAATACTCGCTTTACCTTCAAGAATTGAACCTGCAACACTTTGACAGTACAACGTCAATGCACGAATAGAATCATCATTACCAGGAATAACGTAATCTATTAGATCAGGTTTGTTATTTGAATCAACAATACCAATAACTGGAATACCCAGTTTTTTTGCTTCTTTTACAGCAATTTTTTCATAGCCTACGTCTAATACAAAAATTGCATCAGGTGGGCCTTTCAATTCTTTAATACCGCCAACGCTACGTTCTAGCTTTTCTAGTTGACGCATAAACTTAAGGCCTTCTTTTTTGCTAAAACGATTTAAGCTACCGTCTTCACGCATTGTTTCAAGCTCTTTAAGTCTATTGATAGATTTTTTAATCGTACCAAAGTTAGTCAACATACCACCTAACCAGCGGTGATCAACAAATGGCATATTGCAACGTTTTGCTTCAGTAGAAACTGTTTTACGCGCAGATTTCTTTGTTCCTACAAATAATATAGTGCCTTTTTTAGCCGCTAAATTATTAATGAAATTTAATGCATCATTAAATAAAGGTAATGTTTTTTCTAAGTTAATGATATGTATTTTGCCACGCTCACCAAATATGTAAGGGGCCATTCTAGGGTTCCAGTATCTTGTTTGGTGACCAAAATGTACACCAGCTTCAAGCATTTCGCGCATTGTTATATTAGACATATTTTTCCTATTGTTATAGCCTTTCAGCTTTACTGAAAAGACTCGGGTTGTAAACTACCAAGCATCCCAAACGGTAACCTGATTTCTCAAGCACCCTACCGGATGTGCTGATGCATGTGATCGTTGTGCCAAAATCGGCGATGCTTTATACCATATATCAATGATAACGACAATTTAAACCGGTATAATCGTTCATTTTAACCCTTACTACAGACTTAAGCGAATCATATGGCCATCAATATTAAAACGCCCGAAGAATTAGAGAAAATGCGCATAGCCGGTAAATTAGCAGCTGATGTACTCGATATGATTGGAGAACATGTCACTGCTGGTGTAACCACAGAAGCTCTTGATCAGATTTGCCATGATTATATGGTTAACATCCAAAAAACCATACCAGCTCCATTAAATTATCACGGTTTCCCTAAATCTATTTGTACATCTGTTAATCATCAAGTGTGTCACGGTATTCCGAATCATAAAAAACTTAAAAATGGCGATATTATTAATATTGATATCACTGTTATAAAAGATGAGTTCCATGGTGATACCAGTAGAATGTTTGTTGTTGGGCAGCCCAGTATCTTGGCAAAACGCTTAATAGAAACCACTCAAAAATCCATGTATTTAGGTATTAGCATGGTAAAACCCGGTGCCAAGTTAGGCGACATAGGTCATGCCATTCAACAGTATGCAGAAAGAAGAAAGTACTCTATTGTTCGTGAATATTGCGGCCACGGCATTGGCCGAGTCTTTCACGAAGACCCTCAAGTATTGCATTATGGCAAACCAGATACGGGCACTGTTCTTGAAGAGGGCATGACCTTCACTATTGAACCTATGGTTAACGCCGGCAAACGTCATGTGAAAATGTTATCCGATGATTGGACGGTGGTTACAAAAGATCGAACGCTTTCCGCGCAGTTTGAACACACATTAGCCGTCACTGCGACAGGCTTTGAAATTTTCACCTTACGTGAAGAAGAAATTATTGAAGCCGACCATATTCCAACGGATATTTTTTAGCCGTGAGCGAGCTCAATAGTCCAAATCACATATTGCCGTCAATAGAACAGATTAAAGCAGATTTACACTCTCACCAAATCAAATTTTATGAACGTTTTGAGTCTGGGAATGGGATCGAAGATTTATTGGAAGTCAGAAGTAACCATATCGATCAAGTACTCACAGATTGTTGGCGATCTATAATTGGCGTAAATTTAAGCGGCTTAGCCCTTGTAGCAACCGGCGGTTACGGTAGAGCAGAATTACACCCCTATTCGGATATAGATTTATTAATTATATTTGAGGAAGAATCCTTCGAAAAATACAAATCAAGCCTCGAACTGTTTTCTACTTTTTTATGGGACATTGGTCTTAAACCCGGGCTTAGCGTTCGAACAATTGAGGACTGCATAGAACAAGCAAAAGACGATATAACCGTCATAACCAACTTAATGGAATCACGCTTAATAACCGGCTCAGAACCTTTATTCAACGAGATGAAAGCACAGACATCCGCGGAACATATTTGGCCCTCTGTTGATTTTTTTCATGCGAAAGTAAAAGAACAAACGTCCCGACACTTAAAATTTGGTGACACAGCCTACAACCTTGAACCCGATATGAAAGAAGGGCCAGGGGGCTTACGTGATATTCAAAACATACAATGGATTACACAACGTTACTTTGGCTCTAACTCTTTAGGGAAGCTTGTAAACCATGCCTTCTTAACTAAGAATGAATACAGAGCGTTAATTAAAGGTCAAAAGTTTCTTTGGCAAGTTCGTTTCGCCCTGCATTCTTTAGCAAAAAAACCGGAAAACCGTCTTTTGTTCGACTATCAAAAAGACCTGGCGCTTATGTTTGATTTTGAAGACGGCGAAAATAATCTTGCTGTTGAAAGCTTCATGCAACTGTATTATCAAACGGTCATGGATTTAGAAAGAATCAATGAGTTGATACTTCAAGTTTTTAACGAAGCGATGGAAAACAAAACGTTTGACATAACACCTATCAACGAATCTTTTCGCGTCGTCAACAAAGGTATAGAAATCACCCACGCTGACACCTTCAAAAACAACCCTTCCGACTTACTCGACATCTTCTTCAAAATACAAAAGATTCCAAATATAGAAGGCGTACGCTCAGGGACTATTCGTCAAATTCGCGAAGACCTACATTTAATTGATACTGACTTTAGACAAAACAAACAAGCACAAAAAATATTTTTAGACATCATTCGTCACCCGCATGGCATTACCCATCAATTTAGGCGAATGAACCGCTATGGTGTTTTAGGTGCTTACATTCCTGCTTTTAAAGATATTGTTGGCCGTATGCAATACGATTTATTCCATGCCTATACAGTTGACCAACACACATTGTTTTTGGTGAGAAACCTACGCCGCTTTGCTCTAGACAAACATAAAGAAGAATTACCTCATTGCAACGAAGTATATAAACATATCCAAAAACCAGAATTGCTTTATTTAGCTGGGCTTTTTCATGATATCGCCAAAGGTCGTGGCGGAAATCACGCTACATTGGGGAAAGTTGATGCAATAGAATTTTGCCAACAACACAACTATAACGAATATGACGCTACACTTGTTGGGTGGGTGGTAGAGCACCATTTAATCATGTCGATGACAGCGCAGAAAAAAGACATTAATGACCCATTAATTATCCACAAGTTTGCTAGTAAAATTGGCAGCCTTGAGTATCTTGACTACTTATACCTTTTAACAGTTGCTGACATGAAGGCCACCAACCCAAGTTTATGGAATGATTGGAAAGCCACCCTATTAAAAGATTTATACACCAATACTCAAAGAGCTTTACGTCGCGGTCTTGATTCACCTGTAGACAACCAAGACGAAACTCAAAATATGCAGCATGAGGCTCGCTTAAAACTTAATGAACACGGATTAAGTGATCAGCAAATTAATAAAATATGGAGCGGTATCGATAAAGATTACTTTTCAAGATTCTCAGTAGATGACAGCGTCTGGCATACATTATCCATTGCATCCTGTTCTGATGATGACATTCCTATGGTACTTATACGCCCACAAACACAACGGGGTGGCGCTGAAATATTTGTGTATTCGCAAGATCAACGGGGTATGTTTGCCGTTTGTACGGCAACACTTGACCAATTAGGGCTAAACATATTAGATGCCCGTATCATTACAACTGATAAAAATATCGCCCTTGTCAGCTTTCATGTTCTCGAGAGTAATGGCGAACCTATACCTGATTTATCTCGAGAGCAATCAATTGCAAACACTCTAAGGCAAAATATACTTAATCCAGAAAACACCTCATTATCTGTCGATAGACACAAATCACGTCAAACGAAACACTTTGACACTGAAACAACTGTTAAATTCAGCATAGACCCAAACAATAGATTCACCATCATGGAAATTGTCACGCATGATAAACCCGGTGTTTTATCAACCATTGGTGAGTGTTTTAGCCTGTGTGACATCAATATCCGTAATGCAAAAGTCGCGACAATAGGGTCACAAGCTGAAGATATCTTTTTTATTACTAATAATGACAATAAGCCGATTACAGACCAACGTGTTTTAGAAAAACTTCAAAATTTACTCATCAAAAGATTACTTTAGAGATGCTAAGTCACCGGTACATTTTTGATAAATCACTGGGATCGGCATTAAAGAAATACCGTAATCTTAGAGACCACATTAACCAGACTGTTTTATAAATACCAAACGTTTGCCACCGTCTAACAGATGTAACTACGTTGGCTTTTAAACAAATCGGTGATGCGTGTTTCTTTAATTTCTTACTGATCGCGACGTCTTCCATCAACTGAATATCAGGATAACGACCTACTTGTTCAAAAAGGTTTTTTGAGACGAACATCGCATGGTCACCTGTCACAATTCCCGTCAAACAAGAACGGATATTCATCATTTTCTCTATCACTCGGAAAGCTATATGTTTACCGTTCAACTTGACGTCAAACCTACCCCAACGTTTATCATGTTGACGCATGTTACTTATAATTTGCATTACGCCCGCTTCAGGCACAAGGGTATCGGCATGTAAAAACAACAAGAACTGCCCTTTCGCTACTTCAGCGCCTTTATTTAATTGGGCAGCACGCCCTGTCGGCGAAAACATAAACTTATCAACAAGGCCATCAGATATTTCACTTGTATTGTCAGTACTACCGCCATCAACCACTATTATTTCAACACCTTGTTTTCTAACAGCTTGTAAGACCATTAATGTTTCAGGCAATGTTTCTGCTTCATTCAGCGTAGGTATAACAATTGATAGGACCGGCATTAACAGCAGCTACCACCTACTTTAGCATTACCGTGAATACTACCTTTCGTTTCACTCGCAGGCCTTACTGTACCTGCAGGCACACACCAAGCTTGGCCTTCTGTTTGTTCAGCAGGATTAATGCCAATAAAGTCATCGCCGTACGGCCCGCTCGTTAAAAAATTAAACGTGCGCTCACATACTGCCATGCGTTTACCGCGATAAAACACGTGGCCTTCATCATCGGTTGTTTCAGCATACGGGCCTTTGTAGATAACCGCATGGCCTTTATCGATACATGGAACGTCATCACCTTTTGTTGCGGTAATAGTGACTGAACGAAACTCTATACCGTCGACCACTTGCCATGGCTCTGAATCCCATTTATCGCATTTAACGGCTCTAAAACCGGCTTGTTTGAAACTTTCTAAAAATTCATCTTCTAGAAATGAACCTGAAATACAGCCCGACCATAACTCTGGATCAGCTTTTAAATGGTCAGGTATAGCTTCATCGGCGACGATATCCGACATAGCAATTCGACCACCCGGCTTTACTACACGAAAGATTTCTTCGACTAGCTGTTTTTTATCACCATCATTCACCAGATTGAGCACACAGTTCGATAAAACCAAATCAACCGAGTTATCTGCAATCATTGGTTCGCTGCTGTCAGGCTTATCTAGAGACAGCGACAAGTCCTGAATTTGTCCTTTTACAAAACTTACTTTATCGCCGCCAAGTTTCTCCGTCATTTCTGGCTGATACTTTCTCGCCAACGCTAACATTTCATCGTTCATGTCCACGCCTATTACGCGACCCGTCTCGCCGACCAGTTGTGCAGCCATGTAACAAATTTTTCCAGAACCAGAACCTAAATCTAGAACCACATCACCATTTTGAACGTAACGTGATGGATCTCCACAACCGTAGTCTTTTTCAATCACCTCTTTGGGCAACATCGCCAACAATGTGGCATCGTAATCCACTGGGCAACATAGTGCAGGTTGTACGGCTTCTGCGCCTTCGGTATATCGTTCTACTACACTGTCTTTCATGTCCATTTATTTGTCCTTATGTTAGTGAACCGCCACAGCTGGAGCCGCTACCTGCGGTACATCCATAGCAATGGTCGGCTATTGTTATTGTTTGTTGATTAAAGTTTGTATCTAAACAATCAGAAATATGTGTTTTAGTGCCGTTAACACCGGCGGGTAATTCCAACATTTGATTAAAATCGCAGTCGTAAACAAAGCCTTGCCAATCAATACTTAATATACTTTTACACATCAAGTTACCAAGGTTTACAGATTGATAAGATGCTTTAAGCAAGTCCATATACTCATCAAAAGTTCCTTTTGATATGAGTGTACTTCCAAATCGTTTTATCGGCATATTGGTTATCGTTAACAAACGATTAAAGACAATACCAAAGTTATCAAATAAATGTTGTTTATATTCAAGCTCCAACGTTTCTTGATTGGGTGGGAGCTGCGCGCCTTGCGGGTTATAAACCAAACTTAGATCTAATTCTTTTCCATACCCTAAAGTATTGAGTTTTTGCAGTGCAGTAACACTATTATCAAACACACCATTGCCGCGTTGCGCATCCACGTTATCACTTGAATAACAAGGCAATGAAGCAACAATTTGCACCCTATTATCAGCCATGAATTTCGCCATGTGCTCGTAACCTGGCTCTTCTAATATGGTTAAGTTACATCGGTCAATGATCGTTAAACCGCGCTTAACCGCTTCGGTAACAACATATTCAAAATGCGGATTCATTTCTGGCGCACCGCCCGTTAAATCTAACGTTTTAATGTTTTGCTGGTCGATAAACTCGAACAAGTGATCAATCGTTGCCTTGTCCATCAACTCTTTTCGGGTTGGCCCTGCATTAACGTGGCAGTGTAAACACGACAAGTTGCATAAGTAACCTAAGTTAACTTGCAATGTATCAAGCACTCCCCTCTTTATAGTCGGAAAATCTGTCTGTTTTAATTTTGGTAGCGTGGCATGCATAAGCGTTTACTGTTTTCGTTTGGCTAAATGATAACGCTCTAGTAACGCTAATAGTTTTTTAGGTGCGTGATTTTTCTTCCAAACACCCGCAGTATATTTATTTGCTTCAGCCCAAGTAGGGTAGGCGTGAATCGTACCCAGTATTTTATTCAGACCTAAGCCATGCTTCATTGCCAGCACAAACTCAGGCAGCATTTCACCAGCGTGCTCACCAACAATGCTTACCCCTAATATTTTATCTTTACCCACAGGGGTAAGCACTTTAATAAACCCTTTCGTTTTGCCATCAACAATTGCACGATCTAGTTCATCTAATTGAAATACGGTGGTTTCAACAACCAGCCCTGCTGCTTTCGCTGATTGCTCGTTATAGCCCACACTGGCAATTTCTGGCTCTGTGAACGTCACTCTAGGAATCACTCTACTATCTGCCTTAAAACGCCATATGTCGCCAAACAAACTGTTAACAGCGCTATACCATGCGTAGTGTGCAGCGGTATGGGTAAATTGATAAGGCCCTGCCACATCACCACAGGCATAAATAGTGGGCACGCTGGTACGCATGTATTTATCAACCTCTATTGTTCCAGAGCGTGATGTTTGAACATCTAGCTCTTCCAGCCCAAAACCGCTAATATTTGCTACACGCCCTATCGCGAACAACACGGCATCAAATTCAACATGCTGTATTTCACCAGTCGTCGATTTTAACGCGACCATTTGCTTGTCGCCCTCAACACTAAACGATTCGATAGATTGGCTGAGTCGTAATCCAACACCCTCAGCTTCTAATTGTTGTGTGAGCAATAACGACACATCTTCATCTTCTGGCCCCATTAACCTATCAGCCATATCAACAAGAGTGACCTGACAACCCAAGCGATTAAAGCTCTGCCCTAATTCACAACCAATCGGCCCGCCGCCAACAACCAACAGCCGTTCAGGTCGCTCTCGTAACGACCAAATAGTATCTGACGTGTAATAACGAATTTCATCCAACCCTTCTATAGTTGGTACACGTGGTTTAGCGCCCGTGGCAATAATGATATTTTGCGTACTCAGGTTTTTGCCATTCGCCACTACATTCCAAGGTGATTCAATTCGTGCATCACCTTGCATGCATTCCACACCTAAATTGGTGTAACGCTCAACAGAATCATGTGGTTCAATTTGCGTAATAACTGACGAAACACGCTCCATTACTTCGGCAAAATCAAACTCTGCTGATGCGCTTTTAATCCCATAACGTTCACTACGGGTTAAATCCGCTAAAAAACGTGAGGATTTAATCAGTGATTTTGAGGGTACACAGCCCCTGTTTAAACAATCACCACCCATCTTGTCTTTTTCAATTAACAATACCTTCGATTTTACCGCGGCAGCAATATAGGAACTAACTAAACCCGCTGAACCGCCGCCAATCACAATCAAGTTGTAATCAAATGATTCGGGTTTTTTGTAGGCCTTTAACACCTTATATCTACGAATAATGCCCGGTAGCGCTTTGGCAAATAACGGAAACAATCCCAACAGCGCAAACGAGACAGCAACGGTTGGCGACAATATATCGCTCACCTGTTGAATACTTGCTAATTGCGTACCCGCATTCACGAATAGGATGGTCGCGGGAAACATGCCCAACTGACTCACCCAAAAATAGGTGCGTAGCTTTATCGGCGTTAAGCCCATCAGTAAGTTAATCAACCAAAACGGGAACACCACAATTAAACGCAAAGTGAACAGGTAGAACGCACCTTCTTTTTCTATACCCGCGTTTATATCTGCCAATTTGTCAGAGAACTTACTCTGAACGGTGTCACGTAGCACATAGCGCGATAGTAAAAAGGCCAAACTTGCGCCAATTGTGGATGCAAACGACACCAGCACAACACCCCACCACAAGCCAAACACTGCACCACCTGCCAATGTAAGAATACTTGCACCGGGAATAGAGACTGCTGTAGATACAATATAAATAACAAAAAACCATGTCGATACTTGCCAGGGGTGAGCGTTGTAATAGTTTATGAATTCTGCACTTTTATCTTTTAAGGTGGCTAAGTTTAAATACTCATGCAAACCAAATGAATAAAAGCCGATAACAACAAGCGCTAATACAGCCACCAGCCATAACTTTTTAGATTTAAACATCAGCAAACCCCCAACATCGCCAACCCCCAAACGCAGGATAATAAAGTCCTAATTTAATAGGCCTTGAATCCAAATTACTCATCAGTTTTGCATATTGCTCAAGTTGTGGTTTGTATCGGGTCATTTCAGTATCTAAAAATTCTTCTTTGTTATTGTCGTCATGGCGACTGGTTTTATAGTCGACTATCCACCGCGTGCCCTCATCAACAAAAGTTCTATCTAAGCGGCAATGCACAACAGCATCGTCAACAACACCCGCCAACGCTAATTCAAATTGACTGTCTTCGTGTTGATTATTAAGAACCCACTGGCCGCGCTTATCTTTCACACAATGCAACAAAATTTGTCCTACTCGTTCGACTGCCTTTTTAATATCTTTAGGCAACACACCTACTTCTAGTAATTGGTGCCGAATGGCTTGTTGTTCACTGGCATTATTTGTGAAATTGAACTCACCACGTTCACCCAATATTTGCATCCATTGATGGCACACCGTACCCACCGACGCGGCCAAATCCGTTGCCCAGTCAAACTCAATAAGATTAGTTTGAGGCTGAATATTTGTATTAACTTTATGCTGATAATCTAAAGTTGAATAATCAACTTTATTAACATTTACTATACTTAATTTATTTAAATAACAATTAGTTATTGTTTCTTTATGATGCAGTTTATTACTATAAAAATTAACATCCACTTCGTCTTTTATGGTTGGCCAAAGCAAGCCTAACAAGGTGTTGTTGGCCGGTGTTTTAGGTTCGCCTTTCCTCTCACCCATCGTCAAACAAAAGCTTAAATGCAGTTGTTTTTTTGCCCGTGTCGCAGCCACATATAACAAACGTTGGCTTTCATGCCGCGCCTTGTTTTGCTCTACTCTACTTAAGTAGTTAGCAATCGCGTCATCTTTATCTGCACCTGTTTCTTTAATCGGCGCAATCATCAGTTCGCTTTCGCCCGGTATATCAGATGGTCTCTCTAACCATGCTAATAAACGCTTATCATCATTGCCTGCTTTTCTATCCAATCCTGGCAAAATCACATGGTCAAATTCCAAACCTTTTGCTTTGTGTATTGTCATTATTTGCAGTGTATTAGACGCATTCACATCAGGCGCGGCGTAGAGTTTTTCTACTTGTTCTTGTAATACAGACAAATCGATTGATCCTCTCTCTGCCTCTAACGCTACCAAACAATCAAAGAAACGTTCGCAATCGGCCAAATCAGCGGGGGACGTTAAACACTCTGGGCCTAACAATTCCAACCATAAGCCTTTTACCGTCTCCGCAACACTCATGCGTTCTCGGTGACTTAACGCAGCACCAAATGCATGCATCACATGGCCTATAACCACTTGCCCTTCTTCACTCAATGTCTGAATGCTTTCGCTGTTGTGTAGCAGCGAACTCACATTCTCACTAGGAAAGCCGTCCAGCAAACAATACATATCCTCCAAACTCAACGCACACCACGGCGCACGTAGTACGGCAAGCCACGCAATTCTATCAGCAGGGTGCAAATAAGCCCGCGTCAGCGACATTAAATCAATCACCGTTTGCCGCGTGTTCAGCGGGTCAATATCCGTTGCTTGATATGGCACACTTGCTTCATTTAGGGCAATAACTAACTCAGTTAAACTTTTTCTGCTACGTACTAATACGCCAATCGTTTCCTCTGGCATATCCTGCTTAATTTGTTGCACTAGTGTCAGCAAACCATTGCCCTCATCAATCCTAGTTTCATAGGGGTAATATTGAACCGCCTTGCTACCTGCTTCCTCTGTTTTATAAGGCACTGACGACTTATAAGAAATAGCGCCGCTAAACACATTATCGACCACTGGCATTACATTGCTAAATACTGTGTTAATCCAATCCACGATGGCTTGTTGCGAACGGAAATTTACAGCAATATTAACCGGCGTAATATCCGTCACTTCGCCTAAACCATCTTCTTGTGTTTTTAGAAACAACCCCACTTCCGCTTGACGAAAACGATAAATTGACTGCATCGGATCACCCACCAAAAACAAGGTACGGCCATCGTCTACTTGCCAGCCTGCCACTAGGTCTTTAAGCAACATAAACTGCGTTTCGGATGTATCTTGAAACTCATCCACCAATAGATGCTGCAACTGATAATCCAGTTTTAGGCCGACATCCGTCATACCTGTTGCATCATGTAGCGCATGGCTTGCAGATAAGGACACTTCGCAAAAATCCACACAACCGCGTTGTTGAAACACTAAGCGCAAATGCGCCACGGCTTGTGGCAACGCCAATAATAGCGCTTGAATAATTTGCCATTGCTGGTCACTGTAAACAGGGTTCGGTAAACAGCGTAACCAACTCATGGCCTCGGATAATTCGTCGTTCTCACCCAGCTCAAGTAATAACGCTTTGTACTGCTTTTTCTTATCGGTAAACAGCGCCTTATCATCTTTATCTTTAGCTTTGCTGGGCGCAGGAAACCCAATGTTGGCATCTGCTTGTTTTCGCCATGTATCCGAACCCGTCAGTAAGAAATCGCCCAGCGCTAACCAATTTGGCAATGAGCCCGCTGATGTGTCTGTTAGATCAAGCTCATCTGCCAAACGGCAGATGGCGGATTCTTTATCTTCAATATACGACCCTGCAAACTGCAACAACTCGCCCAGCCATTCAGCTTGTTCTTGGCTAAAGCCTTGAGCGATATCTTCCAACACACCTCCAACCGTGCGCGTTAACACACCTTCTAGCACGTCTCGTTTAGCCAAATCCGAGTCACCCGACAACACATGACGCAACCACTGGTCACGCGAAGCCAACATGGTAGATATCAAGCCTTCAGCACGTGTTAATTGATTATCCACATGTGCCAACAACAAACGAATCGCTTCACCAACGGCATCATCACTGTCTAACTCGTTTAAACAGTTTCTAGCCGCCTCTGTGTACAAATCACGCGCATCTTGCTGAATACTCGGTTGTGAGCCGAATCGGGCCGTCACCGGCATTTGCTTGGTTAAGTGCGCGCACATCGAATCAATCGTTTGCACGCGCAGTCGATTAGGGTTTTGTAGCAAATGCCATTCGTAGTCGGCATCACGCTGTAACACTTGCCTGGCTAACGCCCATGTTTGAGCTTCAAATTCTGTATCAGGACAAGGTTTTGTCGCCAGCTTTATCGATTCAATAATCCGCTGGTGCATTTCTGCCGCGGCTTTTTTAGTGAACGTAATCGCTAAAATTTCTTCTGGGTTATTAACAATCGTTAGCAAGTGTAAAAAGCGCAGCGTTAACAAACTGGTTTTGCCCGAACCTGCAGGCGCTTGCACAATAAACGACCGGCTAACATCCAATACTTGTTTACGTTGCGCAATATCTTGTAGCTTACTCATCGTCAACACCCACTAACTCAGCTTGCTCATTAATTCGGCACAAGCTGGTTAAATCGCAATAATCACAGGCTTTATCCGTTGGACTGACTCGTGCATCGCCTGCTACAAACTCATTCGACAGCGCGCCTAATACTGCTTTCCAGTGCGCCATTTGACTGCCCCAATCGGGCTTATCCGCTTTTTTACTGTCATTTAGATTTTTTAAGCTTGAAAAATGTTCGGCACTATCGCTTAAGCCTTCATATTTAATCCTGCCTTTTTTCAATTGCGCAAAACTCATGCTGCTAACACTCGATTGAAGCGTGTCACTACCAAACACGCTATACAGTGGTAATTGCGGTTCTTCTGGGCGTTCACCAAACCATTTATTGATGCTGCTCTCGCCTGTTTTATAGTCAATAATCGCCGTTGATCCATCCTGCAAGGTATCAACACGATCAATTACCGTATTCAAATGAAGTTGCCCAACGGTTAACGTTTGATTTAACTCAGTTGCAGTTACGTCAAACGGCTCGCGTTGTGCATCTATTGACAACCAATCCAATAATAATTGCGTTATGCGTTGGCTTTCTAATTGCCCGAACGCTTTCTTTAAAATAGGCGTTCGAATGCTCTCTTGCTGAATAACCGTTTTCACGACAGATTCAACTAAACCGACTTGTTCATCAGCTGACAAAACACACAGTGCTTGATGCGAGCCTATTCTTTGCCATACATTTTCTAAACAACGATGAACAAGGCTTCCTCTCAATCGCGCATCAATACCCGGTTCTGGCTCTTCCATCGCATTGGCCCGTAGGCGATGGTGCGCAAACGCTTTAAACGGACATGCGGCTTGGTCTTTAATAACCCCCACACCACCTTTTGCAATCGCTGTCGGCTGTACCACTGGGCCAGTTATATCGTCTACCTGGCTCATCGCGTCACTGCCTAGCCGTTGTTCAATTCGGTTGACAGGTTGCGCCTTCAACAGCTGCTCTTTGTTGATAATGGAGTAACCTTCTATTAACGGGCTGATGGCTTGTTCGGTATCGCCGTTTGATTGTGAAAAACTAAACACTACCGTTTTCGCAGCACTTGCCCAATGTTCTGTTACATGTTTTGCGTATTGATATTGATGTTCGGCAGATGATTGGACTAAGCCTTGTTTGCGCTGTTCAACAATCGGTAAAAAGGGATTAGGTTGTGGCGCTGGCGGCCATGTTTTATCGTGTAAACCACACACCCACAACGCATCAAAGGTATGCCCTGCCGCTTCCATTACACCCATAATTTGAATCGGTGCTGGTGCCGTTTCAGGTTGAAACACTCGTTCACCCAGTAAACGACGCAATGCACTTAATGCCGCACTGTAATCAATCACGTTATACACAGCATCCAACGTTGCAAAGGTTCGCAATACATCATCCCATGCTTGAAACACTTGGTATTCGGTAGAACTTAACTCGCGATCACCTTGCGCGACCACCGCCGTTAGTAACCCCCTAAACACACTCACCCATTCAGATGGCATCACGCGGTTTGGTCTGGCATCTAACCGTTCAGTCACTTTATTTAAAGACAATAACAACATCGGGCAGAGTGACAACTTATCTTCAAATGGTTGTAAGGCGTTTACTAGCTGCTTAACTGAACACGTTAACAAGCCTCTTTTACGCAGCAACACTTCTAATCGCGCCCGATTACCCCACTCGGCTTGTCCGGCTGAAATAAACGACGAACGCAGCAATAAACTCAACTCGCTTAATGATAAAGCCTGACTGAAAAACTGTAATAAACGCAAACTTTGTTGAATAGGTGTATAAGCTGATAACGCCAGACCTAACGACACGTTATAGGGCTTCTCAAAAGGCACATCCACCGCATAAGTTTTGCTGGGGTAAAAGGTGTCTTTAAATGCCGCTTCAATCGTTTCGCGTTGTGCGTTCAAATCTAACACTACTAGGCCGATAGAAGCATTTGGATACTCTTCCAAACACTCTCGCGCCCATTGCGCCATTAACGCAGCCTCTTCCTTCTCATCACTTGTTCGAAAAACGTGTGCTTGAGATTCGCTAACACTGGATGAATATTCAACAACATCACAACCGTTACGTTGCAAGAGCTCCCAAAACGCCTTTTGCGTTGGCGTAAACACATCAAAACCTGCCAAAATAATTTTTCCAGGGCAATGGAAATGAGCCTGTTCAAGCATCGCACTCACACATTCAAGCAACTGAACGTTATCTATCCAATTACCCTTCGCTAATTCTGCTTTATAGTCCGTATGCCATTGTTCAAACATCTCCAAATCAAGGTGTGCCGAAACATCGTGAGAATTACTCTGAGCAATATCCCACTGAACACCTAATTGCCGCGCCTTATTCGCCGCTTTAGCAGTCGCCGATACGTTTAATAATTCAGCGCCAGAGGTGTTTCGGACAACGCTTTCCCACAACACGAGCGATTGCTCCGGGGTCAGTCTTGTTTTTTGAATGGTGCTCGCTAACTCTTCATTAGGTTCACCATCAAAACGGTTTTGCCATTGCTGTAACAGCCACGCATCAAAGGATAGAATAGTCGGCGCAACCCAAGCTTTAGCACCTTCCTCTATGGCTGTTCTTTCAATTCTATTTTGTAAGTATCGCGCCAAACGCTGGTTAACTGTGAGCAACACAGCACCTTGTTTTAAAGCCAATAAAGTATCAGAAAAAGTCATCCGCCAAGCGTAACAAAATCAACGGAGCAAATCAGAAAAAAAAGACTTACTTTTTAATAATCAAGCAACCGTTCGATACCTAATAATTATTTCGGAAAAAGGTTTATTATTTTTTTATCCAGCTTTTATCCGCTAACTGGACAAAACGACCAGCGCTCGTTTTTCCAATGGCTTTCTTCCCTGCTAATTTCTCTATGACACTCAGTGACTTTCCAACTTTTGCAGCAATCTCAATATATTTTTGTTTGCGTTTTGTATTGATGTCACCAATAAGTGATAGAACATCCGTAGATGATGAACCAGTTGGACTTGCCAAATATCCTGAAGGGGTTTCGCCCACTAAACCTTGGTTTTTCGCGCTTTTTAAATCAAGAGCAACGCTAGCGCCCGAAGCGAGCATAATTAAAACAGCCAATACGTATTGTATATATTTCATAATAACCTCCCTTAAAATAAACCAGAGTCTTCTGATAATATTGAATCAAGCTCTTTATCAACTTTGACTCTAATCTCATGTTCGATTTTTACATTTAAGTTAATCGTAATAGGTTTATCTGATGCCTCTACCCTAACGGTTGGTGTGCACCCCGTCGTTGATATCAGTAACAAACACATACATGTAAAACTTGTTACAACAATAATTTTTTTCATGCCACACTCCTTTTGTTTATTGGCAATAATATTGATCAGTTGACGTGGTTATTTTAGAGCCAACAAAATCCTCAATTCGTGAGTTGATCCCAGACTGTATACGCATCGCTTCTATGGCTCCTTTCAACCCTACTTCGGTATTTAGGTTTAAGTTTATCGGGCGACCATTCGCAACGTTTGGGTTGTTTCCAGCAATAGTCGATTTCAAATATAGCGTGTCATCATCGTAAACTATTTTGCTATTAAGCGTCGTGTAGTTAAAGTCTTCTAATACGTCCAACGTAAGCTTTAGCTGTTCATTAATATCATCGCTTTTACTCAGCGGCGTGGTATAGCGTATTTTGCCACGTTGAATACTATTTATTTCGCCATTAAGCACGTTAATTTGCCCATTAGAATAAAGCAAAGGAATATGCCCCGATAATTTACCCGTCGTGTGCAAACCATCCATTTCTTGGGTCCCAACCAACTCAGACAAATCCAACTGTTTAACAATTAAATCCAATTGCACATCTTTACTCAAATTAATATCTTGCTCTCTAATTTCCACAACACCTGAAAAAACATTCGCCTTCAGTAACGGTATTTTAAAATGCCAGTCATTTCCGGCATCATAAAGGGCACTTTTAAGCACAACATTATCGGCTTTTATACCCATATTTAGTGCTTCAACGGTGCCGTCAATATTTACATAAAACGTATCAAATGTTACAGCCGGTTTCGTTTTGCCTGATTTTAATTCTCGCAAAGGTGAGCTTAACTGAAACTGAACTCCCTCAAATGTACCTTCCTCATATATTCCTTGGCCGTTATTTAACGACACGTCTAACTGTCGAAATTGTACAGCAGCTTCACCCAACTCAACTGTTATCTGCCCTGTAAAGGTTCCGCCAGAAAGGTCGAATGGAAGTATCGATGTATTTAACCATTGTCGAAGGGTTTTATCGCTCGAAAAAACGTGATCCCAGCGCACATCAATTAAATGTCCCGTTTGTTGAATCGATGACCAACTAGCGGTTAGTAAAGGGTCATTACAAATATTTACGACCTTAATATTAGCCTGATTAACGTTTAAATATTCCAAAGAAAGTTTACTTTTAATGCCCATTGGGGGAATGTAATACGAATCTCCCGACACAACAGCATCCATGGCATTAGTCGTTAAATGAAGGTTGACTTTATTATTCTTCACATCACCCTTAAATTGAAAGTCCAACAGCTTCATCTCGGCATCATTAGAAACAAAATCAGTGCCATTTAATGAAAACTTAAACGTTGAAACATCCCCTGTTTTTAAATTTACGTTAAACCCTTGTTTGGGGATAATCAACGACACAGCCTTTGCTGTATGTTCATTAAAATGCACGGAATGCATACTAAGAACATTGTTTGAAAACGGCTTGATGGTTAATAGGTCGCTGTCAATTGCGATGTCGCTGTTAATTAGCGCGTTTAGGGAGCCTATAGATAGGTTTTTAAACTTAAGCGGCCCCTTAGCAGCTAAATCCATACCGCCTTTAAGTCGAAAACTACTGTTAACGCCTCCCTCATTGTCAGACATATTGAAGGTCATATCGGACAATTGTATGTCTACTAACCGGCTGCCTTTTTCAACGTATTCAAACGCAAAATCACCAGCACTAATCATCAAGCCCTCACCCAGGTCATCTTGTAAATCATATTCAATGACGATAGGATCAGTAATCTTGGCGAAAATCGCCCCCATTATTTCATTATTTTCATGCTGAAAAACAACCCGACTTAACTCTCCTTCTGCCTGTACAAGTACCTCATCATTAACCACGAGGCTTAAACCCATCACCCCCTTATTCAAGGAATGCTCGATAGTCGCATTGACACGTAATTGAGTCGCTTTTCGGCTACCCCCATCTGAAACAACCGCCGTATCTAACACCTTACTTAATGCAGTAAAGCGAGTTATTTTATCCAGCGCTAGAACTTGTTTAGCTGGTAATGAAAACTCAGCCGTGCTGGCAAATTGATTGTCATTAACAGTCAATAAAGCACCATCCGCCACCTCCAAACTGAACTGCGCCAAAGAACTCGCCAGCTGCAATTTTCCTTCTAAGAAATTATCACGTTTCCTTAGGGCAAGAGCCAATTCCAAAAATGGTTTAGAATTTATTTTCGATAAGATAAAATCCATGTCATTTGCAGTGCTGATATTCAACGAAACATCAGCATGTTTCACCGGTAAGATGGCCTTTATGAGATCAGTTTTCAACCTAGCTCGGGCTGCTAACCCCGTGCTAGAAAAATCTGCGGTAAGACCTGATAATTTAATCTCAGGGGTATCAATAACTAACGAATCAATCGCTAAATGAGTATCTGGCAGCTCATCGAACAAAGCACTCGGTAATAAATCAAAAAGATCTATTTCAGCCAACGGTTTATCGTCAGTAGACGTTGCATTCTGTCGCAGCACATTAATTGAGGCGATATGAAGCAAGTTAACCCCCGTACCGGCATTATTTAATACGACACGTACGTTATTAATCTTTATTTCGGTATCGTCTTCTAGAGTAAAAGTTAATACATTTAGTTGAAATGTCTTAGACGTAAAGTCAACCCAAGAGGGGCGATTGAAATGCATATCTAATAACTCAACTTGCTGCTCAACTAACGCATTTTCAACCAGCTTATGAGCCAGCCATGGCAGTGCTACGTATAGCGAACCTAGTAACACACCTATAACCGATAGCCCTATAAACACACCACGTAACACACGCGCTATTTTGCGAATCAAGGTGGGTTACAAGCTATAAAATTCATTCTATAAGACTAACAAAATATCAGCGTCATTATTTAGAAAAAACCATTTTTATAAATTGGCAAATAACACAGCAAACAGCTTTTTAATTAACTAGGGCACTACCTTTTAAACTAACTTCAGGTGCGTTATAGCTCATCAAAACAAGCAAGAACCACCCGCTTAAATTTTATGTAACGCCTGTAATGGTTCTGTTGTTATGTCTTCTACAGCATTATATTTTGTATTTTCTTCAACCAATTGAATCAACGTTGAGCCTTCCCATACCAGTTTTTTATTGGCATAAAGCGTTTCATTTAAGCGGTTTATTTCAGCCTTTAAATCATTATTAATGTATAAATTCAGGCTATTAATTTGGCGCGTGCCGTATTGAGATTCAGCCCAATTTAACAAAGCTTTCATAGCATCCTGAGCGTTATTCTCTACGCATGCCTTACGAAGTTCTTTTAAAGATACCTTCTTTGATTTAGGCAACGTATAGCTGCCTTCTGCTGACTTTTTATTACGACGTTGGGCAATCATCCAAATTATCGTTATTAACCAACCCAACGCTAACACTATTGCAGCCCACATCCAAAAACCCGTGTACTTTTCCTGCACTAGAGCAGTAGCTTCAACCACGACAGGCTCTGCTGCTTGTAGTTTCGCGCCTGCTTCCACGCTATTCATTGATGCCACAGCAGTCACTGTAACAGCTGGAATCGTCGCCATTTCCATTTGATGTGTTTCGGTGTTGAACCAAGGAATACTAATAGCCGGGATTTCATACTCCCCCGCTTTAGACGGAATAATCGCAACTTTTTGTTCCCTTAATGCAATAACACCTTCAACCTTTTTCTGGTCGCGTAACATCGGTTGATCGGGATACATTTTTATATCTTCCGATGTGTGTTCAGTCACTAAGTCGGGTAATTGGCTTGAGCTAACGCCCTCTGCAAGCACAGTTAATGTTCGCGTTAATGGTTCCCCAACGGGTACTGTCAACTCTTCATTCGACCACGTTTGTTGCACATGAATATTTTTGGCTGCTAACCAATGTGCAGCGGTAAACGTATCGGGAATAGGAAGAACATTAACGTCAACACCTTTTGAGCTAATAAGTTTTGTTTTCATTCGATGCTGATTAAAAACACTTCCAAATTGAAAAGGTCTTTCATTTGTTACGATTCGCGCCGTTAATTCTAACGGCGGAATATTTATAGCACCACTTTGCTGTGGAAAAATAGCATAAACACGTTCAAATACAGAATAGTTAACGCCATTTATTTGCGTGCTATATTGCTTGTCTTCACCCAACTTTTCCACAATGGCGTTTTCTAACGTTGGCTCCGTTAATGATGCTTGTTCAAGTTGCACACGTTGGTACAGACGCACGGTATACAAAATTTGTGATTGGACGTAAGCCTCTTCTGTATTTGCTTCTACTTCCAAAAACAACTCATCGGTTGAGGACGCTGTACTTGCAGCGGCGTTATCGACGACGGTAATTTTTAATGGCGCAGTTACGTCATCCCCAAAACTTACTGATGGAATAACCAGTTCACCGGCTTCTTTTGCCAGTACATCTAGCGCCCAAGTGATTTGGCTTGATGATTGCCCATTAACCCATGACGATTTGGTGTTTTTCCTTTGATTAAGTACCTTTAATTTTTCGTTTAACGGTGAAAAATCGGGGTCGTTATCTGGTGATTCTGACGCATTGAACAGTAATTTAAATGATTCGTTTTGCACAACTGGGTTTCTATCAACCGATACGACTATATCAGCTGCGTTTGCCGTCGTAACAAGCATCATTAACATGCATAAAACACTTATGTATTGTTTGAAAAAACTATTGAGTTGTTTGAACATACGTACCTTACCTAACGAGTTTTGCGCCGTTGGCCATATTGATATTTAAATTTTCGTTTTAACAATCCGGCTGGATCATCTTCTATCCTGTTCAACCATTGTTCTGCTGCTTGTTTCTTTTCATCGGACAGGGATTGCGGTTTTGCTTGCTCAGCCTTTTTTTCTTCGTCCGTCATTTCATCTTGCGATTGTTTTTCTGACGGTTGTTGCTCTTTTGGTTCCGCGTCTTGCTCCTTTGCTTCCGGATCAGGCTGTCCTTCACTTTCTGAATCGTCGCCGGCCTCTTCGTTCTCAGGCGGTTTTTCACCATCTGATTTATCATTATCTTGCGAATTTTCTTTGCTGTCTTCTTTTTGTTCGTCGTTCTGTTGGTCTTTACCTTCTTGCTTATCGTTATTTTGCTTTTGCTGTTCTTGCTGAGCGTCTTTCACTAATTTCAAATTGTGCTTTGCATCGTTATTATTGGGGTTCTTTTTCAACGCGCTTTCATAGGCTTCTATCGCCTTTTCATAATCGCCTAATTTTGCGTATGCATTTCCTTTGTTATACAGGCCGTCTGTAGTTTGGCTCTGCTGTAATTGTTCAACCGCTTGTTGATAATCCCCTGCTTTGTATTGCGCAGCCGCCTTCCATTCGGGCGCTTCGAAACTCTCAGCCGCTTGTTCAAACTGCTCTTTAGCGAATGCTTGTTGCGCTTGCTGGTTTTTGGTTGTCCACAAATCGTCCCATTCAAACGCATAAGAAGTATTGGGCATTGGTAATATCACCAGTAAACACAGCACAAGAAAACCTTTACGAAAGCTCAATGCGGCCAAGGGCAGCGCCAACAGTAGTAGCCAAGCACCCAAATCATTCCATTGCTCTATCACCCCACTTTCTTGTTCTATGTTGGCGTTTGTTGTTCTGTCAAAAAAGTTGATGAATGATTTAATATCTCGATCATCTGCTGTCATGGTGTGATAACGCCCTTTTCTTTGTTGTGCAATGGCCGATAATTGCGATGCCTTTAATCGAGCTAAAACAATATTGCCTTGTTTATCCTTCAAAAAACCACCCCGTTCCATTTTAACCGGCCCCCCGTCAGCTGTTCCAACACCTAGCACCGACAATCTATAGCTCGCCATCGTATCTTTATCGAGCACATCGTCATTTTCAATAGCATCAGTTATCAACAACACATCACCTTCTTGTTGTCCGGTTTGCGCCAATAAGTTCACAGATTGTTGAAGTGCAGCAACTGTATTTTTTCCCGCTGCCGGCATAATACTGCTTTCTAAGGCGCTTAATTGGTTCTCAATGGTTGCAATGTCATTGGTTAAAGGCGTAACCGTAAACGCATCGGCTGAATACACCACCAACGCCGTTAACCCATCTTTTCTTTGACGAAGAATATCTGCAATTTTAAATTTAGCGCGCGCAAGCCGGCTCGGCTTTATATCCGTAGCGTTCATCGTTGGCGATAAATCTAACGCGATAACTAAGGCTGCATCACTAGTAAATGTGGGCGTTTCTAATCGTTCCCAAGTTGGCCCCGCCATGGCAACAATACCTAGTATTGCGGCACTCATTAACACCGCTAACATGCCATACGATTTTGTCGTTGCGCCTTCCTCTAATATATAGGGCATTAACGCGTCATCACAAACCGCTGCCCAATTTCCACGATTAAACCGCTGCCTTAAAAATAATATAAAAACACCCGTTGACGGTAACAAGGCGAATAACCACAAAGGCCGAATAAAATGAAAATCTGTCCAGTTCATGAACGCCTCACCCTAAACCAAGCCAAAAGCAGCATCAAAAACAATGCGCTCGCTAAGGGCCATGGGTATAGTTCTTTCATTGGCCGGTAGTATTGTTTGTCTTTCTCAACGGGTTCTAATAAATCCAGTAACTTATAAATACCATCTAGCTCTTCTTGATTACGTGCTCGAAAATAACGACCTCCTGTTAACTCTGCTATCGTTCTTAGGGTTTTTTCATCCAAATCACGTGATGGGTTAACGCGACGATTACCAAAAAAACTGCGCACAATTTTTTCGTCCGCACCCACGCCTATCGTATAAATTTTAAGATTAATATCCGCCGCTAATTGGGCTGCTTGCAAAGGGGAAATCTCGCCCGCCGTATTGGCGCCATCGGTCAATAAAATCAATACACGACTGTTCTTCTTTTCATCTTTTAAATGCTTAACCGCCAAGCCAATTGCATCGCCAATGGACGTTGCCGGTTCATCATCTGTAATGCCAATAAAGGCCTCATCTAATAATGTCGACACGGTTTTGCGGTCAAACGTTAACGGCGTTTGTAAATACGCCGTTGTGCCAAACAAAATAAGCCCTATTCGGTCGCCTAATCGACGATTAATAAACGCCGTTGCAACGCGTTTAGTGGCAGTTAATCTATCGACAGGCTGGTCATTAATAAAGAAGTCATCTTCATCCATACTGCCAGACACATCAATCGCCAACATCAAATCACGCCCGCTAACAGCTTGTTCAATTGGTTCACCCAACCATTGTGGCCTGCACGTAGCCAACACCAACAATACCCAGGCGATACTTGCCAGCCATATTGGCCAGTTTTTATTAGCCGCCATAGAAACATGGCTAACCTGCCCTAGCTCTTCTATAAACGGCATTTTTAATGCGGCATCTCTCGTTACCGCTTTCGGCGGCATTAACCAACGCACCAACAACGGTAATGGCAAGGCCAGTAATAACAGGGGCCATTCTATGTGAATCATGACGGTTGCCTCGCTAACCATGCTTCGCATAACGTTATTAACGCGTCAATGTCGACGGTCTCTGTTACCAAACGCTGGTAAGGCGCATCGACCAACAAACGCCCGATACCTGTTTTGAAAGGCGCATCGTCCATAGCATTATCCAAGTAATCCAACCACGCATCGCCCACTAAACCCGCCACGTTTTCGCGTGAATCTATACTAATCGCCACGCGCCTTAAGCACGCAGAAAGCGCTTTAATCGTTTGTAACACATCGTCTTTGGCGTGTTGTTTTATGTCCTGCAATACTATCGTTGCGTCTTTTCTTGCGGTACGTCGCGTCAGCCGTTTATAGAAGAGATAACCACCATAAATAGCTGCAATAACCATAACAATAAGCAACCACCAACCTATCGCCAATGGCCACCATGTTATTGCATCGGGTAGATGTATATCTTTTAAAGGAAGCTCGTTAACCATTAGCTCAGTACCGTAAAGGGGTCATCTGTGGTCGAACACTGTTTTAGCGATAGCCGCCACGTCGCGCATAATTTTTTTAAACGCGCCTCGCGTTCAATAAAATGCTGCAAATACCCAGCGACTTGTTGTTCATCTTGCATGTCCACAACCGTACTTTTCTCACCATGGCTGAAACGGTAGCGCCCTTTAGCAGGCAACGTCCGTTCTATCGGGTCAAATACTTGTAACAGCACTAACTCACAATGACGTGCCAATTTTGCCAGCTGTCGCTCAACGTTATCGTTTAAGCCACGGAAATCACTGACGATGTAAACCAAACTTCCTGGGCGAGCGTGTTGTGATAACCGCTGCAATACATCGTCTAAACTGATTTCTTTTGCTTCGACCAACGCTGGTTGAACCAAGGCGTTTAAAAAATGTAAAACAGACGCTCTGCCAGCCGCAGGTTTTAATTCCTGACAACCGTGTTGCGCAAACACTTGACCGCCGACCTTATCGCCATTGGCTTGTGCTGCCCACGCAATAAGCGCGGCGATGTTCGCAGCCTGAACCGATTTAAACACGCCTTGCGTGGCAAATTGCATTGCCGCACGCATATCTACAGATATAAAAACAGGGCGTTCACGTTCTTCATGAAATACTTTGCTGTGTGCTTTGTTGGTTCTGGCTGTTACTCGCCAATCAATCGTACGAACATCATCGCCAGCTTGGTATTGGCGCACTTCGTCAAATTCCATACCACGGCCTTTAAAACGAGACGCATAACCACCGCTTTGATTGGCTTTTATTCGCCCTCGCTGAATTTTCATCAGCGGTGCTTTGCTTGCCAAATCTATCAATGGTTTTAACTGAACAGAAACCCGCTCGTTAGGTACAGCCGTATCGTTCATTTAGGGCACAGAAATTCTTGCAATCAGTTCATCAATAACACGGTCTTCCGTGATGCCTTCGGCTTCAGCCTCGTACGATAAAATAATTCGGTGGCGAAACACATCATGCGCCATGTCTTGAATATCATCCGGCGTAACAAAGTCCCTGCCCTGCAACCATGCTTTTGCACGTGCACAACGGTCCAAGGCAATGCTCGCCCTTGGACTAGCCCCATATTGCAGCCAGCCAGCTAAGGTCTCGTCATAGGCTTCTGGGTTGCGCGTGGCTAACACCAGTTGCAATAAATAATCTTCCAGCTCATCACTCATGTAAACATCTAATACTTCTTTACGTGCAGTAAATAAACTCTCTTGCTGCATCAATGCGCTTGTTGGTTTTGCAGTTGAATCACCACCCGCTTCTTTGCGCGCTAAGTGTAAAATTTCTTTTTCATGTACCGCATTCGGGTAATCAATTTTAACGTGTAACAAAAACCGATCTAACTGAGCTTCTGGCAACGGATAAGTACCTTCCTGTTCTAGCGGGTTTTGAGTCGCCATCACCATAAATAATTTTGGCAAACTATAGCTGGTACTACCCACGGTAATTTGACGCTCAGCCATCGCTTCTAGCAATGCCGCTTGTACTTTTGCAGGCGCACGGTTAATTTCATCGGCCAACACAAGGTTATGAAACAATGGGCCTTTTTGAAAGGTAAATGTGCCGTGTTCAGGCCGGTAAATATCAGTACCCGTTAAATCTGACGGTAACAAATCCGGTGTAAACTGCACGCGGTGAAAATCCGCTTCCACCCCATTACTCAATACATTAATGGCACGAGTCTTAGCCAGACCTGGCGCACCTTCTACCAAAATATGCCCATCAGCCAGTAAAGCAATCAACATGCGTTCTACCAACGTATCTTGACCAATAATATGTTGACCAACGTAAGTTTTAAGTTGTTGTAGCGCCGTTTGTGTATCGCTCAAACGTGATTCTTCCATCGTTCTTTATCCTTTACGCGTAATTTTTAAATAAAATAATAAGGGTAGACCGTCGTTTATTAAACTTTATTGCACATTGGCCAAAGCTGCCCCGTTAAACAACGTAATATACCGGTATATTTATTGGGGCGCATGCCTTTAAACACAACCCACCTTCTCAAAAAAACTTAACTAAATGAACCCAACTGAAACAGACATCGTAATTATTGGCGCAGGCGCTGCTGGTTTAATGTGCGCCATAGAAGCCGGAAAACGCGGCCGCAAAGTGGTGGTGCTCGATCACGCCAATAAAGCGGGCAAAAAAATACTGATGTCCGGTGGTGGGCGCTGTAACTTCACTAACATGGATGTGAACGCGGATAATTTTATTTCTCATAACCCGCACTTTTGTAAATCGGCGCTTAGTCGTTATACCCAATGGGATTTTATTGCACTGGTCACCGACTACAACATTCCCTACGAAGAACGCAACCACGGCCAATTATTTTGTAAAGACAGCGCTAAAGACATCCTCAATATGCTGTTATCCGAATGCGCACACGCAGGCGTTGAAATTCGCCTTAACTGCACCATAGAAAACGCGCATAAACCGGATGATACCTACCTGATTAAAACCTCATTAGGGGATTACACCGCAGAGTCGCTCGTTATCGCCACCGGCGGTTTATCCATTCCTAAAATGGGCGCAACGGGTTTTGGTTACAACATGGCGAAACGCTTTGGGCATATCGTTCACCCCACCACCGCAGGCCTTGTACCGTTTACCTTGCAAGATAATGACAAAAACTGGTTGGCAGACCTCTCGGGTATCGCCATTGATTGTGTGGTGAGTAATGAACGCACCAGCTTTAGAGAAAACATCCTCCTCACTCATCGCGGTTTAAGTGGCCCTGCCATCTTACAAATATCGTCGTATTGGCAAGCGGGTGAATCCGTCAGCATTAATCTACTACCGGATATAGACACAGAAGCCCTACTAAAAACCAAACAACAAGAACAACCGAAAACGCATTTAAAAACCATACTGGCTGAACTGTTACCCAAACGCTTTATCACCGCGTTACTAGACGAAAAAACTATCAACCAACCACTGCAATCCATATCGCACGGCCGCTTTAAAGCCATCGCCAAACAACTGCACGAATGGCAAATAAAACCCAACAGCACCGAAGGCTATAGAACCGCAGAAGTAACACTGGGTGGTGTTAATTGTGATGAACTGTCATCACAAACAATGGAATCTAACTACTCAACAGGGCTTTATTTTATTGGGGAAGTGGTGGATGTGTCTGGATGGTTGGGTGGCTATAACTTCCAGTGGGCTTGGGCATCAGGCTGGTGTGCGGGGCAAGTTGTATAAGGTGTTTTTATAGGTAGTGGCTGATTTTTACTGATTATCAACTATTTGATAGTGATTCGCTGCCGCGAGGCGCGTTCATTTTTTGCGTTGCCAAAAAACGAACCAAAAAAGGCAACCCTAAAACCTCACCCAAGGTTCCCTCAAGCGGGATGATTTTATAGCCACTGTGGAACTCGCGTACAACATGCTCAAACAACCACAGCGGAACGCCCTATAAAAACAACTAGCTTTCGGTAAGGTTAAAAGGGAATAAAATCAAAAGCACAAAACCCAATTCCCATTCATCGCGTTAAAGAACTAAAATTAATCGAGTCTGACCCTTTTGCTTTAAATTGATAACAACTAAACAATATTAGCTATGTTAATCTTTAACTTGGAATAAACAGAATAATTCCCTGTTAGCTCTTTATTATCGTATTAACAGGAATTTTATTCCCACTATATAAGAAAATTAAAGGGAATTATGATTCCTGTTAATAACAAGTTAAGTCTTCAAGGAGAATTCATTGCAAGCAGCAACAATAAAATTATTTCTTGTTCATGGAAGTCCGAATGGGCTTAGAACTGCAGAACTTTCCAACTGGTCAGGAAAGGCTATTGCAGCGCCTCGTACAGAAATTCCTGATCTAATAAAGCGAGAAGAGCTTGCAAGTCCTGGATTCTATCTCTTAACAGGTGTTGATCCCGAAACAGGAGATCGCGCAATCTACATTGGTGAAGCAGAAAACGTAGCAAATCGTCTAAAAGGTCATGCATCAAAAGACTTTTGGAATGCTGCCACTGTATTTGTGTCAAAAGATGAAAACTTAACAAAAGCACATATACGCTACTTGGAAGGTATATTGATAGAAAAGGCAAATAATAACAGCGCTGCTGTTGTTATGAATTCCGCAAGCAGTGGTGCGAAACTACCAGAATCTGACGCAGCGGAAATGGACGTTTTTTTAGAGAAATGCTTACAGCTTTTACCTGTTTTAGGTGTACCTGACTTTAATGAAAAAATAGATCAAGCAAGTGAAGCCCAAGATCTTCTCTATTGCAAAATAAAAGGACTTGTTGCAACGGGAAAACGAACATCTAACGGCTTTATCGTCTTCGCTGGTTCTCAAGCGGTTTCAGAACACAGAGCCTCAGCGAAGACGATAAGAGAAAAGAGGGAGCAGCTAAAAGAAAAGGGTTTATTAGAGCAGCTAGGTGATCACCTAATTTTTTCCAAAGACGTAGAGTTTGGTTCGCCAAGTACTGCTGGCGGAGTGGTTCGAGGTGGAAATACTAATGGGCTTACAAACTGGAAAAATGCTAATGGCGCCCAGTTAAAAGAAATAGAGGCAAATGAAACTTAACAAACGGCTGCACCGGACAAATTTTACTGTCACCTTTTTTGTTCCAAAAAAGCCGCCACCAAAATTTGCTCGGTGAGCTGAGCGTTAGGCTAATAAAGGATACTCGATGCGAAGATTCATATACCTGTTGTTGGTTGTTACAGTTTTTTCATCTTCATTGACCGCATGCTCTAAAGCCGAAAACGACAATACGAGCATTGAGGCTGAAGTAGCAAAAACTCCCGAAGATGCGATTAATGGTCTAATAGCTGCATATGCGGCTAATGACCTTGATTTGATACGTCAATCTCTTGGCTCTCATCATAGATTCGGAAGCAACATAGTTGATGGATTAGATTGGTTGGGTAACTGCCTGAAACTGATGGGTCAGTGCATTAAAACGCCAGTTAAAGTGGTAGAAACTAAGACGGTTGGCAATGAGATTGCTGTAGCAGTTTTCGCAAAGAATCTAATCGGCGCACCAATGAGTGTCTGGTTTATAAGGTCTTTAGAAAATGGCAGTTATAAGGTTACGGGAATGAATACCAGATTTGAATGTGCACTTAAAACGCCAGAACAAAAGGCGAAAGATCGCGAAGAACGAGAACCCGGCGACTACAGCGTCTGTTAGCCTAACATGGCGATGCAGCCGACCGTCAAAAGCCGTCGTCGGCTGATCTAGGACGTTATGGCCTTAGAAAATTAAAGGGGACGCTATGAAGTTCCCCCACTAAACCTTTGGTGATGTTTGACACCACGATGCCAACGTATCAACCCACGCTGGATGCTCATTGAGGCATGGGATTAAATTTAGCTCACTTCCCCCTGCTTCTTTAAACACTTCGTCTGCGCGAATGGCGATTTCTTCTAATGTTTCTAAACAATCTGTTACAAAAGCCGGGCATATAACCAATACGTTTTTTACACCGGATTGGGCTAATTCGCGCAAGCGATCTTCTGTATTTGGCCCCAACCATTTAGCGCGGCCTAGGCGAGATTGAAAAGCGACAGAGTACTTATCTGATGGTATCCCTGCCTGTTCAACAAAGCATTGTGTGGTACGCATAATTTGGTGGCGGTAACAAGTTTTATGCGCCTCGTTGGGTTGTTGACAACAACCTGAACCTTGTAAGCAATGCTGAGCGGTTGGGTCACGTTTTGTTATATGCGACTCGGGCAGGCCATGATAGCTAAAGACAATGTGTTCGTACGTTTGTTCCAAATAGGGTTTTGCACTGAGTACTAGAGCATCAATGTAGTCTGGTTGGTCATAAAACGGTTCAACCACGTCCAGTTTAATGTTTAGCTGATGTTTTTTTATAACGCGTTCTGCTTCCTCAATTGAGGTGGTGACGGTGCTATCGGCAAAGTGTGGGTAAAGCGGGATGTAAACCACTTCTTCAATACCAGGCTGTTGGCTGAGCGCTAGTAGTTCAGTTTCAATACTCGGCTTGCCATAACGCATAGCCATTGCTACGGGCATTTCTAATTTAGCCTGCAATGCGTTTTTAAGCTGATCTGACAGAACAACCAATGGCGAACCTTTATCTGTCCAAACACTTTGGTATGCTTCTGCCGAGGCTTTGGGGCGTGTTGGTAGCACAAACAGGCTGACAATCATTCGCCGCAGCAACCACGGTAACTGAATGACGTGGTGGTCCATTAAAAACTGATTGAGATAACCCCGAACTGATGCTGTGTCTGGATTATCTGGTGAACCCAAATTGGCCAGTAGTACCGCTTTATTAGTCATATTGAGTTTAATTTTTGTTGGTTAAAACGTCTGTTAACGCTAGTTTTAGGTCTGTATAAAAGAAATGAAAACCCATTGCTTGTGCTTTCTCAGGAATTGTTCTTTGGCCGGTTAACAATAAACCAGACATTTCGCCTAACAGGGCTTTAAGTAACCACGCAGGTACTGGAATAAACGCATAGCGATGGAGTACGTCGGCCAATGTCTTCGTAAATAGTTTATTCGACACAGGGTTTGGTGAGTTAGCATTAAACGGCCCTTCTGCCTGATTATTGTTCGCTAGAAATGCGAGCAAGTTGACCATATCCTTAATATGTACCCAAGGCATATATTGCTGGCCAGAACCGAGTCTGCCCCCAACACCTAATTTGAATGGTAATAGTATTTTATGCAAAAAACCACCGTTCGCTGCTAAGACTAGCCCCGTTCGTACTGTGCAAACACGAACACCAAATCGTGAAGCGCGCAAGGCTTGTTGCTCCCATCCCTCGCACAATTGATGCGTGTATTCATCAACAAAGTCACTTTGCTCTGTTAAAACAGTGTTTCCGCCATCGCCATACCAGCCAACGGCTGAACCGCTGATTAAACACTCTGGAGCGTGTTTACGTTGCGCTATCCAATCGACTAGGTGTCTCGTTAGATCTATTCGACTTTTTTCTAACGCGGCTTTACGTTTTTTTGTCCACGGTTTATCAGCAATGGGTTCGCCTGCCAAGTTGAAGACCCAATCAATTTTTATCTCCGCATCAATGTCAGCTAGCGACTGAATGCCCTTAACCTGCTGGCCGCATCTATCTTTAACCATTTTAGGATGTCTACTTAACACGGTAACGTGGTGATTTTGGCTAACTAATAAATCACATAACGCTGATCCAATTAAGCCTGTTCCACCTGTTATAAGTATATTTTTCATCGCAACGATCATTAATTTATTGATTCATAATGACACATATCTATACAAAATAATATTCTTGTATAAGTATTTGTTAATTGGTAATCTAAAACACTGTTCTTAAGAGCCATTAACAATGAAAATAAAAGTAGGCATCAGTAGTTGTTTGCTGGGCAATGAAGTGCGTTTTGATGGCGGACATAAACATTCTCACTTGTGCAGTGACAACTTATCACGCTATTTTGAGTTTATACCCGAGTGCCCAGAAGTTGCTAGCGGCATGTCAATCCCTCGTAAACCCATACGCCAAATTGGCGACATTAACTCACCTAGCGTTGTTGCTGTACACGACAACAGCATAGATTATACCGACCAACTGAATACGTTTAGCAAAAACAAGGCCAAGCAATTAGATCATCTATGTGGCTATGTTTTTATGCAAAAATCACCCAGTTGCGGTGTTTTTCGGGTCAAGGTATTTCAAGAAAGCGGTTACCCAGCCGCCGAACCAGGGCGTGGGGTTTATGCAAAAGCGGTTATGGATGCTAACCCATTATTACCCGTTGAAGAATCTGGCCGATTAGAAGATGCTGTATTGCGGGAAAACTTTATCACCCGGGTTTATGCATACCACAATTGGCAACAATTAAATAAACAAGGGATTAGCCACCACACCATTATTGAATTTCACGCCAGTTATAAATATTGCCTTATGGCGCGCTCTCCGACTCATTATGTTGAACTGGGGCGACTATTAGCCGATGCTGGGAAGCATGATGTTGATGAATTAGCTAAGCGTTATTTTAGCTTATTGATGGAAAAACTGAGTATTCTAGCCACCCGTAAAACCCATACTAATGTGTTGATGCATTTACAAGGCTATTTGAAAAAGGTCTTGTCCGCTAAAGAAAAACAAGAGCTCGCCAATATCATTGACCAATACCGCACCAATCAAGTGCCATTAATTGTTCCGATTACCCTACTTAAACACCACTTTAGTAACCACCCTGACCCCTACATTGCTAAACAGGCTTATTTGCAACCCTACCCCGACAATTTGAGTTTACGAAATGCCATCTGAACAAGCATTTACTATTGGTGATGTTAGCCAGCAAACTGGCGTTGCATCTGTCACCTTACGTGCATGGGAACGTCGATATGGATTAATTAAGCCACAAAGAACACCAAAAGGCCACCGCGTTTATAACCAAAACAATATTCAGCAAATTCAACACATTTTGTCGTGGCTTAATCGCGGCGTAGCGATTAGCAAAGTGCCCGCGTTGCTTGCCAGTGGCAAGTCATCCAACGATATACCATCAACTGATGAGCAATGGGTAAAACAACAAAACGACTTGCTAGCGGCAATAATACAGCTTAAACAACGCGGCTTAAACCAACTGCTTGACGAATTGAACAAGGCGGCGCCCTTTGTCACGTTATGTGAGCAGGTATACCAACCTTTACACGCATTATTGATACAGCGCTGGCAACAGCAACCGTTAGGCTACCAACTGGAACAACAATTGTGGCAACAGGGCTGGCAACGCCAAGTGTTGATTGTGACGTTACGTGCCGACAAACAAAAAGCACAAGAGAATTGCTACTTAGCGAGTCTAGATGTAACTGGACCATCGCAAAATTACTATTTGCTACATACCCAGCTATTGCAAAGCGGCATTCGCGTGAATGCCTTTAATACAGTTGATGATTTAGCAGGCTTAGCACGATTGAATAATAATGCGGAATTGCCATTAATAATTTTTGCAGATCAACGCGTAGAGCAAACAACATTCAATCAATTATCTAAGTTAAGCAACTTGTGGCAAGAAGATATCATCTGCGTAGGCCGCATGGCTGATATTCACGATAAACAACTAGCTGATATACCCCTTAATTCGGTTGGCGGCAACATGAGTGAATGTTGGCACTCAACAGTTATGCAAGCTTGGTTGGCTAAATTAAAAAAATAATGTCACAACAATTAGTTTGGTTTCGCAATGATTTGCGCATAAAAGATAATCCGGCACTTTTTCATGCTTGCCAAGCAGGGCAAGCTGTAACTGCGATTTATATAGCAACCCCAGATCAATGGCAAAAACACGATGATGCTGAAGTTAAAATAGATTTCTGGCACCGCAATCTTTTTGAACTAAAACAAGGTCTGGCTAAACTTAATATCACACTTCATTTTTTTGAGGTGAACAGCTATCAGCAAATACCAGATTTAATTGCCACTATTTGCCAACAATGGCAAATCAATCAATTGCATTTTAACCAAGAGTACCAAGCCAACGAACAGCAAAGAGATCAGGCCGTTATGGAGCGTTGTCAAAAAATGGGACTGTCATATCAACACTATCATGACCAGTTACTCTTACCACCGGCGAGTTTAAGGACGAAAGCAGGCACACCCTTTAAGGTGTTTACGCCTTTTTCAAAGCACGCTAGACGCTACCTATTGAATTCGTTTCATGTTTACCCAGCGCCAGATCCTTGTATAAAAACGACTGTTAATACGTTAGAACAACAATGTGATTTGATAGACATATCGTGGCCAACGGTGTCGAAAAGTCTGCGTTATTTTTGGCCCGCAGGTGAGCAAAAAGCCATAGCGAGACTAGCCGACTTTTGTCAACAACCCATCCGAAGTTACCAAAATAACCGCGATCTACCAGCAATAGCTGGCACCAGTCGCCTATCGCCTTATTTGGCGAGCGGCATTATTTCAATCCGCCAATGTTGGCAAGCTTCTGAACAATACGGAGAAGCTAATGCAGACATACGTATTTGGCAAAATGAATTGCTATGGCGAGAATTTTACAAACATACACTGATTGATTACCCACAAGTTTCTAGGCATAAACCGTGGAAAATACAAACTGAACAAATTGAATGGCGACATGATGACGAACAATTAAGCGCATGGCAGCAAGGTAAAACTGGGTTTCCTCTAATTGATGCGGCTATTCGACAACTACTGGCGCGAGGCTGGATGCACAACCGTTTGCGGATGGTAGTCGCCATGTTTTTAACCAAGCATTTATTAATTGATTGGCGTTTAGGTGAGCGTTGGTTTATGCAACATTTGATTGATGGCGACCTGGCGGCAAACAATGGGGGTTGGCAATGGTGTGCATCAACAGGAACTGATGCCGTTCCCTACTTCAGAATTTTCAATCCTGTCACTCAATCACAACGGTTTGATCCGAATGGCACCTTTATTCGCCATTATTTACCCGAGTTGGCTCACTTGTCCGATAAAGAGATTCACTTACCGAACGTTAAAAATAAGCCTGAGAATTACCCAGCACCCATTGTAGATTTAAAGGTTTGCAGGTTAAGGGCTCTTTCTGTTTTTAAACAACTAAAACAAGATGTTAATTAAAGGATAAAACAATGCGTTATTTTATATATGGTTTTCTTTTCATTCTATCTGGCTGTGTTGGTTTGCCACCCGGCGTTCAACCCGTTTCAAACTTTGAGCTTAATAAATATTTAGGTAAATGGTACGAAGTTGCTCGACTAGATCATTCGTTTGAAAGAGGTTTAAACCAAGTAAGCGCAGAATACAGCTTGAGAGAAGACGGTGGTGTAACCGTTCTCAATCGTGGGTTTTCATCAGAAAACAATGCGTGGAAAGAAGCGTTAGGTAAAGCCTACTTTGTTAACGAACCAAACGAAGGATATTTAAAGGTTTCATTTTTTGGCCCGTTTTATGGTTCGTATATTATTTTTGAGTTAGATAAAGAGAATTATCAATATGCCTTTATATCAGGGCCCGATAAGGATTACTTATGGCTGTTATCAAGAACCCCCTCCGTTAAACCAGAGATTATGGAAAAGTTTATCTCAATGTCTAAAGAACGGGGGTTTAACACATCACAATTGATTGTTGTTGAACATAATTAACACGTAAACTGTATCAGCGGATTTTAAAATTATTGGAACACACATGGCGAAACTTTTTGACCCCTTTCAAATAAGAAGCCTGACACTGAAAAATCGTGTCTGCGTTTCACCAATGAGCCAATACAGAGCAAAAGACGGAGTGGCCAATGATTGGCACTTTGCACACTTAAGCCGATTCGCCTTAGGCGGTTGCGGTATCGTATTTACAGAAGCAACTGCCATTTCGTCAGATGGACGGCGTACGCACGGTGATCTAGGACTTTGGAATGACCATCAACTAGACGCATTAAAACCAATCACTAAGTTCATTAAAGCCGAAGGGTCAATCGTAGGCATTCAACTCTCACATGCAGGTAGAAAAGCCAGTGAGCGACGCCCGTGGCATGGTGAATCGCCTGTTAACGAACAAGACGTTAAAGAAAGAAACGAAGCGCCTTGGGCTGCAATAGGGCCTACAAACGAGCCTTATGGAAAAGAGTGGCCTGCGCCAAAAATAATGACTGATGAAGATATTCATCAAATTATTGAAGATTTTGGACTAGCCGCAGCACGAGCTGATTCAGCAGGTTTTGACGCCATTGAAGTGTATGCCGCCCACGGGTTTTTATTGCATCAGTTTTACTCACCTTTATGCAATACCCGATCAGATCAATGGGGCGGCAGTTTCGAAGGTCGTATTAAACTCGCTTTAGACGTCGCGTCATCCGTCAGAAAAAATTGGCCTGCAGAAAAGGCATTATTCTTCCGCATATCAGCAACGGATTGGATAGACGGCGGTTGGACTGTTGAAGATAGTATTCAGTTGGCTAAAGCACTTAAAGACCGGGGTGTAGATGTGATTGATTGTTCGAGCGGCGGCATTGGCGGCCCACACCCGCCGATCTCATTCCCTATTGGCCCAGCTTTTCAAGCAGGTTTTTCCAAAGAAATACGCCAGAATGTCGATATTGCAACAATGGCGGTTGGTTTTATATGGGATGCGCGTGTTGCAAATACGGTTATCGAATCGGGGCAAGCCGACCTTATCGCCATTGGTAGGGAGTTATTGAACAACCCTAATTGGCCTTTACAGGCAGCTAAAGAAATTGCAGCGGATGATGATTATTCCCTATGGGACCCAGCCTTTGGTTGGTGGCTAAACAAACGTGAACGCGTTATGCGCAAATTAGGACTCCGTTAGGCCTGCATACAATACCTAACTTAATACTAAACAAGATTACATTACTTAAATTTATAAAGAGAGCAAAAATGAACAACCATGATGAACTACCCACCGAGCACCACGACCCTTTAATTTCTGTTTTACATAAGGCGATTAAACTTGCCATTAGAATATTAGCTGTGTTGATGGTACTGGTTATTTTTTGGGGCGTAGCCGATGTTTTGTACGTCATGTACAACCAGCTTATTGCGCCTCCTTTTTTACTGTTAAGCCTGTCCGATATCTTTAAAACGTTCGCAGCATTTTTAGCCGTCTTAATAGCAATCGAAATTTTTCAAAATATTGTTTTGTACCTAAGAACAGATGTATTTCCATTAAGATTAGTTATCGCAACCGCCATGATGGCAATGGCTAGAAAGGTGATTATTATTGATTTTAAGTTTGTAGTTCCAATGCATATGTTTGCATTAGCCAGCATTATTTTGGCATTAGGCATCACTTATTATTTGTTAGGAAAAAATAAAGATGATGTCGTTAAACCATGAAAGCATTATTACTCGTCGCACACGGTAGCCGGCGAAAACAATCTAATGACGAGGTTGTTGCCTTAGCTGAAAAGCTTAAAAATAGCTGTGGTGAGCAGTACGACATTGTTAAGTCTGCATTTTTAGAGCTTGCCGATGTGTTGATTCCTGAAGGTATTGAACAATGTATTTCAGATGGCGCAACGTCTATTATTGTCTTGCCCTACTTCCTTAATTCTGGACGCCACGTGTTTGAAGACATACCCAACATCATTAATATTTGTACAGCTCAACACCCAAACATTGATATAAGCCTTGCACCCCATTTAGGTGCTTCTGAGTTAATGGTGGATTTACTGGTTTCATCTGCCGTTAATGCAAAATAAATTGAGGCTTAAATATCTAAGCGTGGTTTTCGTAAAAATGTAACGAACAAAACAGCCCAAAAAACTACGCTAAATACAGTAAATTCAACCGGCATATGTATGACGACAGAAGACAATTTGCTTGCAGCCCAATACGAAGCAGGCCCAAATATACTCCCCAGTACTGCGGCAAGCCATAGCTTACCGTTTAACCAGCTATAACATTTTTCAAACGTTATAGAAAAAAGCACCCATAGTAGCAATAACCAAAAGGGTAAAGCCGATGCGTTACTAGCGAACTCAATTATTTGAAGTTTGGCTAAACTCCAGTCTGTAATACAACCAATGCTAAACATAATCAGTTTCGGAGAAAAGTACGCTAAATAAGAACTGGGTTTTTTCTTATATAAATCGACCGTCAAATAACACAAAATCAAAACGATTGCGCATAAGTAAAGTGGACTCTCATGACCTAAAACCAGTAGTAACCAGCCGGTTTGAAATAATAAAACTGTTTGCCACAAATTGATGGTTATTTCTCCAAGGGGGTAAGTGACATTGGAACACGCGCCAATGGTTTAACTAAGTGTAGTTGAGAGACACTAATGACCTGTTCTTTAAAGCCACCTTCACAATAACTGAAGTAGTATTCCCACATTCGTATGAACGCGTCACTGAAACCTAGTGCTTTTACCTCTTCAATGCGCTCTTTAAACGACCTTTTCCATTCATTTAATGTTCTCGCGTAATGCGTACCGATGTCATCCAAGTTCGTTATTCGAAGGTCACCCGATTGAGTTAAGCTATGGCTGATAGCGTTAACAGACGGTATGCAACTGCCGGGGAAAATATAGCGTTTTATAAAATCCACTTCAGTTTTTGCGCTATTAAAACGCTGATCACTAATCGTGATGGCTTGAATTAACATTTCGCCATCATCTTTTAGAAGCCCACTGCATTTTGCAAAAAAGGTATCAAAGTATTGATGCCCAACCGCTTCGATCATTTCTATAGACACCAGCTTATCGTACTGTCCTGTAAGTTCACGGTAGTCTTGTTTTAATAAGGTAATTTTACCGCTTAAGCCTGCTCTCTCAACTTGCTGTTGTGTATGCGCATATTGCTCTTCAGAAATTGTAGTGGTGGTGACGTGACAACCATAATTTTTGGCTGCATACATTGCAAAACCACCCCACCCCGTTCCAATTTCAATCACGTGATCTTCAGGCTTTAAGTTTAAGCGGGTACATATTCTTTCTAATTTGTTGATAGAAGCTTGTTCCATCGTGTCGTCTGGCTTGTAAAAAATACCCGACGAATACATCATCGTTTGATCAAGAAATAACTTAAAAAAATCATTCCCTAAATCGTAATGAGCAACAATATTGCTTTTACTGCCCGTGTGCGTATTTTTATTTAGCCAATGAAATGCTTTTTTAATCGGGGTCGTAAAGCTTGCTAGACCAGATTCCATAGAGTCCATAACAGATTGATTTAGTGCAAAGAGTTGAATAACCTTGGTTAGGTCAGACGTGCGCCAGTAATCACTTATATAAGCTTCGGCTGCACCTACGCTACCACCCAATGCGATATACCAATAAAACTCGCTATTCACAATGTTCATTTCAACGACTAAATCGCTACGTTTATCGCCGGCAAACGTTTGTGTTTCTCCATTATCCGTCAAGGTTAGCTCGCCGTACTGAAGTTGACTTAAGTGCTTAAACACGGCCCTTTTTAAAACCTTAGTGAAAAAGGTACTTCTACTACTGTTTGCTTTATTTTCTAAGTGTTCCGTTAGTTTTTTTACTGATGCTGAATTACTCATATAAATCCTTTAACTTAGCTTTAAACGTTGTTATGTTTTTATCCTATTTGTCAGTTACTTAGCACTGTGACTGTCGGGGTGATCATAAAAAGGTATTTTTCTTAACCATAGTTTTAATGATTGCCAATAAATACCGAAAACCACTTGCCACGTCATCAGGGGGAACTTTACGAGAGCAGCACACAGGTTTAAGGCATTAATTTCTTTGCTCTTTAAGGACAAATTGACGTCAAAACACGTCACTTCTTCTTGTGTATTTTTCATGTACACGGCCAACTTATTATCCGGCGTGTTAAATCGCCAAAAATATTGCATATCCATTGGTAAAAATGGCGACACGTGGAATTTCTTTTCAAACTCACTTCTAACCACTTTGCTTGTTTTGTTGCTTATATCTGAGGGTCTATTGTCTAAAACATAACAATACCGTTCATTCCACGGCGTGTTATTTATTTGGGCTACTATGAAGTCGAGCGTTTCGTCGTCTTCGTTAAAGCAATAATAAAAAGAAACGGGGTTAAAGCAATACCCAAAATACGTTAGGTGTGTCAGTAATCTGATAGGCCCTTTCGGGATAACGCCTAATTGAGATTCAACTTCATTCTTAACGCCGGTTTTAATACAGCTATTTTCGTCGGCTAAATATTTTTTTGTGTGGAAACTCGCCACGTTAGCTTTGTTCAAAGACCAAAGCCAAAAACGATCAAACAACGTCGGCAGTTCATCAAGGTCCAAGTACAACATAAATATATTGTATTGAAATTCGTTTTTTTTAGGTGTAAACCGCCTATGTCTAACGCGACCTGTGAATATTTTACTTTTCACTTATTTGGTCCCTATCGAAGTCTTCGAGTGCTTGTAATGCACTAACAACGCCATCTTCGTGAAATCCATATCGCCAATAAGCGCCGCAATAATAGGTGCGATTTAGGCCATTTAATTCGCTGTGTTTTTGTTGTGCTTTTACACCATCGATACTAAAAAATGGATGCGTGTATTGGAGCTCCTTAATAATTTTATGGGGGTCAATCGCTGTTGTATTATTGAGGGTTACATTAAATGTGTAATCACTTTTAAGTGACTGCAGGATGTTCATATTGTAAGTCAGCGCAACGCGGTCTTTTTTTTCTTTCAACAAGTGATAATTCCAAGCACCCCATGCTAGTTTTTGTTTAGGTAATACGCTTTCGTCGTAATGTAATACGGCTTCATTATCGGTATAAGGTATTGCACCCAACACTTCGTTTTCTAGTGTCGAAGGCTCAGCCAACACACTTAACGCTTGATCACTGTGCGAGGCGATAAAAATGTAATCAAAACGTTCTTCATCATGTCCTATCGCTTTTACAAAAACGTCGCTCTCTGTCCTACGTACGTTTTCGACGGGCGCAGATAAGCGAATTTTATCTTTATGTTCTGCAATAAGTGGTTTTAAGTATTCAGAAGAACCGCCTTTAATAACGAACCACTCGGGACGCACATCAACCGATAACATGCCGTGGTTATGGAAAAACTGGACGAAAAAACGGGCCGGAAATGCAAACATGCTGTCATGGTCGGTAGACCAAATTGCAGCGCCCATTGGGATAATATAATCATGGATAAATTCTTTATCGTATTTATTATCAGATAAGTAATCACCCATTGATATCGAATGCGTTTCGTCCGATAACAGACTGAGGCTTTCTTCGTTAAAGCGTAATATTTGTTTTATCATTCGATAAAAACGAGGCCTGAACAAGTTACTACGTTGAGCGAATAATGTATTTAGATTTGTACCGTTATACTCAAGGCCCGTGCGTTCATTTTGGACACTAAAACTCATATCACTTGATTGGTAAGCAACACCTAATTCTTTTAATAAGTTAAGAAAATTTGGGTACGTTTTTTTATTAAAAACAATAAAGCCCGTATCAATAATTTGCTTTTCACCACCCAACTCAATCGTGTGGGTATGCGTGTGTCCACCGACATAATTCTCGGCTTCAAAAACGGTAATATCGTGCTTTTTATTTAGGTGATGCGCAGCCAAACTTCCAGCTATACCTGTACCAACGATAGCAATTTTCATAGGCTAGATTCTGGCACTGTTTTGCTTAATATTTTTGCAGCCAATCCAGCCGGTAAATAAGAAACTATCTTTAAAAAATACGTGAAACGCTTAGGAAAGTGGATTTCCGTGGTTTGTTTTTCCAAATGCTTAACGATTGTATCGGTTGCCTCTTCAATGCTCACCCTAAACGGCATATCGAAAGTGTTTTTATCAGTTAACGGCGTTTTAACAAAGCCAGGGCATATCCAACTAACGGCTATATCTTTAGGAGCAAGCTCAATTTTCAACCCTTGGAATAAATTTCTGATGGCAGCTTTACTAGCTGAATACGCTTGTCCTGAAGGAAGCCCTTGCCAACTAACACTAGAACTCATACCAACCAAATAAGCATTTTTTGACTCTTTTATTAACGGCATTGCAGCTTCAATTCCTCTTACCATGGAAAAATAGTTCGCTTCTATCATTCGTTCAAATGGAGCCGCAGAGAAGTTATAAACATCAACATATTCAGCGGTACCCGCATTAAAAATAACGCAATCCAGCCCGCCCGCCGAAGCTTTAATTTGGGCTGCTATTTTTTTATTTACGTCAGCAGAGGTTAAGTCGCCTGACAATATCGTTACCGACGCATTATCCGCAAAGTTTTCGTTTAACTTGTCGACATTTCTAGCACTAACGAACACAGTGGCACCTTTTTCAGCTAATTGATTAGCCAAACCCATACCGATACCGCTTGAAGCCCCGGTAACCCAAACATTTTTACCTTTAAAATCATATATCATTAGAGCTTCCGTTTAATCCAAGTTATTATTGTTCCTATCACCGGAATTTGTTCGTACAACATTTTTCCTGCATCAAAGTAATCTCGGTGGTAGTTTATTTTTTCGTTTTCATCCGTTTGTAAATGTGTAACACCTGCCACAGCATAAGGTTTCCCACCATTCAGTTTTGAATGAGTTAAGGTCATAGTCCAGGTGATAAAATGGGTGTTTTCAAACGACTTCACCTCTATAAAGTTAAAGCTAATTGAAGATACGTTTTCGTATAAGTCAGCAAAATAAACCGTTAAACCATCAAGCCCCTCAACTTTGTTCAAGGGGTCAATAAACGTTATACCTTCACTGTAAAGCTCCCCCAATAACTCGAGGTTATCTTTGTGAAGTCGTTGATAGATTTGAGTGAATTTATCAGTGATCATAACTATCTCCTTGCAATCTCTTTTTGCACTTCGATGGGAATCGGTTTCAGATCCCAAACCAGACCACACCAACTCATTATCTTCAGCACGTAAAAAGTAATATCAAGTTCCCACCATACAAAGCCCTGTCTCGCGCTCCCAGGATAATAATGGTGATTATTATGCCAACCTTCACCTAACGTAATAATGGCTAACAGTGCGTTATTACGACTGTCATCAAGCGTATCAAAGCGTCGACTGCCGAATTTGTGTGCAAGAGAATTTATTGTGTACGTTCCGTGGTACAAAGCGACCGTTGATATAAAAAAACCCCATATAATCATTTGCGCCCCAGTTGTTTCCAAATGCGGGTAATAAGTAGCCATTAGAAAACCCACGCAATAGAGGGCAATAATTAACACTAAGGGTGCCGTTATATCGAACCGGTCAAGCCACCTTAATTCTGGGAATTTATTAAAGTCTTTTATCTTATCCGTTCGCGTTGGGAGGTTTTTGGGGGATAAGAACCAAAGACAATGGCTCCAAATAAAACCTTGTAATCTAGGTGAATGTGGATCATCTTCTTTATCAGAAGCATGATGATGGGTTCTATGATGTGCCGCCCACCATAATGGGCCTCTTTGCGCCGAACTAGCCCCCATAAACGCAAAAAAGAACTGCATAAAACGCGATGTTTTAAACAGTTTATGTGAAAAATATCGGTGATAAAAACCGGTGATAGCAAACATCCTTATAAAATATAAAGCAACTGCGGTCCACATGGCTATCCAGCTAAAACCCACCCAAATAACGGCCAATACCATTAAATGCATAAAAACAAATGGCGTTACCTGGCTCCAGCCCAGTTTATTTGGATTTTCAGTTTCATCTTGATTGACACTTGATTTAGCATCAAACCATAAAAGCATGGGTTTTAATCTATTTAGCAAACGCATTTACAACACTCTATCTTCTATACAAGTTCTTACGTTATTTATATCACTTTGGATCATAGCTTCTTTTTGAATCACGATATCGATACGTCCCAAATTAACACCCCATTTACTGATTTCTGTTGAGCCCATAAGCGTCGAGCTATCTACTAACGTTAACCAATCATCCATTGCCACAATGTATTCAGTGTTATCAATGTTAATTTTTAATTGGTAATTTAAATGTAAGCTATCGCCAAATACTTCACCATTGGCAATTCCAACAACGTCGCCTGCTGTTCCTATCCAACCCTTAGGTGTTTTGTCAAAGACCCAGTCACGGTTTTGACGTTCACCATCATCAAATAGAAAGACTTCTTCTAGCCTAACTTTATCCTCCGTACTAAAGGCGACAATGTCAGCCGCAAACTTTCGATTAATTTGACCATTTCTTGATTTCACTAGGCCTTTTGCACATAGGTTTCCTTGAAAAAAGGATTCGAACTGAAAACCAGGTGTTTTATTACGGTATTTATTAGCGTCTATTGCACAACCGCTTAATATGGAAACACCTAACACCATACAAAATAATTTCATCACTGCCTCAATCTAATTGACATAATAAGTTGTACGTAAAATAACACGGATTGGATTAAAATTATTTTTTTGATCCAATCTGCGTTATTTGTCGTAAAACCAAGTAGAGACTAAAAAGATACGTAGCCTTTACAAAAAGTTTTTATTAAATATGAATATGCAAGCGCAAAGACAAGTAAACGAAAACTTAGTATATTGGTCAGCTCATACTATTCTTCGGCAACCAATTTATTCATTTATGGGCGAGCCATCACCAAGCAAGGCGGAGCAAGCAAGTCTGTGCAAACAATACATGCATGCGGTGGCCATTGAGCAAGATAAGAACGCATACAGGGCTTTGTATTTTTACTTCGCCCCCAAGGTCAAAACATTTTTCAAACAACAGGCTAGCGCAAGCCACGCTGAAGAGATGACCCATGAAGTGTTCATACGTGTTTGGCAAAAAGCCAACACATACCAAGCTGACAAGGCAAACGTTTCAACTTGGATTTTCACCATCGCTAGAAATTTAAAAATTGATCTACTTCGACAAAAAAGAATTATTGAAGTCAAGCTAGACGACTCTCATTCTGACCTTCATATAATTGAAGACGATATTCACGAAGAGCTTATTAGTGCCGACGATAAAATTAAACTGGCTAATAATTTTAAGTATTTAAGTAACGAACAAAAAAGCGTTATTTTAAAAGTTTATTACGAGGATAAAAGTCATCAATTAGCAGCTCAAGAACTTGACTTAACATTAGGTGTCATCAAGTCTCGAATTAGAAGCTCACTGAAGGTTTTGCGTCACCATATAGGGAGTCGAGACGAATGAACAACCACATAAATACTGAGTTATTATTAAACTATTCAAATGGAAATGTAGAACCCGCATTGAGTTTGGCCATCGCTCTGCATCAAAAACAATGCAAACCTTGCCGACAAAAAATTGCAGCTATAGAGTCTTCTTACGGCCAGAATCTCGAATTATCAGAAGCTTCTCGCATTGAAAATAATAGCTTTGAGCGTTTAACAGCTGATTTAGATAAATTACCAACATCAGACAATGATGTTTCAAAAACTTCTAAAAGCCTTTATAAGAAAAATATCGATATCGATGATTTTGGCGAAGATGACACCTTAAGTTATGCCATTGCCGCAATAAATAGGCCTTTATTTAACCAATTATCCGATTTTAATTACGATGATTTCGAGTGGCAAAAACTCTCATCCAAAATATCATCTGTTGCACTGGAGTTATACGATCCTAGCTTTAAAGTTAATTTGTTACGTTTTTCACCCCATACCAAAATCCCTAAGCATACTCATTTAGGCAAAGAGTTCACGTATGTTATTAAAGGTGATTTTAAAGACCACAAAGGTAAACATAACGCAGGTGATTTTATTGCGTGTGACGGTTCTGATGAACATAAACCTATCGTCGGCACCTCAGGTTGTGTTTGTTTAGCAATAACGGATGCACCCTTACGTTTTACTGGCTTATTGGGCCCAATATTTAATAGATATGCGAGCTATTAACAACGTTCTTTAATTAAATCAGGTAACAACTAAATCATTTTGAAAAAGCTTCTACGTAAAACTCTTATGGTGTTACTTGTACTACAAATAGGCCTCGTTTGTGCAAATGAAAGTGCTCAGAATGACCTAACCGTCGTCGGCCGTTCAAACTTTAGTGTCTGGTTTTGGGATATATACGATATTGAATTAAAGACGCCCAGTGGGATTTACGAGGCAGGAAAATTCCCCTTGTCACTAGAATTAACTTACAAAAGAGAAATATCTAACGTTGAGCTTGTGGATGAAACAGTAAACCAATGGGAACGTTTCAATATTAGCGAAAACCAGAAAAAAAATTGGGCGAAACAATTGTTAGCGATATGGCCCAGTGTTAAACCCGCAGATAAGATTACGTTTTACATCGATAATGAAAAAATCACCTACTTCTATTTTAACGATCAATTTATAGGCAAAATAGATCAAACAGGGTTTTCAGACGCCTTTGCTTCAATCTGGCTAGGTCTAAATGGTCCTTATCCTGAAATGACCAAAAAATTAATTGGTTCTACGTAATTTGAAACCATCAGCCAACTAGGCTGAACAAATACAAATGAACAACATCTAAGCTTAAACAATTGCGAACACGCTAACTTTAAATAGTTGTTTACGAGAAAAATGTTAACCTGACCCGAATTATTTCAACTGAACAAAGAATAACTATGAAAATATGTGGTGTAGAACTGTCTGGCAATGATGCTGTTATTTGTTTACTTCAATTTGAGCATCAAAACTTTAATTTACCCGATTGCAGAGTCCGTAAGTTGAGCATACCGAAAATTCATACGAGGGGTGATTTACAGCAGTTTCAAAAAGCCTTTGAAAAACTGATGAGCGACTATGGCGTTAAGCGCGTTGCCATTAAAGAACGTGCGCTAAAGGGCAAATTTGCCGGTGGTGCTATCGGTTTTAAGTTAGAGGCTGCTATCCAATTGATTGCCGGTATTGATGTGCTGATGCTGTCGCAAAAAGACATCAAGTTAGCGCTGTCGGAACGCCCTGTTCCTATTAGCTTTGCAGAAACTGGGTTAAAGGTATTTCAAGAAGCCGCCTTTACTGTGGCTTATGTTGCGCACGTTATGGAATAAGCTTTAAAGAATTAGAGGGCGGCATATGTTATTGAACCTATCTAGTATTGATAACTTGGACTACAAAATATGAATTTTTTTCGACTTCTTACCTATCTTTGTTTTTTTGTTTTATGTGCATTCGCATCCACTTCTGTTGTTGCTAAGGAAGCCATAAATAACAAAACAATTGAGTTACAGCTTAAGCAACAACAAAATACGATTGAGCTTATTTCTCCAGTACTTTCTGAAAGTTCTATTGATGAAGTTCGTTTATTGGAATTCCGTCATACGCTCAAGTTGTCACGTACATAATTACAAAACATTGCCACCATTATTAAACCGGTTGTTGACAGTTCGCAAGCTGATCTTGCCGATCTTGGCGTGGCTCCAGAGGACGAAAGCACGACGGTTGAGCCCGACAATATTCTGAAGCTACGTGCTGAGTTAACTAAGGAGTCTCTTGCCACAGAGGGCTTGTTGAAACAAGCCGAAGCTCTTAGCTCTAAAGCAACGCGTCTTTTAGAAAAAATTACTTCTTTGAGACGAGGGTTGTTTTTAAATAGACTCTTTGAGCCACAAACATCCCCTTTTAATATAGACCTATGGAAAGGAGCTATAGATACCTACATTGCTCAATTATCCAGCTATAAACTCGTACCTCAAAACATTGGCAAAGGCGCATTAGTTCCAATCACCATTTCTAGCATTCTCTTTTTTGTGATCTTTTTTGTGGCCGCTTTTTTATCTAAAAAAAGGTTACGCATAAAACTGCAAGATGATGATGGGAAACAAAGCATTTTTTCAATGGTTTCAGCGTCCTTATTCTTAGCATTTGTCGCAATAGGGCTAGGGCTGTTCATCATTTATCAAACACTCATAACCCAACACATTATCAATGATACGAATGGTTTCTTTATTCATAAGTGTCTTATGCTGACAGGGTTTTTGTTTTTTGTTTATTTAACGACGAAACGTTTTTCAAACACGAAAATAATTCGTCCGTATTCACATCATCTAATTTTTGTAATAGCGCTTTTATATTCAACAGATGCTTTGTTCCTTGATAGTGGAAAATTTATGGGAATGCCTCTAGAATTTGCTGTTGTCCAAAGCTATATCGTGACGACTATTTTTGCATCCTTATTGGGGCTTTTTTCTTTTTTTATTTTGAAAGGGCCAAAAGACACTACCCGTTATTTCTTTCCACGCCAGACATTTATGGTGCTTCTGGCCATTACCTTGTTCATTATCGTCGCTAATGTATTTGGATATGCTGCCCTAAGTCGCTATCTGTTTGAATCGTTGGTTCTTGTCTTTTCTTTATTGGCAGCGACCCTTGTCATAAGAGCGATAATTCGCCCTTATCTATCTCGGATAGATAAGCTTTTAGCTCAAAATAAAACAGATCAAGACACGGAACACCTCATATACTTTTGGCTTTGTCTGTCTGTTGATCTAATTTTATTCTTAATATGCCTTCCACTGGTTGCCGGAATTTTTGGCACCGAATGGCAATATATTCAAGATACGATAAAGCAAGCTTTCTTTGGCTTTAAGATTGGAACTATGACGATCTCGATTGCAAATATTGGGATTGGTTTGATTGTATTTTTAAGCTTGTTATTTATTACGCGCATTGTGCAACGTATTTTAGATAAAAAAATTCTCCCTAAAACCAAAATGGATGCGAGTATTCGCCAGTCAATAACCCAAATTTTGGGTTATGTTGGGTTTATTATTGCTCTGATGGCTGGTATATCGGCGCTTGGTTTTGATTTAACAAATTTGGCGTTGATTGCAGGGGCGTTATCTGTAGGTATTGGTTTTGGCTTGCAAATTATTGTCAGCAATTTCGTTTCTGGTCTTATTTTGTTATTTGAACGCCCCATTAAAGTTGGAGACTGGATTATCACGAACTCTGGTGAGGGGATTGTGAAACAAATTAGCGTGCGCGCCACAGTCGTTGAAACGTTTGACCGTACCTCGATTATTGTTCCAAACGCTGAACTCATCTCCTCCTCTGTTAAAAACTGGACACACGCAGATAAAATTGGTCGTGTCATTGTCACTGTGGGCGTGTCCTACTCTTCTGATCCACAGCAAGTGCGTGATATTCTGATGGAGATGATTACCCAAAATATAGAGATAATAAAAAACCCTAAGCCAGTGGTTTATTTTAAAGATTTTGCAGATAGTGCCTTGATATTTGAAGTGCGCTTTTTTATCTGGAATATTCAGGATATGTATACAATTTCAAGCAAGGTACGTTTCGACATTTGGGACGCCTTTAAGGACGCTGGAATTGAGATTTCTTTCCCTCAACGAGATTTACATATACGTACTGCGCCTGGATTAGAGGGAATATTAGATGGAAAATAATCATATTCTTTATGCCTGTAAGCTTAATGGAGATGGAACGAGCGCGTTGCTCGAAGAAACACAGATTTCAAATGCGATCAGTGATGAAGCCAAAGTTTGGGTTCATCTGGAGGCGGAACACCCGCAGAGTCGCCGTTTGCTTGAAAGGGAGTTTCCTTATTTAGATAGTCTTGTTATTGACGCTTTATGCGCTGATGAGACAAGACCCCGTATCCTTGAGTTCGATTATGGCGCTCTTTTGATTTTGCGCGGTGTTAATTTAAATCCAGGTGCAGAGCCTAATGATATGGTTTCTATACGCTTATGGGTTGATAAAAACTATGTTATCAGCTTGCGACGCCGTAAATTAAAAGCTGTTCTTGATATTCAAGAGAAGTTGAAAGCAGGGAAAGGCCCTAAAAATAGCGGCGATTTTGTGACGACTCTTGTTGCAAGTCTATTTGAACGTATGGAGCCCATTTTTTCTGAAATAGATGAGAAACTGGATGATGTTGAAGAAAGTGTTATGGAAAACCCGGATACGAAGGAGCGACAAGCAATCACTTCTATTCGTAAGGATGCGATTATGTTTAAACGTTATATCGCCCCTCAAAGAGACGTGATTGCAAGTTTACGTGTATCCGATCAGCCTTGGTTGGATCAAATGCATAAGCGCCGCTTACAAGAAGCATTAGATCGTGTAATTCGGTACGTTGAAGATTTAGATACCATACGTGAAAGAGCACAAATAGTTAAAGATGAGCTGGTAACGGGCCTTTCAGATCGGCTGAATAAAAACATGTATATGCTTTCGGTTGTTGCGGCTATATTTCTGCCATTAGGGTTTCTAACAGGCTTGCTAGGCATCAATGTTGGCGGCATACCCGGAGCAAATAATGAGGCTGCTTTTTGGATATTTATGGGGATATTGGCTTTTATTATCGTGCTTCAAGTTTGGCTGTTCAAAAAACTAAAATGGTTTTAGAGTTTTAAAAATTCGCATATTCTGCGTTTTCTAGGTTCAAATAACCATTACCTATTTAGAATAATATAGTTTCGTGTCTTATCAATTGAGTTCCCACGACATTTAAACAAATTAAACTTCCCCATTTCCAGCCTTTTAATTGGTTCAATAATGAGCCCTACAATTTTTATACTTCTAGTAGACTCTACACCTTCTAAATTAGAGACGAACTAATCTATATAAACACCCTTCCAACGTACACCCAGTTATGTGATATAGTCCGCGTTCTTGTTGTTCTTTCTACGTTTTTTCTCACCGTAGCATCAATTTCATCCTTTCTATCGTTGTCACTTATTTCCGGCTTCGAGTTTTGCAACACCGTGTTGTTCATCTGTAATTTGTATCTGTTTTAGTGCTACGCTGCGCTGTTTGCCGCCTGCTATTTTTAGCTTTGTGCCGGCAATATTTTCTATGCACTTGATATTTATCAAGGTTTTTAAGCATCACTTTTTGAGGCACCATGACGACTGACACCAACGATACCCAAGAGCAACAACCGACCATTCTTTCCTTTGCAAAGGATTTACCCAACATCTGTTCGCTTGCTGGATTAGCTTGCACTATTTTGTCTATCTACTTCAGTATTATTGGGGTTTATGAAGCCGCCATGATTGGCATGATTTGGGCCGTTGCGTTTGATTGGGGCGACGGCATGATTGCGCGAAGAATGAAAGGCCGAACGGCGGATGACCAAACATTTGGTGTGCAACTTGATTCGTTAATAGACATTGTTAACTATGGCGCGGCGCCGGCCATTCTTCTTTTAAGCTACGGACAATTCGAACCATTATTTTTAATTGGTGCCTTTATCATGCTGGCGACCAGCGCGCTACGGCTCAGTTACTTCAATACGTTTGGTTTATCTGGCGGCACTAAGTACACCGGATTAGCGCTGGACAGCAACAGTATCATTCTGGTTTTCATTTTTCTATTTGAAGGGCTTTTTAGTATGGGTAACTTCTCTATCGTTCTTTACGTTAGCGGCTTAACACTGGCGGCGTTGAATGTATCCCAAATTAAAACACCGAAACTTAATGGCAACCCCATTAATATTTATATGCTCGCGTTTTATACGCTAGCGACAACCGCGTTTTATGGCTGGAAACTTTTATAAAAAGTCACCTGATTCATAAAACACACACTATTTTATTTTAGGAGTTAATTAACACAATGATTGTATACACCGTAGGCACGTTTGATTTATTACACGTAGGACACCTTGCTTTATTAAAGTACTGTGAATCATTGGGTGATGTTGTGGCTGTGGGTGTTGCCTCCGACAAAGTGGTACATTCTTACAAGCCCAATATGCCTGTTATTCCACTTGATCAACGATCTGAAATGCTGAATGCCTTGAGCTGTGTTGATATCGTTCGCCCTTACCATGAACTTGAGTATGTTTCTGGCTGTAAGGCGTTGGATGTAGATATTTTTGTCGTGGGCGAAGATTGGGGCAAAAACCCGCATAATATCGCGGTGGAATCGTATTTAAAAAGCAAAGGGAAAGAAATTATTCAGGTGCTTTATAATCCTCGAACATCGTCCAGTAAAATCAAACTGGATACCATCGCTCAATCCCATATCAAACCGTATTTAGCGCAAGCGATTGCCTAAAATCGTTTAACCGGTTGTTGAGCGAACATTTGCCCTGTTCGCTCAGCACCTAATTGGATAAACTGTTCCTTCATGCTAGGTCTTATGCCTAACAACATAAAGGACAAACAATGAACGTTTACCCCATAGGATTCAACCCCACTTATTCAGAAAGCAACCCCAGCGTAGAAGACATTAGCAGCCTCAGTGGTTATGCCTTTTTAGAATTTGGTGCGCCTTGGTGCGGACATTGCGTGGCGGCGGCTTCTGCCATTGAACACGCATTAACCCCCCTTCAACTACCCCATATTAAAGCATACGACGGCAAAGGCTTACCTTTAGGCCGCGCATATAAAATTAAGCTATGGCCTACGCTGATTTTGTTAAAAGATGGCATTGAACTAGCGCGCGTCATTCGCCCCACTTCCGTTACTGACATAAGCGAACTTCAACAGTTGGTAACAACTTAACTTTATCGCTTTTATATTGATTAGCCCACTCAGCCAAGATTTGTTTTAGGCTTTTCACACAAAGATTAATGCTTCAATTATCTCATGTAAAAGAAAGATTCTTTTAACCAAGCCGGTTTATAGAACTAGACGAACATGAAACAAGAGGAAAGGTCGATGAATCAATCACGCATCCAAATTAAGTTTAACGGTCACAATGGTGACGCACTATCAGGTTTACTAGAGCTACCCGATGGCAAAACACAGGCGTATGCTTTATTTGCTCATTGTTTTACATGCAGTAAGAACATTGCGGCGGCCACGCGAATTTCGCGCGCCCTTAAAGAAAATGGTATCGCTGTGTTACGGTTTGATTTCACTGGGTTAGGCAATAGTGACGGTGATTTTGCTAACACTAACTTTTCCTCAAACGTTCAAGACTTATTGGCAGCAACAGCGTATTTACGTGAGCACTACCATGCGCCTGCCTTACTTATTGGTCACAGTTTAGGTGGCGCTGCGGTTTTACAAGCAGCGTTGAATATTCCCGAGGCGATTGGTGTTGTCACCATAGGTGCACCATTCGATGCACAACATGTTATGAAACAATTTCAGTGCCAAACCGAAGAAATTGAAACTAACGGTGTTGCGGAAGTTGATTTAGCAGGGCGAAAATTTACGATTCAAAAACAATTTTTGGATGATTTAAAGAACCAACAGCCGATGAATATTGGGCAACTTAAAAAAGCCTTGTTAGTGTTTCATTCACCTTTAGATCAGACTGTTTCTATTAACGAAGCTGAAAAAATATACGTTGCCGCGAAGCATCCTAAAAGCTTTATTTCGTTAGATAATGCGGACCATCTTTTAACGAAAAAAGAAGACGCTGCGTATGTGGCCGAAAATATTGGCACGTGGGTTAAACGGTATTTACCTGAACTCAATATTGTCAATTCTGCAGAATCTAACATAACAACTGGCAACGTCGTTGTTAATGAAAAAAACCAACAATTTACTCGCAACGTGACTACGGATGCACACCAATGGATTGCTGACGAACCCAAGTCTGTCGGCGGGAGCAACTTGGGGCCTGACCCTTATGAACACCTGCTTGCAGCATTAGGCACGTGCACATCGATGACGATTCGTATGTACGCTAATTTAAAGAAAATAGCGTTGGATGATGTGAGTGTTGAATTATCCCATAGCCGCATTCATGGAGAAGATTGCCAAGCCTGTGACGAGCAACATAAAAAGATTGATGTAATTGACCGACAAATAACACTGAAAGGCAACCTGACAGATGAAGAGAAACAAAAGCTACTTATTATTGCCGACAAGTGCCCTGTTCATAAAACTCTGCACAACAAGCTGCTTATCCAGTCTAAATTAGTCCGCCAGTAAGTCCAAAAAAGATTGAGCAATAACAGTGACTGTTTACTGTGCGTCTAATTTATTTTGACGCTGATCGGCACTTTTTTGCAAAACATTCTCAATATTACGCGTTTTATCTAGGGCCTTTAAGTGCCCATCAAAGACGGCTGCCCTATCTTCTTTAGCTTTAGCTGCACTGCCATCATCTGTACAGCCTGTTAAGCTAACAATAAATAATGTTACTAGTAAGAAAAGATATTTCATTTGCGCGGCAACGACATTAACCTTTATGTTCAATGCGGGCATAGACAGAAGAACTACCGTCTTTGTTGAGCAGTAAAACATCGTAATCATCATACCGGTCACCCATTTCCATGCCTGGGCTACCTATTGGCATTCCTGGTACAGCGAGACCCAACGCATTTTTGGGCTTTTCAACTAAGAATTTTTGCATAATATCTGCCGGTATATGCCCTTCGAATACATACCCTTCTTTAGAGACACCTGTATGGCAAGATTGGTATTGGGGGGCAATACCAAATTTTTGTTTAACTGCATTCAAGTCGGCGGGGTGATGCGTAGTGGCATCAAAACCTTTATCATCAATGTAGTTAACCCAGCGCCCACAACATTCACACGTAGGGCTTTTAAAAACATCTAATTTAACATCTGTGAGAGCAACGCTAACTACTTCTTTTGCGTCGGTTGTGGTCACTTGTTCACTACATGCGACCAAGCCAATAATGACTAACAAACATAGTGTTCTTTTTGCGATTAAAAACATCGAATTCATCATAATATCGACCATTTATTCTTTAAGTTTAATAGTTAACTGACCTTGTTCAACTTGGATATTCTCCACGCCTTCAGAAAATGATTTCCAAAATCCTTCATCACCACCAAACTCGCTGACCAAATCGACATTTTTTAGATTGCCAAGCCATGCATTGGGCACGGGCACACCCCATAAGCTAACACCTTTCAGAATAACGATTGGCCTTCCATCTTTGTAAGCCAACTCTGCACCGGCATTTAACTTTAACGTTTTACCGCCCATAACAGGGAAGTCTGGGTCTAAGGGGATAATCACTTTTAAACTAGCAAGGTTATCAGATAAGTCGATAGCCATTTGATCCGCAAGATCTGTATTTCTAGCCAACATTGCATTCACTTCTTTTTCGCTAAAGCCCACTTCACGCTTAGCACCCACTTCTGTATAGGCTTCTGGCTCTAGACCGACGGGCTCTTCATTTGGGTTTTTACTAGCTAACGTTGGTAAGCCAAATTTTTTAAGCTTTTGATTAAGCACCACTTCTTCTTTAGCGCTTAGTTCTACTTCATCAAACTTTTTAGGGAACAAGTAATAATTTAACACGAAGACGGTAACAATCGCGGTCACTATAATAGTGACTAACACGATGCCCGCTGTTTTTAAGCAACCACTTTTACTCTTAGCCCCGCCTTCTTCAGGCTCTAAGTCAATATTCATTGATTTAAGGTCACTCATTATTATTCCTTGTGTTTAACTTGTACATAAGGTGTTCTTTATACACAAAAATGGGTTTCTTTGCACTTGTGAACGATGACTGCGTTTACAATTTTATTTAACCTCGTACAATGTTATCAATTCACTATTAACAAGGCCTTAACATGCTGCTCGTTATTTCCCCTGCTAAAACACTGGATTTTGATTCGCCACCCAGCGTGTCACAATTCACACAGTCTGATTTTTTGTCTGATTCGGCTGAATTAATTGACCAGCTTAAAACGCTCTCACCAACGGATGTGTCCAATCTGATGAGTATTAGTGAAAAACTAGGTACGCTTAATAGCAATCGTTTTATCGACTGGCAGCTACCGTTCACCGAAACCAACAGCAAACAAGCCGTGCTTGCCTTTAAGGGTGATGTTTATGAAGGTATGGCTGCTCAAAGCATGTCTGAAGATGACTTGGCGTGGGCAAATGGGCACTTACGCATTCTTTCTGGTCTATATGGCTTACTTAAACCATTGGATTTAATACAACCCTACCGCCTTGAAATGGGTACAAAACTCAATAACCAGCGCGGTAAAAATCTATATGAGTTTTGGGGCACACAAATTACCGATAAAATTAACGGCGAATTAGCTGAACAGAAAATGCCTGTGCTTATTAATTTAGCGTCGAATGAGTATTTTAAATCGGTTAAAACCAAACTATTAAACGCCGCTGTTATTACCCCCGTGTTCAAAGACTGGAAAAACGACAAATATAAAATCATTAGCTTTTATGCGAAAAAAGCTCGCGGCATGATGAGTGCCTATATTATTAAAAACCGACTTGAAAGCCCTAGCGATATTAAACAGTTTAATACTGCCGGTTATGCTTATTGTGCTGAACAGTCTACAGAAAGCGAATGGGTGTTTCTACGTAAGGACGCAGCTTAGTCCTCTAACGCTTCGGCTTCCATTGATAAATATACTTGGTAAGCATTTTTTCGGTTCGCCTCTTTAAAGGCAGGTAAGTTAGCAAACTCAGACCAATCTGTTTGTTTATAGGCCTCATCAAACGCTTCCAACTCTTCCACAGCTGCGCCCATTTTCTCTCTAATAAAGGCTAAATAGCGCCGTGTAAGAGAGACTGTTTTTGCTGGTTCTTTAGCGGCTGCACCATGCCCAGGCACTAAGCCTTGCAAAGATTGCATTTCCATTTTTTCTAACGTTTTAAGCCAAAAACGGGTATCTGAACTGCCCAAATAAGGTACACGCCCTTCAAAAATAAGATCACCAGAAAATAACACACGATCATTTTCTATGTATAAGGTCATATCACCATCAGAATGAGCAGGGCCAACAACATTTATTAAAAACGTTATACCTCCTAGGGTAAATGTTTCAGCTTTATCTAATAACCTATCTGGTTTAACAATATATGTATCATCATCAACCCACGGGTAAAGTGAAATACGACGTTCTTCTAACCGGTTTATTCCAACGTCTGAATCTATGTATTTATAGACACCAACCGGTGCTATTATTTCTGCACCGAGTTCTTTAAATACTTGCGCACCATAAATATGGTCTGCGTGATAATGACCAAGAATCAGTTTAACAATTGGCTTGTTTGTTACCTTTCTTATTTCGGCAATGAGTTGTTGTGCTAATGACGGCGACCCTAGCGCATCGTAAACAACAACGCCCTCTTCCGTGATAACAAACCCTGAGTTTGAGATAAAGCCTTCATTTTCGGTAGCTGCACCAGAGGCCCCTTTTACGTACCAAACATGTTCAGAGACTTGAACCGCTTTCATCTCTACACCACTAGCAGCATACTCAGGCGCTGCAAATAAGTTATTAGTAAACAGTAATCCTATTAAAAATAAATACTTTATATAACCCATCATCCGCTGATTATTACCAATCGTTATTAGTCGTTCACCAATATAACCCGTATTGCATCTAATTTGAAGGATACGCGTTCAATGTAAGATTTAAGGTCGCTAATTTTTGACTCTAATTGAGTTATTTCACTTTCACGAATACTAGGGTTCACACGCGACAAGGCTACAAGCCTGTCCAAGTTTTGTGTTTCTTGCTGTTCCATTTTTTGAATGCTGTCAAGAACCAACGTTTGCTGATCATCAACAACCAATGTTTCAGCCTTAGCAATCAACTCTTTTATCGGCTGTTGTGCATGTTCAATAATATTTAGTGCGGCCGATTTTTTAACGAAACTTAGCCTAGATGCAATATGCTCTGGTTTTAGGATATTGGTCATATCCAGCCCATTTGACGCTACCACTACCCGTTTCATTGTTTTGGGTAAGTAGCGGTGAAGTTGTAAGCGTTTTGGCGCAGGACAATGCGTGGTAAATATCGCTTCTAAAATTAACGTACCTGCCGGTACGGGCGGCAAGGCAATCGTGCAAAATGTTGCATTACCAAAATCACTGTTAATAATTTGTTCCATTGCACCAGTAACAATGGGGTGTTCCCATGTTAAAAAATGGAAGTCTTCACGAGATAATGCAATTTTACGATTAAACGTTGCCGTTAAACCATCTTCAGTTAAGCCTGGCAAGTTTTCCGCTTGCATATGCCCTGTTGGTTTTAAAATGATACTGTCATCACTATGGTGTTGTTGCTCCACACCTAAGTTTTCAAATACGTCTTCCATGAATTGTGACAATTCAAGCTGGCTTGATGAAAAATTGATTTCCTCTACTATCGACGCCGCTTGTTCGGTTCTGCATGAGTTAAGTTCCAACATTAAATCACGGCCCGCTTGCATCTCTTCTATGCTTTGCTCCATTAACAGAGCCGTTTTATCAATGACCGATTGGAATGCTTCGTCTGACTTGCCTGCTAATAATACTTGTTTAAGATCATCTTTAACGGCCGCATAGACATGGTGCCCAGTAGAACAGACCGTCGAAAATGCATTCAGACCCTTGTCATACCATTCCATTAACATCGTTTGTGGAGAGCCTTCAATACAGGGCACATGAATATGTACTGTGTCGGTTTGGCCAATTCGGTCTAATCGCCCAATTCGTTGTTCTAATAAATCAGGGTTTAAAGGTAAATCGAATAATATCAAATGGTGTGCGAATTGAAAGTTTCGGCCTTCACTACCAATTTCTGAACAAATAAGTATTTGTGCACCCTCTTCCATATCGGAAAAGTAGGCCGCCGCTCTGTCCCTAGCAATTAAGCTCATGCCTTCATGAAATACTGACGATGAAAGCACCGTGTGCATTTTTAAATACGCATTCAACTCTTCAGCCGTTTGTTGTTGAGCACATATTAACAACACCTTTTCATCTTTATGTGTTGCTAACCAATCCAGTAGCCAAGTAACGCGCGTATCAGAATCAAGCCAACGATCACCCAGTAATAATTCAGGTAGCAATGCTCTTTTTAGGGCTAAATCGACATCGGGCTCATTTTCCACATCAACCGTTAAGGCAGGTAATTCGTACGAATGTAACTCGCGTGATGAGAACACGTCAATATTGTCTCGGGTGTTTCTAAACAGAACACGCCCTGTGCCATGTCTATCTAGCAGTGCATCAATAACCGCATCCAACGTCAGATCTTCTTCTGACATCGTCTCTTCACCTAACAATTCAAGTAATTGCTGGTTTATGTCAACATCTGCGACGACAGTTTCTAGCGATGTTTCTTCAACTAAGCGCTTGATAATATCGTTAATCTTTTTATAGCCTGCCTGCTCTTCTTTAAAAGCAGCCAAATCATAATAGCGGTCTGGGTCTAATAGTCTTAAACGCGCAAAGTGGCTGGTAACACCTAATTGTTCTGGTGTTGCCGTTAACAAGAGTAAACCCGGTGTCTTTTGGGCCAATTCTTCGATACAACGGTATTCGTTGCTCACGTTATCTTCATTCCAAAATAAATGATGTGCCTCATCAACAATCATCAAATCCCAATCAGCGGCTTTTGCCAACGCATGATATTGCGGTTGTTCAGAAAGAAACGATAATTGGCACAACACTAACTGAGCCGTTTCGAACGGATTGATATCCCCTTCTTCTCGAATTGCTTCACAACGCTCATGATCTAAAATGGTGAACGAAAGGTTAAATCGACGTAACAGCTCAACCAACCATTGATGTATTAATGCATCAGGCACAACAATCAGCGCGCGTTCGATAGAACCCGTTAGTAACTGTTGGTGCAAAATCAATCCGGCTTCGATAGTTTTACCCAAACCAACTTCATCTGCCAGCAACACACGTGGCGCACTACGTTCGGTTACTTTGCTAGCAATGTAAAATTGATGGGGTAGTAATTGTACTCTTGGCCCCGTTAATCCATAACTTGGGGAAAGGTCGAGTTTACGTTGAAAGTCCAACGTTTTAAGACGTAAGTCAAACCGTTTATTTTTATCAATTTGACCAGTAAACAAACGGCTTTGAGGTTCATTAAACGCACCAACGCTATCCAAATCAATTTCATGCAGGATAACGTCTTCACCTTGACCATTGGTACACAAATACATCATGCAATGGTTGTGTTCTTGGGTTTCGTTAATCGTTAATACATCACCATTATTGTGGCGAACACTGTCATCAACGTTATATATGACCCTGCTTAACGGTGCGTTGCTAAAGGCGTATATCCTTGTTTCCTCTACTGCAGGATAAAAAATGGTGACATGACGGCCTTCTAAGGCCTCTACCATCCCTAAGCCTAACTCAGACTCTGAATGACTAACCCAACGCTGGCCGGGATGAAAAACTTGCTGACTCATTGACTAATAGCCCTACCGCTTAATATATTTGCGGGGATGATAAGAGTTATTGCTACTTGCCGCAATACAAAGTTAAACCATTAAGCTAATAGTGCTTAGCATCCAAATCGCGCGTTAAACGAATCTGTGCTGCAATTTCTTCAATTGAGATTGACGTAACGTTCAGAAATGGAATATTTTCCGAATGAAACAACTCTTCAACTTGGGATACTTCTCTCTGGCATGTCCGCAAAGATGCGTAGGGGCTACCCGGTCTTCGCTCCTCGCGAATTCTACTTAACTGTTCTGCGCTAATGGTTAATCCAAACAGCTTTTTCTTATGCGGTTTAATGGGCCTTGGAATGCTGTAATTATCCAAGTCACTGTCTGTAATTGGGAAGTTCGCCGTATAGATACCGTATTGAAGCGCAAGAAATAAAGACGTTGGCGTTTTACCTGTTCTTGATACGCCCACTAATATAACCTCTGCTTGGTCATAACGATCCAACCGAGCCCCATCATCATATTCAAGTGCATAGTTAACGGCTCTAATACGTGATTCATACGAGCCTTTATCAACCAAACCATGGCTTTTACCCACCTCATGCGAAGACTCTTGGCTTAAATCCGCCTCCATTCTAGAGATGTAATCATTAAATAAATCATAGAATATACAATCACTTTCAGAGACTATCTTACGTAATTTATCATCAGTGAATGTACTAAAAACTAACGGACGCCCCTCACTAACAGTATACGAATTATTTATTCTTTCTTTAACTGATTCTGCTCTAGATTCCGTATCGATAAAAGGGATAACGTGACGTTCACGTTCGACACCTTCAAATTGTGTTAACAAACTATTGCCCAATGTTTCAGCTGTAATGGCCGTTCTATCTGATACAAAAAAGATTGTTCTACTTTTCATTGAATAATTTGATGGTTTTTTTGTTAAAATAACTGATTAACTCAAATTTTAAACTAAACAAAGGATACTAAGTTGGAAGATTACATAGTTTGGCTCAATTCTACGGGCATGGATGATGTGGAACACGTTGGTGGTAAAAACGCATCTCTTGGAGAAATGATTTCTAATTTAGCGTCTGTTGGTGTGGATGTTCCTGGTGGCTTTGCTACTACAGCTAAAGCTTTTAGAGAGTTCCTCTCACAAAGTGGAATTGATGACAGAATAAACACGAAACTACGTGCTCTTGATGTTGACGATGTTAATGCGTTAGCCAAAGCCGGTAAAGAAATCAGGCAATGGGTTATTGATACGCCATTCCAACCCGCATTAGAAGGCGCTATAAAAGAAGCTTATGCAACCATGCAAGCTGAAGCAAAAAGCGAATTCTCCGTTGCCGTTCGTTCATCAGCAACGGCTGAAGATTTACCCGATGCATCGTTTGCAGGGCAACAAGAAACGTTTTTAAACGTTGACGGCATTGATAATGTCATCCACTCAATTAAAGAAGTGTTCGCGTCCCTTTATAATGACCGCGCTATTTCATACCGTGTTCACCAGGGGTTTGAGCACAGCGAAGTCGCCCTTTCTGCGGGTATTCAACGCATGGTACGCAGTGATATCAGCGCATCTGGCGTATTGTTCACACTAGACACAGAATCTGGCTTCCGCGATGCAGTGTTCATTACTTCCAGTTATGGCTTAGGTGAAATGGTTGTACAAGGCGCTGTAAACCCTGATGAATTCTACGTTCATAAGCCAACGCTAGAAGCCGGCCGCCCTGCCATTTTACGCCGCAACTTGGGTAGCAAGCTCATCAAAATGGTCTATAACGACGAAGTTGGCGACCCAGTTAAAATCATTGATACCGACCCTGAAACACGCGGCGTTTATTCACTTACCGATGCTGAAGTGGAAAAGCTATCTAAAATCGCTATAACGATTGAAAAGCACTATGAACGCCCTATGGATATTGAATGGGCTAAAGACGGTTTAGATGGTCAGTTATATATTGTTCAAGCTCGCCCTGAAACAGTACAGAGCCGTGCTGGTAAAGAAATCGAGCGTTATAGCTTAAATAAAACTGCTAACGTATTGGTTGAAGGCCGCAGTATCGGGCAGAAAATTGGCAAAGGCCCCGCGCGTGTTATTTCTAGCATTGCGCAAATGGACCAAGTACAAGATGGTGACGTGCTAGTCACTGACATGACCGACCCTGATTGGGAACCGATTATGAAACGCGCCTCTGCGATCGTCACTAATCGTGGCGGAAGAACCTGCCATGCTGCGATTATCGCGCGAGAGTTAGGTATCCCAGCCGTTGTTGGTTGTGGCGATGCCACTGACCATATTACTCAAGGTACTGAGATCACTGTCTCTTGTGCCGAAGGCGACACCGGTTTCATATACGAAGGTTTGCTAGATTTTCAAATTGATAAAATCAATTTAGACGAGATGCCAGACATTCCTGTAAAAATAATGATGAACGTTGGCAACCCAGACCGTGCGTTTGATTTCGCATCACTACCACACGAAGGTGTTGGCCTAGCGCGTTTAGAATTCATCATTAACCGGATGATTGGTATTCACCCTAAAGCATTGCTGGATTTTGATACCTTACCTGCTGATTTACAGGCAACTATCAATAAACGTATCTCTTGCTACGACAGCCCAAAAGACTACTACGTTAAACGTTTGGTAGAAGGCATTTCAACCATTGCTGCGGCGTTTTCGCCAAAGTCCGTTATTGTGCGTATGTCTGATTTTAAATCTAACGAATACGCTAACTTAATTGGTGGCGATCGTTATGAACCAGACGAAGAAAACCCAATGATTGGCTTCCGTGGCGCATCGCGTTATATCTCCGAATCGTTCCGCAAATGTTTCGACATGGAATGCGACGCACTTAAATTTGTTCGAGATGAAATGGGCTTAACCAACGTTAAAATCATGATCCCATTCGTTCGCACGCTAGACGAAGCACGCCAAGTAACCGAGTTGTTAAAAGAAAATGACATTGAAAGCGGTAAAAATGGCCTTGAACTGATCATGATGTGTGAGCTGCCATCTAACGCACTCATGGCTGAAGAGTTCCTAGAATACTTCGACGGATTCTCTATTGGTTCAAACGATTTAACGCAATTAACACTAGGCCTTGATCGTGACTCCGCATTGATTGCTCACTTATTTGACGAACGTGACCCGGCTATTAAAAAACTACTGTCAATGGCGATTCAAGCTTGCCTCAAAAAAGGCAAGTACATTGGCATCTGCGGCCAAGGCCCATCCGACCACCCAGATTTAGCCAAATGGTTAATGGAAGAAGGTATTGAAAGTGTTTCACTGAACCCAGATACCGTTATTGAGACGTGGATGTTCATGGCTGGCCAAAAAATCGAAGGTTAATCAACTAATGACTATTACAACATTCAATCCACCTGTTCGCACACTGATGGGCCCCGGCCCATCCGACGTTCACCCTCGTGTATTATCTGCATTAGCACGCCCAACCATCGGTCATTTAGACCCTAGTTTTGGCATGATGATGGACGAAGTAAAAACACTACTTCAATACGCCTTTCAAACAGATAACCAACTCACCTTCCCTGTTTCTGCGCCCGGTTCTGCCGGCATGGAAACCTGCTTTGCTAATCTACTAGAGGCCGGCGATACCGTTATCGTGTGCCAAAACGGTGTATTTGGCGGACGGATGAAAGAAAATGTTGAACGTTGTGGCGCTATTGCCATTATGGTTCAAGACGATTGGGGCCACGCCGTTGACCCTCAAAAAGTTGAAGACGCACTAAAAGCGCACCCTGAAGCCAGCGTTTTGGCTTTTGTTCATGCTGAGACCTCCACCGGCGCATTATCTGATGCTAAAACACTGTGTACCTTGGCCCATCAATACGACTGCTTAACGATTGTAGATGCCGTCACGTCGGTTGCTGGCTCAGAACTACGCGTTGATGATTGGGGTATTGATGCCATTTATTCTGGCACTCAAAAATGTCTTTCTTGCGTTCCAGGGCTATCACCAGTCAGTTTTAGTGAACGTGCTCAAGAACGTATCAAACAACGCAAAGAACGCGTTCAAAGTTGGTTTTTAGATCTAAATCTAGTGATGGGTTATTGGGGTAGCGATGGTGGCCGTTCTTATCACCATACAGCACCGGTTAATAGTCTTTACGCACTTCACGAATCGTTATTAATGCTTCAAGAAGAAGGCCTAGAAAACGCATGGGCCAGACACTCAACACTTCATTCTGCATTAAAAGCTGGTTTGGAAGCCATGGGTATTGGTTTTGTCGTACCGGAAACATCTCGCCTACCACAGCTTAATGCTGTAACTATTCCAGAAGGCGTTGACGAAGCTATTGTACGTAAACGTTTACTTCATGAATACAACTTAGAAATTGGTGCTGGCCTTGGCGCACTAGCCGGTAAAGTTTGGCGTATCGGTTTAATGGGGCAATCTGCTAACCCTAGCAATGTTATGTTCTGTTTAGCATCATTGGAGTCTGTATTAAGCGACATGGGTGCTAATATCAACACGGGTGTTGCTTTGCCAGCAGCACAAAAGGCAACCTTTAAATAATTGGAATTGAATAATGGATAGACTATTTATTATGCTGCAACATGTGCTACCTAAGCACATGTTATCTGCACTTATGCATAAACTCGCTCGTTGTAAAACACCGTGGGTTAAGAACACCATTATCAAGCTCATAATCAAACAGTTTGGTGTTGATATGTCTGAAGCTGCCGAATCAGATCCTGAGGCTTATGAAACATTTAACGCATTCTTTACAAGGACATTACGTGAAGATGTTCGCCCCCTTGAAAAAGGGCGAACCACTATTGCATGCCCCGTTGATGGTGCCATTAGCCAAATTGGCAGCATAGAAAACGGCGAAGTTTTTCAAGCAAAAGGCAAATCATTTAACCTGTCCGCTCTACTGGGCAACGATGAACTAACGAGCCAATTTGAAGACGGGCAATTTAGCACCATCTACTTATCACCGAAAGATTATCATCGTATACATTTCCCTATTGGCGGCACACTTAAAAAAATGGTTCACGTGCCGGGTGAATTGTTTAGCGTTAATCAAACAACAGTGAATGCCGTTGATGAATTATTTGCACGTAACGAACGCGTCATTGCGTTTTTTGACACGCCTGCTGGCCCGATGGCAATGGTGATGGTCGGTGCTGTTTTTGTCTCCAGTATTGAAACAGTCTGGTATGGCGAAGTGACACCACCCCGCCACAATCAAGTGCGCCAATGGACTTATAACGATAAAAAACTAAAGTATAAAAAGAACGATGAAATGGGCCGCTTTAATATGGGCTCCACTGTCGTTCTTCTCTACGGCAAAAATAGAGTCACTTGGGCAAAAGATTTAGCCGAGGGTGACACAGTACGTCTTGGCCAAGTGATTGGGAAAATCAAAAAATAAACTAATGCCCATTACACAAAACATTTCTAAATGTTCACTTGCATGGTTAGGCTTATTTCTAGCTGTATTTGTTTGGTCAGCCATTGAGCCTAAAGACTACTTTACCTGGTTTTTAGAGGTCCTTCCTGCTCTAATCGGCCTTGGCTTTATCATCTGGACCCGCAGCTCTTTTCCTCTTACGTCACTCACCTATCTCCTAATCTTAATTCATTGCATCATACTAATGGTTGGCGGTCATTACACCTATGCAGAAGTACCTCTATTCGACTCAATAGCTGAATGGATGGGATCCAGTAGAAATAATTACGATAAAGTCGGACATTTAGCACAAGGATTTGTTCCTGCAATTGTTGCCAGAGAAATTTTGATTCGACAATCCGTCATCAGCACACGCGCCTGGCTGAACTTCTTCATTATTAGTTTTTGCTTAGGCTTTAGCGCCTTTTACGAATTAATTGAATGGTGGACAGCGTTAGCCGCGGGTGAAGATGCAGAAGCCTTTTTGGGCACTCAGGGATATATTTGGGACACCCAATCAGATATGGGTATGGCATTAATCGGCGCCATTACTGCATTGCTATTGTTATCACGTTTTCACGATAAGCAATTACGCTCTATTGATAGGAAAAGTTAATACCTCATCAATTGATGCCGCTTTAGTCATTAACATCAACAAACGATCCAAACCAAGCGCTACGCCAGAACAGTTAGGCAAGCCTGTCTCCAATGCGGCCAATAAATACCTGTCCATTGGCACACTATCCGCTCCAACGTCCCGCCTTTCTTCTAGCTCTTGTTGAAAACGTTGCTGCTGTTCCGAAGCATCCGTTAACTCTTCGTAACCGTTTGCTAATTCAATGTTGCTGAAATACACTTCAAACCGTTTAGCAGTGGGCGACAAACCTTCACTAAGCTTGGCCAGCATAGCCATACACACAGGATAATCTGTGACGATATAAACAAGGTTCGGTTTTAACTTTGGTTGGATATATTGGCTAAACACATAATCCAAACAGTTCGACAAACTATCGCCACAAACGCTCGCCATTTCAGGGTTTCCTTCAGAAGCAGCATATGCCAGCAACTCTTCAATAGTCGCCTCATGGGGGTTTATATTCGTATAACGGTGAAATAAACGTTCATAACTAACACTGCTAAATGATAAATTTTCGTTAAAACAATTCATCAACAATTCGAGTATCTCTTCTATCAAGTCAGCCATTGTAAATTCAACTCTATACCATTCAAGTAACGTAAATTCAGGATTATGGTATCGACCGGATTCGCCTTGCCTAAATGATTTAGCAATTTGAAAAATAGAGCCCGAGCCAGATGCCAACAACCGCTTCATAGCAAATTCTGGTGACGTTTGAAGATAATAAGGTCGTTGGTTAAACGTAGTTGAAAAACTGTCTAAATTCACGTCGCAACTAGCGGATTGAGACAAGATTGGCGTATCAACTTCCAACACCCCTTTTTCTGAAAAAAAAATCCTAATTGACTGATATAACTCAGAGCGCTTATGTAATAAAGCCGCCGAACAAGTCGGCGGCCAATGTTTGTTATCTTGCTTAGACAATGTTTAAGTTAACTTTTTACTCGCGCAGAATATTCACCCGTACGAGTGTCTACTTTTATCACTTCACCAATTTGCACGAATAAAGGCACACGGACTACTGCGCCTGTTTCTAGCGTCGCTGGTTTACCACCGCCACCCGATGTATCACCTTTTAAACCCGGGTCAGTATCAGTCACTTCTAGTTCAACAAAATTTGGGGCTTCAACTGTTAAAGGCGACCCGTTCCACAACATCACTGTGCATTTGTCTTGATCCTTCATCCATTTTGCCGCATCACCAACAGCGGCTGCATCACCAGATACCTGTTCAAAAGTTTCATCATCCATAAAATGCCAAAATTCACCATCGTTATACAAGTACGACATTTCTATTTCCATCACATCTGCGGCGTCGACCGTTTCTCCAGACTTAAACGTACGATCAATAACACGACCTGTTTTTAGGTTACGATATTTAACGCGGCTAAATGCTGGGCCTTTGCCCGGCCTAACAAATTCATTCTCTACAATTGTGCAAGGAGAGTTATCCATCATTATTTTAAGCCCGCTTTTAAAATCGTTTGTACTGTACGTTGACATATTAATTCTCGTTATTTAGTTTAATAGTTTTAGAGTTATTCTTTGTAAAGCTTATTATAATGCTTCGGATGGACAGCGTTGTAAAAATTTCTAACTCCCAAACTTGGCAACAAGAACTCAGTGGCGCATTTACGCAGTTAGATAAATTGTTAGCCTATCTAAACCTAGATATTAATGATTTAGAAGAACATGAAAGAGCTAACAAATTATTTCCATTATTAGTGACACGTAGTTTTGCCTCAAAAATCAATAAAAATGATCCGCTTGATCCATTATTAAAACAAGTTCTACCACTGCCCGCAGAATTAGACAAAAACACGTTATTTACACAAGACCCTGTGGGGGATGATAAAGCAACCATATTACCTGGTCTGATTCATAAATATTACGGCCGCGTGTTGCTAATTGTAACCGGTGCTTGCGCCATTCATTGCCGCTATTGTTTTAGAAGAGCATTTCCTTATACTAACAATAGTTCAACCCCAGCACATTTTGAAAAAGTATTAACGTATCTAAAAAACCACGAAGAAATTGAAGAAGTCATATTAAGTGGTGGAGACCCCCTCACTCTCAGTGATCAACGATTAGCTAATGTTATTGAAGCATTACAATCCATCAAACACATTAAGCGTTTACGCATCCACACGCGACTTCCCGTTGTCTTGCCCAATAGAGTCACAAACAGACTTATAGATATAATAAAGAACACGTCTCTCAAAACAATTTTTGTTTTACACGTTAATCACCCCCAGGAGTTATCTGACGATGTGGAACGTGCGATAAACACGTTAAAAAAAGCTAAAATTTCATTATTGAACCAAACAGTACTTCTAAAAGGGGTTAACGATAATCCAAAAACGCTCATCGACTTAAGTTACAAGCTGTTCGATAATGACATTCAGCCCTATTATCTTCATTTATTAGACAAAGTTGATGGCGCGGCACATTTTGATATAGCACAAAAGGATGCGCTCGTTATTTACAAAAAAATACAACAAATACTTCCTGGTTACCTTGTTCCAAAACTCGTTACTGAAGTTCAAGGAGAAGCCAATAAAACCCTAATAACTTAAATACTTATAAGTTCTGTAGACCAACTAGTTAGTTTTCAAAACTCAACTATACTAAGTCTTAATCAAAGACACTATTTTTTGTTCATGGAAAACAAATCGTTTCAAAAATCTCAAGAAGATCGACTTCGTAACCCAACGAGTATAATCGACACGCAAGTCTTACCATTTTCTCCCACGGATGACGGTATTAGCAAATGGCTTCAAAACCTTCCCATATTAAATGTAACTGTTATCGGTGAAAATTTTAACATTGCAGCATCAGCCATTCTCACAAACAAACTTAGCGATAAAACCAGGTTCACATTAATAGAAAAGATCATTCCCAATTTATATGTGTTTTATGATGAATGTATTAAAGAAGTCATCGATGCTAAGTTTCCTCTAGAAGATAAATCAAACTATTTGGTAGAAAAACTACTGTCAGTCTTGAATGCATTCATAGATGTATACGTAGATATTATTAAATCGGACAGCTTTTCTTCTGAAACATCCCATATGAATCAGAAAGAACACCGTATATTTAATCAACACCAACAAGCGATTATCATTCATAGAATATTAAGCCTCTTGAGTCTTATCCAACTTTTCTCTTCATTAACTTATCGCACAAGCGCGGTTTGCAATTGGGATGAAACCAACGCGTTGCTATGCCATGCTCAAAATTACGCGTTGGATAATATAGAAACTGGAATAAATAGTGAAAATAAACATGCATCCTCCAACATTACTAACGAGTTCATTAAAATAAATTATACCCACCTTGCTTTGTTGAATAGATTTCGTCAGAGAGATATTTTAAAGATTCACGATATTATTAATAGTCAAGCACAAACTGTTTCACTAACTAAAGAAAAAACCGAACACACCAGTTTTTTTATTAATCCGTATAAAAATCTAGAAGTTACAAATATTAACGCTTATCAAGAACACGAAGAAAACATTCTTTTCTTTGAAAATGAATTATTAACGCAACACTTCACATCACTGGCGTTAGATAAATCTGCAAATAAAACATTACTAAACAGTGCTGTCATTCAAAAACTACTGCCCTGCTGGCAAAAACCGCACAATCGACAATTTGCCCGCACGGACGAGTCAAAAGAAATCGTTATTTACCCTGGGTTTAAAAACATTATTAAAAAATTATTTCCCAATGATACCCCGTCTGTTTCACTTGGTAGAAAACCGACAGGCAAAAAACAGAGTACATTTGGCCTATCCAATGTTGAAATCATACCTATAGAAAACAACCCTTTTGCGAATAACACTCATGGTAATAATTTTTTAAGAAGCGAGAAAGATATAGGTCGTGTTATTAAAGAAACAGATCACAAAACAATAAAGTCAGTGGATATATGGAGCAAAAATAAAAACACCAAACAAACCGGAAATGCGAATCATTTAGATGCTATTCAAAAAGACTCTAGTGCATCTGGATTCAGGTTCAAAGTTTCGCAAGAAAATAAATCTTTACTACAAGCAGCTGATTTAATCGGTATTGAGACAATAAAGGAAAAAAAACTTGAACTTGCAATCATTCGTCGCCTTGATAATCTTGAAGGTGATGGAATTTCATTAGGCGTTGAACTAATAGCACCCAATATCAAATTGGGTGTTATATGCAATACTGATAAATCAATACGCTCTAGAGAGGTTCTATTTTTACCTAGCGTTGAAAAATTAAACCAACCCGATGCAATTATTAGCATATCCCCGCTAGAAAACACCCGAATCAATTTAGAATTGAAAATTGAGAGCCAGCTAGAAACCTACACCATTTCTAAGTTAGTTGAAACAAATGCCGTATTCACACGATATACCCTTCAAAAAACAATCAAAGAAGGTTAAGGTAAACCTACGTAAAATACTTCTGGTACCTAAATGGACGCTGTTAGTACAAGTTCTAACATTCTGGTGATAAATTTAAGCAAGGATGAGCAAACATTATTATCGAAGAGCTTACTCAACTTTCCTAACGTTGTCGTTCAATATACAAATTTCAAAAACTGTATAAAACATATAAAGAAATTACAAAAAGTTGATTTAGTTTTAATAAACTTCAATAACCATACAACAAAAAGCATTCAGCAACATTCACAATTGAAAGCCGAGCTGCAACAAGTACCCAAAATAATCTTTACTGATGATTTAGAAAAATTCGATATTAATTCTTTTGGAAATAAAGTAATTGATATTCGAACATTAAGCCCTATTCACTTAACTACAAACTCAATTCATAGAGAACTTAACTTCCAACACCATCGTTCATTATTTCATGTGTCGAGAATTAAAGCCAAGAACGAACATTCTCGTTTTGACTCATTCTTAAACAACACCGAGGATGGTGTTGCACTTATTCATGATAATCAATATTGGTCTGTTAACGATGCATACAAAAGAATATTTAATATTCCCGACGATGAAAAATTAACCCAAACCACTGTCAAAGAATTTAGTGAATCAAGCTCTTCCACGAATCATTCCGATAAAAAAAGTACTTTAAACACATCACTTGAATCGTTGCCAGACAACAAAACAAGTTCTGTTTTAATTCAAAAAAGAGGGGGCGAATCATTTGTTACAACAATTTATAAAACGAAATGCTTGGTCGCCAATAGCTTGTGCACTCAAGTACTTGTTCATAACCCGGATGCTTGGAGCAACATAGATAAAGGCTTTACCGATTTGCGCAGCTTTGATCATGAAAGCGGCATACATAACAAAAAATTCATCATCGAACATATCAACAGCAAAGTCCAAGAAGAGTCTACACAGGGCTCTTTAGCAGTGATTTTGATTAATGATTTTCGTCAAATTAGGAACAAGTATACACTTCAGCAAACAGACAAAATAATACACTCAATAACATCAATTATTAAAGAATCATGCGGTCAAGGAGATGTACTAGCCAAATACGGTGATTCTATTTTTACATTATTTTCATCGGAATTAGACCGCTCGGACTTTTTACTACATTGCCAAAAAATTATTACTCTTACAAATGATACTATTTTTGGAGAAGAAAGTGATTATATTAAAGCGTCGCTAAGTATCGGCATTAGCTTTCTAGATCAAAGAGTTACATCAGCAGAACACCTTATATCACAAGCAGATAAGGCATGTGACAAAGCATCCAATAATGAAGGTGAAAAAATTCACGTATATGACTCAATAAGCACACCCATTAATGAACTAATTGAAGAAAAACAGAGTGTAAATCTCATTCAAAGTGCATTAGAGGAAAACCGCTTACAAACACTTTTTCAACCTATCGTAGATTTGTCAGAAAAAAACACCGAAAACTATGCCGTACTTCTACGCATTATGGATGAAAAGAACAAACACATCCCTCCTGATAGCTTTATCTTAACAGCAGAAAAAACCGGTCTTATATCTCAGCTAGACGAGTGGGTTCTACGTAATACTATTCAACAAATTAGGCAAGCTTCACGGCAAGGTGTTAAGCGTAAATTTTTCATAACATTATCTATCAATACGTATAAATATGATCAATTCATCGAAACCTTAATAGCCGATGTAAAGTTTTATGGTATCGACCCAAGCCTTTTAGTGTTTCAAATTAATTTTTCTGATTTAAAAGATGATCCTGATACGTTAAAAGAGTTTATTTCTATTGCTAAAGATGAATGTGGTTGTCAAATAGCATTTGATCAAGTGGGTTTCACTGAAATCACCGACGCGTTATTAAAAGAGTACTCTGTGGATTATCTAAAAATTGACGGTTCGTTTACTCAGAGTTTACTAAACGATCCCGCGTCAAAAAAAGTGATTGAAAAGCTTGTTAAAGTAACAAAAAGAAACAATGTTAAAACAATTGCAAAGTCTGTAGAAAATGCAAACGTTCTTGCTATATTATGGAATATTGGCATCAATGCTGTGCAGGGGTACTTTTTACAAAAACCTGCTGACAAAATGGTCTTTGATTTTAGTCTTAAAGACTAACTATTCGTTTGCAACACCATGTGGCACATGCCCTGTCGCTACGTGCTGATTAGCTGAATCACAATGCGTTGTTTGGTCATCAAAAAATATATCCGCACCAAAAGATTTAAGAAAAACACCTTTTTCTAGACCGCCCAAAAACAATGCTTCATCAATTCGAATATCCCAAGACCGTAATGTTCTTACGACGCGTTCATGCGCTGGTGCTGAACGCGCAGTTACAAGCGCCGTTCTGATAGGTGATTCTTCCTCATTAAAATGGCTTTGTAAATTATGAAGTGCCGACAAAAATGATTTGAATGGTCCACCAGACATCGGTTTTTTGGCATCTAATTGCTCATTTTCTGTAAATGCATCTAAACCTTTCTCTTTATAAATACGTTCTGATTCGTCCGAAAAGATGACAGCATCACCATCAAAAGCGATACACAGATCGCTATTCTCGCTATCATTAGCTTTTCCAGAAAGAATAGTTGCAGCTGCATGGCCAGTATCTAATGCCTGGCGTACATCGCCTGGAGAGGTCGATAAAAAAAGATCTACATCAAAGGCTGAAATGTAAGAAAAAGGTGAGTTGCCGCTCGTAAATGCAGCCCTAGTGATATCTAACGCATGCTCTTTTATCGAGTTAAAAACTCTCAGCCCAGTATCAGCACTATTACGAGACAGTAAAATAACCTCAACTAATGGTGTTGGTAAGCGATGATTTAGTTTCAGTAATTTTTTTACTAAGGGATAAGCAACCCCTGGGTTAAGCACTTCATCTTCGCGCGAAATTTGATAGGCACAATACGCCTCTTTCCCTTCTGTCTCAAATATCTTATTTGATTCTACCAAATCAAATAATGCCATTGATGAAATGCCAATAGTTAACTTTTTTGACTGAAAATTACTCATCCAAATATCATCCATTAAGTATTATGCTTACATCATAATTTAAATATAAAAAAAATGCCCCAAACGGGGCATTTTTCAAACAAATAACACTTATTACATACAATCAACTACGAAACCAGCACGGTTGAAACATGTGCCTGCTTTAACAGTTTTAAGACTAATTTTATCGTCAGTAGTTAATGGAGCAACAGTTTCTTTAACCTTAACAACAGCTGCTTTAACTGGCGTCATTTTTTTAACTACCTTCTCCTCGCAAACATTAAAACCAGCCCTGTTCACACACCCAGCATCTGGTTCTGATGACGCCGGAGATGAGCTGTTAGATGAAGAAGCAGATGCTCTATAATCTGGCCCTTCTGATGAGGGAACAGTTGCAATAATATCGCCATTTTTTGCCATCTTGAGCGTTCCAGCAGCCACTTGTTTCCTATAATCATAAAGATTAAAACGAAGCGGTTTGCTTGCATCTTCAGGAAGCACTTGCACAGTGCCATTATTCACAACAATGTCGAATAACCTTGGATCACCAGACTGTGCCCAAATATAACTATTTGCAGCCACAGAAGGTTTAGAGAATGTAGCAGAATCATTATCAGCAAACACTAAACGCAAACCGTCAGAATCTAAGCTAGCAGAAGCTATGCGGCCAGAAAGTGCTGGTGGTGGAAACACTGACGTATGATCGAGCACCAATACACTGTCTACTAACTCAGCGCCTTCCCTTTCAATTGATAACAACAGGTCAAGGTCAATAAAGATAGCGCTTAATAAGCCGTATAATGGAATACCAAGAACTCGCACATCGTCAATCTCGTAGACTAACTTATTGTCACCATTAAGAACAATTTTACCACCTAGGTCTGCAGGTAACCAAATACCTGGAAACCAACTCCAAAGTTTCAGATCTCCTTCAACTTCTAAGTAATCATCTTTTGTTGTGATAGTTAACTCATCTAGAGGACGTGGCCAATAATCCAAAATATGATTATTGAATAAGTCGGTGATAACTTGAGGACTCAAAACAACCGAGCCACTATGAACATTGATCGTAAAGCTTTCAACATCATCAAATACAACTGGATTACCCGCCACTTTAGGTTCAAGCGTTACTTTTAACTTTTCGATGTAAAAACCAATATTTTCTACTACGTCAAAATTAACGTTTTGTAAGTACATTGAAACATTATCAGCACCAGAATCGCGTTCAGTTGTCTCCCTCAAATCACCCGCTTGCATACCTGATGGTATGTTTTTTTGTTGCCATTGTGCACGAGCATTTTTAAGGTCTTGTTGTTGCTTATTGATAAATGAATCAGCCATTAAACTGCTTGAAACTCCAACAGTTAACAGCATGCCCATTGCAATTTTTATAATTTTTTTATAATGCATTTTATTTACTCCTAATCAGGTCAGATGCCGTTTTAATTTTTCAAATAGGCCAATATTGCGCCATCTTCTTTTACTTTCAAATACCCTGCTGAAAGCTGATCTCTATAATCATATAAACAAAAATCAAGATCTGCATTTTCTGAGGCACTCATAACTTGCACCCTAGCATTCGTTGGCACTGCCTTCATAAATTTAACATCACCGCCCTTAATTAAAATATAGCTATTACTGTCAGCTAATGTAGAAGCGTCTGAACCACTCCCATTATCAAACGTTAACACTAAACCGCGATCTTCCATGGAGGCTGTTGCGATGTTTAAATTAAGTGTAGGTGGTGGGAAAAGTTTTAATGTATCAAGAACAACCGTGCTACCTATAAGATTAGCTCCAGGTCCTCTAACCGTTAATAGTTCGTCAATTTCAACGTTTGCTACTTTAAGAACTTTTGTTGCATCTTGACCATCGGTAACCACTTTCCAAGGACGGTATTTTAAAATATGTCCATCTTCTAGTTTAATATCACCCTTAAGCTCAAAAGGAACCCACAGGCCTTTTCGTATTAATTGACCACTTAATGTTAATACATTCGTTGCTGTTTTAACCTTGATATTTCTTAACGTTGCGCCCTTAAATGCAAATACTTTTTTATTTAATAATGCTTCAAGTTTAGCGCTATCTAAAACAACACTACCTTTTAAAGGTGTAAGAGAAAATGAAGTTGGGTCATCAAATACTAAAGGTTGGGAACTGTCATTTGGCGTAGCTTTTACAACCAAGTCTGGTATATAAAAGCCTATATTATCAACAACTCTAAAGTTTGAGTTTTTAATATATAAAGTACTCCCATCAGCACCGGAATTACGATAATCAGCTACCTGGTACACCTTCGCAGCTTCAAGTTTTGGTTCTACAATGTCAGTTTCTGTTTCGTACGCAAACAAGAACGCTCCGTAACCTAGAAACATTAATCCTGTTACTAATCTCAGGCTTGTATGCAACATGCCTTCCTCCTATTTAAAGTTTTTATAATTATTTAGCGAAAAATCGCTTGTATGAATAGAACACCGTTGAACAAATAAATCAAGTATTTTGCACCCAAAAGCCTGTAAACTTTATTCTTGGGAACGCCCTACATCAATAATTATTTTGTTTGTGAAATGATGAAAGTGGACCCACTGCCATGCTACATATAAAGCCAACACACTCAAACCTGCTGCTATTGTGAACACCCATTCATGACCAATTAACGCCCAAAAGTATCCTGCTATCAAACTTCCGCACATACCACCAACACCAAAGCCAATGCTACTGTATAGCGCTTGACCTTTTACTTGGTTATCACCCGTAAAATGCTTATGAACAAATTGAATGCCAACTAAATGAAACGCACCAAAAGATACTGCATGTAGAGTTTGGGCTATGATCAACATGGTCATATTGTTTAGAAACCAGCCCATTATTAACCATCTCACTATGGTTAATAAAATGCTTATCAACAGAACGTTACGTAACGATAAATAGTTGAGTATCCGTTGCATCAGCATAAATAATACAATTTCAGCGATAACGCCCAATGACCACAGTAAACCAACTTCTGTTTCTGTAAATCCAATTTCATTTAATGAGATTGAAAAGAATGAGTAATATGGACCGTGTGATGCCTGGATAAGAAAAAGGATTATAAAAAAAGCAATTGTTTGTTTGTTTTTTAAAAGCGACAACATTGAACCTTCAGCTTTTGAGGTGTTAACCCGTTGATCACCTCTAACAAACATGCTTGCCAATACAACCAGACTCAAGATAACTAATGTTATGACCGGCCAGTGCTTAAGGCCAATAAAATCTAAAACCCAACCGCCGCCAGCAACCGCTAGAATAAAACCAATCGACCCCCACAAGCGAATTTTGCCGTAGCTTTCTGTTTCATCCCCTAATAAATTCAATGTCACCACTTCAAACTGTGACAATAAAGCGTTCCAAAAGAAGCTAAACAAAAAACTAATGATAATAATAGTCATCAACGTATTATTCATCAGCATAAAACTAAAAAACACAACACTTAACAATGCTGCGAGCCTAACCATTTTTATGATTTCTTGGCGCCCTCCTGAAATCCATGCCCATATATTTGGCGCTATAATCTTAGTCCCTTGGATGCTGGCAAAAACAAGACCAATTTGTGCAGCGACATAACCCAACGACTGTAAATATAGCCCCAAATAAGGCATTAATATCCCTAATGAAGCAAAGTAGAAAAAGTAAACACTTGAGAGAGCCCAATAAGGCTGAGAAGAAGAACTCATTAATTAATCATTTTGCACTTAATATCACCAGTTATCTTTTTAAAAACAAAACACTAGCAATAACCTTTCTTAGCCAAATGACGGCGAAGTTAAGTACTACTTGATTTCAGCAGGAATAATCGGGACAGTTGAATTCACATCAAAATTTTGAGCTCGATGGCGTAGTACATGGTCCATAATAATGATGGCCATCATTGCTTCTGCGATAGGTGTCGCACGTATCCCAACACACGGATCGTGGCGGCCTTTTGTAACCACCTCAACAGGCTCACCTGAGGTATTAATGCTTTTACCAGGAATACTTAGGCTGGATGTCGCCTTCAAAGCGATACTCACTAAAATATCTTGCCCACTTGATATACCACCTAAAATACCACCTGCATTATTACTTAAGAAACCATCAGGCGTGATCTCATCACGATGCTCTGTGCCTTTTTGAGTAACGGCATTAAATCCAGCACCGATCTCAACGCCTTTTACTGCATTAATACTCATCATCGCATGCGCAATATCCGCATCTAAACGGTCAAAAACAGGCTCGCCTAAACCAGGAAACATATTACTAACGACAACATTAATACGCGCACCTATCGAATTACCTTTCAACGCCTTCATATAGTCTTCAATCTCTTGTTCTTTATCAGGGTCTGGACAAAAGAATGCGCTATTTTCGATATGCTTCCAATCAAGCTTTTCAGTTACTACTGGGCCTAATTGGGCCAAATAGCCTTTAATGTCAATTCCATGAGCAGCTTTCAAGTATTTTTTTGCAACTCCGCCTGCTGCAACTCGCATAGCAGTTTCTCTAGCTGAGGAACGACCACCACCACGGTAGTCACGAAACCCGTATTTTTGATGATACGTGTAATCCGCATGCGCCGGTCTAAATTGATGCATGATATTGCCGTAATCTTTAGAACGTTGGTCTGTATTTTCAATGACCATTCCAATCGGTGTGCCCGTTGTTTTACCTTCAAACACACCCGATAAAATTTTGACTTTATCGGCCTCTTTTCTTTGCGTTTCAAACCGAGATTTCCCTGGTTTTCTACGATCTAAATCGTCTTGTAGATCGTCTTCAGACAACTCTATACCCGGAGGACAGCCGTCTACAATACAACCAATAGAGTGACCATGACTTTCGCCAAAGCTAGTTACAGTGAATAATTTTCCAATTGAATTTCCAGACATTTTTATATTGTATCTCTTTCAGTTAGGCAGGTTAACTAGAAACTGTTGCTTATGTTCTAACAGCTGCCTTTTCGTCAACATAAAAACGCCATGCCCACCATAATCAAACTCTTGCCATAAAAATGGTACTGTAGGATAACTCGCTTGTAATAATTCATCAGAATTACCAACTTCTACGTACAAAACCCCGTCGTCAGTTAAATACTCTGATGCATCGAATAAAATTTGGTGCACTAAATCCAGCCCCATTTTTCCACCATCAAGCCCTAAGCGCGGTTCTTTACTGAACTCCTCAGGTAAGCCATCCAGCTCTTCATGCCCAACGTAAGGCGGGTTGCTAACGATTAAGTCATATCCTTTAGCAGGCACATCATTCAGCAAGTTCGACTCGATGGTATTCACTCTAGCTGTTAAATGATGGCGTTGGATGTTTTCATTTGCCACAGCCAAGGCATCCGAAGAAATATCTGCCAAATCAACCAACGCATCAGGGAAAGCCGTTGCGCATGCAATACCAATGCATCCACTCCCCGTGCACAAATCCAAAATATTTCTAATATCGTCATTCGCTAAGAATGGTTCGAACCTTTCTGCAATTAACTCTGCAAAAGGAGATCTTGGAATTAAAACATCTTCATTTACAAAAAATCTTAGTCCAAAAAACCAAGCTTCACCTAAAATGTAAGCCGCTGGGATTTTTTCCTCTACACGCCGTTTATAGCATTCTTGAATACGTGTCTTATTCTGTAAATTGACTGTTTTTTGATAAACAGATTCATCAGTCTTTGTGATATCACCCGTTATGGTCAGTACAATATAAGCTGCTTCATCAAAAGCCGTGGATGTGCCATGCCCATAATACAAATCGCTCTCCACAAAAAGTTTTTCGCCAAACTGAATATAATCTAAATTTGTGACTAATTTATCTAAATAATTTTCCATAAAACCCAAATTGCGACTATATTTATAATAATTAAAGTATTTTAACTGACATCCCGAACTGATAAACCTTATTCGCTAAACCAATATGGACTCAAGAGCTCTAAAAAAAGAAGAAATCATCTCACTTTTTCCTATCAGGAATTTATCCGATAGCCAAAAACAGCTCTTGTTAGATTCATACAAAACAGTGGAAGCACCCGCTAACACGCTTATATTTTCTCAAGGCAGTAATGATACTAGACAAATTTATCTACTTGAAGGAAAAGTAAAGCTTACCGACGCTAATAAGAGAGAACGGATCATTGAAGGCGGCGGTGTTGAGTCACGTTTTCCGTTAGAGAACAATATTCCTCGCTCCGCTACTGCTGTAGCCTTGAGCCCTGTCAGTTTTTTTGTTATTGAAAAAGAGGCCTTGGAAGGCCTAATGAATAACGAGACTGTTGGACTCACAAATGAGAATGTAGACGTTGAAGAAATGCACGAAGAGTCTTTGGTTTACAACCAACTCTATTTTGAGGTTTCTCAAGAAATTCAAAATAACCGATTAGAAATTCCCTCAATCCCAGATACCGCCATAAAGGTACGTAAAGCGATATCTGACCACAATATCTCTTCAGATAAAATCGCCCGAATTACTCAGGTCGACCCAGCCATTACAGCGCAATTAATAAAAGTCGCTAATAGCCCATTATTTAGAGGCCGTGAAAAAATTGAATCATTGCCCCCAGCTATCACCCGATTAGGCTTAAAAGCCATTGGTAATTTGATCACTAGCTTCACCATGCGAATGGTCTTTAATGCTAAGACCAAAGATGTTAAGGAACAAATTTCGCAACTTTGGTTACACAGCCGCGATATTGCTGGTATCTGTGCTGTCATAGCGAAAAAACTTAAAGGCTTCGATGCTGACAAAGCACTGTTAGCTGGGTTGGTTCACGACATCGGTGCCATTCCCGTTTTAACGCATGCCGACAAACATCCGAACTTAATGTCTAATATTCAGGAAGTTAATAAAGCTGTAACAAAGCTAACACCTACGGTCGGTAAAATGGTCCTAGAAAAATGGAACTTTACTGAAGACTTTCATTCTGTCGCATTAAACGCCGAAAACTGGCAAAGAGAAACGGATGCGGCGGGTGATTACACCGATTTAATTATTGTTGCTCAGTTATTAAGCTTTGAGAATACAGAACAAAGCGATAAATACCCTATGGCAGATGCTGTACCAGCCTATAGCAGGTTAGAAGCTCTATTGAAAGACCCTAGCGACTCCATACGGGTAACTGAAAACGCACGCGAAGAACTATTGGATATTCAGCAGCTTTTCAAGTAAAAAAACAACGGTATTTATTATGAAAATACCCAACATTACAATAACACCACCGGCCAGTTCACCCTCCTCTTCCAGCTCACCTCTTGAGAACCTTAAAACTGGCCAGGAACTCTACGCTAAGATTGTTGAAAACATCCCATCTAAAAACGAAGTTATTTTTCAGTTAGGTAACAAATTAGTTAGGGCATCAAGCAACGCAACATCGACGCTCGGCCAAACCGTCTTAGTTCAAGTTGAAAGAAAGACTGGCGAAATCATCTTGAACGTAAAACAACAAACCCATTCACCTAACTTTATAAACTCAATATTACGCCATACCTTACCCAAACAACTTCCAATACAAGACTTTGTTTCGCCGTTAAAAGAGCTCAATAGAAATATCAACACGTCCTACAGCACAGCATTATCAACAAATGCCTCAATAAAACAGTTCAGTACGCTTACTAATGAAATTATTCGGACATCACCTACGATTAATTCACTCTCAACAGCAAACGGTATTAAAAGCGCAATACAAAACTCCGGCGTATTTCTGGAACACAACGTCGTTCAAACTATTACAAAACCAGCAGCAACAGCAAATAACGCATTAATTGATGTCGTTAATAAAAAACCGGAACAATTACTTACGAGCCTAAACAATCAAGCCCTTTTGACTACTAAAATGGGCAATGATTTATCTAAAGTAACCTCAGTAGATTTAAAAGCCAACTTGGTTAAATTAATTAGTATCTTAAAATCATGGCCTGGCATAAACCCCTCTAACGCTGGGCTAGCCAAAAGCATTAAAAGCGAACTAACTCAATTAAGCAAACAAACTCAGCTACAAACCAATTCAGCGTCTCAAAAATTACATTTGCAGGTTCAAGACGTGTTAAACAAAGTAGAAGGAGCCGTGGCAAAAATCACCATTAATCAGTTAGCAAACGCCAGCTCAGACACTGCAGTACGACAAGCCTTACAGCTTGAAATCCCTTTTTATAATGGACAATCTGAAGATGCTCTATTTATCAAAATCCAACAAGATGATACGCCCAATAAAACCAAACAAATTGATAACAAATGGACCGTTTCTTTGGAAATGAATCCGCCAAATCTAGGCCGTATAAAAAACAAACTAACCTTACAAGGGGAGCAAATTAGCTCAAGTTTTTGGGCCGAAAACCAACAAACAGGTGAACTTCTTAAACGTCATTTGAACATGCTGCATGAACGATTCCGTGTATCAAAACTCACTCCTACGTCACTTGACGTACAAACTATGATTGAGCCTGACCTTGAAAAAAACACGTCTATGACGTCTAACTTTAACGAGAAGGCTTAATGAAAGAAACTATTAACCCGCCAGACATTGCGGTTGCCTTAAAATATGACGGGCAAAACGCACCAACGATTTCAGCCAAAGGTAGGGGCGATATTGCCCAAGAAATTATCGACATAGCATTGGCAAATGATGTCCCGTTAGACAATAACCCTGAGTTAGTGAAATTACTCAGCAGCATTCCACTTGGTGATTCAATTCCAGAGGCTCTTTATATTGCTGTTGCAGAGGTGATTGCCTTTGCTTATTTACTGTCTGACAAAGTACCAGAAGGGTTTAGTGAAACAGACGGCTGATCATTTAAGCCTTATGCAGTCTAAGCAAAAGTGTCGCTTCATCTAATGTCAAATTACATTTTTCTACGATTTCATCAGACGTGGCACCTTCTTGCGCTAATTTAATTGCATTTTGAAATTCTTGAAGGTGTTCGGAAGAGTCACTTTCTTCTAATTCTTCCAATCGTTCTAATAGAGAACGCACTCGTTTCTCTGTACCACCTACCCTCTCATCAACCCCAAGGCCACTTGCACATAAAGCTGATACATCATGCTGCATCACTTCAATTTTCTTCCATAACTTTTCAATTTTTTGATCGTAAGAATTGATTCGTTTTTTTTGTTTAAATATTTGCATTAACGCAAATACCAAAACCACAATAATAGTCCCAACCAAAATCATCATATAACTATCCATTTCGCTTACTCATCGATTGCTGTGGTGCATGTGGCGTTTAGGCATCATCGTCTTAAGAATTGATTAAATCTACTATTGCTTGCTTTTTCTAGTTTACGCTTTCTTTCTTCTTGTTGCTTTGGCGTAAATTCCTTCGCAACTTTTATGGGTATGTCTTCGTCACCCACAGATTCTTTTAAAGCGTCACGTAATTCTTCCACCGTGCCTTCCACGGGCTCAATCTTAGAACCGTCCTTATCAGCAAAACGAGAAATAGCATTAGATTGAATAACAATAACAACCCGTCTATTTTTTTCTCTACCTTCCCGCGTTGTGTTCTCCTCAATAGGGTGAAACTCTCCATAACCCACAGCCGACAAGCGCCTTGGTTTAATTCCATATTTAGCAAACAAATGCACAACGCTAGCGGCTCGGGCTGCTGATAGCTCCCAATTAGAAGGATATTCAAACGTATTAATCGGTTGATTATCTGTAAACCCCTCAACCTGAACTTGATTATTTAACTTACGAATCGGTTTTGCCACCTTCCATAAAACGCGAAGCGCCTCATCAGATAGAGTAGCATCACCACTACCAAATAGCATATTACTGTTCATTTCTACTTCAACCCATAAATCGTTTTTTTCAACGGACACGAGGTCTCTATCAATTAACGGCGACAGTGCCTCTGTTAATTGATTGCCGAGTGCTTCTAACACGTCCGATTCTTTTATTTTTTGCTGCTCATTAACTAAATTGTCATCTTCAATATTGACAGACTGCTGGTTAGTTTCTTCCGCATATAAATCGGGTATAGGCTTATCTCCAACACTTTCCAATTCAATCAGCTTATCAATCAGCGCTTTATTTTGAAGGATGTCGCCAATTTGAATGGGCTCCATCGTTCTTACTGGCCCACTAAAAGCACCATCTAATGTACTGGATAACACCCTATATTTACCTTCATTAACGGATGAAACAGAATACATTACTACAAAAAAAGCAAATAAAAGCGTTATAAAGTCAGCATACGAAACCAACCACCTTTCGTGGTTAACGTGTTCTTCTGCTTTCTTTTTACGCCGAGCCATCGTTATAAATACCCCTGCAACTTGATTTCCACATTTCTTGGGTTTTCACCTTCTGCAATGGCTGTAATCCCTTCTATTATCATTTCGCGAGATTGTGAGTGCAGTTGAATTAATGCCTTAAGTTTTGCTGCAACTGGCAAAAACAATAGATTGGCAAGGCCAACGCCATAAATCGTCGCCACGAAAGCCGTTGCAATCCCTGCCCCTAATTTACTGGGGTCAGACAAATTCTGCATCACATGTATTAAGCCCATTACCGCACCAATAATACCCACTGTCGGTGCATAACCGCCCATTGCTTCATATACTTTAGCAGCCTGTAATTGTCTGGATTCTAACACCTCTAATTCAAGCATTAAAATATCTCTTACTACCTCTGGCTCACCACCATCAACAAGCAACTGTAACCCCTTACGAGCGAACGGATCACGTTCTTCTTCTACAACACTTTCAAGACCGAGCAAACCTTCTCTCCTAGCAATGGAACTCCATTCCACAACCTTTTCAATGTTGTTCTTTAACTTTAAATTTGGCGGGAAGAACATCCACACGAATAACTTTAATGATAAATAATATGTTTTAGCAGATGATTGCAATAACGCAGCACCAACCGTGCCGCCAATAACAATTAATGCCGCTGGCCCATTCACTAATCCACTTAAGTGGCCACCTTCTAATACATTGCCACCCAGAATAGCACCAAAGCCAATAACCACGCCTAAAATCGTTAAAATATCCAAGTTACAATTCCATTAATTCATCTTCATCACAGACGTCGAGTTACCCTTTAGTCCAAACCATTTTTAGCACAAACTTTTTCGAGCTTCTCTTTTAACGTTCCAGCTGTAAATGGTTTGACAATATAACCGTCAACTCCAGCGTTAGCAGCCTCTACAATTTGTTGTCTCTTAGACTCCGCCGTTACCATTAAAACCGGCATATTAGCGGTAACTGGGTTAGCTCTTACATTTTTCACAAGTTCTATTCCTGTCATACCAGGCATATTCCAGTCTGTCACTAAAAAATCATAATGCCCAGATTGTAATTTCGGCCACGCCGTTTGCCCATCATCAGCTTCGTCCAAGTTGGTAAATCCAAGCTGTTTTAATAAATTTTTCACTATTCGCCTCATTGTAGAAAAGTCATCGACAATTAGAATTTTCATACTTTTATTCATTAAGAAAACACCTCAGAGACATAACGTAGTTATCTCGTTAACTATCGACCACTTTATAAGTAAGTTTAGCCAACATTTAAGAATTTACTGTGGTTGATTTAAAAAAATCAGTATTAGGGGGAGAAATGTGCAAGTCGAGATTTTAAACGAAGCATTGCTTGGTTGTTTATTTGACACGCTCGAGACTCACTGACGTTAAGGATTTTGCCAATTTCCTTTAGATTTAGTTCGTCGTCGTAGTACATAGAAATCACCAACCGTTCACGTTCAGGCAGCCCTGCAATTTCATTTATCAACGCGACTCTAAAGTCTGCTTCGTTTATATTTTCTAAAATATTTTCGGATGTAGACCGGTCATTATCACCTTGCAAATCATTCGTGCTGAATAAGCGGCAACAACTGCTATCGTTTAATATTTTATGGTAATCATCGAGGGTAATTTCTAATAGTTCTGCAATTTCAGTATCACGCGCATCTCTACCCGTTTTTTGTTCAATTTTTTGCATCACCTTTGTTATTTCGCGCGCTTTTCGATGCACAGAACGTGGCGTCCAATCATTGCTACGAACGTCATCTAACATTGCCCCTCTAATACGAATACCCGCATAAGTAGTGAAACTAGCGCCGTGAGTATCACTAAAATTATTAGATGCTTCCAGCAGGCCCAGCATGCCTGCTTGAATGAGGTCTTCAACTAAAACGGTATCGGGTAATTTTGCAAGCAAATGATAAGCAATTCTTTTTACTAATGGCGCGTGTTTAGCTACCAGTTCCCCGGCATCTTTGGCCTGCAAATTGGTATACATCGCAATACCATTCACACTATTGACGCTCCTTCATTTTTTGACTGTATTAACCGCTCTACAAAGAATTCCATATGGCCACCTGCGCCACGTTGCATTGGCCACTTATCAATCTTACGCGCAATATTTTTGATTGCCAACGAGGATTCCGCATTGGGCATCGATTCAATAACTGCTTGTTGTTTTTGAACCGCTTTTCGGAGACCTTTATCAAACGGTACCGCACCAACAAAATGCAGCGCAACATCCAAATAACGGTCTGTCACCTTACACAATTTTTGATATAACGCTTTACCATGATGCGCCGTTTCAACCATATTTGTTAGTACATGGAAGCGACTTAACCCATGATCTCTATTCAATAATTTTATTAGGGCATACGCATCTGTTAGAGACGTTGGTTCATCACACACAACAATGATAACTTCTTGACAAGCCCGTGAAAAATTAACCACACCACCATGAATACCCGCGGCTGTATCAACAATCAACACATCAATATCATCACCCAGCTCACTGAACGCATTAATAATACCGGCTTGTTCCATCGTGCCTATTTCAGCCATTTTTTGCATGCCTGATGAAGCTGGAATCACCTTCAACCCTTGCGGGCCTTCTACCATTATTTCATTCAGTGTCTTTTCACCGTCTAGCACATGAGAAAGGTTATATTGAGGGTGCAACCCCAATAAGATATCAACATTTGCTAGCCCCATATCAGCATCTAATAAAGCCACTTGTCTCCCCAGTTTAGATAAGGAGATACCAAGGTTTACAGAGAGATTGGTTTTGCCAACCCCGCCTTTTCCACTCGCTATTGCAATAACCCTAACGGGCTTTGGTTCTGTCATTTCAAGTCCTGAGGCTTGGTTCAACCCCTGTTTAAATAGTCGCATATTGCGTTTGTTCACCAATTAACACAGACAACGCAATATCCATATCATCTGCCGCTTCAACTGGCTCGTCAAAACCAGCTAGCAAGCTTTCTGGATTTGGAAAGTGTAAGTCTTCCGGTACACGTTGACCGTCTGTCACAAAGCACAATGGTATTTGGTTTTCAATAATGGCAGATAAGGCACTACCAGGGCAATCGGTTTCGTCTAGTTTCGTTAAAATACAACCTTTACGCTTAGTACTGCTGAAAGTTTTTAATATTTCACGCATCGCTCGGCTTTCTGTTGTTGCTGAAACGACTAAATAATTATCAATATTGAGTGTTTCATCGGCCAGCAATTCCAACTGTTCTGTCATGCGTATATCTCGTTGACTCATTCCCGCTGTATCAATGAGCACTAGCTTTTTGTCAATAAAGTCTGACAAGGCATTCTTTAAGTCATCCTGGGTTGACGCAACACGCATGGGTACGCCCAAAATTTTAGCAAAATTACTCAATTGCTCGTGTGCGCCAATGCGATAGTTATCTGTTGTTATTAGTGCTAACTGATTAGTACCATATCTCATTCTAAACCGTGCTGCTATTTTTGCGATCGTCGTTGTTTTACCAACACCTGTTGGCCCGTATAAAGCTACAACCCCACCTTCATCAAGCAGTGGATCATCCAACACAGGAATACACAACGATATTGCTTTGAGACACTTACGCCAAGACTCTTCTATCTCATCTTCTGTAATACACGTTTCAGCTAGTTTTAAACTCAGATTTTTTGAAAACCCCGTATCCAGTAACCGACGTATCACGTCAATTCGCACTGGGTTTTGTTGTATTTTATCGGCCCACGATAATTCGTTTAATTGCGTTCTAAAATCATGGCGCATTTTTTTTAATTCTTCTTTAACCGCCTTTATGGCTGGGTCTTCAACCCACACCGATTGGTTTGGTGTGCGGACGTTATTTGCGTGTGTTTTTGCTTCACGCTTTACACGTATAGATTTAGGTTTGGCTGGAGTGAAATCTTCACGGAATGCTTGCTCTGGCGGTTCTTTCCAATTGATAGATAATGTATCTTGCTTTAGCTTTTCATCCAACTGAACATCTATAGCACGTTCTTTTTTATCAAGCTGTTGCTGAATAACATTCTCGTCATAATCCATCGCCGCAACAATTTCGACACCATTTTCTGCTCGCGTATTAGACAAAATGACGGCATCTGGACCAAGCTCTTCTTTAACTAAGCGTAATGCTTCGCGCGTATCTGCCGCAAAAAATCTTTTAATCTTCATGTTTTTTTCCCTTTAACAACTCTAACCATTTTGACCAACGCTCCCAACTACGCGAACTTGGCGATCTTCAGGTATCTCGTTATACGACAACACATTTAAGTTGGTGATTGAATGCCGTACAAAGCGTGCCAACCAGGGTCTTAAAAAGGCTGACACTAATAAAACGGCATTTTTCCCTTCCATTTCCAGCTTTTGTGTACTGGCTTCTAATGCTTTGATCATTCTTTCTGCTAACCCTGGCTCTAACCCTGCGCCACCATCTTCTGACGCTTGTAGACTCTGTTGCAATAAGCGTTCCAAGTCTGGGTCTAGTGTAATAACCGACAATTCTTTATCTAAGCCACTGATTTTCTGGACAATTGAGCGGCCTAACGAAATACGAACAGCTGCTGTTAACGCGCCAGTATCTTGACTCACCACACCATGTTCGATCAATGTCTCTGCAATCGTGCGCATATCACGTACTGGAATGCTTTCTTGTAATAGGTTTTGTAATACCTTCACCACCGCGCCCAAAGACAATGTTTCTGGCACAAGGTCTTCCACTAGTTTCGGCGCTGACTTTTTCAATGTATCCAGCATTTGTTGCACTTCTTCATGCCCCAACAGCTCATGAGCATGTGTTTGTATAACTTGGCTTAAATGTGTCGCTACAACCGTACCAGGGTCTACCACGGTATAACCATAGGTTTGCGCCTGATCTTTTTGATTATTCTCAATCCAAATCGCATCTAAGCCAAAAGCGGGGTCTTGTGTGGCTATACCCTGTACTTCGCCAAACACTTGGCCAGGATTAATCGCCATTTCACGATCCGGGTGAATTTCTATTTCACCAATATTAACGCCCATTAACGTTAACCTATACATGTTAGGAGATAAGTCCAAGTTGTCTCGAATATGTACAGGCGGTATTAAAAACCCTAATTCTTGAGATAGCTTCTTACGCACACCTTTAATACGCGACATCAACTCACCGCCCTGCGTTTTATCAACTAACGGAATCAATCTATATCCCACTTCTAAGCCAATCATGTCAACCGGTGCAACATCGTCCCAGGTCAACTCTTTAGGTTCGTCAGATACGGCCTGAACAATAGGTTCGGGCTCAACAAACGCTTCCGCCCTTAATTGCTTTTTGTAAATATGAAATGCTGCATAGCCTATTCCTCCAGAAATAGTAAGGAAAACAAAATTTGGCATCCCTGGAATCAAGCCCAGCAGACCAATAACACCTGCCGTAATCGCTAATGCTTTTGTATTATTTAGAACCTGAAACGATATTTGTTCACCCATGTCTTGTGAACTGTTCACCTTAGTTACAATAATCGCTGTCGCTGTCGATAATAGCAACGCTGGAATCTGCGCCACTAAACCGTCACCAATTGTTAGTAAGGTGTAATATTCCATTGCTTGCGAGAAAGGCAAGCCGTGCTGAATAGTTCCTACGCCAAGGCCACCGACAATGTTAATCAGTAAAATCAAAATCCCTGCGACAGCATCACCACGAACAAACTTACTAGCACCATCCATTGACCCATAAAAGTCAGCTTCTTGGCTAATTTCTGCTCGCCTTTCTTTCGCCTGATCTTGTGTCAAAACGCCTGCGTTTAAATCTGCATCAATCGCCATTTGCTTACCCGGCATAGCATCTAACGTAAACCGAGCACTCACCTCAGACACCCTACCCGCACCCTTGGTAACCACAACAAAGTTTATGATGATTAAAATACTGAAAACAACCAACCCTACCGCGTAGTTACCGCCAATAACAAACGCGCCAAACGCCTCAATCACCTTACCCGCCGCATCACCACCATTATGGCCCTCAAGCAGCACCACTCGTGTTGAGGCTACGTTCAAACCAAGCCTTAATAAAGTTGCAATGAGTATAAAGCTAGGAAAAACCGCAAAATCAAGCGGCCGGTGTGAATACACCACCACCAATAAAACGATCAGTGACAACGCTATATTAAATGTAAACAGTAAATCTAAGGCGATGGGTGGCAAAGGCAACACCAACATAGACAGCATCACCAACACTAAAATTGGTGCACCTAATCCATTTCGCGCAAAGTCACCCATTAGTTTTGTAAAACCAGCAAAATTCATATCAATTATTCGCTCTATTCATTTGTTAATGCGTCCTGTTTGCGTATTGTTGGTATTCATCTGGAATAGAAACATCCTTTGGTGGCTTAGGCTTTTTCCAACGTTTTTCTGTTGCCACACGTAGTTGGAAAACATAGGCCAACACTTGTGCTACTGCCAAGTACAATCCCTTAGGTACTTCTTGATCTACTTTTGTGGAGAAGAACAACGCTCTTGCTAACGGCGGTGAACTGACCATGGTGACGCCATTGCTAATGGCAATATTTCTAATTTGTGCAGCAATATAGTCTGAGCCTTTTGCAACGACCATCGGCGCGCCAGTACCACTTTCATCGTATTTCAACGCAACAGCAAAGTGCGTTGGGTTCGTAACGATCACATCTGCTAATGGAACTTGCTCCATCATGCGACCTTGCGACATTTCTTGTTGTAACTGCCTGACCTTACTCTTAACTTCTGGACGGCCATCCGTTTGCTTCATCTCGTCTTTTATCTCTTGTCGTGTCATTTTTAATTTTTTCTTATGCTCCCAAATGCTAAATGGCACATCAATAGCAGCAACAAGTAACAAAGACGCACATAGCACTACAAACGATAGACTCATTAAATCGCTGGCATGGACAAGCGCACCGCGTAAAGACATTCGACTAAACTGAATAAATTCATGTAGGTACGCATTGGCTAGCAAAAACATAATGCCTAAAACCAACACAAACTTAAGTAAGGACTTTAGCAATTCCACCAAACTTCGTATGGCAAACATCCGTTTAAAGCCAGATAACGGATTCATTTTTGAAAACTTTGGCGCCATTGCCTCCGCACTAAAAGCCCATCCGCCCATAGCGATAGGTCCAGCGAGTGCTGCTACCATCATGGCTGCTAAAAAAGGCGCTATAAATCCAACAGCATGCTGCATAAAAAGCTGCAACCGCATCACTGTCGCAATAGGGTCATAAATCAGCGACCTATCAATAGAAAATGATTTTTCCATAACAGTCCACATCCCTTTGAAGATTCGATCACCTGCCATCCATAACATAGTGGATCCCACCATGAGTACAACAACTGTATTCAATTCTTTAGACCGTGCTATGTCACCTTTTTTTCGGGCATCATCTTCCCGTTTGGCCGTGGGTTCCTCGGTTTTTTCTTGGCCGCTGTCTTCTTCTGCCATTGCTAGCTACCTATCCGAAGAAATGCGCCAATAACACCGTAACTCTCAGCTAATAAATTACCGAAACTACCCATCACAGCCGGTACTGTTACCCACATCAATAAGGCGCCCAATACCAGTGTAATGGGAAAACCCACAGCAAAAATATTAAGCTGAGGTGCTGCTTTCGTCACAACCCCAAATGCAATATTAACCATCAATAATGATGTAATAGCAGGTAAAGCCATTAATAAACCAGCAGAAAATATTCGACTTGACCATGAGATCATGCCCCATATATCAACTCGTTCAATGCCATTTAATCCGATGGGTAAGGTTCTAAAACTATCAACCAACATCTCGATTAAAACTAAGTGCCCGCCCACCGTTAAAAAAAACAATGTGGCTAACACCAAATAAAATTGACTTATAACCGGCACACTCACACCAGACGTCGGATCCACCATAGATGCAAAGCCCAGCCCCATACTATAAGCGATACCTTGCCCTGCAAAAACAATGGCACTAAACACCATTTGCAAAACAAAACCCATCATGATGCCGATTAAAATTTGCTGTAAACCAATCATTATTCCCGCATGGCTAAATACATCGACTTGGGGAGGCTGTGGAATGAGCGGAATTGTAAAAAAGGTTACCATTAACGACACACCAATCAGTATACGATTATCAACAAATCGACCGCTAAAAATAGGAATAGCGACGAACATCGCACTCACCCTCAGTAATGGCCAAATAAACGCACCTAACCAGGCCATTATTTGTGCTTCACTGACCATCATCATGTTAGTTACCCACCAACCATATCAGGTATTTGTAAAAATATATCTCGTGTAAAACCTATGATTAAACGGAGCATCCAAGGGCCAGATATAGACAATACTATTACTGTAATCAATAATTTAGGAACAAAACTTAAAGTCATTTCATTTATTTGTGTTGCTGCTTGAAACATCGCCACCAATAAACCAATGGCAAGCGCAGACAACAAAATTGGGGCGGATAACATCACGGTGATTTGTAATGCTCTTTGTCCTAGCTCCATCACACTATCAGGCGTCATATAGGTATCCTTTAGTTAAAAAAACTAGCGGCTAATGTTTCCATAATAAGCGCCCAGCCATCGACTAAAACGAACAGCATTAACTTAAACGGTAGTGAAATAATTAAGGGTGATAACATCATCATACCCATCGACATTAAGACACTCGCGACGACCATATCGATGATTAAAAACGGTATAAAAATCATAAAGCCAATTTGAAACGCTGTTTTAAGTTCGCTGGTAACAAACGCTGGCAATAACAGCGACAACGGCACATCTTCCGATGATTGGATTGGCTCAGCACCTGAAATTCTTGCGAACATTGCCAGGTCACTATCGCGGGTTTGTCTCAACATAAATTCGCGAAAGGGCGCTATGGCTTTGGGAATAGCAACATCTGCAACTATTTCATCATTTAAATAAGGCTGCAATGCCTCTGTATTAGCCTTTTCAAAAATGGGCGACATAATAAAAAATGTTAAAAACAAGGCCAAACCTAATAAAATTTGGTTACTCGGCGTTTGTGGTGTACCCATCGCCTGACGAAGAATCGACAGCACGATAATAATTCGCGTAAACGACGTCATCATCACCAACAGGCTTGGTAGCACGGTCAGCAATGTCATTACTGCTAGTATTTGCAAGGTGACGGAGTAGCTTTTTCCATCATTAGCGATGGTAATCGCCTCTAGCCCTTGTGCCGCAAAAGCGCCACCTGGCATGACTAATAAACCAAATAAAATACAGCTGAAAAACTTACTCATTGTTCTGCCTTTTTACTCAAGGCATTGCGCATAGTTTCTTGGAAGTTACTCGTTTGTGACGCTGCAATATCAGTAATTTCACCCTTCTCGAATGTATGTAATGTTTGAACCCGCCCTGGCGCCACGCCCAACAAAAGGTGCTGTTCACCTGCTCTTATTAGCAACACTTTTTCACGATGCCCTACAGAAATACCTGACACAACATTCATATGCCCAACTTGATTAACACCAAACCCACTAAATCGTTTTGCTATCCAAGCGACAATACCTATAACAACCAAAACCGCAAATAAACCTATAGTCCATTCACTAAGATTTGCTGTCGAAAAAGGCTCAACACTTTTAGATCCAATGACTATTTTTTCTTCGGCATAAGCGGTAGTTGAACTACATGCTGTCATAAACCAAAAAGCTTTATAGGCTACTTCACGCATTATTTAAGTTTCTTAACGCGTTCCGCAGGGCTAATAATATCGGTTAGGCGTAAACCAAATTTATCGTTAACAACAACCACTTCTCCACGAGCAATCAGCGTACCGTTAACTAATACATCCATCGGTTCGCCAGCTAATCGGTCAAGCTCAACAACGGAACCTTGATTAAGCTGAAGTAAATTACGAATGCTTATTTTAGTATTGCCAACCTCCATCGAAACCGTAACGGGCACATCTAAAATAACGTCTAAGTTCAGTTCACTATCATTGCTAGAAATGCCCTTATCTGACACTTCGTCAAACGATGCCGCTTCAACACCCGCTTGTTCTACATCTGCCACTTCTACTGCTGCACCCTCATGCTCCGCGCCATCATTAGTTTCGTTTTCATCATCGCTCATAATTTATCCTTCTTTGAGTGTCACTTTTTTAACTTCATCTCGTTCGAACTTTTCTTCAAGCTGAACGGCATAATAATCTTTACTAACCCCTAATTTCCCTCTAAATAAAGGCATCTCACCCGATTCTATAATCACTTGTTCAGGCATATCTAAGGGAATAATGTCACCTTCTTGAACAGCTAAAATTTCCTTAAGCGACATCTCTTTTCTTAAAAAAGTTGTATTCAATTCCACTTCAGCCGTTTTTATTTCGCTTCGTAATGTGTTCTTCCAGCGGTCATCTCCATCACCACCATCACTCTGGATGCCTGCGTCCAATAGCTCTCTAATCGGTTCTAACATTGAATAAGGCAAGCTGAATTGTATATCTCCCCCGCCCCCTTCAAGCTCAAGGTGCAACGTCGAAACAACCATTACCTCGGTTGGGCTAGCAATATTGGCAAACTGTGGGTTAACTTCAGAATTAACATATTCAAAATCGAGATCTAATACAGGCTCCCAAGCTTTTTTTAAATCTGTAAACACAAGGTCTAAGATAAATCGCACTACCCGAATTTCCGTTGCAGTAAACTCTCGCCCTTCCACTTTGTTATGAAAACGCCCTGAACCTCCGAAATACGTATCAACAATTGCAAACACAAGGCTTGGATCTAATACAAACAGTGCTGAACCACGTAGCGGCCTAATTTTTACAATATTTAAATTAGTAGGCACAAACAAACTGTGCACATACTCAGAAAATTTGAGCATTTGTATTCCAGAAAGGGAAATTTCAGAAGAACGGCGTAAAAAATTAAACAAGCTAAACCTAAAATGCCGAGCGAAGCGCTCATTAACCATTTCAAGCGTTGGCATCCTGCCGCGAATAATTCTGTCTTGGCTCGTAAAATCATAACCCGATGCTTCGCCAGGAACACCAGCACCTGTTTCAGTTTCTACATCACCATCATCAACGCCATGCAGTAACGCATCAATTTCATCTTGGGATAATAGATCCGCGTCTGACATTTATTGCATCACCAAATCTGTGAAGAACACGGCTTCGGGCAAGGCTTTAACCTTTCTTTCTTTCAATACCTTGTTTATTTCTTCAAGTATTGCCCCTTGAAGTTTTTGCTTTCCCTCTGCCGTTTTAAGTGCATCTGGGTTTTCAGCAGATAACAGTAGCAAAATATTATTTCTTATAACCGGATCGTGCAATTTGATAGCATCTAAACTAGATTCACTTTTTGCCATTACGCTGATAGATACTTTCATCACCTTAATACCTGAACCTTGAAAGTTCACCATAAAAGCAGGTGTTAACGCTAAGTAAGCTGTCTCAGTCCCTTCTTCAGCAGCAGCCGCTTCATCATCGCCCTCTTCACCGTCCTCGGTTTCTTCTGTCTTCTCGGCAGCGGGGTCATCTGAAGCAACGGGCTCTTTTGCGTCAAAAAAACCTGTAAAAAATAATGTCGCACCAACAATAATTAATAAGGCCAAAACACCACCAACAATCATTATGATGAGTTTTTTTGACCCTCCCTTACCTTCTACAACCTCTTCTTGTTCTTGATCTTCTTCAGCCATCACGGCACTCCCTACACATAAAGTTTAAAGACAAGGCAAGCAATAGCTATGCCATTATTTATTACTATGTAATTCAATCACTTGCAATACGTTTATATAAGAATGTCAATTACAAGTCGTCATTATAGGCACGCAAGGTATTTGTACGTCAAAATTCAGGCACACATAAAAAAGCCAAGACATACGTTATGCCTTGGCTATATTTTTTACGCAGCTATTAAAAAACTACTTACATTAAGTAGCGTCAGGCAAAATCACTGAACAACCCATTATATTGTCGTTGTTGGTTATTCTCTTGCTGATCAAATATTGACCCATCGGCATTTAAAGCACCATCAGCAACACCATTATCGTCAGCATTTTGGCTTTCGGCTTGCTGATCACGCTGTTCAGCAAATGAATGTTGTGAAATATCAACATCCACCACATTAACATTTTGGTCGCTCAACATCTCTCGTAATCTTGGCAATGCCGCATCTATGGCTTCGCGGGTAGCGCCGTGTTGGGCAGTAAATGCAATCGTAGCCTGATCATTCTGCATCTGTACTCTCACTTCAATAGGCCCCATATTCTGAGGCGTGATACGAATTTGTGCCCCACTCACAGACTGGTTAACCATCCATTGAATACGCTGCCCGAACTCTTGTCCCCAACGCGTACTATTCATGGGCGTATCCAATTGAAGTGTTGGCTTATCGGCACTCAAAGGAGTCATGTTAAATGATTGGTTATTAACACCCGCCGCATTGTTCAATGGTAACTCTGCCGTACCCGTTGACTTAACCCACCCGAACTCATTACCCAATTGAGTCAGTGAATCAGCTTTAAACAACTTATCAGACATCAAGGCTGAGATGTCAATTTGCATTGCCTTATCTAAAGCAGGCGTAGCATTAAATGGGTTAAGGAAATCGCCAACACCTGCCTTACCATTTAACCTAATTTTATCCACTGGCAGTTGGCTAGATACCAACATCGACGCAATTTGAGATGATGAATCAGTCGCTTGAGCTAACGGGTCAAAAACAATATCAGTAGTAATAGCACCAAGACTTGAAGAGACTGCATCACCTAAAAACGTTTCATCTATCGTCTGAATACCCAGATCAACAGATGAAACATTTTCTGCCGTTATAGGCAAACTATTGCCACCTTTAATCGAAAGGCTTAATTCATCAGTTAAAGCACCTTCATCAACCATTGCCGTGGCCACTAGCGGTAACCCCGTTGCTTCTTCTTGTCCATTCTCAGCAACGACAGAACCATCAGATCTATCATCTAACCGGGTAGATTTATCATTAACATGACTGCTCTCAACTAAAGATTTCGAAGAAGCGTGTTTGTCATCTACTCCCTTTGTAGACCTCTTGTTTTCTATGTTTTCAGCCTTGTTACGTTCTACACTGTTAGAAGAATGCCCTTTATCTTTAAGCCGATCAACATGGTTATCGAAATGTTCAGAGAATTGTCTATTCGAAGCATTATTATAAGACCCAGCCCCAATATCAGAACTTAAGTTAACGGCGTTATTTATAGGTAAATTTAAAGCCACGGGTACTGCCATTGCGTCGTCCTCCTAGTACATAATAATGATGTCAGTTATGAACAAAGCAAAACCTATGCCACTAAAAACTACACATGTTTTTAAATCCAATTAATCCTAATTTTTATATTGTGTTGCTTTTTTAAAATGGTTAAAAAAACACAACAATTTGAAATAAAATATGAAATAAATAGCATATAAACCAAAAAGTTAACTTTATAACTATACCAGTAAAAAAATGTTGCTTTTATGCAACCATGTACTATATCATTACACTACTAATAACTATAAATGTTAGTAACTTTAATTAAAGCTATCTATTAAATAAAAACTTAAAGGGGAACTCAATAATGAGAACATTTAACAAAACACCACTAGCACTTGGAGTAGCAGCAGGCATGGCCATGCTTGTTGCATCTACAGGCGCTCAAGCGGCAAGCGCGGGTACAGACCTTAACTTGTCAGCACACACTATCGCAGGCGGCATGGCCGGCGCTGCATACACTAAACCACAAGAAGCTTCGGCTTCTGTTTTCGGCAATCCAGCCACATTAACGCAGTTTAAAGGTGTTAACTTTAACTTTGGTGCAACACATATCTTTTTAACAGATGTTGAAGTTAATCATACAGTAACGACAGGTGACACCCCAGGTGGCGGCATTGCTGGTGCACTATACGACCAAGGCAACATCACTGATTCAACAACTAGCAGCCATACTTCAGATGCCGATAACTACATTGTTCCTACATTGGGTATAGCCTTACAAATTTCACCAAAACTATTTTTAGGTGTTGGTTTAGAGGCTGATGCTGGTTTGGGTGCTGATTATCGTGATGACCCGATTGATGTAACAGGTGGCACAAATTTAACACAAAACGACGGCATAACTCCCCTTAGTCCTGCAACCATTCCATTGTTAGTTGAAGTAATATCTTTTAACGCAAATATCGCAGCTGCATATCAAGCAACAGATAAACTGTCTTTAGGTGCTGCAATTACAATTGGTTTTGGCTTAGCACAATTAGGCACAGCAGGCCAAACAAGCGGTTTAAGCAATGCCTTCTTTGATGTTGCTGGTGACTCTACAGGCGCTGGCGCATTTGGTGTTGGCGGTAATGACGAAGGTTTAAATATCTTTAGTGATTTTGGTGGTACTACAGCATCAGTTCATGACCTAGCACTTGGCTGGTCATTAGGTGCTACCTATGAAGTAAACGAAAACATTATGACAAGCCTAGCTGTTAAAGGCCCTGTTAAATATGAATTCGAAAATATTATATACATGGAACCTACGTATGCGAACGGTATTGGTGGTCTAGTTGGTGCGGCAGGAGGTCTTGGTGCTGGCTGGCAAGGGCTTGAAGTGGAACAACCACTTGAAGTTATTATCGGTGCAGCTTACGAAAAGGGCCCTCTATTAGTAGAAGCCGATCTTATTTGGAAAAATTGGGGTGATGCTGCAGCTTATGAAGATGCATACGAAAATCAATTCAAACTTGCCTTAGGCGCACAATACACAACAGGCAAATGGTCTTTCCGTGGTGGTTATAGCTGGACTGAAGAGATATTAAGAGACACACCTAATACAACATTAGGTAGCTTACAAGGCGTAGGGTCTATACCTTTGGGTGATTTAGCCGCAGGTACCGACGGCGTACTTGGCATACTACCAGGCACTCCACTTCCAGCTGGAATTAACCCTGTTGCAAATGTTGCTGAAGACGTGATTAACATTGTCCAAATGTCTTTACTTCCTGTTATATGGCAGCATAATGTTACTGCTGGTGTTGGGTACAACTTTACCGATGCTGTGAGCGTTAATGCATTCGCATCTTATGCATTTGGTGAATCTGAATCACGCACAACCAACAACCTATTAGAAGTTGCAAACTTGGTTGGGCCTGCGGGTGGACTCGGTGTTAACCTACTTGACATCTTCGGCCCTGGCGGACTTAGTAATGACACTATTGCTCAAGATGGTTTTGCTAGCGGTGAAATTGAACAAGACATAGGTGCAGAGGTCTTCGTGGGTATTGGTATTAACGTAGAACTACCATAATCTAACTAAGATTACTTGTTGTAAAAAAACCCTGCTTCGGCAGGGTTTTTTTTACCTAATAAACTTGCTAACAATCAACAATCGGGGACAGACCACAATTAAATTAAATTAAATCAACTTAGCCGGCCGGTCGCCCAGCCTTTCTACGAACAACCCGTTGCTTTAATGCATCACTTATTTCTTCTGTAAAACGACTATCACCTAATACAAAGTTGCCATTCGTTGCTTCACGTATGTTGTTAACCAGCCTTGGCTCTAATCCGCCTTTAAATAACTCACAATAATTCTTTTGTCTAAGCTTATTTGTTACACCTAAGCTTTGATATATAAAATGTGGTGTTAGCTGCTCACTAACTTCACCTTCAGCATAATGACGGTAGCTTGACCATTTATATTCTTCAAGTTTGTTTACCATATTCGCGCGAACTGGGTTTAATTCAATGTATCTCTGGCATATCAACAAATAGTTATCTTCTTGTGCTACACAAGATCTAAACCGCCCTTCCCATAAGGTGCCGCTTCTCTTGTATGTACGATTAATATATTGCACATACCGTTGCCCTAATCGCTTCCATCAATAAGCCAATACGTTCTTTCTTTTTTGGTGTAACAAGTAAATGAACGTGATTGGTGATTGGTCATTAGCACATAGGCATGAACTGCACATTCGGTGGATTTCGCATACTCAAAAAGCCATTCAAGGTATGTTTGATAGTCCACATCGTCGAAAAAAACAAGCCTGTCGATTGTTTCCTCGCTGGATAATGTGTAGTGGTATATTCGGTACAACTAGGCGTGGCCGCCTTGGCATTATTTGTCCTCCTTGACAAGTTTGCCCTATCTTAACATCACCTTTAAACGTGGTCTGTCCTCAATTAATTCAGAGTCTTAGAATTGTCTCCTTCCCCCTCGCAGGAGGGAAGGTTGGGATGGGAGTTGAAAACTCTGGACAGGCATCACGCTAGTTTTGGGCATTTTACCCCCACCCTAGCCCTCCCCCTTAAAGGATGAGGGAATTATGATTCGTCACAGCAAATCACTTCCACTTCGCGTCATTAGAAAATAAGACGCATACAAAGTGTTTACAAAACAAACCAAAGAGATTCTTTACATATTGCGCCGATATTGCCCACCCACTTCAAAGAAAGTATCCGTGATTTGACCTAGAGAGCAATAACGCCCTGCTTCCATTAATACATCAAAGACATTTTCATTGTTTTGTACAGCTTCTTTAAGTGCTTTTAATGCTTGAGTTGCCTTGTCTTTATTATCCTCATGACAGGCATTTAAACGGCTTAATTGGCTTTGTTTCTCTTCTTCTGTTGAGCGCGCTAGTTCAATCGTTGTTTCTAGCTCATCTGCATGTGGGTTTTTGAACGTATTCACGCCAATAATAGGCAAGTCACCTGTGTGTTTCAGCATTTCATAATTCATGGATTCATCTTGAATTTTGCCGCGTTGATATCCGGTTTCCATTGCACCAAGTACACCACCACGTTCTGAAATACGTTCAAACTCACGTAGAACCGCTTCTTCTACCAAATCGGTTAGCTCATCTACAATGAAGGATCCTTGTAACGAGTTTTCATTTTTCGCTAAACCGTATTCTTTATTAATAATTAGTTGAATCGCCATCGCGCGGCGTACAGACTCTTCTGTAGGAGTTGTAACCGCTTCATCATAGGCATTCGTGTGTAGGCTATTACAGTTATCATTAATAGCTATTAATGCCTGCAGCGTCGTTCTGATGTCGTTAAAGTCCATCTCTTGTGCGTGTAAAGAACGACCAGACGTTTGAATATGGTATTTAAGTTTTTGTGAGCGATCGTTCGCGCCATATTTAAAGCGCATTGCCACGGCCCAAATACGGCGAGCCACTCGGCCCATCACCGTGTATTCCGGATCCATACCGTTCGAGAAGAAGAACGATAAGTTAGCCGCAAAATCATCGATATCCATGCCGCGAGACAAATAGGTTTCTACATACGTAAAACCATTCGACAAGGTAAATGCCAATTGAGAAATCGGGTTCGCACCGGCTTCTGCAATATGATACCCAGAAATAGACACTGAATAGAAGTTGCGGACTTTCTTTTGAATGAAATACTGCTGAATATCACCCATCATTTTCAAACTGAATTCTGTAGAGAAGATACAAGTATTTTGGCCTTGGTCTTCTTTTAGAATATCGGCTTGCACAGTCCCGCGTACATTGGCTAGCGACCAATTTTTAATCTCATTTCGTTCAGCTTCGCTGGGGTAATGGCCTTTTTCGGTTTCAAACTTTACACACTGCTGATCAATCGCTGTATTTAAGAAGAATGATAATAACGTTGGTGCTGGACCGTTGATAGTTAATGAAACAGATGTTGTAGGCGCACATAAATCAAAGCCATCGAACAATACTTTCATATCATCCAACGTAGCAATAGACACGCCAGAGTTACCGACTTTTCCGTAGATATCTGGACGTACGCCCGGGTCATTTCCGTATAGCGTTACAGAATCAAACGCGGTTGATAAGCGTGTTGCATCTGAATTTTCTGATAACAATTTAAATCGACGATTCGTTCTAAACGGGTCACCCTCACCTGCAAACATTCGCGCCGGGTCTTCGCCTTCTCGTTTAAAGCCAAACACCCCGGCTGTGTAAGGGAAGTTGCCTGGTACATTTTCTTTTAACAAGAAACGTAGCTGCTCGCCATCATCTTCAAACACAGGTGTTGAAACTTTAGGAATACGCGTACCCGACAATGAATACGTTGAAATATTGGTAGTGAACTCTTTGTCGCGGCTATTAGTCACGTATGTATCTTCTTTATACGCTGTTTTGATGTCTTCCCACACTTCTAACAATCGTTTGCAGCGTGGGTCTAATGCATCTTCACGCTTCGCTATTTGCTTGGCAAACGCATCATCAACATGTACTTCATCACCAAGCATTCGTTGCGCTTCTTTTAACTGCTGGCGTTCTCTAGCAACCGTTACCTGCTCTTTAATCGTTTTATGGTAATCACGCACTGTTTCGGCAATTTCAGCCAAATAACGCTGACGTTCTGCCGCAATAATGGACGAACTGGTTGTTGAACGCTTTGCCTCAACGGGTGCGAAAAATTCGCCTTCCCACGTATTCAACGCTTTGCCTTCAAATGTTTTTAATAAACCTTGATACAGCGATGTCACGCCATCATCATTAAACTTTGACGCAATGGTGCCATATACCGGTAAGTCTTCAACCGGTGTTGCAAATAACTCGAAGTTACGTTGATATTGTTTTCTAACATCACGGTAGGCATCTTCGCTGCCTTTGCGGTCAAACTTATTAATGACCACTAAATCTGCAAAGTCCAACATATCAATTTTTTCTAATTGACTGGCTGCGCCAAATTCAGGCGTCATCACGTACATGGATGTATTAACGTATGGCACGATGCCCGCATCGCCCTGACCAATACCCGGCGTTTCCACAATGATTAAATCAAACCCAGACACTTTGCAGGCGTTGATGATATTCGGCAACGCTTCTGGCACCTCGCCTTGGGTGTTGCGCGTTGCAATAGAACGGAAATAAATATTCGGGTGATTAATCGCGTTCATACGAATACGGTCGCCCAGTAAAGCACCACCCGTTTTACGTTTGGTTGGGTCAATCGCAATAATGGCGATTTTTAACTCCGGCAATTCCAGTGTAAAACGACGTATCAACTCATCCGTTAACGATGACTTACCTGCACCACCAGTGCCTGTAATACCCAATACCGGTGTTTTAGCATGTTCTGCAGCGCCTTCTGATAGCACGGCAACCTGTTTATCAGACACTGTTTTTTCATCCAACCCAGTAATTAAGCGAGCTAGTTTTCGGTATTCGTTACTTGTTAAATCATCAAAGCTTGTGGGAATATCTTTGGTGGCTAAGTCATAGTCCGAGGTTTCAATCATCTCGTTAATAATGCCTTGCAACTGCATTGACTGGCCATCGTGTGGCGAGAAAATATGCGAGACGCCATACGCGTGCAGTTCTGCAATTTCTTCTGGCACAATCACGCCGCCGCCACCGCCAAATATCTTAATGTGACCGGCGTCTTTTTCTTTTAACAAATCAATCATGTATTTGAAATATTCAACATGACCACCTTGGTACGAGCTAATAGCGATGCCATGCGCATCTTCTTGAATAGCCGCATTTACTACTTCTTGTACTGACCTATTGTGGCCTAGATGAATGACCTCTGCGCCTGTTGATTGAAGAATACGACGCATAATATTAATCGCAGCATCGTGGCCATCAAACAAGCTGGCGGCAGTAACAAAGCGCACGTGGTTTTTAGCCTTATATTTAACTATTTTATGCGGGTCTATAACGGTTTCTTCTGCTGCTGACATGTTCTACTCCTAACAGTTTTGTCTTAATTCAATACGCCTGATTTTGCCCGAAATGGTTTTCGGTAATGATTCGACGTATTCAATTTCGCGCGGGTATTTATACGGCGCGGTTATTTCTTTCATAAATGTTTGAATTTCTTTCGTTAGCTCAGGGTTCCCTGTGTAGCCTTCGGCCAAAATAATATAGGCTTTTACAATTTCGCCACGCGCCTCATCTGGCTTGCCAATGGCAGCCGACTCTAAAACAGCAGGGTGTTCTAACAATGAGCTTTCTACTTCAAATGGGCTGATTCTATAGCCAGATGAAGAAATAATGTCGTCTGAACGGCCAACAAACCAGAAGTAACCATCGTCGTCCATCATGCCGTTATCACCGGTGTGATACCAACCGTTTTTAAAGCACTTAGCCGTGGCGTCATCATCTTCCCAATAACCAGCAAACATACCCGGTTGAAGAGGCTCAGTGATTTCAATAGCAATACTACCGGTAGAATTTGCTGCGAGAACATGCCCATCTTCATCCACAATCTGCACATTAACCCCTGGAACCGGCTTACCCATTGAGCCCGGTTTCACCGGCAAACAAGGATAATTTGCAACTATATTAATGGTCTCTGTTTGCCCATAACCATCATAAATATCCGCTCCAGTGGCATCTTTCCAAACTTTAATCACTTCTGGGTTCAGCGGCTCACCCGCGCCGATTGCGTGACGAATTGAACTAAGGTTATATTTCGACAAATCCATCTGAGCAAAAACTCGGTAGACTGTTGGCGGCGCACAAAATGTCGTTACGCCTAGTTTTTCAATTAAATTCAAATGTAATTCCGCATCAAACCCAGTGCCGTTAAACAACACCATCGCAGAGCCCATTTGCCAAGGCGCATACAACATGCCCCATGCTGCTTTTGCCCAGCCCGTATCCGACAATGTCCAATGAATGTCGTTTTCTTGCAAGTCCATCCAGTACTCGCCTGTAATGGTGTGAGCATGTGCGTACGCATTATCTCGCGCCACCATTTTTGGCATACCGGTTGTACCAGACGTGAAGTAAATCATCATTAAATCCGATGCTTTACTGGGTTCTAGCTGTGATTTATCTAGTGACTTGTCAAAACTATTTGTCAATTGCTTAAACGTTTTCCACCCGTCTCTTTCCTCACCTATAACAATCAACTTTTCTAGTGTTGGACAGTTGTTCTTAATCGCTTCAACTTTACCTGCATTCTCTGACGTAACAATCGCCATCGTCGCTTTCGATCGGTTGATACGGTATTCGATATCTTTAGAGGTTAATAAGTTAGTGCCCGGCATGGTAACAACGCCTAATTTGCAGCAGCCAATCATGATGGCATACCATTCAGGGATACGCGGAATCATTACGAAAGCCAGCTCACCTTTTTGCGCACCCAACTCTAACAAACCATTAGCAAACTGGTTCGAAATATCGCGTAAATCGCTGAATTGATGGTGTTTTATATTTTCACCAGCACCATCAATTTCAATAAAAGCCAGCTTATCTGCCGTGTCTGCTCGCTTATCGATGACATCAAAACCAAAGTTATATAACGCTGGTTTTTCTAGCTTAAAACTCTCTTTTGTGGATTCGTAATTATTCATGTTTGGCATATGAAACCCCTTACATTTAGCTGGTATTTAGCAAATAGTCTATCATTTTCTAATGCACATTAGAAATTATAATAGGATAGAAATCTCAAGGTGTTTACCCCCTTGTTTTAGGGGCGAATACAAGGCGTTCAATATGGTCAGGAAAGTTAATCCAGAAACAAATCTATCTGAAGTGGCTTGGTTGGGTCGATAGCATACTGCGTGAAATCATTAACCCCGTTTTGGCGTAAAATCTCCTCATCACTAAAGAAGTTGCCTGTATGTGCTTTACTGTCTAGCTTGAAAATTTCACATGCTGCATCAGCAACAATGGCTGGAGTGCGGCAGTTTTCGATGTTAACCATATTTTTAAACATTGCTAGTGCCGCTGTGCCAATAACCGTTTGCGGCCAAAGTGCATTCACAGCAATACCTTTTGGTTTGAATTCTTCAGCCATGCCTAATACGCACATACTCATTCCATATTTCGCAATGGTATAGGCTGTGTGGTTTTTAAACCACTTTGCGTTCATATTTAGCGGTGGTGATAACATTAATATGTGGGGGTTTTCTGCTTCCGCTAAATATGGCAATGCTGCTTGAGAGCAAGCATAGGTACCCCGCGTATTGACGCCCATCATCAAGTCGAACCGTTTCATTGGGGTATTATGCGTATCCGTTAAACTAATGGCGCTGGCATTATTCACCAATACGTCAATTCCTCCAAAGTGCTCTGCCGCTTGAGCCATTGCTATGGCGATGCTTTCGTCATCTCTAATATCTAATTTAATGGCAAGTCCTTGCCCACCTGCATCATCTACTGCCTTAGCAACGCTGTGTATGGTTCCAGGAAGCTTTGCATTTGCTATATCCGACTTAGCCGCTATAACAACATTTGCGCCTTCACTCGCCACGCGCAATGCAATTGCTTCTCCAATTCCACGGCTTGCACCTGTAATAAAAATTGTTTTTCCTTTTAGACTATTCATGGTGTTTTCTTTTAGGTCATTCATATGGGGACTCTACTTACATTATTTAAACATGGCCTCACGTCGCTCACTAAACGCCGTCACTCCTTCCGTAAAATCATGTTCTACCATGCAAGAAAAGAATGTAGATGCCTCTACATCAAGACATTGTTTCAATGAGGCCTCTGGGCTCTGGTTAAGCAAAGTTTTTGTACGTGCTAAAACGGTACTTGGTCCATCACTTAATTGTTTGGCCAGTTTATTAGTTTTATCCAGTAGTGCATCAGCAGACACCACATAGTTAACCATTCCCCAACGTTCTGCTTGTTCGGATGAAAACCGCTCACCTGTCATTGCTAATTGCATCGCGCGTTTTTGCCCCACTACACGAGGCAAAAAGTACGTCATCCCGCCATCAGGTGTGGTGCCAATTTTGCAATAGGCAACCGATAAAACAGCATCGTCAGCAATAACAACCATGTCGCAAGCCAACATAAGGCTTAAACCAAACCCAGCAACTGCACCTTTTACGCTAGCGATTACCGGTTTATCCATGGTGGTTAAGTTCATAATCGCATCATGCAACAGGTCAAAAATATTATTTGGTAACGCACTTTCACCCTCTATAGCAAACGCATCAACAAGGGATTTGAAATACTCAATATCACCGCCCGCCATAAAGTGGTCACCTGCTCCACTGACAATGACGCACTTAATAGTGTCATCATTTTTCAGCGCCTCAGTGCATCTAAACAACTCAAGTGCCATATCTAAGTTAAGCGCATTTAACTTATCTGGGCGATTTAAAATAAGCCGTGCAACGACACCATTTTTCTCAATTAATACTGACGGCATTTTTCTTCCTTAAACATGAACTTGATCAACAGTCTGCCTTTTTTTTGTTTTTTTGCAACAAATAGTTTGCCACTTCATTAATTTGAGCGTAGAACTAATACTAATTCTTGCATAAAGACAAGAATCTTTAACAATTAATTAGGAGAGCAATACATGAAGCTATCTCATTCTAAGGTCCTCGCGTTAACTCTTGCGTCGTCTCTATCACTTATTTCAACCGCGTCTTATTCAGCTGCTTTTGGCATTGCTGAAAACAGTGCTTTAGGTTTAGGCAATGCGTTCGCAGGTGGTGCCGCATCAGCAGAAGATGCTTCTACCATTTGGTATAACCCAGCAGGTATGACACGCATTAAGGGCAACCAAGTAGTTCAGGGTGTTCATCTTATTGCACCTTCTTTTGATTATGATGACGAAGGAAGTACAACTGCATTAGGCGGACCTATCGCAGCTGATACAGCTGAAGACGGCGGTCGATTTGCCGTTGTTCCTAACTTCTTTTATGTACACAGTTTAAGTAACGACCTTAAAGTTGGCGTTGGAATTAATGCCCCTTTTGGTTTAGCCACCAAATATGGAAACGATTGGGTCGGCAAATACCACACGATTGAAGCTGAAATTGTAACTGTTAATGTCAACCCCGCTATTGCTTGGCAAGCAACACCAGACTTATCTCTCGGTTTTGGGGTGAACATTCAGTATATAGAAGCTACGCTTAACAATAAAATCGATTTCGCCAGTGCCTGTGTTGGTACGGCCTTAGCAAACGCAGTACCAATAGCTGTCTGCGCTGGGGTTCCTGCTGGAACCGATGGCTTTTCACAGTTAGAAGCTGATGATATTTCATTCGGCTTCAACTTTGGTGCGCTATATCAATTGTCTGAACAAACACGCGTTGGCTTAGCATATCGCTCTGAAATTAGACATAAATTAGAGGGCGATGCTGATTTTGATGTGCCTGCAGCTGTACCTTCTATACCTTTCCTTGGTGGCGCAATAGCAGCCAATTTTGTTGATGCTGATCTTGAAGCTCAACCAGACCTACCAGCTAGCTTATCAATCAGTATTCATCATCAATGGAGCAGTAATATCGCTGTTATGGCAGATGCAACTTGGGTGGGTTGGAGCTCTATACCAGAATTACTCATTTTATTTGATAGCCCATTAGTTTCAAGCGCTGAAGAATTAAAGTTAAAAGACAACATTCGCCTATCTATTGGCGCAACATACACAACAAATGGTCCATTCACATTCCGTACGGGTTTCGCTTATGACGAAGGCGCTGCTAGAAATGCGGCATCACGTTCAGCAAGGTTCCCAGACAATGACCGCTATTGGTTAACATTTGGTGCTAGCTACCAATTAAATGACAGTATGTCTATTGATACTGGCTACGCACATATATTCGTACCTGACACCAAAATCAACCGTGTCGGTGGTTCAAGCAGTCTACTTTCAGGCGAGTACGAATCAGCTGCAGACATTCTAAGCGCGCAACTTCGCTGGGATATGTAAACATTTATGTTTTAGCTCTAAATAAAAAAGTCCCAATATTGGGACTTTTTTGTGTACGATTATTAAACAGTAACGATGATTTAGTGTCTAAATGACAAAGGAGAACATCATGGACAGGCCTTGGTTAAATAGCTATCCCGACGGCGTTGATGCTGATATTGATATCAATAAATACAGCTCTGTTGTTGAAATTTTTGAAAAGAGCGTTGCTCAATTCGGCGACCAACCTTCTTTTAGTAACTTTGGAAAAACACTTTCTTACAATGAATTCGCACAAGCCACCAGCTGCGTTGCGGCTTATTTACAAAACACATTAGGGCTAACAAAAGGTGATCGTGTCGCGATTATGATGCCTAATTTATTACAAAATCCTGTCTCTATTTTTGGCGTTTTAAGGGCTGGGCTTACGGTTGTTAATACTAACCCACTCTACACCGCGCGTGAATTACGTCACCAATTAAAAGACTCGGGCGCTAAAGCAATCATTGTTGTAGAAAACTTTGCAAGCACTGTGGAAGAAGTACTAGATGACACCGACGTAGAACATGTCATTGTCACCAAGATGGGCGATATGCTCGATTTTCCGAAATCATTAGTAATTAATTTAGTCGTTAAGTACCTTAAAAAAATGGTGCCTAGCTATTCATTGCCTAATGCTATTTCATTTAAAACAGTTCTATCCGAAGGCGCTAACCTTTCATTAACGCCTGCTTCTCTCAACCACGATGACATTGCCTTTTTACAATACACCGGTGGTACAACAGGCGTAGCCAAAGGTGCCGTGTTAACACATAAGAATATGGTTGCGAATATGTTGCAATCAGCCGAGTGGATTAAGAACGACGTAGTACAAGGTGAAGAAATTGTCATTACCGCATTGCCGCTGTATCACATCTTTTCGCTAACGGCGAACTGCTTAGTTTTTATGGAGGCTGGGGCAAAAAATATATTAATCACTAACCCTAGAGATTTCGAAGGGTTTGTAAAAGAACTTAGTAGTATCCCCTTCACCGCTATGACGGGTGTAAACACCTTATTTAACGCATTAATTAATACTGAAGGTTTTAAAGACATTGATTTCTCAAACCTTAAAATCACCTTGGGCGGCGGCATGTCGGTTCAACCGGCCGTTGCTGCACAATGGAAACAAATAACAGGCTGCACCTTATCAGAAGCCTTTGGTTTAACTGAGACATCTCCTGCTGCTTGTATTAACCCACTTAATCTTAAAGAGTATAACGGCAGTATCGGCTTACCCATTCCATCAACCTATTGCCAACTGATGGATGATGATGGAAATATTATTACCAATGGTGAACCCGGCGAACTAAACATTAAAGGGCCGCAAGTAATGCAAGGGTATTGGAATTTACCTGAAGAAACAGCCAACGTTTTATCTGATGACGGCTGGCTTAAAACGGGCGACATCGCGAAAATGGATGGAGATGGCTTCTTTTATATTGTTGATCGTATTAAAGATATGATTTTAGTCTCAGGTTTTAATGTGTACCCCAATGAAATAGAAAATGTCATTGTTGAACATGAAGGTGTTCTCGAATGTGGCGTTATCGGTGTCCCCGATGAGAAGCGTGGTGAAGCCGTTAAAGCGTTTGTTGTTCGAAAAGATGACTCTTTAACTGAAGCTCAACTAGCTGAACATTGTAAAAAGAACCTTACCGGATATAAAACACCTGACAAAATTGTGTTTATTAAAGAGTTACCTAAAACCAATGTTGGCAAGGTTCTACGCCGCGAATTAAGGTCTTTATAATACGTTGATATTGTCTTTTAAATGTTAATTTCAACATTAACTTGACGTTAACGTTAAGTTAATGCATATTACGTCATATGAATATTAAATCTGCAAATACAGAGCTTTATACCGCTAGCGAATTAGGTGAAAAGCTAGGTGTGTCTGCTCGCACCCTGCGTTTTTATGAAACAAAAGAACTAATAAACCCTACGCGGGTTGGTAACCGCCGAATCTATAACTATCAAGATAACGCAAGGATGACGCTAATTCTTCGCGGAAAAAGAATCGGTTTTTCTCTGGATGAAATAAAAGAGTTTTTAGATCTATACGATGCTGACCCTAGTCAGGTCAAACAAATAAAGCTATTACACGCTGGTGTTATGCAACGTATAGAGCAACTAAGGCAACAACAACAAGATATCAACTTAACATTGAGTGAATTAGAAGACATTCACCAAGCAACTACCCAAACACTACAAAAACTTTAATTAAATAATGGAGTTATTATGAAAAACGTCGTCATAGCAGCCTATGTAAGGTCCCCTCAAACTTTTGCTCATAAAGGCAGCCTTGCTAAAGTTAGGCCTGATGATCTCGCTGCACAGGTTGTTTCTGGGCTTGTTTCTAAAACAGGTGTTGACCCAACAACAATCGAAGACATTATTATGGGTTGTGCTTTTCCAGAAGGCGAACAAGGTTTTAATATCGCTAGGCTTGTTGGCTTAATGGCTGGTTTACCTCAGTCTGTTGCGGGCGTTACGGTGAACCGTTTTTGTGGCTCCTCGATGCAAGCGATACATATGGCTGCGGGGGCCATTCAAATGAATGCGGGTGATGCCTTCATTTGCGCCGGCATAGAGTCAATGAGCCGAATTCCTATGGGCGGTTACAACCCCATGCCAAGTCCTGCATTGTATAAAACACTACCGGCTGCATACATAGGCATGGGTGAAACAGCTGAAATTGTCGCAAAAAAATACAAACTAAGCAGAGAACAACAAGATCAGTTTGCGGTTTTAAGTCAGCAAAAAGCGGCGACCGCATTTAAAAATGGCTATTTATCAGATGAAATTATTTCGATTCAAACCAAAAGTGGCACCGTAGATACTGATGGTTGTATTCGCCCAGAATCTACCGTTGAAGACTTGGCCAACCTTAAACCGGCATTTTCTACCGATGGCTCTGTTACGGCAGCATCCTCATCTCCACTAACAGATGGGGCATCAGCCACACTTGTATGCAGCGAAGAATATGCAAAAGAAAACGGCCTAACACCACTTGCACGAATTAAAAGCATTGCTGTGGCAGGCTGTGCACCTGAAACAATGGGATTAGGCCCAATCGTCGCTACAAATAAGGCCTTACAACGGGCTGGTTTGAACATCGAAGACATTGATATTGTTGAAATTAATGAGGCTTTTGCAAGCCAATCTATCGCTTGTATTCAAGACCTAAATATACCTATGGAAAAAGTTAATCTTGACGGCGGAGGCATTGCATTAGGCCACCCTCTTGGAGCAACTGGCGCTCGCATCACAGGTAAAGCAGCAGCACTATTAGTGCGTGAAAACAAACAATATGCGTTAGCAACGCAATGTATTGGTGGTGGTCAAGGTATCGCAACCATTTTGGAGTCAATCTAATGAAAATTGAAACCGTTGCCGTTATCGGCGCTGGTGTTATGGGCAGTGGTATTGCCGCTCAAATTGCCAATGCAGGTAAAAAGGTCTTATTATTAGACATCGTTCCCGAGGGCGCTTCGAATAAAAATATTATTGCCCAAAGCGCCATTCAAAAATTACTTAAAGTGAAGCCTGCAGCCCTGATGCATAAACGTAATGCTAAGCTCATTACCGCAGGGAATTTAGAAGATAATTTAAACAATTTAGCCAATGTGGATTGGATAATTGAAGTCATCGTCGAACGTTTAGATATAAAACAGTCCTTGTACAAAAAGATTGATGCTGTTCGTAAACCCGGCAGTATCGTTTCTTCCAATACATCAACTTTACCATTGGCCGATTTAACCGCTGGCCTATCAAAAGAATTTAGTCAAGACTTTCTCATTACTCACTTTTTTAACCCACCTCGTTATATGCGCTTATTAGAGGTTGTTCAAGGCCCTAATACTCGACAAGATGCCGTCGATTCAATCGCAGACTTTTGCGATCTTGAACTTGGCAAAGGTATTGTTAATTGTAATGACACCCCAGGTTTTATTGCTAACCGAATTGGCGCTTATTGGATGCAAACAGCCATGCTAGAAACACTCCGTCTTGGGCTAACAGTCGACGAAGCAGATGCTATTTGCGGCAGACCGATGGGCATTCCCAAAACAGGTGTCTTTGGCCTAATGGATTTGGTTGGTATTGATTTAATGCCACATATATTAGCGTCCATGGTTCATTCATTACCCAAGTCCGACGCCTTCCACGAGCAAGCCGTTATGCCTGATGTTGTTACCAACATGATTAAAGCAGGTTATACCGGACGTAAAGGTAAAGGTGGCTTTTATCGATTAAACAAAAGCAGCGGTAAAAAAATCAAGGAGTCCGTTAATCTAACAACTGGCGACTATGCAACCAGCCAAAAAGCTCGTTTAAAATCATTAAAACCAGCCATTGCTAAAGATTTGCGAAAGCTGGTTAGTTTTGATGACAAAGGCGGTCAATTTGCTTGGTCTGTATTAGCAAAAACACTGACATATTCTGCCGGCCTAATTCCAGAAATAGGCAACAATATTGAAGCAATTGACCGCGCCATGAAACTTGGCTACAACTGGAAATATGGCCCCTTTGAACTGATTGATAAATTAGGCGTCGACTGGTTTGTTGAAAAACTGGAAGCTGATAATATAACTATTCCTCCTCTTCTAGCTTCTGCTAAGGGTAAAAGTTTTTACCGGTTTAAGGATAATCAACGTCAATGCTTAAACTTAAATGGCGAGTATGAAACATTACTACGTGGTGATGGTGTCATCTTACTAGAAGACATTAAACGCAACCAACAACCCGTTAAAAGCAATGCATCCGCTAGCTTATGGGACATTGGTGACGGTGTACTTTGTTTAGAGTTTCACAGCAAAATGAATTCTATCGACCCTGACATACTCACCATGGTCGGCAAAGCCATTAAGATTATTCCAAACAATTACAAAGCGCTTGTTCTATATAACGAAGCCGAAAATTACTCTGTCGGAGCAAATATTGGTTTAGCGTTATTTGCAGCCAATGTCGCTGCATGGCCACAAATAGAAGACATGGTGAAATCGGGACAGGATACATACAAAGCACTCAAACATGCCCCCTTCCCTGTTGTTGGCGCTCCTTCTGGCATGGCACTTGGCGGCGGTTGCGAAAGCTTGCTACATTGTGATGCAATTCAGGCCCATGCTGAATCTTATATCGGCCTAGTTGAGGTAGGCGTTGGTTTAATTCCTGGCTGGGGTGGTAGTAAAGAAATGCTGACACGGTGGATGACAAATAGAAAGCGCCCTCAAGGCCCTATGCCAGCAATAAGCAAAGCCTTTGAGCTGATAAGTACTGCAACTGTTTCGACGTCTGCCGCTGAGGCAAAAGGCCACTTATTTATGGCTGCTACTGACGGTATTACGATGAACCGTGAACGCTTGCTATTCGATGCTAAAACAAAAGCGTTAGAACTTTCAATGGATTACCACACACCAGAAACGCCGGAAATCTCGCTACCAGGAGCAACAGCACGAACTGCTCTCAATTTGGCTGTCACTGGTTTTGTACAGTCTGGAAAAGCCACAGAATACGACGGTGTTATTGCTGATCAGCTTGCGCTTATTTTAAGCGGTGATGATACTGATATTGCAGAACTTCATTCAGAAGACGACCTCCTAACACTTGAACGCAAAGCTTTTATGGCACTGATTAAACAAAACAGTACATTAGACCGTGTTCAACACATGCTTGAAACTGGCAAACCATTAAGGAATTAATTATGGCACTATTTAAAGCCCCCCTTGAAGATATAAAGTACCTCACTAATGAGTTTATAGACACCTCTAAACTCAGTGATGTTCCAACGTTCTCAGATATGACACCTGATTTAACGGATGCCATATACGATGAAGCGGCTAATATTACTGCGAATTTACTTTTCCCCCTAAACCGTACAGGCGATGAACAAGGCTGTACTTTAATTGATGGTGCTGTAACAACCCCAGACGGTTTTAAGGAAGCTTATAAAGAAATGACCAGCGGTGGCTGGGGAAGTTTCACCTGTGATCCTGAATTCGGCGGACAAGGCCTACCCCACTACATTGCCAACTCAGTCGACGAAATGGTTGTCTCAGGCAATATATCTTTTAGTATTTACATGGGATTAACGATTGGCGCCTATAACGCTATTCATAAGTTTGGTGCTGAAGAACTTAAGCAACAATATTTACCCAATATGGTGTCTGGTAAATGGAGCGGCACCATGTGTTTGACTGAACCACAATGCGGTACTGACTTAGGATTAATCCGTAGCAATGCAATCCCTCAAGAAGATGGTAGTTATCAAATAACCGGCAGTAAAATTTTTATTTCTGCAGGTGAACACGACTTAACCGAAAACATCATACACCTTGTATTAGCAAGAACACCTGGGGCGCCTGAAGGTATAAAAGGTATCAGTTTGTTTTTAGTTCCTAAAATAAACCTTAATAAAGACGGTTCTCTAGGTTCAGATAATAATGTTGTCTGCAGCGGTATAGAACATAAAATGGGCATCAAAGCATCAGCCACTTGTGCGATGGAGTTCGAGAATTCAACCGGCTACTTAATTGGCGATTTGAACAAAGGCATGAAAGCGATGTTTGTGATGATGAACAGTGCGCGTATCCATGTTGGCATACAAGGGTTAGCACTGGCCCATGCCTCCTATTCAAGTGCCGTTGATTACGCAAAAGAACGTTTACAAGGGCGCTCAATAACAGGAACGAAACAGCCTGACAAGCCTGCTGACTCTTTAATTGTACATCCCGACATCAGGCGTATGTTAATGACAATGAAGTCCTATACTGAGGGCTCACGAGCCTTAAGCACATGGTTATCTTTGCAATTAGATATATCTCACCATGCAAGCGATAAACACGTCCGAAAAGAAGCAGATGAGCTGATTTCATTACTGACCCCCGTTTTAAAAGCTTTTTTAACCGATATTGGTGAAGAAGTAACTAGTCTTGGCATTCAGGTATATGGTGGACATGGATATATTAGGGAAAACGGAGTAGAACAGTACCTTCGTGATGCACGTATTTGTCAATTATATGAAGGTGCAAATGGCATTCAAGCACTTGACCTAGTAGGTAGGAAATTACCAACACATCTTGGCCGGTCATTAAGGCACTTTTTTCACCCTGTCTCAAATTTCATTGAAAAAAACCAAAGCAACCCAGAGTTAGCGCCTTTTGTTTTACCACTAGCTAAATCTTTTGGCAGACTACAAAATGCCACCTTATTTATTGCTCAAAAAGGTTTATCAAACCCAGATGAAGCTGGAGCGGCTTCAACTGATTATTTGCGTCTTATGGGACTTGTAGCAATGGCATATATGTGGGCGCAGATGGCAGAACAAGCTCATGCTAAAACAGGCAATATGACAGAGACTTTTTATAATAATAAAATAAAAACCGGATTGTTCTTTATGCAAAAAGTATTGCCCCAAACGAGCTCGCTTCTTTCTACAATAATGGCGGGTTCAACAAGTTTGATGGCATTAGATGCAGATCAATTTTAATTGATTAAAGTAACAATACGAACATACAATTCAACGCTAATAAAAACTGTTAATTGTTCACTGGGGTAATCGTACCCCAGTGTTTACAACTTGGACACATCCAGTTTAATTTTTCCGAATCAAACCCGCATCTGTTGCAAAGAAAGTGGAGACGCTGATGGTAAAGAGCATTTAGTGCATCAGATAAAGTTTTAATTTCTAAGTCACCTCTTTTATCAACAAGCATTGATGAAAGTTTGGTTATATCGCTCAAACGGGGGCTTTCAGACAATTTATTTTTTAGGAATACAACCGCATTCTCATTGCCCTTTTGCTCACTTAACGCCAACACAAATGCATTGGTCAATAAGTCCGAGTTAATTTCTGACTCAACTATCGCTAAGAACTGAAGCTTCTCATTCTGTTTTTTGAGTTGGTTAAAACACAATATAAACATTTCTAAAAACACCGGGACGAAATTATTATTCTGCTGCTTAATGGACATTAAGTATTCCAACGCCACCTTATATTTTTTATTAACTAGTTCAATTTCAGCATTGATTAAATTAGAGCGAACACATAACTGGTCATACTTTAACGCTTTTTTTAAATTAGACTTTGCTTCTTTGGCATCATGCGAATTAATCAACATAAGCGCTAATTCACAATGTAAATGAGCCAATAAAACATGTTGAGGGGGTGAGTCTAAAGATTGTAGTTTCCGGGCATAATTAATGGCTTTAAGCCATTCTTTCTCTTGTTGATAGATAGAAAGAAGTTGCTTAGTAACATTTAAGCGGTGCTCTGGATGCTGTTCTAATTCGAGGAACAAAGATTCTGCTCTATCTAACAAACCTGCATGCATGTAGTCCATACCCAGTTCATTTAAAACGCCCAAGCGAACAACATGCCCTAATTCAGGACGAGCCATTAAATTTTGATGGAGTCGGATAGCCTTTTCTACTTCACCGCGCTTTCGAAACAATGTTCCCAATGCAAGATGCACTTCAATTGTTTCACTATCAATTTCAAGAAGGTTAACGAATACATCGACGGCTTTATCTGATTGTTCGTTAATCAGGTGGTTTAGACCTTGAAAGTATGTTGAATGATCTAAAGTAGAATGCTTGGTACTATTTTTATAGTGTTTATGCGCCACATACCAACCTGTAGCAGCTGCTACTGGAAGTAATGCGAGGGCTAATTCAACCATTAATTCGAAGAATTAACAGGGAATGTCCTAAGGTTAGTGACTTCTTTATTTATGATTGAAGCTTGTTTAGATAACGTTGATATTTTTCTACGTAACGTTAAGTTTTTAAAGAACCCCACCGTTAACCCAAGCAATACCCCAATAACCAACGTCGTAAGCAATGCAAAAGATAAAGGCATTTCCAACCAACCGTAATAATAATTTATATTAATGGGAGCTGAGTTTGATACAGACAATACGAACCCTAATGCTAGAAATACAATGAAGTGTAATAGATATATAAATTTCATAATTTAATGTTTATCAAGTGCAATAAAAAATCAATCGGTAGATTAACAGGTTACTTTATATTCTTATATGAAAAAAGCCCCTAAAGGGGCTTTTCTTAAAACTTTATTTTATATTTCTCTTTAGAATCATCAACCCTGGTTCTTAATTCTTTTCCAGGCTTGAAGTGTGGAACATATTTACCCGATAGTGCTACAGCCTCCCCATTCTTAGGGTTTCTCCCTACTCTCGGTGGCCTATAATGCAATGAAAAACTACCAAAGCCTCTAATTTCAATTCTATCACCCGATGAAAGTGCTCTGCTCATTTTTTCTAACACACATTTAACAGCTAACTCCACGTCTTTATGTGGTAAGTGTAATTGCTGCTCTGCTAATTTTTCTATTAATTCCGATTTTGTCACGTATCGTTCCTTATAAAGAGACGAGGGGCTTTATCCCCTCGTCTAACTTAGCTTTATTTATCCATTGAGTTTTTAAAAATATCGCCTAATGTTGGTGCACTTGCATTTTTCGCAGAGTAATCACTAACAACAGCTTTCTCTTCATCAACATCTTTTGCTTTAATAGACAAATTAAGTGTTTTATTTTTACGATCTATACCAATAAACTTAGCTTCTATTTCATCACCTTCATTCAATAGATTTCTTGCGTCATCCACACGGTCTGTTTGTAGTTCAGAAGCTCGTAAATATCCTTCAATACCATCTGCTAATAAAATAACCGCGCCTTTAGCATCTACTTCTTTAACAGTACCTTTAACAATACTATTCTTATCATTATTGCCTAAAAACTCTTGGAATGGGTCTTGATCTAATTGCTTAATACCCAATGAAATACGTTCACGATCTGGGTCAATTGCAAGAATAACTGTTTCTAGTTCCATACCTTTCTTGTAGTTAAGAAGTTCTTCTTCACCTTTATCGTCCCAAGAAATATCAGACAAATGAACCAGCCCATCAATATCGCCATCAAGGCCAATAAAGATACCAAAGTCAGTAATAGACTTAATAACACCTTTAAGCTTGTCACCTTTTTTGTGAATAGCTGAGAAGTCTTCCCAAGGGTTACCTTTACACTGTTTCATGCCTAAAGAAATACGACGACGAGTATCATCAATTTCTAATACCATCACTTCTACTTCATCACCTAAAGAAACTACTTTAGATGGATTAACGTTTTTGTTAGTCCAATCCATTTCAGATACATGAACTAGGCCTTCAATACCTTCTTCAATTTCAATGAAACAACCGTAATCAGTTAGATTAGTCACCGTACCATTCAATCTAGATTGAACAGGGTAACGCTGTAGGATATTTACCCAAGGATCTTCACCTAGCTGTTTCATACCTAAAGAAACACGTTTCTTCTCTGGGTCATAACGTAAAACAGTTACTTCTAGCTCTTGGCCAATTTCAATTACTTCTGACGGATGCTTAACGCGTTTCCATGCCATGTCAGTAATATGTAACAAACCATCCACACCACCTAAATCGATAAATGCGCCGTAGTCAGTAAGGTTTTTAACAATACCTTTAAGTATTGCACCTTCTTTAAGGTTTTCTAACAATGCTTCACGCTCAGCACTGTATTCTGTTTCTAATACCGCACGACGAGAAACAACAACATTGTTACGTTTTTCATCTAGCTTGATAACTTTGAATTCTAGGTCTTTACCTTCTAAGAAAGTTGTATCTCTTAATGGTCTAACGTCAACCAATGAACCTGGTAAGAAACCACTTAAGCCGCCAACTTCAACAGTGAAGCCACCACGAACTTTTCCAGTAATTACACCAATAACCGTTGCTTTTTCTTGCTCTGCTTTTTCTAGCGTGCGCCAAGCAGCTGCTTTTTTAGCTTTGTCTCTAGAAAGTAATGTTGCACCTAGACCATCTTCGACCATGTCTAATACAACTTCTACTTCATCGCCAATTTCTACTTCTAGTTCGCCTTTTGCATTAACAAACTGCCAACGAGGAACATTGCCTTCAGACTTTAGACCCGCATTTACAATAACAGAGTCGTTATTAATATCTACTACCTGACCTGTAATTAACGTGCCGGGAGTTAACTCTGCTGCTTTAATGCTTTCTTCAAATAATTCTGCGAAATTTTCGCTCATGATATTCTCTTTATGTTTCTTTTCTATCAGGCTAGAGCTGAATATGAAAAGGTTAAGTTAAAAAAAGATTTAAGCCTTTGCAGCCCAAATCACCTATATTTAGTTTAGTTATTTATATAATTGACTATACGATTTACAACATCATTTATTTCAAGATTTGATGAGTCTATAACCAACGCATCATCTGGAATTATTAACGGTGAAGCTGAGCGGGTTTTATCTCGCTCATCTCTTTGTTCAATATCTTCAATAACGGTGCGAAGGTTAGCATTAATTCCTTTCTCAATCAACTGCTTATAGCGCCTTTTGCCTCGCGTTTGTGCATCTGCAGTTAAAAATACCTTGTATTTGGCATTTGGAAACACGGTGCTGCCCATATCACGACCATCAGCTACTAACCCTGGGGATACATTAAAGTCCCGTTGCTTATCCAATAAGGCTTTTCTTACCGCCGGATATACCGCTATTTTAGACGCGACATCACCTATTTCTTCACTCTGCAACTTATCTTGTATTTCAACGTTGTTAAGTATTACAACCCACTCCTTTACGTTGTCTTGCTTAAACTCAATGTCAATATTTTTAGCTAGATCGCATACCGCTTGCTCTTTATTCAGATCCACGTTAGCTGTTGTTACTGCAACGCCTAATGCTCGGTATATGGCGCCACTATCTAAATAGTGCCATGCTAGCTTTTCAGCTAAGCATTTTGATATTGTTCCTTTCCCAGAGCCACTCGGACCATCAATGGTAAGAACGGGTGATATATCTTTCATTAAACTTTTGCTTTAATGTTAAAGCCGCATCCTGTTACCAATTCAACAAAACCAGGAAACGATGTGTTTACATTTTCACAATTGTTCACTTGAACGCCATTCTGTGACACAAGACCCGCTACTGCAAAAGACATTGCAATTCGGTGGTCATCATGACTTTCAACAACGCCACCTTGAATTACTCCGCCATTAATCACCATACCATCGGCTGTCGCTCTTGCATCAACACCAATAGTGCCTAAGCCTTCTGCCATGCTTTGAATCCTATCACTTTCTTTTACACGCAACTCTTCTGCCCCTGTTAACACCGTCTTCCCTTTCGCACAGGCTGCAGCAACAAAAATAACCGGAAATTCATCTATAGCTAATGCCACGAATTCTTCTGGTATATCGATGCCTTTTAATTGGCTTGATTTAACGCGAATGTCGGCGACCTTTTCACCACCAATAACACGTTCATTGATCAAACTAATATTCGCGCCCATCGCCAGTAAAATATCAATCACACCAGTTCGTGTTGGGTTAATGCCAACATGGTTTATGGTGATATCTGAGCCTTGCGTAATTGATGCTGCCACCATTAAAAAAGCAGCTGAAGAAATATCTCCAGGCACATCAATTGATGTAGACGTAAGCTTTCCACCACCCTCTAACGAAATTGTATTACCTACCCGTTCTACAGGGTAACCGAAGCCTCTTAACATTTGTTCTGTATGATCCCGAGTAATAACAGGTTCTGTTACCTCTGTTTTACCTTCTGCGTACAACCCAGCCAACAATATACAAGATTTAACTTGTGCGCTGCCCATCGGCATTAAGTAATTTATTGGCGATAAAGATGCCACGCCATTAATTTTTATGGGTGCTGTACCTTTTTCATTACTACCAATGTTTGCACCCATTTCTTTAAGCGGGTCTAGGACACGTTTCATTGGCCTTCTAGTCAACGAGGCATCACCTGTTAAAACAGAATCAAACGGTTGCCCGGCCAACAAACCTGCTAATAACCGCATAGAGGTGCCAGAGTTGCCAACGTACAGTTCTTCATTTGGTGCTTTTAAACCTCTCATACCCACACCGTGAATACGAACTTGGCCTTCACCGAATCTTTCAATATTCACGCCCATACTTTGGAATGCTTTTAGTGTGGCTAACGCATCTTCAGCTTCTAAGAAACCACTGACTTCTGTAACACCTTCAGCCAAGCTACCCAACATTATTGAGCGATGGGAAATAGATTTGTCGCCTGGCACTCGAAATATTCCAGACAAGCTTGTACTCGCTTTCGTTAAAAAAGTATTCATACGTTCTTTATGATCGACTTTGTAATGTTAAAAATTTCTCGCGAGCCGCTTGTGCTGATGCAAACAACTCACACAAACCATCTTTATTAGAAGACTCAATTAAACTTGAGATATGCTCGTTAAGCTTTTGATATTCATTAAGTAACTTAACTATTTGTTTAGAATTTGCCATGCATATATCTGCCCACATTTCTGGGTTACTAGATGCTATACGTGTAAAATCTTTGAATCCACCAGCTGCGAATTTAAAAATTTCTTTTTCATCTTCTTTGTTTTTTAGTAGCTCAACTAATGCAAAAGCAATAACGTGCGGAAGATGGCTTGTTGCCGCCAATACTTCATCATGATGTTGAACAGTCATTTCCGTAACACTAGCCCCCATCCCCTGCCACCAAGTAGAACATGATTCTTTAAACGTTGAGTTTGTTTGCTTATCTAGGGGGGTAATAATGGTTCGCTTTCCATCAAATAACGTATCAATAGATGCTTCAACACCGTTATTTTCAGAACCCGCAATGGGGTGTGCCAAAACAAAATTATCTGGTACTACACCGAATACTGCCTCAAGTGATTTAACAACGCTTTCTTTTGTAGAGCCAACATCTGTATATAAACAATCTGATGACCATACCTGCTTAAGAGCAGAAAATATACGTTCAAAGGAGCCTACTGGCGTGCAAACAACAACAATATCTGCACCAATAACAGCTGACGTAATATCTGTTGAATAGCTATTGATAACACCTAACTCAACAGCCCGTTCTAGATTTTTTGTATCTCGCCCTACCCCAACAATTTGTGAACATAGGCCTTTTTTTCGGGAGGCTCGTGCAATGGACCCTCCAATTAAACCAACGCCGATGATGCACATTTTATTAAACACAGGTTAATACCTTTTTAAGCGCTTTCAGCAGTAGTTCGTTTTGTTCTGCTGTACCAACAGATACTCTTAAGTGGTTCGGCAAATCATAACCAGATATTGGCCTAACAATAACGCCTTCATGCAATAATTTTTCGTAAATTTGCACAGCATCACCCCCAACATCTACGGTAATGAAATTACCTTTTGACGGGATATAATTTAAGTTTAACGCCGAAAAACCACCTTCTAGTTGTTTTAAACCTTTGGCGTTTAGCGCCCTCGTTTCAACCAAATAATCGTCATCTGCCAATGCTATCTTTGCCGCAACTAATGCCAAAGAATTCACATTAAAGGGTTGCCGAACCCGGTTTAATAAACCGGCTATTCCTGAATGACAAATGGAATAACCAACTCTTAAGCCTGCCAAACCATAAGCTTTTGAGAACGTTCTAGTCACAATCAAATTAGGATAACGTTGAACCCACTTAACACTCGCACTATCGTCATACGTTTCGCTGTATTCACAATACGCTTCATCAAGTACAACAATAACGTGTTGTGGAAGTCCATTTATGAAGCCTTCCAGTTCTTCATCACTTAACCAAGTACCCGTCGGATTGTTTGGGTTCGCTATAAACACAACGGAGGTTTTATCGTTTACTAAACAACGCATCGCTGCCAAATCATGCCCATAAGGTTGCTCTGAATCAGGTGAACAAGCCTTGGCTACTCTAGAAACAGCACTAACTGATTGCGTTGCGATTGAATAGACAACGAATGCATGCTCTGAAAACACTGCCTCTCGATTTGGACCAAGAAATGCTCGCGCTATTATATCCAATACATCATTTGAGCCATTCCCCAATGTAATCATGTCATCAGTTATAGCGTATTTCTTGGCTATCGCTTGTTTTAAATAAAAACCATTGCCATCCGGATATTGAGATATATCTTTACTCGCCATTTCAATGGCTTTTAGTACACGTTTACTCGGCCCCTTAGGGTTTTCGTTTGAAGCCAGTTTAATGATGTTTTTTAAGCCTAATCCTCGCTCTACTTCCTCAATCGGTTTACCGGGTATATACGCGGTTAATCCTTTAATGGACGGTATTACTAAATCATCAAAATATTTTTTATCGTGCATCAATCTATCAACATTTCATCATAAATTTAGATAACAGCCTTTGGATACGATCCAAGTACTGTCAGAAAATTTACGTTTGACTCAAGTTCTTTTAAAACTTTTGAAACATTTTCATCATCTTTATGCCCATCAATATCAACAAAAAAAACATACTCCCAAGCACCTTGGCGAGAAGGGCGTGATTCGATTTTATTAAGACTAATGCCTGCATAGGCAAACGGTGCAAGAACACCTTGTAATGCACCTGCGACATTTTTAGTAGATATCAACATGCTAGTTTTATCTTCACCACTAACTGGCACTTCCCTTTCACCTATCACTAAAAATCGCGTGGTGTTATGCGTTTCATCTTCAATATGGCTCGCCAATCTGTTCAGCTGATAAATATCTGCCGCTATTTCACCCGCTATTGCTGCGGCTGTTGGTGTTTCAGACGCCAATCTTGCTGCTTCAGCATTACTACTAACAGCAACCACTTCGACTTTCGGGATATTTGTTGCCAACCATTGTCTACATTGACCTAGGGATTGTTGGTGAGAATACACTATTGTTATTTCTTTCAAGTTAGACGTTTTAGAAAGAAGATGGTGATGTATTCTTAGTGCAACTTCACCACAAATACGCAGCGAAGAGGACAAAAATGTATCTAATGTGTGAGTAATAACGCCTTCAGTTGAGTTTTCAACAGGTACAACACCATAGTGCGCATTACCTGTCTCGACCTGATGAAACACATCAGAAATTGTGGATGTTGCCTGTGTGTTAACAGCGTGTCCAAAGTGCTTAAGTGCAGCTTCTTGCGTAAATGTTCCAGTAGGCCCTAAAAAAGCAATTGTAAGGGGCTTTTCTAGCGCCAAACACGACGACATTAACTCACGATAAATTCGCGCCACATCTTCGCCATCTAAAGGCCCTGGGTTTGTTTCCTTAACCCGCCTTAAAACAGAAGCCTCGCGATCAGGTCGGTAAAAATCACCCTCCTCTCCGTCTGCAATTTTAATATGTGCAACATCTTGCGCTAAGCACGCGCGCTGATTGAAGAGTGTTAATAATTGATTATCTAACGCATCAATAGCAACACGCAGATCTGTTAACGATTTATCAACACTCATAATTCAATCCTAAAGGGTTCTTACTGAAAGCACACCCTCAATACTCTTAATTTGGCCAACAACATCATCGGTTATTTCAGTATCAACATCCAATAAAGTATAGGCTATCTCTCCACGTGATTTATTCAACAAATCCAATATGTTGTGGCCTGAATCCGCTAATATACTTGATATTTGGCCAACCATATTGGGTACATTTGAATTAGCTATCGCCATTCTAAAACCAACAACACGCGGCATTTTAACTGCGGGAAAATTTACTGAGTTTTTGATATTGCCATTCTCAAGAAAATCTTTAAGTTGATCAGCAATCATAATCGCACAGTTTTCTTCAGCTTCACCTGTAGACGCGCCCAAGTGAGGTAGCGCAATCACCTTAGGGTGATCTTTTAATAAGTTACTAGGGAAGTCACATATATACGCATAAAGCTTACCTGAATCTAACGCAGCCACGACGTCTTCGTCGTTAACAATACCATTTCTAGAAAAATTCAAAATAATAGCGTTATCATTCATCATACTGATACGGCTCGCATTCACTAAGTTTTTTGTCCCTTCATTAAAAGGCACATGAATAGTAACGAAGTCAGATTGAGCTAACAGTTCATCAACTGTATTTGCAGAACCAATTTCTGCTGACAACTGCCAAGCACGCTCAACAGTAATAGCAGGATCGTAACCCACAACATTCATTCCTAAATCTCTAGCTGTATTAGCCACAGATGTTCCAATAGCGCCAAGTCCAATTACACCCAGTGTTTTACCCGGCAATTCAAAACCAACAAAATTCTTTTTAACTTGCTCTACTTCTTTCGCTATTGACTCATCACTGCCTTCTAAATTTTTAGCACATTCCCATGCTTGGCAAATGTTACGACAACCTAACAACATACCCGCTAACACAAGTTCTTTAACAGCGTTTGCATTTGCACCGGGTGCATTAAAAACTGGCACACCGAGCGCACTCATTTTTTCGATAGGGATATTGTTAACCCCCGCTCCTGCCCGTCCAATAGCCAATACACTGTCTGGGATGACTGCATCGTGTAACTTTAACGAACGCAGCATATAAGCATCCGGGGCTTGTAATTCAGATGCTACTTCGTAATTATCTCTCGGAAACTTTTCTAAACCTTTTACAGAAATATTGTTTAATGTTTGAATCTTGAACATGCTATTTACCTTTAATATTTAATCTTATTCTATTGATTATTAAGCGTTATTTTTTTCAAAATCAGCCATAAAACTAACCAAATTATCCACACCTTCTTCAGGCATGGCGTTATATATACTCGCCCGCATTCCGCCAACAGAACGATGGCCTTTTAATGTAACAAGCCCTACTTTCTTAGCTTCAGCTAAAAACAAACCATCTAACTCACTGTTTGCCAAGGTAAACGGTATGTTCATTCTTGAACGGCTGCTTACCTCGACAGGGTTACTGTAAAAATCTGAACCATCAATTGCTGAATACAATTTAGTTGCCTGTCGAATGTTTCGTTGCTCAATTGATGCAACGCCACCTTGACCTTTTAGCCAATCAAACACCAAGCCCATCAAATACCAACTGTATGTTGGCGGCGTGTTTAACATTGAACCTGCATCGGCATTTTTTTGATAATCAAATATAGACGGTGTGCCTTTAACAACCTCGCCCATCAGATCTTCTCTAACTATTGTTAATGCAATACCTGAAGGACCCATATTTTTCTGACCGCCGGCATAAATGACACCGAACTTACTGACATCAATTTCTCTTGAAAGAATGTTTGACGACATATCGGCCACTAGTGTTAGACCCCCAACATCAGGAATGCTCTGAAACTCTACACCGCCGATTGTTTCATTACTTGTATAGTGCAAATACGCTGAGTTTTCATCTATATCCCACGTATTCACTTGCGGAATTGACATAAATTTATCAGCTTCAGATGTTGCTGATACTTTTACATCGCAGTGAATTTTAGCTTCAGAAATAGCTTTTTTTGACCAAGCACCGGTATTCACATAACAAGCTGATGTTTTACCGCGCAGTAAATTCATGGGCACCATTGAAAACTGCCCAGTCGCTCCACCTTGCAAAAACAACACTTTGTAATTGTTTGGAATATTCAATAACTCACGAACATCCGCTTCTGCTTTTTCAGCTATCGAAATAAAGTCCTTACCACGGTGGCTCATCTCCATAACGGACATACCTGCACCCTGCCAATCTAACATCTCATCGCGAGCTGTTTCTAGTACTGGCTCAGGCATTCCTGCGGGTCCAGCACTAAAATTAAATAATCGCGTCATTCAAAAACTCCTATTAGTTATAATTCATCGTCTGAAGATGGCGATACGTCATCTTCATCTACTTCTTCACTTTCTAAAAAAGCAATTCTATCTAAGCCAATCACCTTTTCATTCTTGCCTGGGCGAATTACACGCACACCTTGCGTGTTTCTCCCAAGCACTGAGATTTCGTTTGTACGTGTTCTTACTAACGTACCACCATCAGTTATCAACATTATTTCATCGTTGTCATCCACAAGAACTGCACCCACAAGCACACCATTTCTATCGCTTGTTTGCATTGCGATGACACCTTGCCCACCACGCTTATGAATGGGGTACTCTTCCACTTTAGTACGCTTGCCATAGCCATTTTCAGTTAGTGTTAGAACCGTGCCTGGTTGAGAAATTATCAATGAAATAATTTGCTCACCATCCTTTAATCGCATTCCTCTAACACCACTGGCTGTTCGACCCATTGGCCTAACATCGGACTCGTTGAAACTAGTCACTTTGCCAGAACTTGCAAATAACATAATGTCTTTTTGACCATCCGTTACATCCACGCCGACCAATTGATCGCCTTCACGTAAATCTATTGCAATTTTGCCACTTGAGCGCGGTTTTTCGAATTCTTTAATAAGCGTCTTCTTCACCGTGCCAGACTCGGCTACCATTAAGATATACTCATCGTCTTTAAATTCACGTATCGGTAAAATAGCATTGATGCGTTCATCACTTTCCAATGGTAGCAAGTTAACAATCGGCTTGCCGCGAGAAATCCGGCTCGCCACAGGCAAGTTAAAGACCCTTAACCAGTAAACTTTACCTTTACTTGAAAAGCATAAAACCGTGTCATGTGTATTAGCGATAAATAACTTATCTATAAAGTCTTCATTTTTGGTATTTGCCGCTGTTTTACCTTTACCACCGCGCCGTTGTGACGTGTAAGTTGTTAACGGTTGTGACTTAACGTAGCCTTCGTGCGACAACGTGACCACCATATCTTCTTCAGTAATCAAATCCTCTGCTGTCAGATTTAAGAACTGCTCGACTATCTCGGTCCGTCTGTCTTCTTTGTATTCTTCAACCAGGTCAATTAACTCGTCTTTAATAACAGTCATTAATCGTGTTCTGTTAACGATGATATCTAGCAAGTCATCAATTGAAACTAATAGGTCTTTATATTCTTGGAGAATTTTATCTTGCTCAAGACCTGTCAAGCGGTGTAAACGCAGCTCTAAAATAGCTTGCGCTTGTGCTGGCGATAGATAATATTTTTTATCAACCATGCCATAGTGTTCTTCCAGCTTATCAGGGCGTGATCGGCTCGAGTCTGCTTTTTCAAGCAATTCTGCCACTAATCCAGGTTGCCATGCCGCTCCCAACAAAGCCTCTTTAGCTTCTGCCGGGTTTTTTGCTGCCTTAATCATCGCGATCATGTCGTCAATATTTGACAATGCAACTGCCAGCCCTTCTAACGTATGCGCGCGTTCTCGTGCTTTACGTAAAAGGTACACTGTACGGCGCGTAACAACTTCACGCCTATGATCAATAAATGCGTCTAATATTTGCTTTAAATTCAAACATTGCGGACGGCCATCGATAAGCGCCACCATGTTGATACCAAAAACATTCTGTAACTGCGTTTGTTGATATAAATTATTAATAATTACTTCAGGAACTTCAGCACGCTTAAGCTCTATCACCATCCGCATACCGTCTTTATCAGACTCATCACGTAGCCCAGAAATACCTTCTAGCTTTCCATCTTTAACTAGGTGAGCAATTTTTTCCATTAACCGTGCTTTGTTAACCTGGTACGGTAATTCAGTCACCACAATTGAAAGCTTACCCGTTGTACTCTCTTCTACATGATAACGAGCACGCAGATAAATGCGGCCTCGCCCTGTTAGATACGCTTCACGAATACCATCAGCGCCGTTAATAATACCTGCCGTAGGAAAATCCGGCCCAGGCACATGCTCCATCAATTGATCAATCGTCGCATCAGGTTCATCAATTAAGTGAATACACGCTGACGTAATCTCAGCCAAGTTATGTGGCGGAATATTGGTAGCCATGCCCACAGCGATGCCCGCAGAGCCATTGACAAGCAATAAAGGAACCTTTGCCGGTAAAACTGTTGGCTCATACTCCGACTCATCATAGTTGGCACTAAAATCGACAGTTTCTTTATCCAAATCCGTCAACATTTCATGCGACAACTTAGACATTCTGATTTCGGTATACCGCATAGCAGCAGCTGAATCACCGTCTATAGAACCAAAGTTACCTTGCCCATCCACCAACATATGGCGCATAGAAAAAGGCTGGGCCATCCTAACAATCGTGTCATAAACCGCCGTATCGCCATGCGGGTGGTATTTACCAATCACATCACCAACAATACGTGCGGATTTTTTATACGGTTTATTCCAATCATTGTTCAAAACGCTCATGGCGAATAACACGCGACGATGAACTGGCTTCAAGCCATCTCGAACATCAGGTAACGCTCGGCCGACAATGACACTCATCGCATAATCAAGATACGACTGCCGCATCTCATCTTCAATATTGACGGGTATAGTTTCTGTTGTGAGCTCAGCCATTTACCAGTATCTCCACATACATATAAGCAGTTTTAGACCCAACAACAATAAGCAAATGAGCGCTTTATAAAACCGCTGTTTTTGTAGCCTTTGTTATTGGAAAATTAAACGGAAATTATACCTTATTTAGCCCCGCACAAGGTACTCTTGTTTTGTCTTATATAAGCGTCTTAACCGGCACTAAATGACGTGTTGCTATCCAGGGGTTCAGCGCGCACCTCACCACCACTACAGACTTTATTTCGACCCGAGTTTTTGGCTTTATACAAAGATTTATCAGCCACTTCTATCAAGACCGCTCCATCTAATTCTTTAAACGCTCTTGGCTTGTCAACGATGAACGTAGATGTGCCGATAGATACCGTCATTTTTAGCTTCTTACCGCTTTGTAACGTTAGTGGACAAGCTTCAACACATGCACGCATCCTTTCCGCCACTTCATTACCTTTTAGCTCAGATGCCGTCGGTAGTAGCACCACAAACTCCTCTCCGCCATACCTCGTCAAAATGTCATTGCTTCTCAATTGACTTTTTAAGGCATCGGCAACGTGCTTCAATGCTTGGTCTCCAATTTGATGACCATAACTATCGTTAACTTTTTTGAAAAAATCAATATCAATAAACAGACACGTCAAATCATCTGCCGTTCTTAGCGAACGCAATATTTCTTCATTAAGGCGTTGTTCAAAAAACCGTCGATTATTCACTCCTGTTAACGTATCAAAGAGGCTACTGCGGCTTAGTTGCTCGAAATTACTGGTGTTTTCAAAGCAAACACTTAATACGCTGCTTAATCGTTGCAAAAAGTATGTATCCATCGCGGGCAAGAAACGCTCACGGTCTTTACTACCAAGCACTAAACAACCCAAATAAACGCCACGCCTAACAAGCGGTAGCATTGCGACCGCAACTGGTTTTTTATTGTTTTTTGGCCAAAACTCGTTACTCAACACATCGTTCGACATACCTAACAGAATACGTTGCGCAACACCTAGCTTTTCCTTAAACACATTAACATTTTCAAGCAACATTAAATTTGAATAGTCATCAAATCTAAAACCATCTTCTGACAAAAATGTTTGCACCTCTGCTTTCTTATCCGCCAACACCAAGCAAAGCGAATCCAAATCAAATGCTACTTGAATATCGTCTAATACGTGCTGAACAAGATCCTTCAAGGAATTTAAAGACAACAAACGCATTTCCAGGTCTTGAAAACGTTTCAACGTTACTTCATTTCTTTGGACGCGTTCAATAAGCCCATCCAAATGGCTTTGCAACATACAAACCCGCGTTTCTATATCTTCCTTATTCATAGAAATAAAATAACATCATTTCTTCACCAAGTTAATAAATTCCAACTCGTTGATGACGTTAACGCCCAACGATTCTGCTTTGGCTAATTTTGACCCTGGACTCTCTCCAACCAGCAAAAAATCTGTTTTTTTAGATACGCTGTTAGTCACTTTTGCGCCCAATGCCCTTAACTTATCTTTGGCTTCGTCACGCGTCATTTCTTGTAAACTGCCCGTCACCACGACCACTTTGCCCGCTAATACCGAATCCTGGTGTGACACTGCTATCATCTCTGGCCATTGAACACCTCGGTCAAGCAATGTTTGTATCACGTCTAAATTATTCTGTTGGCGAAAGAATACCGAAATGTGTTTGGCGACAACAGGCCCTACATCATCGACCGTCAGCAAATCCTCTTCACTCGCATTCATCAAGTTTTCTAGCGTGTAAAAGTATTCAGCCAAACTAATGGCCGTTACCTCGCCAACTTCGCGAATCCCTAGCGCATACAAAAAACGTGGGAGTGTCGTTAAAAGACTCTTCTCTAACGACGCTAATAAGTTATTAGCAGATTTCTCAGCCATCCTTTCTAACCCTGCCAACTGCTCTAGCGTTAGCGCATATAGGTCTGCAGGTGTTGAGATCATAGATTGCTCAACTAACTGCTCTACAATTTTATCTCCTAACCCATCAATATCCATGGCTTTACGAGAAGCGAAGTGCTTAATCGCTTCCTTACTTTGGGCACGACAAAACAACCCACCACTACAACGTACAATTGTTTCGCCCTCAACTCTATCCAAGTCTGATTGGCATACTGGGCACACCATAGGTAAAACAAACTGGACTGTATTGTTTGGGCGCTTATCTAACACCACTGAAACAATTTCAGGAATTACGTCGCCGGCTCGGCGAACAACGACCGTATCTCCCACACGCACATCTTTACGGTGGACCTCTTCTTCATTATGTAAGGTGACATTTGTAACGGTTACACCACCAACAAAAACAGGCGCCAACCTTGCCACTGGCGTTAATGCCCCCGTTCTTCCTACCTGTACATCAATATCAAGCACCGTCGTCATTTTTTCTTGAGCAGGGAATTTTCTAGCAATCGCCCACCGCGGGGCTCTAGAAACAAACCCCAGCTTATCTTGCAAACTAAACGCATTCACCTTGTGTACTACGCCATCTATTTCATAAGGCAAACGAGGACGTATATTCAGCAGCGTGTTGTACGCCTCATCACATTGATCAACCCCTATTGCCTTCGTTATTTGGTCGCAAATTGGCAACCCCCAAGTTTCAAGCAATAAAAACAACGCGGCGAGCGTGTCCGGTATAGTCATCCCATCACAATACCCAACCCCGTACACATAAAATGCCAAAGGCCTTTGCGATGTTATTTTGGAGTCAAGCTGTCTTAAACTGCCGGCTGCTGCATTGCGGGGATTAGCAAATAACTTTGTGCCGTTTTTCGTAGCCTGCTTGTTAAGCAACTCAAAACCAGACAAGGGCATAAACACCTCACCTCTAACCTCTAATTCAGGCGGGTAATCATTTCCACTTAACAACAAAGGAATAGCGCCAATGGTTTTAACATTCTCAGTGACATCCTCGCCCGTCTTACCATCTCCACGTGTTGCTGCTTGAACCAACCGCCCTTTTTTGTACAGCAACGAAATGGCAAGCCCATCTAATTTTGGCTCAATGATGTATTCAACATCACTGTCATCTTGTAAGTTTTTCCGAACACGGCTATCAAACGACCTAAACTCTTCTAAGCCAAAAGCATTGTCTAGCGAGAGCATTGGCACACGGTGCTTAACTTGCTGAAAGGTGCTTAACGGCTCTGAGCCTACTCTTTGCGTAGGCGAGTCAACTGTAATTAGCTCAGGGCAAGCTGCTTCAATATCTTGAAGCTCACGCATCAACATATCGTAATCAAAATCAGATATTTGCGGTGCGTCTAACTGATAATACCGCTGGTTATGGCGATTTATTTCCTTACGCAGCTGTTGAGCCCGCGCTATCTTATTGTTAACACCTGTCATATAACGCGATCATTTGAAAGCTGATCGCGAATAACATCAATTTTTTCAAATGTTAGCGGTTGCATGTCAGCATTCATTAATTCGCAATCAAACTGTTGGCAAATTGCACGTGCTGATTCCAACATTTCATCAAACGAGGCATTGGCTTCGATCGATTGGTTAGCTTGAAAGAAAAACACGAGACCTTTCGTCTTGAAATCATTCATATTCCCCACAGGGAATGTTCCCGGTTCCATCAAATTAGCCACATGAAACAATTGCGTCTCTACACCTTGTTCTCGCTGATATCGGTGAAAAATACCCATATCACCAAATTCCAAGTTCAACTGTGTAAACATATTGAGCAAATCCACACCTTGAATTTGACTTGAATCATTAGGCACAGCCACAAGTTGAACAACCATCGCTTCTTTAACAACTGGAACCGTTTCCGCACTTGAGCGCATTGTTTCCGGCTTTACCTGACTAGTATCCACCGCCTCAAAATGATCGATATCTTGTTTCTCAGGCTCATCAAAAGCAGACGTTTCATCGACTACGTTTGCGACTGGCGCGCCATCGCTAATGACCGGTTGAACTTTAGTTGCTTCATCAAAAAAATCATTTTCTTGTTTGGGTTGGTTTTTTATTTTATCGTAAAAAAATATGCCTAAAAGAACGCATATTCCAACAACAACCAACAGCAACCTTAAGGCACTTTCTTCCATTCTTTATCCTAAAACCCTAATTAATCTAACTAACAACCATTTCAGTCGCTTCTTCAATATCAACTGATACGATTCGAGAAACCCCTGGCTCTTTCATTGTAACGCCTGATAGGTGATGCGCAATTTCCATTGTCGCTTTATTATGAGTGATTAGTATCATCTGAACCTGCTTAGACATTTCTTTAACCAACTCGCCAAAGCGGCCCACATTGGCTTCATCTAACGGCGCATCCACTTCATCTAACATACAAAAAGGTGCCGGATTTAAGTCAAAAATAGCAAACACCAACGCAACTGCTGTTAAGGCTTTTTCGCCCCCCGAAAGCAAATGAATAGAGCTATTTCGTTTGCCGGGAGGGCGCGCCATAACCGTAACACCCGTATCAAGAATATCGCCGCCCGTCAGTTGTAAATACGCATTACCCCCACCAAATAATTTGGGGAAACGCTTCTCGAAACCACTATTCACTTTATCAAACGTTTGCTTAAACAGTGTTCTGCTTTCTTTATCAATTTTTTCAATGGCTGCAACTAACGTTTCGAGCGCATCGGTTAAATCTTTTTGTTGGTCCGTCAAATACGTCTGACGCTCAGACTGTGTTTCCAGCTCTTCGATAGCCGTTAGATTAATCGGGCCAAGACGCTCAATTTTTGATGTCAGCTCATTCAACTGATGCTGCCAACCACCCTCTTCAGCATCATCTGTTAAAGAACTAAGTACCTCATCAAGGTTAATACCCGATTCTTGAGATTGCTCTACCAAGGTTTGCTTGCGGACTAATACTTCTTGATGGTTCACTTTAGCCGTTGACATATTCTCTCGCGCTACCTGAACATCATGTTCTTTACCACGCCTGCTTTTTTCTATTTGCTGAATAGTTTGTTCAAATCGCTCAACCGCTTGCCTTTCTTGAATTAGCTCAGCTTCAATTTTAATTTTATTCTTAAGCAATACGTCCAACTCTTCGCGCTGCTTATCTAACGGCTGGTCGCCACGTTGCAACACTTTTTTTGCCTTACCCCGTTGCTCTTCTGCTTGAAGCAACTTTTCCTGAATACTGTTTAGGTTCTGTGTTGTCAGCGCCTTACTCGACCGCAACGATTCTAACTCTAGCATTAGGTGATGGAGTTTTTCGCGTTCAGAATGCAGCTCAGTTCTGGCTTCATCCAGCGCTAATTTGCGCACGGACCGTTGCTCCTGAAAGCTTTCTCTTTGCGCTTCAAGTTCAGACGCTTCGTTAATCGTTTCTTCGAGTAGTTTTTTACTGGTAGCCAACAATGTTTCATCTTGCTGTTTTTCTTGTAACGCAACACGTAAATCATCCGCTATGGAGGAAAGGCGATGCTTCGCTTGATTGATTTTGGATGTTTTTTCAGACATCCGCAATGCCAATGCAGAAACCTGCTTAGCCATATCCGCTTCCGCTTGATGTTGTTGTTGACGTGCTTGTTCGGATTCCACCAAACCGCTTTGCGCAAGCCGTAATGCCTGTTCTGTATCGGCAATTAACACATTCAACTTAGTCAAACGGCCAATAACTGATTTCTTTTCTTTCTCTAATGAGAGCGCACTGCCTTGTTTGTCTTCGCTTTTAACAAACACGCTATCACAATGTAACCAAACACCTGTTTTTGTAATTACAGATTCCCAAGCATCCAATTTAGGCAGCAAGTGTTCTGCCTCGGCAAGTGTTTCAGCGTAGTGAACACCTTCAAATAAGGAGGCGGGTATGAAAGATGAGTCGATTAAGTTCGCAAGGCTAGTCGACGACTTCTTAGCATTTGAGACTGATTGTTTACTTAACAAGGTGATGTCAGCCCCTTGTAAATCATTCAAGCCTTTCATTGCATGGGCTAAATCATCAACACAAATAGCCTGCAACGATGAACCCAATACAGTTTCCACCGCTCTTTCCCAGCCATCTTTAACTGATAAGTGCTCAACAAATCGAGTGGATGTCGATAAATCAAGCTTGTTTAGCCAATGCGAGACTGCTTTTTGTTTATCCCCCAAACTGGACTGCTGAAACATCTCTATTGATGCTAATCGTCCCGACAGCCGAGCATGTTCAGCTCTATGTTTCGCCAAACTTTCATTATGCTGATGGAGTAAATCTCGCGAATCGGTTATTTTCTTTTGCAACGCTTCTACAGTTAATAAGGAAGCCTGGTGCTGCCTAGCCAATTCATCGTGGTTTTGTTGAATATCTGACAAGCCATCCGTTAATATCACTTGTTGTAAGTTATTCTCTTCTCTTTTTGCAGATTCTATTCGGTTCGACAACTGAATTAAGTGCCGATCAAATTGGGTGATTTTAGCTTTTTCCACATCAATTTTTCGCTTTGGCTCAGCCACTTGATATGTAAAATCATCCCAAATTTTTTGCCATGCGTTCATTTCCTCCTCCGCAGTCTTTAAACGCTGAATGATATCCTTTTCACGCATCTTGGCTTCTTCGATAAAACCTTGATTCTGCTCAATTTTGTTATCGGTTTCTAATAGCCTGCCTTTTCCATTCGCAACATCCGTTTCAGCACGTTGAATTAACTGGCTGCTTTGCTCATAAAGTGTCTGGTGTTGTTCCAGCTCAGACTTTTTATGTTGGAGCGCTTGTTCAGCTTTGGCAATTTCTGACCCAATCGCATAAAATCCAGCTTGCACTTTGTTCCACTTCTCACGTTGGTCATTGTAGCCTTCACGCTGCTGTTCTAAATTTTTCTCAAGCTCACGCTGACCTGTGACAATTGACTCTACCTCTAGACTAAGTTGGGTTAGTTTTTGCGTCTGCTCTATATCTAAAACATTTAAGGATTGCCATTTAAGTGCAAGTAGCTGCGCTTTAATTTTACGCTCATCTGTTTTTAATGCTTTATATTTTTCCGCCGTACCTGCTTGACGCTTCAAGTGGCGGCATTGTTTTTCTATCTCTTCGCACAGGTCGCCAATACGCTCAAGGTTTTCGCGCGTTCTGCGCATTCTATTTTCTGTATCTCGTCGGCGTTCTTTATATTTAGAAATACCCGCCGCTTCTTCAAGAAACACACGAAGCTCTTCAGGTTTAGCCTCAATTAACCTTGAAATAGTCCCTTGCTCGATAATCGCATAACTTCTTGGACCAAGCCCTGTCCCCAAGAACAAATCTGTAATGTCTTTGCGTCGGCAGCGCGTACCGTTCAGAAAATAGGCAGACTGTCCTTCACGGTTTACTTGTCGTTTTAAAGCAATTTGGCGATTACCCGCATATTCGCCGGTAATGGTTCCATCTGTATTATCAAAAATTAATTCTACGAATGCTTGTCCAACAGGCTTACGTGTGGATGATCCATTGAAAATAACATCGGCCATTTGATCGCCACGTAAGTTTTTCGCAGAACTCTCACCCATCACCCATCGAACAGCATCAATGACGTTGGACTTCCCACAGCCATTTGGGCCAACAATCCCGACCATATCACTCATAAAAGGGATGGTGGTTGTGTCAACAAATGACTTAAAACCAGAGAGTTTTATTTTTTCCAAACGCATCGGTTAACGATACATGATTGTGCTTTTTTCATAAAGACGAATTATTGTGAATTCACCTTAATATTTATAAGAAAGTTGGCGTTTATAACGTCTTCTAAAAATAATCCATGTAAAATGCGCCAACACTATCCAAATGAACTTGAATATTATGAGCACAACGCCTTCTACAGATTTAGAAACCTTTCCAAACCCTAATTCTGGCCGTGATTACACGATAAAAATCGACACGCCCGAATTTACGTGCTTGTGCCCAAAAACAGGCCAGCCGGATTTTGCGACATTACGTTTAGAATACGTACCTAATGAATCTTGTGTTGAATTAAAGTCGTTTAAACTCTATGTGTGGTCTTATCGCGATAAAGGCGCGTTTCATGAAGCCGTTACAAACCAAATTCTTGATGATTTAGTTGTCGCATGCCAGCCAAGATTTATGCGACTATCTGCTGACTTTAATGTGCGTGGCGGCGTCTATACAACGGTTGTTGCTGAGCACCAAGCCCCTAATTGGACACCTAACACACCTGTTCAATTACCCTAACTTTAATCCTGTAAAAAATCAGCACAGGCGAGATAGAGGGCTATTTCGCTTAATCCAATGCTCAATTAAACAACGTTTATTGTTCAGTTTAAATTCATCCGCACGATTTATCCTAACACTGCACCATAACTAAACTGCTCTGCAGTTAAGGATAATATTATGAATACTTTTTTAAGAATTGTTACATTAACAGCGGCGACTACATTGTTGTTCGTCAGCGGCCAATCTATCGCGCGCAGTGGTGTTAGCTCTGGTTACGACCAGTCGCATCATCAACATCACTATAAAAAGCATCATTACAAACATTCGTATAATAATCGCTATAAACAGCAAAGGTACGACAACAAATATCGCCATAACGAAAAACATCACTACAAACCTAAGCACGACTACTCTTATAAACGGTATGGTTACAGTGAAAGGCCTCGCCACTATGGTAACAAGCATCATAACTATCAACGTACGTATCAAAAACCTTATTATGCAAAAAACTCGCATGCTTATAGGCATCAACAGCATTACTACAAGCCAAAACATGCCATTAGACAGTTAGTACGACATGCATATGGTTACCCAAATCATGGGCTAAATATTTACTTGAAGTTTTAGGCTTACATTTAGCCAATTCAACAGACTTCCCCCTCCGTGAGATTTTACTCTCACACTTAAAAGGCGAACAATTTACATTGTTCGCCTTCTTTTTGGGGTTAGCTTATTTTGCTAATGTTTACAGTAATGATTGTAAAAGCTTATTCAAACGATGTACAAATGTAGCTGGGTCTTCTAATTGACCACCTTCGCTTAACAACGCTTGTTCAAACAATAAGTTTGATAAATCAGAAAAACGATCATCATCTGACTCATCCTTTAACCGTTGGATAAGCGCATGATCTGCATTCACTTCAAACGTCGGCAAACTTGGTGGCATATCTTGCCCCGCTGCTTTCATTATCCGCTCCATGTGCGCACCCATTTCATGCTCATCCGCCACTAAACAGGCTGGCGAGTCAGTTAAACGTGAACTAATTCGAACCTCTTTCACTTTGCCGTCCAGCACTGTCTTAATTTGCTCAAGCACGCTGTTTAATGATTCATCTTCTTTCTTTTCATCTGCTTTAGCTTCTTTGCCATCTTTATCAATGGCAGCCAAATCAATATCACCTTTAGCGACAGACTGTAAAGATTTGCCATCAAACTCTGGCATATGTTGAACCAACCATTCATCCACATGATCCGTTAACAACAATACTTCAATATCTTTCTTTTTAAAGACTTCAAGGTGAGGGCTATTTTTAACCGTTGCATACGCACTACCCGTTAAGAAATAGATTTTCTCTTGGCCTTCTTGCATGTTTTCAATATAAGCCGGTAACGTTAATGTTTGCTTACCTTCAGTTTTAGTTGATGCAAACCGCAGTAATTTAGCAATACGGTCTTTATTTTTTGCATCTTCAATAGGGCCTTCTTTAAATACTGGACCAAACTCTGCCCAAAAGGTATCAAACTTTTCCGGGTGTTTTTTAGACAAGCCTTCAATTAATGACAAGACTTTTTTAACGGCACCGGCTTTTAACAAATCGATCTGTTTGCTTTGTTGGAGCAATTCACGTGACACGTTTAACGGCAAACTATCTGAATCAATAATGCCCTTCACGAAACGCAAGTAACGTGGCATCAACTCACCACCTTCCATTACAAACGTACGCTTAACGTAAAGTTTTACGCCGCTTGTTGCCTCTCTATCCCACATGTCAAACGGGGCTTTCGAAGGCACATACAACAACAACGTATATTCGCTTTTGCCTTCCACCTTACTGTGGCTATAAGCTAGTGGATCTTGGTAATCACCGAGTGTTTGCTTGTAAAATTCGTTGTAGTCTTCTGCCTTCAGTTCGCCTTTAGACTTTGCCCATAATGCAGTGGCACTGTTAACGGTAATATCATCTGGCTCGTCTTCTTTTTCTTCATCTTTATTCTCGTTCTTCATCACGATAGGAATATCAAGATGTTCTGAGAACTTATGAACAATGGATTGCAAACGATGGCTTTCTAAAAACTCGCTTTCACCTTTTTTAAGGTGTAAAACAATATCTGTACCACGCGTTGCTTTCTCAACTGTTTCAATGGTGTACTCGCCTTCACCTGCAGACTCCCACTTAATGCCAGCCGCTTTATCTTCGCCTGCTTTACGCGTTATAACCGTTACGTTATCAGCAACGATAAAACTTGAATAAAAGCCCACGCCGAATTGGCCAATCATTTGACTATCTTTACTCTCATCACCGGTCAACGATTCAAAGAATTTTTTAGTGCCTGAATGGGCAATTGTACCAATATTTTTCTTAACTTCTTCCGCCGTCATACCAATGCCATTATCAGAAATGGTCAATGTACGGGCCTTTTTATTAATGGAAAGGCGGATTTTCAACTCACCGTCACCTTCATATAACTTGTCGTTAGATAACGCCTCAAAACGCAATTTATCCGCCGCGTCTGATGCATTAGAAATCAATTCACGTAAGAAAATTTCTTTATTACTGTAAAGGGAATTAATAACTAGGTTTAAAACCTGTTTAGTTTCTGCTTCAAACCCTAATGTTTCTTTCTTTGCTTTCTCTTTTGTCTTACTCATTTTTAAATCCAAAATTATTAATTTGATACTTATAACTGGTGATTTAATTCAATTTTTCAAGTCTTAAAAAGAAAACCACCTAAATTAATTCGTATGTTCTAAGTTTTCACATGCCTATGAAGACCGCTTTCATCTTCAAATATCTTTGTATTCGAGTTTAAAAAAGTCTTATGTAAGTCCACTGAGTCACTCACACCTATAGCATCAAAATTCCGCTCTAACCATACCGACATTTCTTCTCGGCCTTTATCACGCAAGGATGTTAGAAAATCCCAATCAGAATTAAATTTACTACTTAATGATAAGTCCACTAATGCATCGTCTGCCCGTACGGAATGTACAAGAATATTCTTAAAATCGGCTTTATGTTCTTCTTTGAGCATTTCGTGCTCAAGTAATTTTTTCACAAACGCTATTGAACGCATTTCTGATAACAACGATGCGTTAAAACTAATTTCATTAATACGACTAACAATTTCTGTTGCCGTTGTTGGCGTATCAAAACGATTTATTGGATTGATATGTACGATTAATAAATCCCTACTATCTGTTTTGTAGAAGAGAGGAAACAAGGCCGGGTTTCCAACATAACCGCCATCCCAATAGTCTTCATCGTCTATCGATACTGCTTTAAATATCAACGGTAAGCAAGCAGACGCCATGGCCACATCTAACGTAACATCTTTAGTATTAAACACACGCACTCTGCCACTTTGAACATGTGTTGTACTAATGAACAACTTGATGTCGTCATCTTTATTCAAGGCTTCAAAATCAACTGCATCTGCTAATACATCACGCAATGGGTTCACATTAAATGGATTAAGTTGCTCAGGTGAAAAAACACGCGACATGAAATCTGTCACCATGAAATTTAACGTATCAGGCACTTTCCATGGCATATACTTTTCTAGAGGCCATTTGCTCATTGGCTTCATTGCTTTACCCGCTTCTGATATACGCCACCAAAAATCATGTAGGCTCTCACGTGCTTTCTCTGGGCCACCTTTCTGCATTCCCGACGCTAACACGCAAGCATTCATCGTGCCCGCACTGGTCGCACAAATGCCATCAATACCAATACGACCATCTTCTAAAAGCTTATCTAAAACACCCCAAGTGAATGCACCGTGCGCTCCCCCGCCTTGTAGCGCAAGGTTAATGGTTTTTTCTACTTTACTACTTTGTTGTGTCATTAATTTAGTTACCTACGTAAAACGATTATTTAGTGCCCAAATAGTCATGTAAGACACGACCATAAGGTAGCGTTAAGTCAGCGATGAAATGCATCCCACCAACGACCTGCTTAACGGGTAAGTCAGCCACAGGTGCATTTACATGCGGAATCAAATGCAAACGAGCTGGGCCCGACCAGGCGCCCTTTATATCAATATCGGCCAAATTGTATGCAACCAACTGCGCTATCGCGGGCGTTCCATCAACATCAGGGATAAGCTTCAGGTTAACCTGTGTCGTCATCATTTTGTCAGTTAACGTATCGACACAACTGGTACACACCACCTCATCATGTAAGTTATACGTTAGCTGTTCTTGCTTATAGCGCATGGTGCCCATCGCAACCCGTTCCCCAGCGTAATCCAACGTGCCTGTTAACGTGTCTTCTTGGGTGCTTAATGTGGGTTGTGCCAATTTTTTTGGGAAACCCCAAATTTCTCGACCACCCGAAATAGGCGACTCAATATCCAAATACATTTGCGATGTAAAGTTAACAGCTTCGCCTTGATAGCTGGCAGGAATAACAATGCCACTTTCTGTGTAACTACCAAATCCAGAGCTATCTGGCATCTTAATGAATTCGTATAACACCGTATTAGAACCATCTGGTTCTAGTGGCTCAGGTAATTGCGCGCGAATAGCGGCAGGATCTGATTCATACGTAATAATCAGGTACTCACGGTCTATAAAACGATACGGGCCTTTTGGGTAACTCGGTGATGCCAGCGGCATCGATGGTAAGTTTAAAATATCTTTAGTGTTCATTTGCTTTTTCCAACGCGTTTATTAACCGGCAGTCCAGCCGCCATCAACAGAAATATGAGTGCCTGTGATATTTTCCGCAAACTCAGAACACAAAAATAAAGACGTACCAGCTAACTCTTCAACCGTCACAAATTTCTTAGTCCACTGAGCCGACAATAGCACGTCGCGCTTCACTTCTTCTTCACTAATACCGCGCGCCTTAGCAGTATCTGGAATTTGTTTTTCAACTAAAGGTGTCATCACATAACCCGGACAAATTGCGTTGCAGGTAATATTGTCTTCAGCCACTTCTAAAGCAATCGTTTTAGTAAAGCCCAACACACCATGTTTGGCAGTCACATAGGCTGATTTAAACGGCGAAGCAATAAGCCCATGAGCAGACGCAATATTAATGATCCGGCCCCAGCCTTGTTTTTTCATATGTGGAATAGCGGCACGTACTGTATGAAAACTCGAAGACATGTTAATCGCTATAATCGCATCCCACTTTTCAGGTGCAAACTCTTCGACAGGCGCAACATGCTGAATACCCGCATTGTTAACCAAAATATCAATTGAGCCGAAAACCTTCGCTGCCTCTTCAACCATCGATGTTACTTCATCAGGTTTGGTCATATCAGCACCGTTATAGATACACTTAACACCTAGCTTTTCAATCGCAACACGTTCTTTTTCGATCTCGACAGAATCACCAAACCCATTCATCATAATATTGATACCTTGCGCAGCAAACCCTTGCGCAATGCCCAACCCGATACCCGATGTTGAACCTGTTATTATTGCTGTTTTTCCTTTTAAATCCATTTCTCTACCCTACAATCATTTAGTGAACAATTACGTCAATATAAATAGAACGCCATATTAAAACTAGAAGCCATATAACGAAAAAAAACCTTGGGAAATAATCGTTAAAACAACTATTTTCCAAGGCTTTTTTTTGTAAATTGGTAGCGGGGGCTGGATTTGAACCAACGACCTTCGGGTTATGAGCCCGACGAGCTACCATACTGCTCCACCCCGCATCAATTTAGAGGCGGAATAATACTAGATATACTGTCTATTTACAATCTAAATAGACAAGATTTATAAAATAAATTGGTTTGTTAGGTATAAACACAAGGCAGCCATTAATCCGGCCAATATATCGTCCACCATAATGCCAAATCCGCCTTTTACGTGCCTATCTAGAAGGTTAATTGGCCATGGTTTTAAAATATCGAACACCCTAAAGTATATAAACCCTAGCAATACATTTAACCAACTAAATGAAACCCACAGCATAGTGAGCAAAAAGCCTGCAATTTCATCCCAAACAATCCCGCCATGGTCATGAACACCAATATCATCAGCCGTTTTTCCACAAATCCAAATACCGACGAATGAAATGATGACCAGAGAGGTCAAATAAACATTCTCGCCCATTTGAAACAAGCCATAATAAATAGGAACAGCCATGAGCGTGCCTGCTGTACCTGGTCCCTTTTTCGCCAAACCAGAACCAAAACCAAATGCCAATAAATGCACTGGATTTTTTAGCAACTGTTTAAATGTTGGTGTTTTATTTGTCATGGCTAGTCTCAGAGGCGCTACTATTAAAGTGCTGAAATCCCTTATCAATCGTTTTTTCAGAACCATCTGGCAGCACAACAGTTAAACCATCACCCGCCTCAATACTACCAATTTTAGTTATTGATTTGTTTGCGGTCAGTTCCGCGATTGTTTTATCATTTGTTAATGCTTTAGGTAGCGTAAAGCACAGCTGATAATCATCGCCCGTTGAATAGGGCCATAGAGCATCTTGTAACTCTTCAATATGTTCTTTCACCCTGTCTGACATCGGCAAGTTTTTATGAAAGACTCTGGCTGCAACGCCACTGGCATTAAGGATATGCGTAAGGTCTGCCGCTAGGCCATCAGAAACATCTATACATGCGCTAGCAAGCGGTAATAGCTGTTCCCCTAAATCGATGTTTGACGTAGGTTTTAAGTACTGAGCTAAATCCTCATCTGAAGCATCAGTTGCCGTTTGCTGTGCTTTTATTAAACCCAACCCCGCACTGCCAATTGTGCCAGATACATACACGCCGTCGCCTACGTTTGCGCCTGAACGTTTAAGCGCTTTACCTTTTGGCAACAACCCCATAACGGTGACACTAATGCTTAACGGCCCTTGTGTTGTATCACCACCAATCAATTGCATCGAATGGCTTTGAGCTAGCGATAAGAAGCCTTTGCTGAATTCTTTCACCCAATTGTCATCGGCTTTTGGCAATGTAAGCGCAAGTGACACCCAAGCAGGTTTTGCCCCCATCGCGGATAAGTCGCTTAAGTTTACTGCTAATGATTTATGCCCTAATAAATAAGGGTCGCTGTTCGATAAGAAGTGAACCGTTTCAACCAATGTATCCGTGCTAACAACCAATTGCATATTAGGTGGGATATCAACTAACGCACAATCATCCCCAATGCCTAATGCGGCAGGAAATGCAGCATCAACATTCTTATTGAAATATTGATTTATTAACGTGAATTCAGACAGCGCCATATCACGGAGATTGTTACTTAGCTTTCTTAATATTAGCGCTAATCTCAACCGCTCTCGATTTCTTAGCTATCTTGTCCAGCACACTGTTAACGAACGTATGACTTTTCGATGAGCCAAAACGTTTTGCCAACTTAACAGACTCATTAATAGCCACTCGGTATGGCACTTCGGGCTTAAACAATAATTCATAACTACCCAAACGTAGAACCGCTTTTTCAATCGGGTCTATTTTCTCTAAATCTCGTGAAGTGAATTCGCTAATAACCGTATCCAGATCGCTAATTTTATCAACGACGCCTGTTAACAAACCGATGAAGAAGTTTTTATGAAATTTGCCGTACTCAGGATCACCTTCAAATTGCTTCTGCAACTCTTCTAAGTTCTGACCTGTTACTTGCCATTGATATAGTGCTTGAAGTGCAACCTGTCTTGCACTACTTTTAGGTGAACTCATTCGGCGTCTAACACCTTTAATACGTTAACCATCTCAATGGCTGCCAACGCAGCTTCTACACCCTTGTTACCCGCTTTTGTACCAGCGCGCTCAATAGCTTGTTCAATAGAATCTACCGTTAACACACCAAATGTTACGGGTAAGTTTGCTTGAAGTGAAACCGTTGCTAAGCCTTTAGTCACTTCGCCAGACACATATTCAAAATGCGGCGTGCCGCCACGAATAACCGCGCCTAAACCAATAATAGCATCGTATTTACCTTGTCCTGCAATGCGTTGCGCAGCCAATGGCATTTCAAATGCGCCGGGCACTTTCACCACATCAATATTTTTGATGTCTGCACCGTGACGCAACAATGTTTCAATTGCACCACCTTCTAACTGATCGACAATAAAGCTATTAAAGCGACCTACCAACAAACAAAAACGTGCATCGCGCACAATCATATTGCCTTCAATTATTTTTACATCTGCCATGTTAAAACCTGTGTATGGTTATAAATTATGAGTAATTATATCAGTGTTCGTTACTGCTAATCTAAAGAGACGTGTTCAACAATCTCAATATCAAAACCCGCTAAACCCGTATATTTCGTTGGCGTGCCAATCAGTTTTAATTTCTTGATCCCTAGATCGGATAGTATTTGACAACCAACACCCACTGTTCTCGAGTCGACCGACTGCTGAGTAGTAGGCTGATCCACACCTTTTTCTTTCATTTCTTGCTCGTGAATGAACTCAACAATAGATTGGTCATCTTCTTGGTTACGAATCAAAATGAGCGCGCCCCGCCCCTCTTCAACAATTTTACGCATGGCCCTAGGCAATGGATAATGGTCACTTTCTTTGGCATGAAGCAAATCAGCCAAGGTACTTTTTGCATTTACGCGAACCAATACGGGCTCATCTGTATTCACATCGCCATGTGTTAACGCCAAATGCAATTTGTTACCTATCTGGTCTTGGAATGCATGTAATCTAAAGTCGCCGTATTCCGTTGGGTATTCGCAGCTACTCACCCGCTCAACATTTTTTTCATTCTGAATACGGTAATGAATCAAATCAGCAATCGTGCCTATTTTAAGCTCGTGCTTTTCGGCAAACACTTTTAAATCATCTCGGCGCGCCATGCTGCCATCGTCATTTAATATTTCAACAATCACCGCAGCCGGTTCGCCACCGGCCAATCTAGCTAGATCACACCCCGCTTCTGTATGGCCAGTACGATTTAACACCCCACCCGGTTGCGCCATTAACGGAAAAATATGCCCTGGTTGAACAATATCCGTTGGCTTTGCATCTGGCTTCACCGCCGCCAAAATAGTTTTTGCTCGATCTGCTGCTGATATACCAGTTGTCACACCTTCAGCCGCTTCAATAGACATCGTGAAGTTGGTTGAAAAAGCCGCTTGATTATCATTCACCATCAACGGTAAGCGTAATTGCTGACAACGTTCACGCGTTAAGGTTAAGCAAATCAACCCTCGCCCATAACTCGCCATAAAATTAACATCTTGAGGGCGAACGTGCTCAGCAAGCATCAATAAATCGCCTTCGTTTTCGCGATCTTCGTCATCCATAATGATAACGATTTTGCCTTGCTTCAGATCATCAATGATTTCTTGAGTAGTATTCATTACGTGTGTTTGTACAGAATTTGCGGCTATTGTAGCCGATTAAGCCGTGACTATTTACCGATTTATTACTTAATACAGCGTGGTTTTTGCTCGCACTTAAGACATGAACCCATTTTTTTCAAGTAAGGCTTTGTAATCAACCGTTGGCTCCGTTGTAGATTGACCCAACATTAATCTCTCTAGGTACCGCGCAATCACATCGACCTCTAGGTTGACAGCATCGCCCACATTGCGGCGTCCTAACGTTGTCATCTCTAATGTATGCGGCACAATATTAACGGAGAAAGACACATCATCAACCGTGTTGACCGTAAGGCTTATGCCATCAATACAAATAGAGCCCTTTTGCGCAACATAGCGTGATATCTCAGCAGGCATTTCAAAGGTAAAACGCACAGAACGCGCATCGGGTTTGCGTTCTAATATACGGCCTACGCCATCCACATGGCCACTCACCATATGGCCGCCTAAACGTGTTTGTGCTTGTAATGCGCATTCTAAATTGACCGGTGAACCTGCTTTTATATCAGCCATTGTTGTGGCCGATAATGTTTCATTCGACACATCTGCAACGAACTGCTTTTCAGATAATTCTATAGCCGTTAAGCAAACGCCGTTAACGGCAATGCTATCGCCCAGTTGAGCATCGCTTAAATTCAAATCGTTAGTCGCGACCGTTAAACGCACATCGCCTTGTTGCTGTTCAACACGTTTAATTTCACCTATCGCTTCGATAATGCCTGTAAACATCTATGCCTCTTTATTTACGCTATACGTTAATTTAATGTCATTGCCCATCTTATCCATTGACGTGTAATTCAACTGAATACGGTCAGATAACTGGGAAATAGTCGGCATTGCAAACGCACCACGGGCATCAGCGCCCAACGCACTCGGTGCCATATAAACAATTAGCTCATCAACAAGTCCCGCTTGTAAGCACGCGCCGTTTAATAACGCACCCGCCTCTATCATCACCCTATTAATGGGCTGCTCACAAAGCCATTTATGAACGGCTTGCAAATCCACTTGGCCTTTCGTATCAGCCGCAACAACTTCAACGTTACAACCTGTTTCACGCAAGGCTTGTATGGCTGACACGTCAGTACTGCATGTTAATAACGTCACGCCAACGCCGCTATTGAACAAGGCTGCATCTAGCGGTGTTTTTAGTTTTGAATCTAACACGACAATGTGCGGCTGCTTTATTACGCGGTTGCCTAGCCCATCTCGCGCTGTTAATTGAGGGTTATCAGTTAAAACCGTTCCCACGCCCGTTATCACAACGTCGCTTTGGGCGCGTAAGCGGTGTACATCTTCTCGTGCTTGCGCCCCTGTTATCCATTGGCTTTCGCCGGATGCCATGGCAGTTTTTCCATCTAAGCTCATCGCCACTTTGCTCATAATAAACGGTTGCCCCGTTTTCATTTTATGAATAAAAGCCGTATTAAGCGATTCAGCTTCTTCTTCCATTAATCCAATGGAAACATCAATGCCAGCGGCACGAAGTCTTTCAATGCCTTGCCCAGACACGAGTGGATTTGGATCCTGCATCGCGATAACAACGCGTGCAATATTTGCGCCTATCAGCGCATCAGCACAGGGAGAGGTTTTGCCTTGGTGACTACACGGTTCAAGTGTTACGTAGGCCGTTGCGCTTATAGCCGCATCACCTGCTTGTTTTAACGCGTGGACTTCCGCATGTGCTTCACCAGCTTTTTCATGCCAACCTTCGCCAATAACTTGATTCCCTTGAACAATGACGCAACCCACACAAGGGTTTGGTTTGGCGCTGTATTTTCCCTGCTCGGCCAGTTCTAATGCACGAGTCATAAATCGTTTGTCGTCAGACGAAAACGTCATATCAATCGTTACTTTTTAACGACTACTGACGTTAACGTTAATGGCTCGCTTTTTTCACCCTTCTCAAGCGAATCAATCACATCTCTAAACTCACTGATGTCTTCAAAACTTTTATACACCGAAGCAAAGCGCACATACGCCACATGATCTAAATCTTGCAACTCTTCCATCACCAGTTCACCAATTCTCATGGACGGAATTTCACGTTCACCCAAGGACAATAGCTTTTTCTTAATACGACTCATCGCCGCATCAATGTCTTCACTCTTCACGGGCCGTTTTTCTATCGAACGAAGAAAACCCGCACTGAGTTTTTCTTCCCAAAACGGCTCACGAACGCCATCGCTTTTAATCACGCGTGGTAAATTTAACTCGGCCGTTTCGAACGTTGTAAACCGTTCTCGGCACGCTTGGCATTCACGGCGTCTACGCACACTATCCCCTTCCCCCGCAAGGCGCGAGTCAATAACGCGTGTATCGCTGTCGTTACATAAGGGGCATTGCATGCTGTTAAACCCTAGTCTGCGTAAACAGGCAAACGTTTACAAATGGCCAGCACGTTTTGTTTCACTGTTTCTTGAACCGAACCATTTTCAATATCATCCAAAATGTCGCACATCCAGCCCGCTAGGTCTTTACTGTCTTGCTCGTTAAAGCCACGCGTTGTAATCGCTGGCGCACCTAAGCGAATACCACTGGTTACAAACGGAGATTGTGGGTCGTTTGGCACAGAGTTTTTATTGGTCGTGATGTTCGCCACTTCCAACGCCGCTTCTGCTGCTTTACCGGTTAAGCCCTTGTCGATTAAATCAACCAAGAATAAATGGTTGTCCGTACCGCCAGACACAATGTTGTAACCGCGTGCTATAAACGCATCAGCCATCGCACTCGCGTTTACTTTTACTTGTTTTTGATACGCTGTAAATTCTGGTGATAACGCTTCTTTAAACGCCACTGCTTTAGCCGCAATCACGTGCATAAGTGGACCACCTTGCGTACCAGGGAACACCATTGAGTTTAGTTTTTTCTCAATCTCAGGATTGGCTTTAGCCAAAATAAGTCCGCCACGTGGGCCGCGTAATGTTTTGTGTGTTGTTGATGTTGTTACGTCTGCGATATTCACTGGGCTTGGGTATTCGCCAGCCGCAACCAAACCTGCAACGTGAGCCATATCAACAAATAAATACGCGCCAACAGAATCCGCAATGTCACGAAACTTTTGCCAATCCATCACCCGTGAATACGCAGAGAAACCAGCCACAATCATTTTAGGTTTATGCTCAGTCGCTAAGGCTTGAATCTCGTCGTAATCCACTTCGCCCGTTGCATCATTCAAACCGTATTGAATCGCATTAAACAATTTGCCAGAAAAATTCACTTTTGAACCGTGGGTTAAATGTCCACCGTGCGCCAAGCTCATGCCTAAAATGGTATCGCCCGCTTGCAGCAACGCTAAATAAACGGCCGCGTTCGCTTGCGAACCAGAATGCGGTTGCACGTTGGCATAATCCGCACCGAATAATTGCTTAACGCGGTCAATCGCCAATTGCTCGGCAATATCCACGTATTCACAACCGCCGTAATAGCGTTTACCCGGGTAACCTTCGGCATACTTATTCGTCAGCATAGAACCTTGCGCTTCCATAACACGCGGGCTCGCGTAGTTTTCAGATGCAATCAGCTCAATATGATCTTCTTGACGCTGTTCTTCTTGTTGAATAGACGCCAACAGCTCATCATCAAACCCTTCAATAGTCATGCTTTTTGTATACATTAAGTTGCCTCGTGCTTTTTATAGATGGTGGATTAATTTAAGACCGCTAATTTTACATCATCTAGTGCCTAACACGCTAGAAAAGCATTCAAAAACACAAGAAGCGACTTTTAACCTTCCCTTTATCGCGCTTATTGTGATTTTGAACTTAACTCCCCTCCTATCGCGCCCGTTAAAGTTGCTTTGAATTGGATAAGGTAACGCGTTGCTTGAGCGCAGCGAGTTTAGCGCTACCCCAATTCAAAGGAGCTTTAATGGGATGCAAGCGATAGTGGGGTCGCCTTTTCTTTGGTTCGTTACTTTTAATCTCACTTGGCGATTGTTCTTTAATCGCTTAGTGAGATTTATGCCTTTAGGTGCTGGCGAAGCAAAAGAAATGAACGCCCTCGCGGCAGCGAAATATCAGAAACTTTAATCACTATTTAATTAAACCGGAACAACTTACGAAAAAGCATAACCTACTAATACACCTTTAAATAAAACCCAACCTCAGTAATACTAAGCACCATCATTTAATCAACACAAAACACATTCCAATGGCTCAATACATCTTTACCATGAACGGTGTTAGTAAAATCGTTCCTCCTAAGCGCAAAATCCTCACCGACATTTATTTATCTTTTTACCCCGGTGCAAAAATTGGCGTATTGGGTTTAAACGGTTCCGGCAAATCTACCCTACTTAAAATTATGGCGGGATTAGATACCGATATAGAAGGCGAAGCACGACCACAACCCGGCATTAAAATTGGTTACTTATCGCAAGAACCCCAGCTGGACGAAAGCAAAGACGTTCGCGGTAATATTGAAGAAGCATTAGGCGATTTCACCAATGCTCAAGCCGAACTGGATGCCGTATACGCCGCCTACGCAGAACCCGATGCCGACTTTGATGCATTAGCAAAAAAACAAGCCGAATTAGAAAACATACTTCAAGCAGGCGATGGCCACGACACCGACCGCACCATGGAAATTGCCGCCGATGCGCTTCGCCTACCGCCTTGGGATGCCGATGTAAGCAAACTATCCGGTGGTGAAAAACGCCGCGTAGCGCTGTGTAAATTACTGCTCTCAAAACCCGACATGTTACTGCTGGATGAACCGACCAACCACTTAGACGCGGAATCCGTCGCGTGGTTAGAACGCTTCCTGCACGACTTTACCGGCACCGTTGTTGCCGTAACCCATGATCGGTACTTCTTAGATAATGTTGCGGGTTGGATTCTAGAGCTTGATCGCGGACGCGGCATTCCGTGGGAAGGCAATTATTCATCGTGGTTAGAACAAAAAGACGCGCGTTTAGAGCAAGAACAAAAAGCCGAAGCCTCACAACAACGTTCCATTAAAAAAGAACTGGAATGGGTGCGCTCAAACCCCAAAGGCCGCCATGCTAAAAGCAAAGCGCGGATGGCACGGTTTGATGAACTGCAATCTAAAGACTTCCAGAAGCGCAGTGAAACCCAGGAAATTTACATACCACCCGGCCCACGCTTGGGTGACTCGGTAATAGAAGCCGTTAACGTCAGCAAAGCCTTTGGCGACCGTGTGTTGTTCGACAACCTAAACTTCAACCTGCCGCAAGGCGGCATCGTCGGCATTATCGGTGCCAACGGCGCGGGTAAATCCACCCTGTTTAAAATGATGGGCGGGCTAGAAGAAACCGGTGGCGGTGAGATTAAAATAGGCGAAACCGTTAAGCTCGCCTACGTAGACCAGTCACGCGAAGGCCTAGATGACAACAAAACCGTATTCGAAGAAATTTCCGAAGGCAACGATGTAATAACCGTTGGCACCTACGAAACCCCTTCACGCGCCTACGTTGGCCGCTTCAACTTTAAAGGTTCAGACCAACAAAAACGCATGGGCGACCTGTCCGGTGGTGAACGTAATCGCGTGCATTTAGCCAAAGTACTTAAAGAAGGCGGCAACGTCTTACTACTGGATGAACCCACCAACGACCTAGACATTGAAACCCTCCGCGCCTTAGAAGAAGCCCTACTCAGCTTCCCCGGTTGCGCCGTGGTTATTTCGCATGATCGTTGGTTCTTAGACAGAATTGCCACCCACATGCTAGCATTTGAAGGCGACAGCAATGTGGTATGGTTTGAAGGTAACTATGAAGATTACGAAGCCGATTTAAAGCGTCGACTGGGTGCTGAAGCAGACCAACCTAGACGGATTAAGTATAAAAAATTGGCTGGGTAGGATTAAATTAACTCAAAGGGGTTATGTTGGATTAAGTTGGCTGGCCCCTTTGATTTTAAAAGACGTAATAGAACAAAACTCGCTAATCAATATCATCCTTACCTATCAAACGACTTAAAGGACTCTTAACACCATCAGCACCTTGCTTAAGCACATGTGTATAAATTTCAGTCGTCTTTACATCACTATGCCCTAGCTGCTGTTGCACCGTTCTAATATCAGCGCCATTTTGTAAAAGGTGTGTAGCAAAAGAATGCCTCAACGTATGAGAGCTGACTTGTTTCCTAATACTAGTCTTTAAAGCAGCTCGTTTAAGAGCCTTATTAATACCGGTTTCATCTATGTGATGACGACGAACCAAGCCACTGCTCGGATCGACACTTAACTTTACAGATGGAAATAAATATTGCCAGCCAAGTGATTTATTAGCATTTTTATATTTTCGATCTAGCGCATCAGGCAACCACACCCCACTGTATTACTCTTTTTGCAAGTCTTCTTCTAAGTAGCCCTCAACTTTTTGAATTTGACGCTTAATCCCATGAGCCAGTTCAACCGCTAAAGTCGACAGCCGATGCTTAGCTCCTTTGCCATTCCAAACACGAACTTGCTTTAAATCTAAATCAACATCATTAACTCTCAAACGCACACATTCCATTAACCGCAAACCAGAACCATATAACAGACCTACCGGTAATTTATAAACTGGATCAAGATTATGCAATAGGTTCATAACCTCACCTTCAGTTAACACAGTTGGGAGCCTTGGTTGTCTTTTTACTCGATTAAACTCAGATAAGTTACCCAAGGGCTGTTCAAAAAACTTGTTGTACAAAAATGCCAAGGCATTCAACGCTATTTTTTGCGTGCTGCTAGAAACCTTACGCTTGACTGAAAGATACGTTAAAAAATCTTCAACGTGCTTTGCATGTAACTCCTTTGGGTGAGCTTTCTTATGATAAAGAATATAACTTCGAATCCAGTATAAGTAACTTTTAATGGTACGTTTACTATAACGACGTACCGTCATATACTCTTCCACAGAAGATAAAAAAGGTGATTTAGACATTGAATATCCTTTTCGAGTCTATAAATTTATAAAATGACTAGGATGGAATCCTGGTTAACAATGAAAACCAAGTCAATAGACTTTTTATTTATCGAAAATACAATGAGTTACATGAGAACCACAAACAAGGAAGTTATAAAACAGGGATTCCTTATAATATTGATATATAGGACAGTGTCCTGTATATCAGGCTGTTAAAAGGACACTTCGCTCTGGCTCAGTGCCCTTTTAACGTTCCGTGTTGTCGGATGCCCTGCCAAACCATCGTGTTAGTAATCCGCTACGCGTCCTACTAACAAGACGGTTCGTCAGGAAAGCTTCCCGTATAATATGATAAGCCTTCGGACTCACCAATTACACGGGAAGCTTTCCCGACAACACGGAACGTTATATTTGCAAACCAACCACCGTGCAAGTCGTAAAAAATTATGAAACGGAGATATAAGAAGTAATGATAAAAACAGACATTTTTCAATCCATCCTAAAAGATAGCAACTACAATTTATCGCTGTTCTCGGATGAGGAAATTGAAGATTTACGGCAAAAAGTTATTATCAAGGAAACCAGAGGTAAAGATACTCCTTTCATAAAATGCGTCGTTAGAGATAAAGATATTCAACTTAAGCCTGAAGAGGTGGTCAGGCAGCTATACGCAACAAGGTTAATAGAGCAGTACGGTTACCCGAAAAAGCGCCTTGCCTTTGAATATGCAGTTACCTTTGGGCGCGAGAAGAAAAGCGCGGATATTGTCATTTTTGACAAGGACCGTACTGATACCCCTTATGTCGTCGTTGAACTAAAAAAGCCCAAACTTAAAGATGGAAAAAATCAACTTCGCTCCTATTGCAACGCAACGGGTGCGCCCATTGGCGTATGGACAAATGGCGAGAAAATATCTCACTACCACCGCAAAGATCCAAATTATTTTGAAGACATCACGGACATTCCAAAAGAGAATCTAACGCTCAAAGACATACTGAGCGAGCGCTTCACCCTGCGCGACCTAATTATCAAAGACAAAATCGCCAATGAACGAAAGTCATTGAAAGACATCATTTTGGAAATGGAAGATGAGGTTCTCGCCAATGCTGGCGTGGATGTATTCGAAGAAGTATTCAAGCTCATTTTCACTAAACTCTATGATGAATTCGGCAGCAAAAAAGATAAGGATATTATTGAATATCATATTGACCAGAATTTGGATGAGGAAGAAAGGGGCGATTACGAAAAACTAAAAGGATGCCTTGAAACACTTAACGACAAGAAATTTCGTGTTATGGAGTTCAGAAATACCGGCCAAACCGATTCTGAATTAAAAAAGAAAATTCAGGAGTTGTTTAACGAGGCAAAAAACCAGTGGCATGGCGTATTTCCCGAAGGGGCGTCTTTTGAACTTTCCGACAGCCATTTATCTGTATGTGTTTCCAGCTTGCAGGATGTAAAGCTATTCAATTCAAACTTGCTGGTGGTCGATGAGGCTTTTGAGTATCTGGTCAATAAATCCTCCAAAGGGGAAAAAGGCCAATATTTCACACCGCGCCACGTCATTGATATGTGCGTGCAGATGCTCAATCCCACGCGCGGGGAATACATGATTGACACAGCATCCGGTAGCTGTGGGTTTCCGGTGCATACGATTTTCAAACTCACCGGACATTTGTTCACCAACGCTGAAATTCCTGACGAAGAAAAACAGCATGTACTCAAGGTGTTTGGAATCGACTTTGACGAAAAAACTGTGCGAGTTGCTCGTACCCTCAACCTGATCGCGGGTGATGGTGAAACCAATGTTCTGCATCTCAATACGCTGGATTTTGAGCGTTGGTGTGACAAGACCGAAAAAGATCCAAAGTGGATTAATACCTACGGCAAAGGTTTTGACCGTCTGAAAAAACTTAGAAGCGACAAGGACGAAAACAAAAATTTCGACTTCGATATTTTGATGGCAAATCCTCCCTTTGCAGGAGACATCAAAGAAAGCCGCATCCTGCACCAGTATGAATTAGGCTTTAAGGGTAACGGCAAGGCACAAAGCAAAGTCGGGCGTGATATTCTATTTATTGAAAGAAACCTGGACTTTCTCAAGCCGGGTGGCCGCATGGCGATTGTTCTACCACAAGGTCGCTTTAACAACGCTTCAGACAAGAATATACGTGAATTTATCGCCCAGCATGGCCGTATCCTTGCCGTGGTAGGACTGCATGGCAATACTTTCAAGCCCCACACTGGCACCAAAACCAGTGTGTTGTTTGTACAAAAGTGGCATGACGAGCTTTGCCCGAAAGTGGAGGATTACCCTATCTTTTTCGCTGTCAGCCAAAAAGGCGGTAAAGACAACTCCGGCGATTATATCTATGTCAAAAACGGTAACGGCCAATATAAGTTGGATAAAAATGGACATTTGATTGTTGACCATGACCTGCACAACCACGGCGGAGAATTACCTGATGGTATTACGGAAGCATTTATTGACTGGGCTAAAGTCGAGAATTTGTCGTTTTGGTTGGAGGGTTAAGAATGCTGATTTCAGCTGTTAGAAAAAGTGAATTGAACGCTGAATTCAGAATTGACTCAGAATACTACAGCCCTGAAAACTTGAGAAAAGAAGATGCAGTTCTCAATCATAATCATGAATTCCTTGGAAACCTTTGTGGTCTTATTGCTGGGCCTTTCGGCTCTACGGTAACAGCTGAGCGATATGATGAAAATAGCGGAAAGCGTTATATCAGGGGAAAAGACATACAAACACCTTTTGTCGTTGACGCTGATCCTGTGTTTATTGAAGGAGGACTGTTTGATGAATTGCCACAGTTTCATCTGAAAGAAAATGACATTCTTCTTACAGTTGTTGGTATGAATTTCGGTAAAGCAGCGATTGTCAGCAGTGAAGATATTCCTTCAATATTTAGCTGCAAAAGCACATTGATTCGAAATGCCAAAATAAATGTCTGGTACCTGTTGACGTATTTATCATGCGATGTTGGTCACGGTCTAGTTCGCAGGGGTCAGAGAGGTGCGGCACAACCCGGTATAAACCTTTTTGATATAAAAACGGTTCCGGTTCCTATCTTTAGCGAAGATTTTCAATCGAAGGTAGAATATCTAGTAAAAACAGCAAAAGACATTCTGAGAAAATCAGCTGCATCATTCGTCGAGTCGCAGGATATTTTGCTTTCTGAGATCGGCTTAGACCATTGGCAACCAAAGCATCAACTCTTCTTTGTCAAAAGCTATTCAGATACTGAACAGTCCGAACGCGTTGACGCTGAATACTTCCAGCCAAAGTATGAGGAGATTGAACAAGCAATAAAAGAGTATTCTGGTGGCTATTCAACTATTGGCGAAGAGTTTAAGCAGAACAAGAGCACTTTTAAAATTGATGATAAGAAAGTTTATCAGTACGTGGAAATTGGCAGCGTTAATGTTTCAAATGGAGAAATCATTCCAAATGAGGTTTTAGGTGAAGAATTGCCAGCCAATGCCAAAAGAGCATTGAAGAAGGGCGACGTAATTGTTTCGAAAGTCAGGACATACAGAGGTGCAATAACTATTGTTGAGGAAAGTGGATATGTAGGAAGCGGTGCATTCACTGTGCTTCACGAAAATGACCGAATTAACAAAGAAACACTCCTTGCTTTCCTTCATTCGAAGCCACTTTTAGCATGGTCACTAAAGCCAAACACAGGGACATCATATCCAGTCATAGTTGACAACGACATTTTAAACTTACCTATACCCCTTATCCCTGAGTCCAAACAAACTAAAATCCAGGAAAAAGTCACCGAATCATTCAGCTTTCGAAAGCAATACAAACATTTGCTGGATTGCGCCAAGCGTGCTGTTGAAATTGCTATTGATAAGGACGAAAAATCAGCGAATGCCTGGCTAAAAGATCAGGCGGAGGTCTAAGGATGCCTGCTGACTATAAAAAGGAGTGGATGGAGAAATCCGCGATAGATTATTTCTCACCATTCATATCGCTATGGCTGGCTTGTAACTCATGGTACATGTCACATTATTCAGATTTGAATGATCTCCATCCGGGAACAAATGGGGCTTCAGATCGCGACTTTATTAATAAGCTCAAAGACGATACGAGTGGCAGAAATCATTTCTATAAAAAGTTTGAAGAGTTGATTGATAAGGTCGGAAAGGAGGGCATTGCCTTTCGAACTGACCTTGAATTGCTTCATTATGCGCTAGACCGTGCAAACCTTGAGCCTGAGAGAGTTTCATCATGTTCTCTACGTAGCGCAATCGTAGATTATCAGGATAAAGATAATCCGATTGACCTAATAAAATCACCACGAATCAATCAGGATGGCTCCGTTCATGCCAATGACGAAGCTGATGTCATCAAGCTTGATCAACTTTTCATTTCAAGCAATCGACAACATTGCTTCGCTGGATTGTTTGAAATTATATATCAGGTACGAAACATGCTCGTGCATGGCAAGCTCAATCCAGATAAAGACGAGCATGATGTAGTGAAGTATTGCTATCGCATCCTGTGGGAATTAATGAACTGATGGTGAATGCAAATATAACAAGTCAAAGCACTCGGACGCAGCAAAGCTGCGCCGGTGTTTGAGGCGTTAGGTGCCTTTAGAGATCACATGTCGAAAATAATATTAAAAGGATTTATCATAGTTCCGGCAGAAGACCTTTCTTCTGTAAAGGAAGAATTAATCAATCATAAGAATCTCACACATGATGAGCCAGGATGCTTGGTTTTTGAAGTTATTCAAGATTCAAATAATCCTAACCGCTTTAGTGTGCACGAAGAGTTTGTCAATAAGGTGGCATTTGAGTCTCATCAGCAAAGGGTAAAAAGCTCATATTGGGGGAAAGTATCAGCCAATATTGAGAGACATTATGAGATATTTGTGTAAGCGCATAAAAATGTATAACGAGACAGGGGGTCTCGTTAATGTAACTGTTATGTGTAAATAGTCATGAAAGAGATATTCGAGAAATTAACAGATTATACTTTGGCTTTAAAGGAAGGTCTGGCAACCACTAATCAAGCTAACGAACGACCATTACTAACAGGTCGTTTGGCAGTGGCAGCCGAAATGTATGCACTGCTTCATCAAACAGAAAATGTGTCGGCTATCCAAGAGTTAGCACAATCTGAATTGAGAGCTCATGGTTGGTCGTTTATCTCAGGTCAAGCGGGTGAAAACATTGCTAATAAATGGGTGGCATTTACTAATGCAATTGGTATCAAATAATAAAACACATAACAAAGTGCTTAACTCGTTCGCTCCGCTCACTGGCATGCTCCGCTCGTGCCTCGCTGCGCACCCGTTAGCACGGCGTTAGTAGGCCAAAAGCATGAAGTATATTTTCGTTATCTTTCTTATATTATGCTCGGCAGCACTTGGCACGATATATGGTTATAAATTAAAGGGGTCGGTGACAAATAAGAATCACTTGCATCATTCCCCTGCCGCTTTAAATTGATTTAGAATGATTTCTTAACGATGACAAAGGAGTTGTCATGCCAAGAAAAACACGGATGTATGTACCTGATGTTCCTTGCCACATTATCCAACGTGGCAATAATCGCCACGCCACTTTTTTTGCTGAGCAAGATTACCTTTTTTACCTTGAGTGCCTTTTTGATGCGGCACAAAAATACCACGTTAATATTCATGCTTACGTGTTGATGACTAATCATGTTCACCTGCTCATGTCTCCTGCGGAAATAGATTCAATTAGTTTAGTCATGCAGTCTATTGGTAGGCGTTATGTTCAATACGTAAACAAAGAATATAAACGCACTGGAACTCTTTGGGAGGGAAGACATAAGGCAAGCCTTATTGATGCTGAACATTATCTGTTAGCCTGTAGTCGGTATATTGAAATGAACCCTGTTAAAGCTAATATGGTCTCTCACCCTTCGCTTTATAAATGGTCAAGCTATCTGTGTAATGCAGAAGGTGAGGCTAATAAGTTAATTAGCCCACACGAAACTTACTGCCGACTGGGTTTGAACAGGTTTGATAGGCAACAAAGCTATGCTTTGCTGTTTAAGAATGATGTAGATACCAACAAAAACCGAACTATTCGTAATGCGGTACAGTTTTCTATGCCAACCGGTGATAATTTATTTAAAGCTCTAATTGAGCAGCAGTTAAACAGGCGCATTGGGTATGCGAATAGAGGAAGACCTAAAATTGAGAGGTAGACTTAATGCAATTAAGTCTCACTTGTCACCGACCCCTTTTGTTTGTTGATTGAACATGGCACGCATGAACGTTTTTACCGGGATTTAAATCGGTCTTAATTCAGCACGACTCGATTAGTTTTATTCACCAAACCTAAATTCTTAACAAAAAACTGATGAGTTCAATTGATGACTATTGGTTAAATTAATTATTAAAAAATATGCAGTCAGACCCCAAGAAATTAGTGGGAAAACACGCAAGTCTTACCCATTCAGAGTTAATGAAGGTGTTGTCACATGTTCAACGAAGTCAGGGTGATTGGGTTTTGCATACCTTAATGGTAGAAGGTTGCAACGTGCCTTTTAAATTCAAGCGTAAAAGTGAGCACCAAACCTTAAAAGGTGCCAGAGTAAATATGACGTATTACCCCGCACAGGAAACTGTTGTCGACATTGATTTAGATATTATGAAAGTCGTGCGTATAAAAAGGGGCTGATCAACTTCGGCGGGTTAAATATAAGTAGTGAAACGACTACTACCCCAATAAACGGGCGCAAGCTGAAGCTCCCTTTAATTTAACTGTTAATGCCCACTAGCGGCTTTCAACGCCGTTTTAATTGGCACATTAAATGCGTCGCCATTCACTAAAAAATGAACCCATATACTAGCGGCATATCCTAGCGCAATAGCCCATGTCCATTTTAGATGGGCCATGAACGTATACACACCACGCGCTGTGCCCATAACAGCCACACCCGCAGCCGAACCAATCGATAACATAGAACCACCGACACCGGCTGTTAGCGTAACTAATAACCATTGCCCGTGTGACATATCAGGCATCATGGACAATACTGCAAACATCACCGGAATATTATCAATAATCGCTGATAGTACACCCACAAGAATATTGGCTTCGGTTGTTCCCAGGTCAATGTACATCAATTCAGATACGAGCGATAAGTAACCCAATGTACCTAAACCACCCACACATAAGATAATGCCATAGAAGAACATTAAGGTGTCCCACTCAGCGCGTTCTAGTGATTTAAATATATTGAAATGGCTTTTATGATGATTACCGTCATCTTCAGTTGCGTGTTTGACAATACCTTCAAGTTCCAAACCATGTTCACCCATTTGTGCTTCAAAGTTCGCTAACGAAGCGTCGCGACGTTTTAGATAATAACCGTAGAATTTAAGGAAGCCTAGACCGGTCATCATGCCCATCACTGGCGGTAAATGCAGGAAGTTATGTGCACAAACAGCCATCGTAATCGTAAGTATAAACAAGCCAGTCACCACCCATGCACCGTGCCCCAAGTGATATTCGGCATCCACTGCTTTTGGTCGCTCACTACTGACAGCGAATGACATGATGATGGCGGGGATCAACCAGTTAACTAACGATGGTGCAAACAGTACGAAAAAGTCTTGGAATGCTATGATGCCTTTTTGCCAAACCATTAAGGTTGTAATGTCGCCAAAGGGTGAGAATGCGCCACCTGCATTAGCGGCTACCACGATATTGATACACGCTATTGCAACAAATTTAGTATTGCCACCACCCACTGCCATGGCGACCGTTGCCATTAATAATGCCGTTGTTAGGTTGTCTGCTATTGGGGAAATTAAGAAGGCTAAAATGCCCGTTAACCAAAAAATGGTACGCAACGTAAAGCCGCGAGACACCAGCCAAACGCGTAACATATCAAATACACCGCGTTCTTCCATGGTATTGATGTAGGTCATTGCCGCTAATAAGAATAAAAACAATTCAGCGAATTCTAATAGATTATGCCTTACTGCCGCTTCAGCAGTATGGTTGTCTCCAATGCTTGTGTACATGACAGCCACAAGCGCCCATATTAAACCTGCAGCAACCATCACGGGTTTTGACTTGCGTAGGTGTATCGCTTCTTCTGCGATAACAAGGGAATAGGCAAAAACGAAGATAATCACACACAATATGCCAACCCAATGGCCGGTGAAGTCTTGTACATTATCACCCGCGGCAAAAGATAAAACGGGACTTGCCAGTAACAAAAATCCTAACAAATATTTTGCTAAACCGTGTTCATTGAATGATGAAGATATCTTTTTATTAAACGTCATAACTGCTTTCCCTGATTTCGTTTATCTTTTTTATATAACCTACTGTAAAGATAGCCGAGAATTTTGTTAATACAACCGATCTGGGAATAACAAATTAGGTTTATATAAACAGGGTGTTAAAACTTACTCGCTCAATATAACGTCTTGATGAGTATCTAACCAAAACGGGTATTTGAACATGGCTTTTGCGTATAGCCTGCTTTGTAAATGACGGTTTAGCCATTTTTGCAAATGGGTATAGGGACCTTGTAAGTACACTTGTCGATTCACCTTTGAAAACTGCCTAACGAAGGGCAATAAGGCGTAATCTAACAGGCTTGGCGTAGCGCCCATTAAGAACTCATGCTGCGTTAATCGCGACTCTAGTTGCTGAACGAATGGTTCACATAGCAGGCGGCAATGCTCTACATCATCTTTACGGTAACGTTTGGCACGTTTATATCGTTCCAGTGTAGGTTTGAATTGTTTGTCGTTTTCTTCAATGATTGCCAGCATTTCTTCTAAACAATCAGGCTGTTCGGAATAAAGTAAGTTATTAGGGTCATTTCGATTAAGTGCCCACAACATGATGTCTAAGCTTTCATCGATAACCTGTATTTTCCTTTTGTTTTCATTATCAACACCGTTCTCCAATACTAAAACAGGTACCGTGCCTTTGGGTGATACGGCTAACATATCCGCTGGTTTATTCCCCATCGTTATAGGCCGCAGCCTCACCTCTTGCCCTGCTAATAAAATAACGAACCTTGCACGCATCGCGTATGGGCAATTTTGCAAGGAGTAGAGTATGGGTAGTGTCATGCTCTAAACGCGGCTACAACCCTTGCCTATATTGCGCCATAGTAGACAGCGGTACCATTTGGTTAAGCGGCTCTTTTGCGCTACTTTGTCCACTTATTATTTGTTCAAAGTGCGCTATAAGCTGCGCTTTGTTCTGCTCAGTTTTTGACCCTGCGCCGATATTGGTTAGGTCTATAAAGAATTCATCAAACTGTTCAGATAAGTCATTGATGACATCTAAATTCAAAAATTGCTCATCGTTGTAAATGCTTGGGTAGCCGCCCTTTTGCTTATCAATGGCGAATGACACACCTTTTACATTGGTAATGGTGGTGGCCTTCTGGCACTTGAGCATGCAGCCGTCTTCGATACTCGGTTTTTTACAACCGACAGTTTGTTGGAAGAAACATTGCCGACTGGTCATCATCAAAATCGGGTGGTAAATGCTGTAGAGCAATTTGAAGTTTTTCGGCCGTGCTATTTTTTTAATTTGCATTTGATTTATTTCGTTAGAAATAAACGCACCAGCACAATTAAGTTCTTCTTGAAGTGTTAGCAAGGCGTACGAATTGGTGGTATTTAAAAACGGCCCTGCTATCCACTCTATATCCATTTGGAAGGCTTTATGAGCGATGCCGGTATTATTACTTACAATGCGTTTCGGCTTTACTTGCTCAAGAATTTTTACGGCTTCTAGATAATCTTTACCAATCAACACGGCTGGAAACCAAGGGATTAAACGCGGATTTTGCAACAATAAATCAATGTATTTAGTATCGTCTTTTTTGAAGCTTTCGGGTAATTTGAAGTAGACATCAGCATCCGTCACGTCACACAAATGCAGGTCTTTTTCATCAGCTATTAAAATGGACATGGCCGGCTGATTATCCGCATTCGCTTTTGGATGATTAACCAGCGCTGGAACATCTACATTTGTCACTACATCAATAGAATCATTGAGTATGAAGGCTGCTTTGTTTTTTATGTCTGCCAGCTCTTTAAACGGGAGGCTTAGATTATCGGCCAAGCCATCAACGTTAATCGACTCCATTGTGTAGCGTGCATTGTTAAACCCCTTAAAACGTTTTTGTATGGCAGCGGGATCAAGCGTTGATTGTGTTGCTTTTTTTAATGGTTCGCTGGATTCAATTATATGTGTTTCAGCCAACCCGTTGCTGCATGTTACCTGCAGCGTTAACATTAATTTTTTGTTGATTTCACCTGAGAAAGATAGCTTAAGATGTTGTTTTTCAATACTTAATCCTTTAATTTTTTTTGCTAGCTCATCACCCAACGTATTTCTTTCATCATACAAACCTTGTTTTGCCTTATGAACTTGTGGGATAGAGACCGCTTGGCTTTTCGTTACCGCGTGTTCAACACTGTGGTCGCGAGGGTTATCTATGAACATGTCTTTCGTTAGATTGCCCTTTAAAAATGAATTGGTAAAATCACGGTTAAAGACCTTATGTAAATTTGAATCGTCCGACAATAACTGCCCTGTTTCTTCGAATTTATCCATCTGCTTGCGCCAACTATCCACCACGGTATAAACGTAATGCGCGCCTTTAATGCGCCCTTCTATTTTCAGTGAATCCACACCAGCATCTAGCAGTTCAGGTAAATCAAAATAGGCGGAGTTGTCTTTTAAATTTAGCGGGAATTTATTACCTGTTGCGGTGGTTTCGTATTCATCACGACAGGCTTGGCTACAACGACCACGGTTACCCGAATTACCCACACTGACGGAACTTGAATAACACTGACCAGAAAAAGCAATGCACAGCGCCCCGTGTACAAACACTTCTGTTAACACGTTATGGTCATGCGCGAAGCTTGTTAGCGTTTTAACCTCGCCCAAATTCAACTCACGCGATAAATTAACGCGGGTTGCACCAATTTGCCCAAGGAACTGTATTTGCCCCTCGTTATGCGTAGTGAGTTGCGTGGAAGCGTGAATATCGAGTGTAGGGAAATGTTTTTTAACCAGATTAAATACACCTAAATCTTGAACGATAATCCCATCTAAATTGATGTTAACTAGTTTGTTGAGCAACTTTATTAACGACGGCATTTCCTGTTCGAGAATCACCACGTTGAGTGTTAAAAATACTTCGCAGTTATGTTGATGAGCCAACCGAACAACGCCGCACAAATCATCAAAAGACAGATTCGTAGCACGATTACGGGCATTAAACATATCTAAGCCGCAATACACAGCGTTAGCACCCGCAGCAATGGCGGCTTTAATTGCCTCCGCATTACCACCCGGGGCCAACAGTTCAACTTTGCTATTCTTCATTTGTTAATACGGCTATATGGGACGTTAAACAGTCATTTTACGGCATTTAGAGGCCGGTACTGCTATATATCGTATAAGTGATGGCAGGTATAATGTGCGCCATTCCTCCAGTTTATTAAATATTAGTATGAATGATCAGATTGATTACACCAATAACCCGCTGCATGGCCTTAGTTTAAAAAACTTGTTGAATGAGATAGTTGACCACTATGGTTTTGAAATTCTCTATGCTTATTTAAACATCAACTGCTTTAAGAAAAACCCTAGTATTGCATCTAGCATTAAGTTCCTTAAAAAGACGACATGGGCCTGTGAAAAAGTTGAGGCGTTCTATTTATATGAGTTCAAAAACTTGCCTAAAGTGTCATCCGAACAGTTTTCAATACCCCCTAGAGATCGAATTGTTCCTAATGACCAAACGCCAGGTGAGCCAGCTGACTTAAGCATAGAAAATGCTGATGATATGCGTTCTAAACGAGTAAAAAAGGCGACCGCCTACAACAAAGCCAAACAATCAGACGACTGGGATAATAATTACGCAAAGCATGAGCAGGAATCGTCGGGTTCTGAAAACTCACATACGGAAGAGTATGAGGATCCTTGGGCGAAATGGCGATAAAATCGAGAAGATAATCCACCACGTAAAGGCCGCATGCAGTTCTTGAGCACGGCGTTTATACTGCCTACAACAACCCATAATTTAATTAATTCAGGTCACTTACATGAACGATAAAAAATCACCACCCACTTTACCCGATCGTCTTTCAGGTGATTCACGTAGCCCACACCATGTGGCAGAAATTTTTGAGCACAATATTGGCATTAAGCTGAACGACAAAGAGCGTACAGATGTTGAGGAATATTGCATCAGTGAAGGTTGGGTGAAAGTTGCTTCGCCTAAATCGTTAGATCGTCGAGGGCAACCACTGCTGATAAAGCTAAAAGGAACGGTTGAGGCCTTTTATAAATAAGTAGCTTGATTTGCCTTATTCCAGCGACACGTTATCGTCACAGATAAAGCGCCTAGTGTCTTGAGTGATGGGGTCAATAAACTTAAGTTCCTTTGCCAATAACTGCAAGGGCGCTGAATAGTCATCCGCCGATTCCGGCTGTAATGTCGGGTAGTATTTATCATTCAATATGGGCCAATCCAGTGTTTGCATGTGCACACGTAACTGATGAGTTTTACCCGTGACAGGGTTTAATTCAAACAACGCCTGTAGTGTCGTTTGTTGTACGCATCGAATGATAGACTGGCTATTAGCTTCGCCCTCTGTCACGCGCATTCTAAAGCCGGGTTCGCCCTGTTCGATACGGTTTTTAATTTCCCACTCTTCACCCACAATGTTTTCACCATCATTAATATTAGCAATGGCCTGATAGGTTTTGTGTATTTGCCGTGTTTCAAATAATTGATGATAAAGATGGCGTGTGGCGGGGTTGACTGAGAACATGACCAAACCAGCTGTCACTCTATCCAGCCTGTGCAAAGCTTGTATGGCTTTATTGCCGGTGGTGTGTTGTAAGCGGGTTTGTAGGCACTCATTCACATACCTACCGCCGGGGGTGACGGCTAAAAAGTGGGGTTTATAGGCCACTAAAATATGTTCATCCTGGAATAGAACCGCTTCCTTAAAGGGAATGCTTGGCTCGTTGTCGACTTCTCTATAATAATAGACCCGTTGCTGTGACTGAAATGGTGATTGCGCGGTTATCAATGAGCCATCGTGCCAATGTACTTTGCCTTCGGTCATTCGCTGCTGCCAAATCTCGCCATCAATGTAAGGGAATTTAATAATCAGGTATTCCAGCACGGTTGCAACGCCCGGATTAACCTGCGGCAAACTAAGCTTTGAGGGACGCTCGGACATTGTCATTTAATAAGGCTATCCATTGGTGTTTTACCAAACCATTTTAATAGACTTTAAAACAAATGTTAAAGTAAACGCATATTGCTAGCGGGTTAAATAAATATCAAATGGAAACCGTGAATACTGAAGAAAACCACTGGGATATTTGCCCAACCTGTCAGGGACGCGGTAATAAAAGTAGGCGGCTTCGCAAGAAAGTAAAGCTACGTTATCAGAGGGAATTGGAACTTTTTGAAAAAACGAACAATGAAGGCACTCCTCCCGTTCGCCCTAAAGGTCACCTCGAATCATGCGTTAACTGCAAAGGCTCAGGGTTGGTGTCTTCCTCTACTAAACCATTGCCCGATAAAGAGAACTACCCACACGTTACCATTATTGGTGCTGGTATTGGTGGTGTTGCTCTCGCCGTGGCTTGTTTGCATCGTGGCATCCCCTTTACTCTTTATGAACGCGACAGTGGTTTCGATGAGCGATCTCAAGGCTATGGGCTCACCCTTCAGCAAGCCAGTAGAGCTATCGCCGGACTGGGAATAATCTCATTAGAAGACGGCGTGGTTTCAACCCGGCACCTTGTTCATACGACCGATGGAAAAGTAATCGCTGAATGGGGTGTTAGAAAATGGCTGCCTTCAGATACTAAAACCGCACCAAAACGCACAAATGTGCATATTGCTAGGCAATCATTACGTTTGGCTTTGCTTGAACAGCTAGGTGGGCATGACGCGGTACATTGGGGGCATCAATTAGTGGGCTTTGAAGAACGCGAAGATGCCTGTGTTGATTTAAATTTCCAAGTAGATGGTGAGATGAAGAACGCCAAAGCTGACCTTATTGTGGGCGCTGATGGCATTCGTAGTTCGGTACGAAAACTGTTGATTGACGAGGCCACTTCCCCATTACGTTATTTGGACTGTATTGTGATTTTGGGCATTTGTCCGCTTGAAAATATTAAAGATGTTGATAGCTCTTTGCTAGACTCTGCCACCGTATTTCAAACTGCCAATGGCAATGAGCGAATTTATATGATGCCTTATTCATCAGACTCGGTCATGTGGCAACTTAGCTTCCCTATGACTGAAAAAGAAGCGAAGGCATTAAGCGCGCAAGGGCCTCAAACACTTAAAGAGGAAGCAATCAGACGTTGTCAGTGGCACAAACCCATTCCCCAGATTTTAGCGGCGACGCATGAAAATCAAGTGTCTGGTTACCCTGTATATGACCGGGCACTACTTGAGCCAGAATTACTAGAAAAAGGCACTAACGTAACACTGATTGGCGATGCGGCTCACCCGATGAGCCCGTTCAAAGGACAAGGAGCAAACCAAGCTTTGCTAGATGCGCTGGCGTTGGCTCGAGGAATCAAAAAAGGATGTAAGCCCTCCTCTCAATGGCGTGAAGCTGGCATAAGAAACAGCGTATTAACTGAATTTGAATCAGATATGTTAAAGCGCAGTGCTATAAAAGTGAAAGATTCAGCAAAGGCTGCACAATTCTTGCATTCCGACATCGTGTTGTATGAAGGCGATGAACCAAGAGGCCGGTGCCTAAAAAGACAAGATGAAAATATTGAACGAGAACATCGCCCTTTAATGAGGACTAAAGAATGATTTACCCACTATCTATGATGTTGCTGCTCGTGCTGATTTTATTCAGCCTACTGTTTGTGGCAAGAATGACTGCCTTGTACACTAAAGCCGTCGACTTTAAGTACTTTCAACTATTTAAAGGAGCGCAAGCACCAGATTATTTAGCGAAAGTGACAAACAACCTAAACAACTTATTTGAAGTGCCACCTATTTTCTATATGGCGGCAATCTTATCCTTAGCACTCGGCATTGAAACAGATTCAATGGTGTTTAATGCGTGGGGCTTTGTTATAACTCGTTATGTGCATTCTGCTGTGCACATTAGCTCGAACAATTACTTAATACGCGGCGGGGTTTTTACAATATCTATTTATTTTTTAGTGATACTGTGGATAGACATTTTAAATAACATCATGCCTCATATGTTTTATTAAATACATTATTTGACAAAAAAATGCTACCATCCCCACCGATTCAAATTAAAGAAAATAAAACGGGGAAAACATGATTAAAGCTATTCAAAAATTAACATTAGCCGCAACAGCAACACTGCTACTTGCTGCTTGTTCTGAAACAACTAAAACGGCTGATTATTATTTGAAAAACACGCACGAACAAGCAGTAGTATATACTCAGTGCCAGCAAAGACCTGAAACACTCGAAACGCCTAATTGTATTGCTGCTAGTAAAGCCGAAGAGCTTATTACGCAAGGTGTTGACGCAATAAAAAAATATCAAGCTGAAAATAAATAAGGGAAATCATTACCCTCTTTTACTAAGCACGAAATACAAGAAAGCCCCCATTAGAAATTCTGGGGGCTTTTTTTATTATTGCGCTGATTGTTGCCGTTCAGCGAAACGGCTATCCTATTCATTTTAACCACCTAAACCTTTGTTCGCGGCTTTTTTAGCTGCCTTGGCTGCTTTCTTTTCTTTTGGTGTTAAAAGCGGTTTCTTTTTGTCGGCTTTTTTACTGTCTTGTCCTTTACTCATAATATTTTCCTCTTCTAGAAATTTGTTTATGCCTTAAGCTGGGTTTAGCTTTTTAAAAAGCCTAGATACGTTTTAATTTAATTCAAACGAAATAGCCAATACGTAACAAATTTAGTATGCCCTTATGGGTCACTAATTGATAGGAATAGCTTACATTTACTGATTGCTATGGTTAGTATTAGCACACATAAATACTCGAATCACCTAATCCATGGAAAAAGTAGTCCTGCTTGTTGATGTACAGAATATTTATTACACAACGAAATCGTCTTATCATTGTCATTTTGATTACAATAAATTTTGGGCAAAATCCACATCAAATAGAACTGTCATTAAAGCGATAGCTTATGCGATAGATCGTGGTGACGAGAAACAAAAACAGTTTCAAAATATACTCAGAGCCATTGGTTTTGAAGTGAAGCTAAAACCCTTTATTCAACGCGTGGATGGAACCGCAAAAGGCGACTGGGATGTAGGCATAGCACTTGACGCTATGGACTATGCTACAGATGCAAATGTGGTGGTATTAGCATCGGGCGATGGGGACTTTGATTTGTTGGTTGATAAAATTCGACGTGGCTTAAAGACAACAGTAGAGGTTTACGGTGTTCCTAAGTTCACTTCTACGTCGCTCATTAATGCGGCATCAACCTTTGTTCCCATAGGTAAAGATTTGTTATTAAATACATCAAAAAGATAACCACAGTTTCTAAACCACCTAAGGGAAAACCCATGAATAAACATGAATAAACATGAAAAAGTAAATTACATTGAGCTCCCCGCAAAAGACTTAAATGCGACAAAGGTGTTTTTTACTCAAGTTTTTGGGTGGGCATTTCAAGATTTCGGCCCTGACTATACCGCCTTTTCAAACCAAGGTATTGATGGCGGTTTTTTTCAGTCAACGTTATCCTCATCAACAAACAGTGGTGCTGCACTAATCGTATTTTATAGCAATGATCTTGAATCAACCCTAAGTAAGGTAACACGGGCCAATGGCGTTATCGTAAAGCCCATTTTTCCTTTTCCGGGCGGTCGCCGCTTCCACTTCACAGAACCAAGCGGTAATGAATTTGCTGTGTGGTCAGACAGCGGTATTTAAGTGATAAATACCGCTAAGCTTTCTTCTTGTAGACGCTACCGTTACGCCTTATGGCGAACATGGGACGACTCTCAACCATTTGTATGGTTCGTGGGGCTTAACCCGTCCACAGCTGACGAAACAACGGACGACGCAACATTAACGCGATGCATTAATTTCGCTAAATCCTGGGGTTATGGCGGCGTTTGCATGTCTAACTTGTTTGCTTTTCGTGCAACGCTCCCAACAGACATGAAAAGAGCAATCGACCCTATTGGTAAAGATAACAATATGTGGCTTAAGAAACTCGCTAAAAACGCAGGTATTGTCGTGGCAGCATGGGGGAATTACGGTACTTATTTGAATCGTTCAATGGATGTTAAAAAAATAATATTAAATTTACATTATTTAAAAATGAACAAATCTGGCGAACCGGCCCATCCTCTATATTTAAGCGCTAAATTAACACCCCAACGGATGCGGTCGACAAAACAACGCTAACCCAACGCAAACTTGTAAACCTTTTTACCCCTACTACACTTTAGCTATTCTTTTTATGGTATGGGATGTAATGAAGTATTGGGTATTCATCATCAACATTATTGTTATTGCTACTTTATCTGGTTGCAGTAGTACCCCTGTTGTTCCTAACACAACGTATAACGACTCCCTGACAGAACAACTTAAACATCAACTAGTCAAATGGAAAGGTGTACCCTATCAATATGGAGGACTTAATAAACGCGGCATAGATTGTTCCGCTTTTGTACAACTCACATACAAAGATATTTTAGGGGTACATTTACCCCGAACAACAAGAGACCAAGCCAGATTAGGCACGAAAATTTCACCTGCTCTTTTAACTACAGGTGATTTAGTGTTCTTTAAAACAAGCCGTTACGTTCGCCACGTAGGGATTTACTTAGGCGACAGAATGTTTTTGCATGCATCAACTAGCAAGGGGGTAACCACCTCCAGTTTGGATAACGTTTACTGGCGCCAACGATTTTGGAAAGCAACTCGAATTTAACGCACCTACTGTCATTTTTTTACGCTTTAAAATTCATTTTTTGACAACTCGAGTACACCTCAAATTTTTTGCTTTTAAAATATTAAACATGGGAGTACATTACATTTCAAACGTTAGTTTTTGGCACTTTTTATCAATATTAGAAACCAATAGCATGAGGATAAATTGTTATGGTAAAAGTCAAAGCCCTGTGAGTTACCTAGAGTTGCGCACCACACAATCCACCACCATTCTTATACGTGATAACCGCCTGCCCTCAAACACACCCGGGCGGCTTAACTTATACAATACGAATAAAAACGCATTCATTGAATACGATGAGTCTATTGTTACTGCTAAATTATTTCCTTTGAGCGATCCCGACGCTAAAGCCGCCATGATTAAGTACGAAGCCGACTGGAAAGCGGCGCGTGCAGAATATAGGCGTATCCACAAAAAGCCTTATAAATTAGCAACTGCCAATAACACGACAAATAACAGCTCTGATGATGACGAAGATCTAGATGAATTTAGTGATGACATTGAACTGTCTGGCTAACGATACTAATCGTTCTTTAATTTAGGTACACTGAGAAAGCCATATCAATAAGATAAAAGGCCTCTACCATGTTACATGAATTAACGATTATTCAATTTACTGCGTTGCTTACTAATTTAAGCGCTATGTTAAATAAAGCCGAGGCCTACGCGGAATCAAAAGATTTTGACGTGGATGTATTGCTCCATTCTCGCCTTGCGCCCGATCAATTTGATCTTATGCGACAAGTGCAGATTGTATGCGATGTAGCCAAAATCGGTGTCGCACGAATTACCGATACTGTCGATTCCACACCCGTTCATGAAGACAATGAAACGTCTGTCGCGCAGTTACAGAGCCGTATTAACGACGTAATAACGCAGATCAACAAGTTTAGTTCGGACGACCTTATTAATTTAGAGGACGCTAAGGTGGCATTAGAACGCTGGGAAGGTAAATACTTAACAGGGCAAGAGTTTTTGATTCAATGCACGATTCCCAATATGTATTTTCACCTTTCAACCGCGTTTGCTATTTTGCGCCATAACGGCGTTATACTGGGCAAAGATGATTTTTTAGGTGAAATGCCTTATAAAACTTAATGTTTTAACAAGACGAGTAGCCCCAAGCCGCACTGTCCGAACATTTATCTACAACACCCTTAGTGTTTAGCTTTACTCCGAGCTTTTTACCCATTGAATTGACAACTTCAAAATAGCCTGACGCATCAACAACACCTGACGGTTTGAATTCCAACGGTAAACGCAATACAGTTGACGATGTAACAACCGACAAATCACTATAGTCATCACTTTGAACTGTTGTATTAATACTGTCCAACTGACAACTATTTACTTGAGTACAATCACACGCTTTACCAACACTTAAACCGTAGCACCATGATGCGTCTGAGGCAGAGGCAGAGATAAATAATGATTCATTACGCATGACTGATTCTGTTTGTGCTAATTCGAAATCCACAATCATTTTGTCACCCAAATCTTTTAATTGTGTGTTCCTAACAATTTCTAGAAATGACGGTAAAGAAAGACCAAGTAAAAGAACAAATGCGAACACGCCGATAATAATTTCGGCACGTGTTAAACCTTTTTGTTTATCTGTAAGCATTTTTGTTTTTATAATTTATGTATTGATATCTGGGACATCAGGTTTAAACAATAATTCATTAGTAATCACAAAATAAATTTTTAAACCTCATCATAAAAAACCACCCATACAACATCTAGTCTGTTTAACTACTTCATTTAAAATAACCTACTCCCTGATAATTCGCCCCTGATGACACCACTACTTAGAAACACACCTATTTTCTCTATTGCTCAAGGTTTGCTAGTAACCGTTGCGGCGTTAGTTGTAACGTGTGCTGCTTTAGTGGGGTTTAACCTGTCACCAGATAAATCGTTAGCAACATTACCTGTTGCTGTTATGTACATAACGACCATGTTAAGCAGTTTTCCTGCCGCATTATTGCTTGAAAAAATAGGCCGTAAGAAAGGCTTTATGCTGTCGACACTCATTGGCATAAGTGGTGGTGCTATCTCCACGTACGCTATTATTAATAATGAATTTTGGACGTTTGTTATAGGCATAGGTTTATTTGGTATTTTTAACAGCATCGGCAACTTTTTTCGTTTTGCCGCAGCTGATTGCGTTACCCATGAGTTTAAAAGTCGCGCTATATCGTTTGTAACATTGGGCGGTATTGTTGCTGCGTTTGTAGGCCCTAATTTGGCAAATTATGCAAAAGACTGGATTACCGGTAGCCAGTTTGCTGGTAGTTTTGCGGTAACAATATTTATATATCTATTAATGCTGCTCGCATTGAGTTTTCTTTACCTACCGCGTGAGAATAAGGGCCAAAATGAAACATCAGACACCAGTGAACCACGCCCATTATTTAATATTGTTAAACAACCAACATTTATTGTCGCGGTAACCTGCGCAATGCTTGGGTACGGCGTTATGGCATTCATGATGACCGCAACCCCACTCGCCATGCAACATCACAACCATACATTTAGCGATACCGCTTTCGTCATTCAGTGGCATTTGCTTGGAATGTTTATTCCGTCTTTATTCACGGGATATTTAATACGGTACTTTGGTATTTATTCTATTTTAATCGCTGGTGTTTTTGTTGGCTTTACCTGTGTTGTAATAAACTTTATTGGCCATGAGCTAAACCACTATTGGGCCTCACTCGCCTTATTGGGAATCTGTTGGAATTTCTTATTTATAGGCGGTACCACGCTACTCACAGAAACATACCAAGCAAACGAAAAAGCTAAAGTTCAAGGTTTAAATGATTTCTTCGTTTTCTCATCTGCCGCGTTTGCTTCTTTATCTGCTGGTTATATACAATTCAATTTTGGTTGGGACGTAGTAAATCTAGGCGTTATTCCAGCACTTGGCTTTATTTTAATGAGCATTGTATGGGCTAAAAGGGCTCAAACAAGTTAATCTGATTTACTAATCCAAATGATTTCTACGCATCAATAAATTCAGAAAATGCTTAAAATCACTTCTTTCGTAGCAAACATTGAACATTTAAGAACGAGTGTTATACACTTAATTAAGTTAGGTAGTTCTCAAGACATCTAACCTCCTCAGGTTTAAACACCTACTCAGGCCCACAATATAGTGGGCCTTTTTTTATTAAACTTTGCTTACATTATCGTTCAAAATACCTTTTGAAGAACGTTTGACCCTCAATTAATAAGCCCTTATCAACTATTGATATGATTTCTCAAAGGGTTACAATCAATTGCCTAACACACAACAGTTATAGGGAAACACAATGACAAACACCCAAATTCTAAAATCTATTAGTGTTTTAATTTTTGCATTAAGTCCTTTTACTCCCGCTTTTGCCACTGATACTGATGAGCTAAATAAAGCTATTAGCGGCGAACACCGATCTACATCAAATAGTGTTCGCGATCAATATCGCCATCCACAACAAACACTAACGTTTTTCGGCATTAAATCGAATATGGCTGTGGTTGAAATTTGGCCCGGCGGTGGATGGTATACAGAAATCCTTGCGCCCTACCTTAAGAACGGTGGTGGCTCGCTTACGGCAGCAGGTTTTCAAGTTAGTACAGTGCCTAAGTTCTTAGGTAAAATTCAAATTGATTACGAAGCAATGTTAGCTGCCTCGCCTGCTTTATACGACCAAGTTAGGGTAATTGAATTAGGCCCACCTAAAACGTATACCTTAGGACCAAATAATAGTGCAGATGCCGTTCTAACCTTTAGAAATGCACATAACTGGCTTAAAGGTGGGTTCGAAGACGATATGTTTAACGCGTTTTACAAGGTTCTAAAACCGGGGGGTGTTTTAGGGCTTACCGACCACCGGGCGGCAGCAAATTCAAGCTTGAAGTACATGAAAAAATTTGGCTACCTAGATCAAGACTTAGTGATTAGGCTCGCCGAAAAAGCGGGCTTCGTTTTAGAGGGCACATCTGAAATAAATGCAAATCCGTTAGATACAAAAATCTATCCTGAAGGTGTTTGGAGTTTGCCACCCACGCTTCGTTTAAAAGAACAAAACAAAGCCAAGTATTTAGCCATTGGTGAAAGCGACAGAATGACGCTTCGATTCAGGAAGCCCGAATAATGACCTTAGCTGAGCCGACACTGCGCTCTTCCAGAAATTGTTAATGAACAATTCAGAAAATAAATGTCTGAACTCAAACCAATATCGTTATATACCTCTGCAACGCCGAACGGCAGAAAAATCTCAATCGCTTTAGAAGAGCTGGGGCTCGAATACAACGTAAGAAATATTGATTTAGGTAACAATGAACAAAAAGAGGATTGGTTTTTATCCATCAACCCTAATGGTAGAATTCCCGCCATTATTGATCACACTGCTGGTGATTTAACCATTTTTGAGTCTGGCGCTATTTTAATTTACCTCGCTGAGAAAACAGGGCGTTTATTACCAACAAACCCAGCAAAACGCTATGCCGTGATGCAGTGGCTATTTTTTCAAATGTCAGGACTAGGGCCCATGCAGGGGCAAGCTAATGTTTTCTATAGATACATGGAAAACAATGTACCCGAAGCCACACTCCGCTATCAAATAGAAACGCTAAGGCTATATGGCGTTTGGGATCAACAACTTGAGCAACAGCCGTATATTGCTGGTGAATTCAGTATTGCTGACATTGCCGCCTACCCTTGGATAAAAATTGCTGGCTGGGCTGGGTTTTCTACGGAAGCCTTCCCAAATATTGAACGATGGATAACTGAATTGGATAGTCGCCCCTCTTTTCAACGTGGTTTACGCGTACCTGACAACATGAAGAAAGAAGACTTGCTTAAAGCGGGTATGGACATGCTTGTAAAGTAACGAACAGTTAATCTAACCAACCTCGCGTTCTTTTTATCGCTTTTTTCCAACGGGCTAAATATTTCTCTCTTTGTTCAGCTGCCATATTCGAATTAAAACGATAATCAATATCGTATTGCTGTTGAATAAACGCCTCAGTCCAAAAACCTACGCCTAAACCAGCCATATATGCCACGCCCGTTGCAGTTGATTCTAAATTTTTGGGGCGCTCGATGGCAACTTCTAAAATATCGGCTTGGAACTGTGCTAAATAATTATTAGCAATAGCCCCACCGTCTACCTTTAACGCTTGAAGCTTAATGCCACTATCATTTTGCATAGCCGTTAATACATCATAAGTTTGAAGGGCAATAGCCTGCAATGTACCCCGAGCCAACTCTGCTTTCCCCGACCCCAAACTTAGTCCGAATACAGCGCCCCGTGCCGACATGTCCCAATATGGCGTTCCTAAACCAGAAAATGCAGGTACTACAACAACGTGATCTTCATTATCTGCTGCATTTGCCAGCTCCTCTGTTTGCTCTGCACATTCTATAATTTGCAATCCATCTCGCAGCCATTGCACAGCAGAACCCGCTATAAAAACACTGCCTTCTAACGCATAAGTAATCTTATCGTTAGTGCGCCAAGCAATGGTTGTTAACAAGCCATAATCACTAATAACCCGTTCTTGCCCTGTATTTAGCAACATAAAGCAGCCCGTTCCGTAGGTGTTCTTTGCCTCACCTTTTTGCCAAGAAAGTTGGCCAAATATCGCCGCCTGCTGATCACCTAGAACACCGTGAATAGGAATCTTTATTCCGTCTAAAAGATAGTCACCAAAGTAAGCATCGGAATCTTTAACAGTGGGCAAAATGTTATTAGGAATATCTAGCATGTGGAGCAAATCATCATCCCAAGTGGCTGCATTTATATTGAACAACATTGTCCGCGATGCATTTGAACATTCCGTTGCGTGTACCTGCCCGTTGGTTAAATTCCAAATTAACCAAGTATCAATAGTGCCGAAAAGCAAATCACCAGAGCCTGCTAATGAACATGCACCGTCAACATTATCAAGAATCCATTTAATTTTAGTGGCAGAAAAATAAGCATCAATCATGAGGCCTGTTTTTGCTTTTACAATCGGTTGCCAATCTTCGTCAATCAATTTCTCACATGTCTCTACAGTACGCTTATCTTGCCAAACAATGGCGTTGTAGATTGGCTTGCCGGTATTTTTATCCCATAACACGGTAGTTTCACGCTGATTTGTTATACCAATTGCAGCTATATCAACACCCTTTAAGTTGTTCTTAGCTAACAATTCCGTTAACACACCTAACTGGCACTCCCAAATCTCAAGTGGGTCATGCTCAACCCAGCCTGGTTGAGGGAAGTGTTGGGCAAATTCACGCTGCGTTATATCGACAATCTGCGCCTGATCATTAAACAAAACAGCTCGACTACTGCTGGTGCCTTGATCAAGAGAGATAATGAATTGATTCATATTCTTTTAAATGAGGTTTTTATGACGTTCGATTGAAAATTTAAACCCATCTGTGTTGAACACTACGCGAAAACTAGTCGTCTACTTAATTTATCGCGGATGCAACCATGTTGGTAAAAAACTCGCCGGATCCGTTGAAACCGTTCGTTTATTGCTAATATTAGCGGCATCTAAACGGGTTTGTAATTCAGCGGTTTTGCACCCTTCAAATAAATCCATACACCCACCAATAAATTCGCCATTAACATACATTTGAGGCATAGTTTTCCACGTTGTTTTTTCGTTTAGTGCTAAACGAATGTTTCTACCGCGTAAGTTATCAACGTACGCTACCGAATCTAAATTAGTGACGCGATAAGGAATTTCATATTCATCTAACACCTTTATAGCTGCCCAACAAAACTCACACCATTCCAAAGAGAACATGACGAGTTGTTGCTCACTAGATCGAATTTCTTTTTCTAATTCTTCTATAGCTTCAGTGTTCATATTCATACCCTCTTAGATAAGATTTACTAAAACTGATACCCAGGCGTAGATTGAGATAAAGCCGCCTCATCGTCTGACATATCTATCGACACATCATCAAACAAAGGTGTGGTTAGATAACGTTCGCCTGTGTCGGGTAACATACATAATATATTACTGCCTTGTGGCGCTGTTTCGGCTATTTTTAAAGCGCCTGCCAAGGTTGCACCTGCAGAAATGCCCACAAATATACCTTCTTTTTGCGCCAAGTCTTTTGAACATTGAATGGCAAACTTTCCATCAATCGGTAACAGTTGATCAATACGCGAGCCTGCATCTACCACTTCTTTTGTTAATGTAGGAATAAAGTCCGGCGTCCAACCTTGCATAGGGTGCGGGGTGAAATTAGGGTGGCTTTCATTTTCTGTTTGAGGAATCCCGCTGCCCAATAATTGTGCGTTCAAAGGCTCGCAAACAATAATTTTTGTTGTTGGGCTTTTCTGTTTTAGCACCTTAGATACACCATTTAATGTACCGCCTGTACCATAGCCTGTCACCCAGTAATCGAGCGTTACATCAAAAAAGTCTTCAAGTATTTCCTCTGCTGTTGTTCTCATATGCATATCGGCATTCGCTGGGTTTTCGAATTGTTTTGATTGCCACCAACCATTTTTTTCTGCCAATTCTTCAGCTTTTTTAACCATGCCGGTACCTTTTTCTGATGCTGGTGTTAACACGACTCGCGCACCTAAAAATCGCATCAGTTTTCTGCGCTCTACGCTAAAACTTTCGGCCATGGTAATAACCAATGGATACCCTTTTTGCGCACACACCATTGCCAGGCCAATGCCTGTGTTTCCGCTTGTAGCTTCTACAATTGTTTGCCCAGGTGACAATTCACCTTTACGTTCCGCATCTTCTATCACGCCCAACGCAAGCCTATCTTTAAAAGACCCCATTGGGTTAAATGATTCAATTTTTGCAAAAATATTCACACCTTTAGGCCCTAACCTATTAATACGAACCACTGGCGTATTACCAATTGTTTCTAAAATGTTTTTATAACGTTTGACCATCTCAGTTCTCCTTATTATCTCTAGTATTGATCTCGTTTTTAATTATTGCATCGCCAATTTCAATAACTTCTTTTACCAGGTCATCCGCGTGATGCCAATCGGTTCTAGCACCTAAGAAACACGGTCGGATAACAAACTTATCTCCCACCATGGTGGTACTAGGAATATTTGTGCCGTTTTTCATTAACTGTCGATGAATTTTTTTATTTAGCCCATTCAAATCTATAGCACTTTCGTTTATGTAACGGAAACAACAAATAGATAATGTTGGCTCAAGCGCTAGTTCTAGGTTTTTGTGTTGTTTAGCCTGTTCGGCGACGCGACGCGCCATTTCATTGTGACGGCAAATGCGGGCTCTCATTCCTTCTACACCTATCTCTCGAATAAGCGCCCAAACAATTGTGCCTCGCGTTGGAGCTGAAAGCTCAACCCCCATGTCATGATATGGAATACCAAGACTATCCATTGAGTTATCTGCATGTTCGCTATCTACGATAGTCGTTCTAATATAATCAGCCACATTTCCTTGGTTAAAACTTTCTTGTAGTGCCACGACGTCTTTTACAAAAGTGACACCGATACCCACAGGAGCCCCTAACCATTTATGTGCATCAACGGTTATAGAATCAGCTAATTCAACACCTTTGTATAGATGATGTACTTGAGGGTCAAGTGTGCCCGGCAAACCGTAAGCACCATCAATGTGAAACCAAATATCGTATTCTCGCGCAATTTCACCTATTGCTTGTAACGAATCCATTGCACCTGTATTAGTACTCCCCGCACTAGCAACAATAGCAACAGGCACTGCATCAATCGCTTTATCTTTTTTTAGTTGTTCACGCAATGCATTCGGACAAAGGCGCAACTGACTATCAACTGGAATATGAACAACTGAATTCCGGCCCATGCCCAACACAGCCGCAGAACGATGTATCGTAAAATGACTCTGATCAGTTGCATAAATTTTACAAACGCGTTGTACCCCATCATCAGCAGGGTTCATACCTAATCGAGCAAAAGCGGATTGCCTTGCAGCGCCTAGTCCAATCAAATTAGCCGTTGAGCCACCACTGCTAAAAACACCTTGCATATTACTCGGCAACCCAAACATTTCTACCAGCCATTGAAGGGCCAAGTCTTCTAAATAATTAAAAGCCGTCAATCCAATACGTTGGGGCGAGGCAACTATACCAGCCAGTGTAGCAATGGACCCCATATCCGTTGCAGCTGTAGTTATATATGAGGTACAACCTGGCTTAGCTATTTGTGACCCATTAGGAATAACATGCTCACCCATTTCAGCAATCACATTTTCAGCACCTATCCCTTTTTCTGGAACAGGCTTATCCAGTGCTAATCGCCAGAGTTCAGCATCAACCACCGCATCAGGATGGTCAAATTGTTGAAAAGCATCCAAATGCTCATTCAGTTGGGTTAAAAGTGTTGATAGTTTGTCGCACTCTGCACGTTCTTTGAACATCTATCTTAGAATTTCATCAGTCATCATGACTTTATATTACAGCCATATAAACCCATTTGGCTAGCCTTTAAAACCGCATTCCTGTATGCATAGCAGTACCAAAAATAGCAAAAAGAACACTACCCACTATCGACATAATAATAAAAGCGGGAATGGCGGCAATAGATAACTTCACTAAAAAAATAACCATGGAGATAAAAGGCATTTTTACATCAATAATACTAACTTTGGTTGTTTCTTTAGAATCTACTTTAATCTCCATATCTATTCCTTTTTAACCGTTAATTTTGCCAAATAATCGTAATGAGGCCCTTGTTTAATAATCTCACAATCAAAACCGTTTGCTTCAGCGGCATCTTGTAATAATTCTTCCGACACATACAACCACTTGAAAGCCTCTCCTTGAACATCTTTATATGACAAATTGAATTCAACCTCGCCATGGTATTTATCACTCAAGTCTATCAAGTAGGAACCGTCATCTTCTTCAAACATGTAGATAAGGTCTGAGCTATCTAACAAGATTTGCCCCTCTGACGCTAACACTGTTTTGGCCTTTGAGAAAAAAACATCAAAACCATCGAGTGTTTGTACCAAACCAATGCCATTCATCAATAACAACAATGTATCAAACGAACTCGCCGGCAAATCATAAAAATTAATGAGTAAAACGTTATTTAATCCACGTTTATGCATCACATCTACCGAATGTGGCGAGACATCAATTGCAGTAATGTCTAAGCCTTGCTCTTGCAAATACAAACTATGCGAACCCGCACCAGCACCAACATCTAGCACCTTACCTCGGGCCTGTTGAAGTGCGATCTGCTCTAACGCTGGGCAATCGTCATAAGAACGAAAAAAATAGCTTGGCGGCAATGTATCAACGTCTGTGATGTCCATATCCACTTGAATGGGCGTATCGTCATCAGTTTCTAGGTAGCTTTTTAGCGCTAAGCCAATAGGGTCATTGCCTTTTTCAATTAACATAATGTTAACTACCTTCTCGTTCTTGGTCTGCCTTTTTCTTTTTTAGTTTTTCTTTTCTATGTTGTTCAATTAAATCAACCATTTCGCCGCCAATATGTTCTTCGCCCCGTTTTTTCGCTAATTCAATTTGATGTTGCCGTTCGATATAACGCGCCTTTTGTTCATCGTCCGTCTTATCAAAGCAATGGTGACAGCTAATACCCTGTTGATAATGAACGTGCTGTTTGTCACCTTCAGTAATCGGCATTCTGCATCCGTAACATTGATCGTATTGACCTTTATCTAAGTCGTGGTCAACTGACACACGGTTATCAAATACAAAGCACTCGCCTTCCCACTGTGTCTCATCTTGCGGCACGTCTTCTAGGTATTTCAATATACCGCCCTCTAAGTGATAGACCTCATCAAAGCCTTGTTGTTTTAAATACGCTGTAGACTTTTCACAACGAATACCGCCCGTACAAAACATCGCCACTTTTTTATGTTTTGCCTTATCAAGATTATCTTTAACGTAGTCAGGAAACTCACGGAACGTTTCAGTATTGGGGTTTAGCGCCCCTTTAAACGTACCAATGGCCACCTCGTAATCGTTTCTCGTATCCACCAACAAAACATCGGGGTCGGTAATCAGCGCATTCCAATTTTTCGGTTTAACGTAGGTACCCACAATGTCATTAGGGTCAATATCTTCCACACCCATTGTCACAATTTCTTTTTTAAGCTTCACCTTAGTACGATTAAACGGCTGCGCGTCCACATACGATTCTTTATGCACCAAGCTCTTAAAATCATCTTTGTTTCGTAACCACTGCAATAAATGATCAACCGCTTTGCGCTTACCCGCAATCGTGCCGTTGATGCCCTCAGCAGCCAGTAGCAAAGTGCCTTTAACACCGTGGTGATTCATTAATTTGAGGAGGGGTTGTTTTAGATCGCCGTGATTATCTAATCGAACAAAATGATAAAGCGCACAAACAACGTATTCTTGATCTTCCATACTTTTCCTTATGTTAGCTCGCTGGAACGTAAATCCAGTGCCTTAAGAATTTATTATAACAAGGCTAGTCTTCCTATTAAATACAAGTGTTAGTCCTGATGTGCTGTTAGGTTTATCATGTTCGGTATCTAATTAATTGATACATCATGAATGACCATCTACGAACCGGGCGTTACGCTAACTGATTACGGATTAACCACTGAGTGTATTTATTTTACTTATCTACTATTGAAACAACGAGGCGTTGTTAACCGGCTATATCGCTGGTTTGTGGTGTTTTTTTGTGCGCTTGGTTTAGCCTCTTTCGTAGGTGGAACAAGCCATGGTTTTTTTTATGATGAATCAAGTGCCTTATATACTTTAGTATGGAACGCTACGTTAATTACGCTGGGTGCTGTCGGCGTCGCCGCTTATATGATTGCAAGTATTCTTGTGGCAGGTGAAGCCAACAGTAAGCGTATAGGTTTCTTTGTTATTGCTGCTTACGTTATTTATTGTTTCGTCATTATCTTCGTAAACAATCAATTCCTTGTAGCAATTGCATTCTACATACCCGCTTCAGCGTCAATGTTATTAGCGCTAGTATGGGTATTTTTAAAAAAACGACGTTGGTATATATTTTTTGGTATTAATGGCATGCTAGTAACATTTATAGCGTCGGCAATTCAACAATTAGGTATCAGCATCCACCCCGTTTGGCTTGACCATAACGTGATATATCACTTGTTAATGGCTATCGCAATTATGTTATTGTTCTATACAGCACGAGGTTTTTTAAAGGAACAAAGCCTAGAACAACGCTAACATTTATTACTGAATGCAATCTAAACCATTAGTGAAGGAGTCACAGATGATTTTTATAACTAACCGTTTTCCCGACCAAAGTATTCGCACTCGTATTGGTAGAAAATTCACGTTTGACCTACACAATAATGCATCGAGTAATTCTGTCTTTTTTTGCGAGCATAAGAATACTAATGAACATATTGAAATTGGAAGTATAGAGTTCTTAAATAGATTAAAAGATTGTAAATTCAAACAGATATTGATTTATATTCATGGGTTTTCTAACTTGCCAGAAAGTGTTTTTAAATCCACTCAAACATTACAAACGCTTTGCGATAAATCCAAAAAAAACGAAGTATTAGTCATCCCCTTGATTTGGCCTTGTGACAATGACCTAGGCATTGTTAAAGATTACTGGGATGATCAAAAAGCGGCCGACCAAAGCGCTTATTCTTTTGCCCGCGTTCTCGAAAAGTTTTTAGCTTGGAGAAGTTCAAGTCAACATCAAACAGTGGATGCTCCTTGTTTAAAAAGAATTAATATACTAGCTCACTCCATGGGCAATAGAGTTCTGCGTGAAACATTTAATGTTTGGAATAAATATGACCTACCCAATGGCTTGCCCATGGTATTTAGAAACACATTTCTTGTAGCAGCTGACGTCGTCAACGAATCACTTCATGAAGGCGAAGATGGCGAGTTAATTTGTCATGCTTCCCGCAACGTTATTGTCTACCATGCATCGGACGATCTAGCGTTAAGAGCAAGCAAGGCCTCCAATCTTAAAAACAAAATTGCCTCACGCCGATTGGGCCACAGTGGGGTAGAAAATATTGATAAAGCCCCTCGTAATGTATACCAAGTGGATTGTGATGATGTGAATAACCAATACGATTTTCCAAAAGGACATTCTTACTTTTTAACCGGAACAAAAAAGAACGTTCAAGGTAAAGTATTCGAGCACATTTTTTCTTGCTTAATATCAGGCAGGGTTTTTCCTGATGATGAATATAGACGTTCCTCTATTATTCATGATGATTAAATAACGACTGTTTCAGGCCTGCCCACCTAATAAAAAAATAAATGGGCGTTGTTAACGACTATTCATATGGTTGAAGTAAAACCAATTGGTTCAACTCGTCATCACTCAAATACATCTCACCGTCTTGAATACTACACTGTAACACCATGGTTCTTTTTGTCATCGCTTCCACTCCAATGGCTGTAATGTGGACAATTTTTAGGTTTTTAAATCGTGCCATTTTCTCGCGGTGCTGTTGCCACCAAACACTTGCCTTGCCTTCATGATATGTATAAATAATCACCTGTTTTGCACGCCCACAGGCCTTACGAATGCGTTTCTCATCGGGCTGCCCCAAATCAACCCATAATTCAATTTCATTAGTGAGTGATTTTTGCCAAAGCTCTGGCTCATCGTCTGTCGACAACCCTTTAGTAAACGTCAAACGTTCATCAGCATTGGCCATAAACGCAATAAGGCGAATCATAAAACGAAAATTATTTTCCGACGGGTGCTGCGCAACCGTCAGCTCATGGTTCGCATAATAATGCGTATCCATATTGGAAATATTTAAAGAGACCTTATTGATTGTTGAACTAATTGCCATAAAATTACTTCTTACTTAAGAACTACACGACAACATAGAGCATCCCACTTTATGTTTTGCCCAATCTGGTCTTTTTTCGTTCAAGTGTTCTTTCTCGGGTTGTTCATCGTAAGGGGTTCTTAATACCTCTAACAATTCGTTAACGCCGCTATGGTCACCCTGTTCAGACTTATCTATCGCCAGTTGTGAAAGGTAATTACGAAGCACGTATTTTGGATTAACCCTATTCATTAGCATTGTACGTTGCTCTGCTGTTACGGGGTCTTGTTGACGACGTTGCCAATAGCTTGTTAACCATTCAGTCAGAAGTTTTTTTGCTTCAGCTGATAACTCATCAACGTAAAAAGAGGGTGTTAAAAACCCCATAGCTAGCTCGATATTAAGCGACTCCTCAAGACTCTCTATCTTTGCGAGTTGCCTAAAGAATATTGTCATATCGGTTTCGCTCTGCGAAAAGAACGCGAGTAGTTGTTTTACAAGGTCAGTATCTGTTTCTTTTTTAACGCTTGAAAAACCCAGCTTTTTCGTCATCATCATCAACCATTTCTTGGCATAACGATCAGCATAGTTATTTAGGATTTTTTCAAGCGGCGTTACTTCGTCTATTAACGGGTAAATTGCATTGGCTAGTTGATATAAGTTCCAATGAGCTATTTGCGCTTGCTGCCCAAACGCGTAGCGATGGTGTTGCGAATCAGTCGTGTTGGGCGTCCAATCGGTATCGTATGATTCCAGCCAGCCGTAAGGTCCATAATCAATCGTTAGACCAAGAATCGACATGTTATCGGTATTCATTACACCGTGCACGAAACCAACACGCATCCATTCAACCACCATGTCACATGTTGATGTGCAAACTTCTTCAAACCACTTAAGGTATATTTCTTTACCCAGACCTGTTTCTTCGTTAAAAAGGTGTGGAAAGTCTGTTGTGATGGTGTAGTCGACGAATTTTTTTAACAAATCGCCTTCTTGTTGCGCATAATATTGAAAGTGCCCAAAACGGGTAAATGACGGCGCTAAGCGACACACCACAGCGCCTGGTTCTGGCGCTGGATTGCCATCGTACATAACATCTCGCAAAACGTTTTCACCGGTCGTCATTAAGCTTAAGGCCCGTGTTGTTGGCACACCAAGATGGTACATTGCCTCACTACACAAAAACTCGCGGACAGATGAACGCAATACAGCTAGCCCGTCTGCTGTTCTGGAATATGGCGTTGGTCCTGCACCTTTAAGTTGTAACGCCCAACGCTCGCCTTGTAGATTAATAACCTCACCTAAGTTGATGGCACGACCATCACCCAACTGACCGGCCCAATTGCCAAATTGGTGGCCGCCGTAACAGGTGGCGTATGGCTGCATGCCTTCTACTGCATTATTTCCCGAAAAGGTGGCAGTGAAGTTTGCTGATTCGCAATCGGCAGCCGACAAGTCAATAAGTGCCGCGGCTTCTGCAGAGTACGCCACTAATAAAGGTGATTGCATTGGTTTAGGCGTTACCCAAGAGTAACATGCGCCTTGTACTTGGCGAGGGTAATTCTCAGTAACCTTATCCGCTGGAAGCTGTTGAACAAATTGATTATCAAAATTGAATGTGTTCACGTTGTTTCACCTGTTGGTAGTAGATCTGTAAATACAAAGCCATCACGTTCCACGACGTCACCAGAAGTAATGCCAATAGCATGTTTAAACATCGGTCCTGCATAAGCGAAGCTATGAAATTCACCGTTCTCACCGCAAGGGTCAACACCGTCAGGTAAATCATTTAGAAATTGTTGATTAAATTCTCGCCCACAAAAACTCGCGGGTAATTGTTTCGGGTCTACGCAAGTGATGCGCGTTTTTAAACCAGCGTCTAACATCGTTTTCGCAAGTTGTTCAGTCGGTTTTAACCACAATGGAAATAATGGCTCTAACCCTGTGTTTTTTAGATTTTGTACGCGATATTGGCGGATATCTTCCAAGTACAAATCACCAAATGCCATGTGTGTTATACCTTGTCCTTCAATAGAAACAAAAAAGTTTGTCATCGCTTGGTTGTATAACTCATTACTACAAGGGTGTGGAATTGGAATAATGTGTAATGACAAACCAGCCGTTTGTGCTTGTTGTTTTAATAGCTCCACACGCACTGCATGCATAGCAACGCGCTGGTGTGTTTCATTAACCGTTGTAACCAGACCCACCAGCTCAACATCATTGTCTTGCTGAAGCTGATAAAGTGTCCAAGCGCTGTCTTTTCCGCTACTCCAAGATAACAATACGCGTTTTTTAGGCATGGTGCTTATAGTCCTTCGACTGATTTTTCATAGGATGCCACTTTTGATTTTATAACATCTGGAATTGGCGCAGTTTGTTGACGTTCGAAGTCGAACCAAACCATGACCCCATGGCTTGTTATAACGGGCTTATCTTCACCTTCACGATAAATTTCCGCCAGAACGGTTGCACTCTTATTCCCAACGTTACTTATCCGAGTCATTACCGTTAAGTTTTCTGGATAATGCACTTGTTGAAGAAAAGCACATTGAATATCGGCTAACAACCACCCGACTTTCATGTCTGCTGTTAAGGGCAAATCTAATACATCTTCACAATATGTAACGCGGGCTGATTCTAAATATCGGATATATTGAACATTATTAATATGTCCAAAAATATCTGCATCGCCCCAACGTACTGGCACAGTCGTTATGTGGGTAAAATCTTGTTTAATCATACGGTATTCCATTAAAGTATTATTTTGACTACTTTGTTATTATACCCGTTAGATTGGCTAACATTAGCCCACCAACATTGAATGTATGCCAGTATGTTTTATAACAATAATTATAACTTTTTCATTATTCTCCTCTTTTGCTTTGTTAGCAGCTTTCCCTCGTTAGTTGTCGCCAAGCAACTCGCTGATACTGGCGTTAACCCCTTTGCTGATGAATTCATTACGGATGAAGTAGCAGAAAAAGCCATTAAAAGTATTTTCACCGCCGCAACACGTATTGATAAAAAAAACCTCGACACAAATGTATGGCCGGTATATTCGACGGTAGACCATGTTGGCTATGCTTTTGAAAGTAAAGATTTTATTCGTATTCAAGGTTTCGCTGGCGATATCATCAACCTATTAATTGGCATTGATAATGACGGTAAAATAATGGGTGTTCGCGTGTTATTTCAACATGAACCTATTTTTATGCATGGCCTTGGGTCTGGAGCCCTTGATAAATTTCTTGAACAATACCCAGGGCACAGTGTTGCAGATCGCATTATTGTGGATAGCAGCCGTTCCCGCTCCACATCCTCAGGTGGTGAAGGAAGTGCTATTTTTGATGGTGTTACTAAAGCCACCGTATCTGTCATTGCTGCTAATGACACTTTATTAACGGCTTCTTTAGAAGTTGCCCGCAAAGTGTTAGGCAAGTTTGTTCAAACAACGTCCTCCTTACCAAAAATGGACCTGTATGAGCCTTTAGAATGGAATGAACTATTAGATAAAAAGTTGGTGGGGCGCTGGAAAATCACACGTACACAACTCGAAACAGCCTTAGATAGAGAACTAACTGATTATCCAGGTTATGGTTTTGATGACACCAATATTGAAGTGATATCAGATATCTATTACGCCTATTTAAACGCACCGATGATCGGCAAAAACGTACTAGGTGAACAAGACTATGACCGCCTCATGGCATCACTCAAACCGGGAGAACACATTGTTGGGGTGATGTCTGAGGGCCCTTATAGCTTCTTAGAAGATGATTTTAGGCCAGGAAAAATACCCACAAGAATGTCGTTGTATCAAAACGAATTACCTTTATTAATCCGTGACATGGCATTTTTTAGATTTTTCGATAAAAACCCACCAAGTACTGTGCCAGACTTACCTAATTTGAGACTGCTAAAAATCAAAGGTAATGCTGGCTACGACCCAGCCCAAGAGCTGACCATTCAACTTAACTTTGATTTACGACAAAACCATTTGTTAGGCGACAACATCAACCAAAAAAGTTCGCACAAATTCCCTGCTGAATTATTTTACAAACCTGAAATCATTGAAGAAAAACGCATTCCCATATGGAAGCGTTTGTGGAAATCCCGTGTTATGGAAATTTCTATAACCTTGCTTTCATTAGCTCTATTAACTTTAATTTTTGTTAAGCAGCGTGCTTTATCAAAATACCCCAAGGTCATTAAATATGGCCGTTGGGTATTTATGTTCTTTACCGTATTTTTTATTGGCTTTTACGCACAAGGTCAGCTATCGGTGGTAAACATCTATACGGTTCTTTTATCGTTACGCGATGGTTTTAAATTTGATGTATTCCTACTCGACCCCGTGCTCTTTATAATTTGGTCGTACACCTTCGTTACCTTGTTTATTTGGGGGCGCGGTGTGTTCTGCGGATGGCTATGCCCATTTGGCGCACTTCAAGAAATATTGGCATGGTTTGGAAAACTTTTAAGGTTCCCACAAATAAAAATAAAAGAACCTGCTCATCGTGTTTTACAAAAATTAAAATACCTAGTCGTTGCAGGCCTATCTATTCTTTGTTTCTATGATTTAGGATTAGCGCAAACCCTGTCGGAAATTGAGCCATTTAAAACGAGCATCACGTTAGTGTTCGACCGCGAATGGTATTTCGTTGCCTTTGCAGTTGGCCTGCTGCTACTAGGCATGTTTGTTCATAAGTTTTACTGCCGCTACGTCTGCCCACTAGGTGCTGGGTTGGCCATACTCGGGCGTTTCCATATATTTAAATGGTTAGATCGTCGTAATGACTGCGGTAAGCCTTGTCAGGTGTGTACGGTACGTTGTGAAATTAAAGCGATACCTAAATCAGGTGCTGTCGATTACAGCGAATGTATTCAGTGCTTAGAATGCCTTGTTATTTATAACGATGAGCACCAATGCGCACCTGTAATGGTGGCTAATAAGCAAGCTCGAAAACAAAAAGTTACCTTGCAAATGCCAGGTTAAGCAGTCTAGTTTAGATGGTTAAAAAAATGGGGATTTCATTTTTAGAAAAGCTAACTTTCGCCCAATTTAATAATGAAGCATGACTAAAGTAAAGCCCTGATAATTGTGCGGGCCGTTGAGTTTTACACGACCAGCCACTTTGTGAAAACACCTGATTTGTTTTGTAATGAGGAATATGCCCCAATAAATTCGCACGCATTTTTTCTATTTGCTGAGGTGGCTTTGCATTACTTGATATCGGCTCGTCCCACGGTTCAATATTGCACATGGCAAAAGCTGCTTGCCAAACGGTTAGCACATCAACATCGCACCAATATTCTTTATCAATAGGCTCAAGCAACATACTGGTTAAGTGATGCCTCGTTCAACTTCACCTTGTTTATTAAGTACCCGCTTAACAATTTTACCTGCTGCATTTTTGGGCAGTTCATTTAAGAATATAACCTTTCGTGGCACTTCATAATTACCCAAATGCTGGCGACACCAAGAACGTATGTCAGCAGAATCCGCTTCACTGCCATCCTTTAAAACAATATACGCCACAGGTATTTCACCATGGGTTTTATCAACATGCCCTATCACCGCAGCCTCTAAAACGGCATCATAACGGTATAATACTTCTTCAATAATTCGTGGATACACATTCATGCCATTGACAATAACCATGTCTTTTTTACGATCCAGAATACTGAAATAACCGTCTTCATCCTCATTACCCAAATCACCTGTTAAAAACCAGTCTTTATAAAATGACGTTTTGGTTTCTTCACTTAATCCCCAATAACCTTTCATCACGCTCGCGCCACGCACAGCGATTTCACCTATCTCCCCGAGTGGTAACTCTGTTCCTTCTTCACCTAATATTTTCATTTCTACATTGGGCACTGGTAAACCGACCGTTCCAACTTTTCTAACACCACCAATTGGGTTTACGCAGGTCACGGGCGAACACTCTGTTGGCCCATCACCTTCATAGATAGGCAATCCAAATTTCTCTTCAAAACGGTTCATCACATCTATAGGCATAGAGGCCCCGCCAGACACGCAAAGTTTGATGGATGAGAATCTAGTCGCCTTTTCATCTTTTGTATTCAACAAAACGTTGTACATGCTTGGAACGGCCAAAAAAACAGTCGATTGTGATTGCTCAATGATATTGAGTAAGTTGTCTGGCTCAAACTTTGGTATCGGTACAAAACAACAACCATGTGTTAATGGCGTCAGCATACCCACCGTAGCTGCAAACGCATGAAACATAGGCAATACAAGTGCAACAACTTCTTTACCCGCTTGCCACTTCATCGCTTCAAACACACTGGCTGTATTGGTCACGAGGTTTTGATGGGATAGCATCGCACCCTTGGGTTTACCAGTTGTACCAGAGGTATATAAAATGGCTGCCAAATCGTTAACGGCATCAATGTCTATATTTACTGTTGATCCCGGCGTTTCTAGCACACTATTCCATACGGAAGACATCCCGGCATGACTGCCGATACAAATATCGAAGATATCAGCCGTCATTAAAGTAGACAGCTCATCGACATTTTCTTGAAATAACTCGTGATAAAGTAAACCAGACACTGCAGCGTTGTTTAAAACATAAGCTATCTCAGATGGTTTTTGTAATAGATTTAGCGGCACGACCACCGCCCCTGCTTTCACTATAGCCATGTAAGCAATAGCAAAATTAACACTATTAATACAGTACAGTGCAATTCTATCGCCTTTATCAATACCTTTTGACACCAAGTGAACAGCTACATTATCAGATAATATTTTCATATCAGCAAATGTATAACGCCTACCTTCATTTATTACTGCAACATCATCAGCATATGTTTTTGCAGTCTTATTAAATACATCAATGAGTGATTCGCTACTTATCATTTAACTGAGTCTTTAATTTCATTAATTGTTCGTGTAATTGTTTAGCATTCATCTTACGGAATAACTCATTAACTTCAGACATTTTATTCTCCATAGACATCTCATTTTGAAGAATTAAATCTAGCGTTACATTTCCTTCAACTAAATCTGCGCTAGGTTGCGGTGCTTTTGAATGATGGATTACGTAATAACTTATTACCTGTAATTGAAAACGTAACATAGCCAAAAGACTAGATAAATTCGGCTCCTCTATCACAGGTAACGTTGGGTATTTATTAAGAAGCGCTTGAGCAAAAACACCAGAATGGTGAAATACAGTTTCACCATCAATAGATTTTATTGGCGTAGAGGCAAAACCACAGCTAGGTGAGCGCGGTGTAAAAATATAGCCTGATAAAAAACCCAGTGATAAAACCTTATTATCGCAATAGTTATTTAGTTGCTCAGTAACATCAAGCTGTTTATCATCTCTACCAATGATTTTAATTCCACTGGCATGCTGGACAAGCTCTATGGCGGGTCTTGGAATTGAAAACCCGGCTTCTACTTCAGGGCATATGGGGTATAACGAAAAGGTTTTATTAAATAAGTCAGAGCATGTTTCAGAATATTTACCTTTACCATCGTACCGTACTGCATCACCTAATAAACACCGACTTAACCCTATGCTTATTGGCAACAAATTTATTGAATACTATTCAGAAAAAACAACCGCATTTCCACTAACAAAAACGCCATACTCACAATTTTCATCTATATCTTTGTGTGGCCCATAATCTGTAGTAACTTCAATAATGCCATTACCACCCATATTATCTGCTTGTTTTCTAAGCATTATTAGCCCATGAGCTTTCACCGCTTTTGTACCCAATTTAGAGCTACTGCAAAGTGCCACTTGAACTGTACCTAATTTTTCTTCAATAGTTCCCATCTCGGCTGGTTGTCCAGATTCATACACTGGGAACAGTCTAGATTTGTCTTCCATATCAATTCGAACCACATCGAAAAAAAACAAACATGATATAAAAAAAAGTGAGAAAAAGGCTATTACGTATTTTTTTTCTTTTGTCATTTTATTTTAAAAAGGTACATTTATATTTATAGTTAAAAGTAGGATGCTATTAAGCGCTAAAAGTTCATTTTGAACATTAAATAGGTGCTTATTTAACAACCTTCAATGTTGGTCTTTTACTTTTAGTTGGCGTTATAACATCTGATGGTTCTGGAGGAAGGTCATCTTCAAAGTGTTCATCAAATATCATCCCTTTACCATTTTCTTTTGCATACGTTGCTAAAACTGCATTAATTGGAACAAATATGTTTTCTTCTTTTCCAGAAAACCTGGCTGAAAACGACAGCGCGTCATTTTCCAAATACCAATTCTTTATAGCATCTGGGTGCGCATTTAGGATGATTTTATTATCTGATATATAGTCTTTAGGTACAGTTACACCCTCTATAGTCGTATCAACTAGAATATAAGGCGTATAGCCATTTTCTAGAATCCACTCATGAAGTGCGCGAACCAAATATGGCTTAAGAGGTGTCACTTAACCTACGCAGTTAGTAACGAATGGCTTTCGTATAAATCACGCTCAGCATCACTCATGCTTTCTTGGAACATTTCACGAGAAGTTACTAGTTTTGTGTAATCCAACACTGCTTTAGCTTCAGGCGGCAAATCAATACCGTACATAGGTAAACGCCATAATAATGGGGCTAAGACTGCATCAACTAATGAAAATTCATCGCTAAGAAAATACTTATTTGCTGTAAACAAAGGAATAGCCGCAATTAGGTTTTCACGTAATAGTTTACGAGCTTTTGCGGCTTTCTTTTCACCTGCATTAATTATATCGTCCATTAATGTGTACCAATCTTGGTCGATTCTATGAATTAATAAGCGTGATCTGGCTCTAGAAACAGGGTCAATTGGATACAACGGAGGATGAGGAAAACGCTCATCTAAGTATTCCATAATAATTCTTGAATTAAATAAAGACAGGTCTCTATCAATAAGAATTGGTAATGTGCCATATGGGTTTAATTCATGTAAGTCTTCTGGAAAGTCTTTAGCTTCTATAAATTCTATTTCGGCAGATGCATTCTTTTCACTCATAACAAAACGAGTACGATGACTATAATGACAGAGAGGGTCTGCGAATAACGTCATGATTGATTTTCGATTTAATGCATTTAACATAATTAGCCTTTTTTTAAATTAGAAAAAGAGCCACGCGAATGAACACATGGCTCTTATATATTTTTCACAAATATTGCTTAGTGAATATCTTTCCAGTACTCTTTTTTAAGGTAGTAAAAAATGACGATCATTAACAATATAAACGCCAACACTTTCCAGCCCATTGCCTTACGCTCCATTTGCGCAGGTTCACCCATATAGACCATAAAGTTAACCAAGTCATTCATTGCTTGATCATATTCACGAGGTGTCATTTTACCCGGTTGAACAATTTCAAGTTTTTCGATTACTTGCTTTACACTGCCATCTTCCCTTTTTACATCAATATAAACAGGTTCTTGCAAGCCTTGTAAGTCAGATAATACATGCGGCATGCCAACCATAGGGAACAATGTATTATTAACCCCAAATGGACGACTAACATCGACATAGAAACTTTTTAAATACGTATAAAGCCAGTCCGCTCCTCGCGACCTTGCTATAAGGGATAAATCCGGCGGGTTCACACCAAACCATTTTTCCGCATCCTTAGCACGCATAGATATATCCATACCATCAAAGATTTTCTCACCAGTAAACATTAAGTTTAACTCTACTAGTTCGGATGGAATTTCTAAATCCTTCGCCATTCGTGAATACCGTAACTGTTTAGCAGAATGACAACTTAGACAGTAGTTAACAAAATACTTAGCGCCTCTTTGCAAAGACGGTTTATTGCCCAAATCTATAGTCGCTGATTCTAATTTATGTTGACTTGAAGCCGCCATTGTTTGTGACGACAACAGTACAATAATAAGCCCTAATAATGTTTTCATTTGTCCTCAATCCTCTCAGGGACATACTTATCCTGACCCATGTTTGAATAAAACGGCATTAATAGGAAAAAAGCAAAATAAACTAACGTAAAGAACCTTGAGAACCAAGTTCCTGCCGTTGTTACTGGTTGCATTCCAAAGTAGCCTAATGCTACAAAACTAATAACAAATGCCACGATAGCTGCTTTAAAAACAGGGCCTCTATATCTAATCGACTTATTCACACCTCTGTCTAACCAAGGTAATAAGAACAATACAAAAATAGCTCCAGCCATTGCTAGCACACCTCCAAACTTATCAGGGACAGCTCTTAACACCGCATAAAATGGCGTAAAGTACCAAACGGGTGCAATGTGATCAGGCGTTTTCAAAGGATCCGCTGGGATAAAGTTCGCGTGCTCTAAAAAGTACCCGCCCATCTCCGGCATGTAAAAGATAATTAACGCAAAAACGAAAAGGAATACAGCCACACCAACTAAATCTTTTACAGAATAGTATGGGTGAAATGGTATGCCGTCTAATGGAATACCCTTTTCATCTTTTTGTTTTTTAATTTCAATACCTTCCGGGTTGTTAGAACCCACTGCATGTAATGCAACAATGTGCATAAATACCAATACAACCAGTACTAATGGAATAGCAATAACATGGAAAGCAAAGAATCTATTTAGGGTCGCATCTGAAATGACATAATCACCACGAAGCCAAATTGCTAAATCTTCTCCAACATACGGAATAGCGCCAAATAGTGACACAATCACTTGTGCCCCCCAATAGGACATTTGCCCCCAAGGCAGTAAATAACCCATAAATGCTTCTGCCATAAGTGCCACATAAATAATCATCCCAAATATCCAAACCAACTCACGCGGTTTTTTGAATGAGCCATATATTAGGCCACGGAACATATGAATGTACACAACGATAAAGAATGCTGATGCACCCGTTGAATGCATATATCTGATTAACCAGCCCCAATCAACATCACGCATAATGTATTCAACAGAGTCGAACGCTAATTTTGCATCTGGCTTATAGTGAATGGTTAAGAATATGCCTGTAATAATTTGGTTAACTAATACTAAAATCGCTAACGAACCAAAGTAATACATCCAGTTAAAGTTTTTAGGCGCATAGTATTCAGCTAAATGCTCATTCCACACTTTAGTTAGTGGGAATCTATCATCAACCCAACCTAATGCATTTTTTAACATGCCACTCATTATGCTTGCCCTCCGCTTGAGCCAATCAATATTCTAGTATCTGTAATATATTCATGAGGTGGGATATCTAAATTAAGTGGCGCAGGTACACCGGCATAAACTCGCCCAGACAAGTCAAATAAAGAACCATGACATGGACAAAAGAACCCGCCTTTCCAGTCTGGACCTAAATCTTCAGGTGCAACTTCGGGTCTATAGGTGGGTGAACACCCAAGGTGGGTACATATCCCTACCGCTAAAAACACATCTGGTTTAATAGATCGAGCACTATTTTTACACGACTCTGGCTGTTCAGACTCATTAGAGTCAGGGTCACGAAGTTTATCAATTTTAGTAGCTAGTTCAGTTAGTGTATCTTCTGTCCGCTTCAACACCCAAACTGGTTTGCCACGCCATTCAACACGGATTAGTTGTCCAACTTCTAATTTAGAAATGTCCGCTTCAACTGGTGCTCCAGCAGCTTTAGCACGGTCACTAGGGTTCATAGATGCTAAAAAAGGTACTGCCACATATGCTGCACCAACCCCAGTTACCGCTGTAGCTGCAGCTGTTAAAAAAAGCCGCCTGCGCTTATCCTGAACTTCTTCGCTCATCAAACACTCCATTATTCTTGAATTCTAAAGGTGAAACACAAAAGCGCTCCCCCCATTCCCAAACTTATCTGCGGAATTATAGCATATTCAGTTAATAATTCTTCGTGACAAGACTCAATAAAACATATTGAGTCACGACAAAATAAACAGTTTACTATTTTTAAATAATAGCTTTTAAGGCGCTTATAAATTGAACATTTTGTTCTTTAGTCCCAACGGTTACACGTAAGCATTGCTCAGGAAGGCCTCGCGCACTCCCCATTAACTTTATAAGAATAGCTCGTTTTTTTAGCTCATTAAAAACATGTTCGGCTGTTTCATTTAACAAGGAGAAAAGAATGAAGTTTGCGTTACTTGGGTAAACCAAAAGACCAGCCAATTTAGACAACTCATCATTTAAAAATTCACGCTGTTGGCAAATTAATTCAGCTTGCTTATCTAATTCATCAATATGATCAAATGCAAATGCTGCTGTAATTTGTGTGAAAACGTTAATATTGTAAGGCAATCGAACTTTTTCAAACTGTTCTAAAATTGTCTTATCACCAACCAAATAACCCAACCTAAGCCCAGCCAAACCAAGCTTAGACACTGTACGCATCACCAATAGCTGTGGATGATTAACGCTCAACTTTTGTAGAAAAGTCTTTCCTGCGAACGGTTGGTATGCCTCATCAATAACAACCAAACCACCTGACGCTTCAATTATCTGCATAATATCAGCCTCATCAAACAAATTAGCTGTTGGGTTATTTGGATAGGCCAAAAAAATAACCGCTGGATTAAGATCTTTAATAGCCTTTAGCATCTCAGGTAAATTTAAACTGAAATCTTTATGGAGAGGAACGCCTTCACAAACCAGCCCTAAGGACGTTGAAATCTGCTTGTACATAACAAAAGTTGGGTCTGGCACCAACACCGATGAACCGGGCTTCAAACTCATTAAAATAAGCTGTATTAATTCATCCGAGCCATTACCTAATACAACGCCCGCCTTATCAGCAATATCAGACGTTGCTCTTAGTTTTTTCACCAACTCACTAGCAGAGGGATCAGGGTAACGATTAATATCAACATTCGCCATCAAGTCTAGCCATTCAGACTTCATTTGCTCTGGCCAACCATACGGGTTCTCCATCGCATCCAATTTAACCATACCCGTGGCATCAGCCACTTTATATGCATTCATTGCTTGAATATCGGGTCTAATTAACGATAAAAATTGATCTGTTGAATTACTCACGGTTACTAATTTAATTTTCGATAATTGGCGGATTGTGCATGAGCGGTAAGCGCTTCACCTTCTGCTAGTATTGAAGCATAGCCCGCAAGTACAGAAGCACCTTCTTTCGTACAGTCTATAATGCTGCTGCGTTTTTGAAAATCATAGACACCAAGAGGTGAAGAGAACCTTGCCGTTCCAGATGTTGGCAGCACATGATTAGGCCCAGCACAATAGTCACCTAACGCCTCAGGCGTGTAACGCCCCATAAAAATAGCGCCAGCATGTTCTACTTTAGAGGCCCACTTTTGCGCGTCAGCTACAGATAATTCAAGGTGTTCAGGCGCAATAACATTCACAACATCAATAGCTTGATCCAATGAATCAACCTTAATAAACGCCCCACGTTTTTGCAATGATGCTGTTATAACTGCTTTGCGTTCCATATCATCAATTAATTGATTGATACTCGCTTCAACCTTGTCTAAAAACGACTGATCAGGCGAAATTAAAACAGACTGCGCATTCTCATCATGTTCAGCCTGTGAGAACAAGTCCATTGCAATCCAATCTGGATTAGTGTCACCATCGCAAATAATCAGTATTTCAGATGGCCCAGCCACCATATCAATTCCAACTTTACCAAAAACTTTTTTCTTAGCAGTAGCAACAAAAATATTACCCGGGCCCACGATCTTATCAACCGGTTCAATACTTTCTGTGCCATAAGCAAGTGCAGCTATTGCTTGCGCCCCGCCCACACGAAACACCTTGTCCGCACCAGCTAGCCAAGCTGCTGCTAATACCATTGGATTATCTTCGCCATTGGGGGTAGGTGATACCATGGTTATTTGAGAAACACCCGCTACTTTTGCAGGAATAATATTCATTAATACTGACGATGGATAGGCCGCCTTACCACCTGGCACATATACCCCCACTGAACTGAGTGGCGTAATTTTTTGCCCAAGCGTATTACCTAACTCATCGGTAAAACTCCACGGCGTTAACAGCTGATGCTTAGCATAGTGACGAATACGTTCTGCGGCTAATTGAAGCGCTTCCGCTTGTTCTGTGGCTAACGAAAGCCATGCGGAATGTAGGGCCTCATTTTCAACCAAGCAATTGTCCGTTGAAATATCCCAATGATCAAACTGTTGAGTAAATGAGAACAACGCCTCATCACCACGGCTTTGAATATTACCAATGATGTTGTCTACTGTGTCTAAGATAGACACGTCATCATCAGCGTCCCAGCTTAACAAATGCTCGAGGTCTTTCTTAAAACCATCACTACTCGCGTCCAAAAACCGCATTTTCATTATTAGCGCCTTTCTGTAACCACACGTTCTAATTGATCAATAAGCCGTTTAATTTCAGCGTGTTTCATTTTCATTGACGCTTTATTAACAACCAACCTGGAACTTATTTGCATAATTTCATCAAGTGGTTCCATATTATTGGCTTTAAGCGTATTTCCCGTATCAACCAAATCAACAATACAATCAGCCAACCCAACAATTGGAGCCAGCTCCATTGACCCGTACAGCTTAATTATTTCAACTTGTCGACCCAATTGAGCAAAATACTGTTGAGCCAATGAAACATACTTAGTAGCGACGCGGATTTTCCCTGCCGGCATGCCTTGGCCTTTAATAACTGCAGTCATCAGCTTACAACGCGCAATATTTAAATCTAGCGGTTCATATAAATTATCACTATTATGTTCAACCAGAACATCTTTTCCAGCAATACCTACATCAGCAGCACCATATTCAACGAAGGTAGGCACGTCAGTAGCACGTATAATAACCAAATTAACATGTCCATCAACGCTTGGAATAATCAATTTACGAGTAACTGAAAGATCTTCTGACGGCACAATACCCACTGATGCCAGTAATGGCAACGTGTCTTTTAAGATTCTACCTTTTGAAATTGCAATCGTTAACATAACTAACTAGGTACTCGTTGGATATCACCGCCCAACAAAGCTACTTTCTCTTCAATACACTCATAACCACGATCAACATGGTAAATTCGTTCAATGACAGTTTCACCCTCAGACATAAGACCTGCAATAACTAGACTAGCCGATGCTCTAAGGTCTGTGGCCATTACTGTAGCTCCTTGAAGTTTATCAACACCTTCGCAGACAGCCGTATTACCTTCAAGCGTGATATTAGCCCCAAGCCGTTTCAACTCATGAACGTGCATAAAGCGATTCTCAAAAATAGTTTCCGTAATAATCGACGTTCCCTTTGCTAATATATTTAGCACCATAAACTGAGCTTGCATATCCGTTGGAAAACCTGGGTATGGCGCAGTTTTAAACGATACAGCCTTAGCTTGCTTACCTTTCATATCAAGCGAGATCCAGTCATCGCCCATTTCAATTTCAGCGCCAGACTCACGGAGTTTCGACAACACGATATCAAGCGTTGTCGGGTCAACATCTTTAATTTTTATTTTCCCACCTGTCGCAGCCGCAGCAACCAAGTAAGTTCCCGCCTCAACTCTATCTGGCATAACATTGTAAACCAGCTCTTTATTAGAAAGGCTTTCAACACCCTCGATGATTAGTGTATCTGTTCCAATTCCGGATATTTTTGCACCCAATGCATTTAAAAAGTTTGCAAGATCACTAACCTCAGGCTCTCGAGCAGCATTTTCAATAATCGTCGTACCTTCTGCTAATGTTGCTGCCATCATCAAGTTTTCAGTACCCGTTACGGTCACCACATCAAGCACAAGCCGAGCACCTTTAAGCCGCTTACACGTTGCATGGATATAACCATTTTCAACACGGATAGTAGCACCCATTGCCTCTAGGTTATCAAGGTGAACATTAACAGGCCTAGAGCCGATCGCACACCCACCTGGTAACGACACCGTAGCCTCACCGAAACGAGACAACAAAGGACCCAAAACAATAATCGATGCACGCATAGTCTTAACAAGGTCATACGGTGCGTTGTAGTTTGTTATCGTAGAACTATCCACTTCAATGCGCATTTTTTCATCAACAGATAGCTGAACGCCCATTTGGCCAAGTAAACTCATTGTTGTCGTAATGTCATGAAGGTGCGGCATATTGCCAATAACAACAGGGTGTTCTGACAATAATGCTCCAGCCAATATAGGCAATGCAGCATTTTTAGCGCCCGAAATGCGCAGCTCACCCGAGAGCGGTCCGCCACCTTTGATTATTAGTTTATCCATGAAAAATTTATACGTTCTATTAAGTTAATTAAGTAATCGGTAACAAGTCATCTAAGCCGCTAACCCGAGCAATATCTAATAACTGTTTAGGGATATCAGAGAAGTAAATATTTTGATTTTTTTTATTAGCCATCCTTGTCCATTCAACAAGCAAGGCCAAGCCAGCACTGTCTGTTTTATCAACACCTTGTAAACTAAAGAACAGATTCGACTTGCCATCAAACAACCGCTTGGAGTCATTTAACAGACCGACCACTTCTTTAAAAACAAGCTCGCCTAAAACGGCGAACTCACCTGGAGCAATTTGTTTAATCTCTGTATTGATCATACTTTCAATTTGATGTGAATTAATCTGCGCCATCTTTACTAAACAAAAACTGCCCAATAATTTGTTCTAACACGAGTGCAGATTGAGTTAACTCGAGCTTACTGCCTTCAACTAGAAATTCTTCTTCACCCCCTGCTTCAAGGCCGATATACTGTTCACCCAACAAACCTGCCGTAAGAATACTAGCACTACTATCCGAAGGCAATTCGTTGAATTTTGAATCAATACTCATTGTCACAATAGCTTCGAAAGATTCTGAATCAAAATCTATCCCAGTGACTCTACCGATTTTAACGCCAGCAATAGACACAGGTGCCATGACTTTTAAACTACCGATATTTTCGAAGCCAGCTTTAATATCATAACCCGTTTCTTTATTAAAACCGCTTAAATTACTTACTTGCATAGTAAGGAAAAACATGGCTAAAAACCCTATAGCAACGAATAACCCAACAATAATTTCAATCGATCTTGATACGTACATACTAGATATCTCCAAACATCAGCGCAGTTAAAATAAAATCTAATGCCAAAATAGCAAAAGCAGAATGAACAACCGTTCGTGTTGTTGCCCGACTAACACCATCAGAAGTCGGTATTGCATCATGCCCTTCAAAAACAGCAATCCATGTTACAACCCAACCAAACACAACACTTTTAATTAAGCCGTTAATTATATCTATATTAAAATCAATCTTTGCCTGCATTTGCGACCAATAACCACCTTCATCTATGCCAAGCAGCCCTACACCAATAAAATACCCACCCATGATACCAACGGCACTAAATATCGTGGCTAAAATGGGCATAGATATTAAACCGGCTAAAAATCGCGGCGCAACAATTCTTGCAACAGGATCTACAGCCATCATTTCCATGCCTGATAGTTGCTCAGTCGCTTTCATTAACCCAATTTCTGCCGTCAAAGCAGAACCAGCACGGCCAGCAAATAATAGCGCTGCAACAACTGGGCCTAATTCTCGAACTAAAGAAGCAGCCACCATAACACCTAACATACCCTCAGCACCAAAATCAGATAAAGTATAAAACCCTTGTAAGGCGAGAACCATGCCAACGAATAAACCAGAGATCACTATTAGTGAAAAACTAAGAACACCCACTGAATACATCTGAGAAAACAACAAACGTGGCCTAATTAAAACACTAGGGATGCTTAATAGTATATTGGCAAAAAAGATACTAGCCCTTCCCAAGCGTTCTAAAACACTTAGCGTACTGGCACCCAAACGTTGAAAGTAATTTAACATTAATTAATCCTACTAATATTTAGTGTTCAATTAAATCTTGAACGTATGGTTTAGCAGAATAGTGAAATGGTACTGGACCATCTGGCATACCAAGCAGAAATTGTTGCGCCCATTCTGAGTCAGACTCTGCCAGCTCCTCTGGTGTACCGCTCCCAACAACTTTACCATCAGAAACAAGATAAACGAAATCAGCTATTGCACACGTCTCACGTACATCATGTGATACGACAATACTTGTTAATGAAAGCGCATCATTTAACAATCTAATCAGCTGTACCAAAACACCCATAGAAATGGGATCCTGGCCTGTAAATGGTTCATCGTACATAATCATCATCGGGTCTAAAGAAATCGCCCTTGCAAGCGCTACGCGCCTTGCCATACCACCCGATAATTCAGAAGGCATTAAGTTGAACGCACCACGTAATCCGACGGCTTGTAACTTCATTAATACCAAACTTCGAATCATAGACTCAGGCAAGTTAGTATGTTCCCGCAGCGGGAAAGCCACATTATCAAACACAGTTATGTCAGTAAGCAGCGCACCACTCTGGAACAGCATGCCCATCTTCTTTCTTAATTGATAAAGCTCTTTATGTCTAATCGCATGGATATTGGAGCCATCAACCTCTACAGAACCTTGACTAGGCCGTAATTGCCCACCAATTATTTTCAATAATGTCGTTTTTCCAGTACCGCTAGGGCCCATAATTGCGGTAACTTTCCCTCTCTGGATATCCATATCCACACCATCAAATATTAACTTGCTGCCACGTGAAAAATGTACATCACGCACTTTTATTAGTATTGAATCTTCTATTAATTCGTTCATTTACAACATATATGGGGCGTGGGTTTTATATATTCCATATTGTCCTAGGCAATACACTAAAGGTCAATCATATTTAACCTTTCGCAATTTAATTTACTCTAATAATTAGATAAAAAAAAGCCCCGTAAACGGGGCTTTTTAAACTACCTTACCTGTATGTATTTAGATAAATACTGGTAATAAAGGTCCACCAAGTGCAACTACTGAGCGATTACCTTCTTCATCAAAGAAGAATAACAATCCACCAAAACGGCTATCAGGATCATAAATCAGCTTAGCTAATCTATATGTTTCCCAAGCAGCATCAGTACATGCCACTTTAAGAAGTTTAGTTTGACCCGGCATAACAGCTCCACCTTCATATGTCATACCATTCGATGCAACAGGATCATGACTATCAGCAGGTTCTGCTTTAGAAACATCAGGGTTCATCCAACGAACATTAGCTGATGTAAATTCTCCTGGTCTAATCGGTGAATTCGTATTATTAGTTACTTTAATAGTAAATTCTAATGAACGACCTGGCACACGATATCTAGCATCTACCATCTCAACGTTAACACCACGAGCAGCATCTGGAAGCGCTGGTATCGTAATTTGTCCACTTTGTAATGGAATTGTTACAGGATATTGTGAATGCGCATGGTAATAACTCCATGTAACAACAGCCATTGTACCAATTAATAAGACTAGACCAACCATACGGTTCGCCGGCGTAATTATGTCATCAGCATCTTCATTTAATAGCTTAACTTTCTTGTAACGTGGAATTAAGATTGGGCCTTGGAAGATCCAATATAGCAACCATGCTGCAGCAATTACGCCCCAGAAAATGTGCCATTTAACCGCATTAGCCAAACCATACGTTTCAAGATCAACCGTTTCACCAGTTAATGTTGTTACTTCGTTTGTAAAGTCAGCCATGTCGCCAGTTACTTCAACCCAACGACCTGGACCAATTAATGGACCCGCTTCTTTAACATTCATTAATGCATGCATGTGAACTCTAGCCGCACGACGTGCTTTTAGAATTACTTTAAACTCATACGTTTCACCAATCTCAAAACGTGTTGAGTTAGTACCACTTACACCATTAATATATGACGCTTTTCTTATGAAAACTGGTCCTGGAATACCAATGTTCAAAAAGGCAACTTCAGGTTTCGCAATATTACTTGGCCAATCATAAAACCAATAAAATTTACCCGTCATTGTCATTTCGTCATTAACTTGAAGTTTTGTTGTTGACACTTCAACATCATACCAAAGCAATGTACGCATTCTTAAGTAAGCAGCTTGTGATTTCTCACCATGCGCTAGTGCAGGTGCTGCATATAATGCGATACAACCAACCATAATGGCCATTAGCATTAATACTGTTTTTTTAATATTAAACATATTCTTCCTCAATCTTTATTATTTTAAATGTAATGAATTTAGTTTACCCGCTAGCTAACTAGCGGGTAAATATAAATTAAACTCGTTTCATCCAAGTTGTTAAACCGAACCATTTACCAATACCTAACCATAAAAAGTAAGCACCTACTGATATAAAGCCCGCGAAGAATGCGGATACAGGCGTTACATCTTCACCAAACGTACGTAACGTACCTTCTTCAATAATACGGATGTATTCAGGTGTACCAGTTCTTACATAGTTATAACCAATTAAATCAGCTAATGACATCATAGTGCCGTTGTATTCAATTGGAACATGGAAAGGTGCAATAATTACCCAGTTTGCTGGATAGAAAATAATACCCCAAAGCATCGCCCCAAGAACACCTGTCATTGTTAGACTTCTACTTATTAAAAGTATTGCATCTAAACATAATGCCATTGGAATAATTTCAGCAGGAACAACCATATTAAGTGGGAAATAAGCCCAACCAACAAAGTTTGCAATCCTGTTTGCCCATTCACCAATTAACAAACCAGCTGTGGCTAGTGTTGCACCAAATGGAAGCCTAAAATTGTTCCATAAAATATAATGCAATGCTGCCGGAAAAAAGATAAGCGCGATAGGCGTTACAGTCACCCACCAACGTCTGTCTTTCCAATCAATCCAAAAATCCCAATCGCCCATAGTTAACATGGCATGAATATGGTTTGCACCAATAATTACCAATACTACGATTGGAATAATAATCCAATCAAATGCTTTATAAATTCTATGCTGTTGCTCAGCAGTTGTAATAGCAGTGTGTACTGCGCTCATCCTGACCTCCTCAATAAATATTATTAAAATACTTCTTTTTTCCCCATAACAGCTAGCGCTAAAATGCTGATACAACCATGCTATTCTTTATTACATAAAAAATCAATAAAACTTTGCGCCTTACAAGGCTGTTTTATTCTATTTTTCCACGCACAAAAAAAGGGGTGCCGAAGCACCCCTTTTTCCGTTATAAATTACTATAACATCTAGCTTTTAGTAACCAGATTTACTACCATCTTCGTCATTCATGTGCTCTGTTACAAGCACTTCACCGTCTAACTGAGTAAGTGTAATCATACGAAGTACAACTTGGATTAATAAACCACCTAATCCTAACGCTGTCCAACCTAAGACTACAAAGCCCCAATGTAATGGTGCTGTAAACAATTCTTCCATAAACCAGAAAGTGTGACCCCATTCGTTCAAGCCAACATTTGGAAGAATCATGAAAGGACCAACCACTGCTACTAAGAATGGAATTGAGATGTTTTCAGCGAACTGAGGCAAACGTGTACGAGCGTACAAGAATGCGCCAACACCAGCTAAAATATACGCAGGCATTGTGCCGTAGAACAATACAATGTGGCTTGGTGTAAAGTCAGTATCACGTACTGTTACTTGGTGCCAAGATGCATCTTGCTCTGCGAAGAAGCTAGCAGCCCAATATACAATCCATACATAGCAGAACAACCAAGCTAGTAATGTAAACATACGTTTTAGCTCTTCTTGCGGCGTGATATTGAAAACATCTTTATCACGTGTTTTTAGAAGGTAGCCCCAAATAACCGCAGCTAATACAAATTCTACGATCCACTGACCATATAAAAGATTCATCCAGTATGTTTGAAATTCTGGTTCAAACGAATCCATACCCATGTCCCAAGCAAATAACTGCTGGTAAACACGCCATGCCATCATTACAGCTAATACTGCAAAGAATATAATAGCTATTCTCTTTCCGCCAATTAGGCCTTTTGAGATATCGCCACTCATTGCTTCTGAAGGTGTACTCATAATATTTCCTCTTTATTATTTAATTAAAATTACTTTTTTGCAAAAAAGTGTTGTTTCCAACGAGCCAGATATTACTCTTTTTCATTGAATCCAACAAGCCCCGCTTGCATAACAGCTCACTGAGCTTGATTATTAGTTCCCTCTATCGCTTTTAAGTTCAATTTAATTCACTTTTAATTTCTATAACACTTAAAGCTTTTATAACTTAATTGCATATGTGCTTTATTCTGACAAAACATATCGCTCTATAATGATCGCACAATATAACAAAATGTTTTACACCGGAATTAAAATGTGAACTAATCTAATACTTATGAGTAATCATTATGTTTTCACACTTATTCTCTTAGCTTCTACTCTGTTAGCATTATCTGGTTGCTCAAAAACACCCACGACGGCTCTAAACGCTGTTCTTAATAAAGGTGAGCTGGTTGTTTTAACACGGCTAGACCCCACTACTTATCAACTTAATGCCGGCGAACAAAGTGGTTTTGAGTTTGAGCTAGCAAACCTGTTCGCCGAAAAGCTTGGCGTACGTGCACGATTTATTTTACCCAATAATTTCCATGATATTTTAAAACTTACTGGCGAGCACGAAGCTGACTTTGCAGCTGCCGGCTTAAGTATTACACCACAACGCCAACACCTACTGCGTTTTACACCACCCTATTATGAAGTTACCCAACAACTAATTTATCATTATCGTTCAAGACGACCACGTTCTACAAAATACCTTAAAGACTCTTTCTTTGAAGTGCTTGCCGGCTCAAGCCATGCTGAAAACTTACGAAAGCTGAAAACGTCTCAGTCTTATTTGTCTTGGGTTGAGGCAAGTAATACAAATGTTTTTGAATTGATTGAGATGGTAAACAATGGCCTGCTTGATTACACCATTGCTGATTCAAACCAATTCCAAACATACCGTGGTCAGTTTCCACAATTAAGCTCAGCATTTAACATATCCAAACCAGAACAGATTGCCTGGGCATTTCCACTCAGTAACGACAGCACCCTTTATGATGAAGCTGTTAGTTTTCTTAATGAAATAAAACTATCCGGTGTATTAAAGCAATTGCAAGATAAGCACTTTGGCTACACCAAAAATCTTAATTACATCAATATTTGCACTTTCAGGCGGCATGTTAAAAGCAGGCTACCTAAATTACATAACTACTTTCTAGCTGCTTCTGAAAAATACAACATTGATTGGAAACTACTTGCCGCTGTAGCGTATCAAGAGTCTCATTGGAATCCAAAAGCAATTTCCCCCACTGGGGTCAGAGGCATCATGATGCTAACAAAAGCAACTGCCAAACAAATGAAAATCCTGAACCGCCTTGACCCCGAACAAAGCATTGATGGCGGCGCTAAATATTTAGCTACTCGGCTAAAGAAAATCCCCGAACGGATAAATGAACCTGATAAAACCTGGATGGCTTTAGCTTCATACAATATTGGGTTTGGCCACTTAGAAGACGCGAGAATACTGACACAACAGCAAGGCGGCGACCCTGATAGGTGGATTGATGTAAAACAATACCTACCCCTGTTAACTCAAAAGAAATGGTATAAACAAACCAAGCATGGTTATGCCAGAGGAAAAGAGCCTGTCACCTATATTGAGAATGTACGTCAATATTACGACCTACTGAACAAGTCTGATGCGTTAAATAATGCACCTGAACTGCCTGCCCGCAAACATGAAGCTCAGCATATCCAGCTACCTGCTTTATAACTCTCTACGCAGGCGCTAATTGTCGCTTCATCCATTCTATGCAATAGTCATAGACATCTTCTTTTTCAGGCTCGTGATGTAATTCATGATAAAAGTCTTCCCAAATTTTCAACGTACATAAATCGCCCGCGTGTTCAGAAAAAATTGTGCTCGCTTTATGGCACGTTAATTTATCCGCATCACCATGCATCATTAATAAAGGAAAATCTACTAACGATGCATCTGCCAGTAACTGCTCACCTGCTTGTAATAATTGAGTGCCCAACTTTGCAGAAATTCGATCATGATTTAACGGATCATTTTTATGCTGCTGCAATACAGCCGCGTCTCTTGATAACGTTTTAATATCAACCCCACTGCATAGCGACAAACTTGGCCATACCTGCTGCAACTTCGCACCTAAGAACACCTTCCAGCTAGGCGGTTCAAATGCCGGCTTTAACATAGGGGCACTTAAAATCACGCCGTTGTATTCACCTGGGTGAGATAACGTGTATTTAAGCGTTAAGGTTGCACCTAAACTGTGCCCATAAATAAAGTGCGGTTTTGTCAGGTCAATTTTTGACGCATGATTTAAGAATCTGTCAATATCTCGAATCATTTGTTGCAACTCAGGCGTGTGCCCTCGTTGGCCATCTGATTTACCGTGTCCGCGCAAGTCAAACGAAACCACCTCAATGCCATGCGAAACAAAATATTGAGCTAGATGTTCATAGCGGCCGCTATGTTCACCTAACCCATGGATGATACAAACAACCATTTTAGGCTCAACATTGGGCACCCAACGTACGGCATGCATTGGCGTACCATCACAGGCAATCCATTGTGTTTCGTTTTGCGTCAACATTCTCGAGATGTTTTTTCTAATTATTTAAACAAACATTAGCATGAATAATTAGACATCACTGAGAACTATCGCCTTTTTCTAAAAAATGACGTTAATAACTGTGAACATTCATCTGCTAGCACACCACCCGTCCATTCGACATGATGATTAGTGTAGCCCGCTTGCGTTAACGAAAGCGCACTACAAATAGCCCCTCTTTTCTCATCAACCGCGGCAAATACAATGCGCTTAATGCGAGCGTGTTGTATGGCTCCCATGCACATGACGCAAGGTTCAAGGGTAACGTAGAGTGTAGTATCAACTAAACGGTAATTCTCAATTTTTTTACTCGCCGCTCGAATGGCAACGATTTCAGCATGCGCTGTTGGGTCGTTATTTTTTATGGGTAGGTTATAGCCTTCGGCAATACATTCGTTATTTTTGACGATAATTGCCCCAACAGGCACCTCACCAACTTCTTCCGCTTTTCGCGCTAAAGCAATGGCTTCGCGCATCCAAACTTCATCATCCATTTAGCTGTGTTATTCCCATTCAATGGTGGCCGGCGGTTTACCTGAAATATCGTACGTCACTCGGGAGATACCGGATATTTCATTAATAATACGGTTAGACACATGTCCTAAAAATGCATACGGCAGGTGCGCCCAACGAGCTGTCATAAAATCAATTGTTTCTACTGCACGCAGTGCAATAACATATTCATAACGGCGGCCATCACCCGTTACTCCAACAGACTTAATCGGTAAAAATACCGCAAACGCTTGGCTGGTTTTTTGATATAGGTCATGCTTATACAACTCACTGATAAAAATATCATCCGCCAAACGTAATAAATCGGCATATTCTTTTTTAACTTCGCCCAAAATTCGAACACCTAACCCAGGGCCAGGAAATGGGTGTCTATAAACCATATCAACAGGCAGTCCCAGCTCAACGCCCATCTTGCGGACTTCATCTTTAAATAACTCACGTAGTGGCTCAACGAGCTTCAGCTTCATGTCTTTTGGTAAACCACCAACATTATGGTGTGACTTAATTAAATGCGCCTTCCCAGTTTTAGAACCCGCTGATTCAATAACATCGGGGTAAATCGTGCCCTGCGCTAACCACTTTGCATCTGATAGCTTCGCCGCCTCTTCATCAAAGATTTCAATAAACAAATTACCAATGACTTTGCGTTTTTTTTCAGGATCTGACACACCCTTAAGCGCATCTAAGTAGCGCTGTTCAGCATTAACTCTAATCACTTTAACACCCATATGTTCAGCGAACATTGCCATCACTTGATCACCTTCGTTTAAGCGAAGCAAACCCGTATCAACAAAAACACAGGTCAATTGTTTGCCAATCGCTTTGTGCAATAAAGCCGCCACAACAGAGGAGTCAACACCGCCAGACAAACCCAAAATCACTTGATCCGTTCCTACCTGCTCTTGTACTGCCGCAATACTGGTATCAATGATGTTTTTTGATGTCCACAATGCTTCGCAACCACAAATATCTAAAACAAAACGCCTTAAAATGCGGCCACCCTGTTTAGTGTGGGTTACTTCTGGGTGAAACTGTAAGCCATAAAAATGTTTATCTTCATTTGCCATACCGGCAATAGGCGCACTGTCGGTACTCGCCATCAGTTTAAAGCCCGTTGGCAACTCAACCACTTTGTCGCCATGGCTCATCCATACGTCCAACATCCCATAACCTTCTGGCGTTGTGTGATCTTCTATATCTCTGAGCAATTCTGTGTGTCCACGCGCGCGAATACTCGCATAACCAAATTCTTTGTGATCTGACGCTTCAACTCTACCCCCCATCTGGGCCGCCATGGTTTGCATACCATAGCAAATACCTAATACGGGAACACCCAACTCAAAAACCATTGGAGGCGCTTTAGGTGCGTTGCCTTCTGTCACAGTTTCAGGCCCACCAGATAATATGATGCCGCTGGCTTTAAAATCGTTTATTGCTTGATGCTCCACATCATATGGGTAAATTTCGCAATACACGCCAATTTCACGTACACGTCTTGCGATCAGTTGCGTGTATTGAGAACCGAAATCTATAATAAGTATCTTATGAGAATGAATATCTTCGTGCTGCTGTGTTTTCAATCTAAACCTCGTTGTTATCGTTCGGTACGATAATTAGGTGCTTCTTTGGTAATCATCACGTCATGTACATGGCTTTCTTTCATTCCAGCCCCTGTAATACGGACAAATTTTGCTTTATGACGCATCACGTCAATGCTTTCGCAGCCCGTATAACCCATGCTTGCTCGTAAACCACCCACTAGCTGATGAACGATACTTACCATTGTGCCTTTGTATGCCACGCGGCCTTCTATGCCCTCAGGCACTAGCTTTTCAGTTTCACTAGTTTCTTGGAAATAGCGATCGCTTGAGCCTTCTTGTTGCGCCATTGCACCTAATGACCCCATGCCACGATAGCTTTTGTAAGAGCGTCCTTGGTATAGCTCCACTTCACCCGGCGCTTCTTCTGTGCCCGCTAAAAGACTCCCTAACATGACAGAACTGGCACCCGCCGCTATCACCTTAGCCACATCACCAGAATAACGAACTCCACCGTCTGAAATAACAGGAACGCCAGTGCCTTTGAGTGCTTGAACAGCGTTATCTACTGCAGTAATTTGTGGCACGCCAACACCTGCAACAATACGCGTAGTACAAATTGAACCCGGGCCAATACCCACCTTAATACCATCAGCACCTGCATCAACCAAAGCCAGCGCAGCATCAGCTGTTGCAATGTTTCCACCAATAACTTGAAGATTTGGGTAATTCTTTTTCACCCAAGTCACTCGATCTAACACACCTTGTGAATGCCCATGTGCGGTATCAACAATAACCACATCCACACCTGCATCAACCAGTGCGCCAACACGGTCTTCTGTGCCATCGCCAGTGCCTACTGCTGCACCAACACGTAATTGTTCCAGCTCATCCTTACACGCTTGTGGGTAATCTTTGGCTTTTTGAATATCTTTGACGGTGATCATGCCGCAAAGTAGGCCATTATCATTCACGACCAATACTTTCTCAATGCGGTGGGTATGCAACAAACCAATCACTTCTTCTTTGCTTGCCCCTTCACGAACGGTGACCAGCTTTTCTTTTGGCGTCATCGCTGTATCAATGAGCGAGTCCAAGTGTGTTTCAAAGCGTAAATCACGGCTAGTAACAATACCCACAAGATCACTACCGTTAACAACTGGAACACCAGAAATATTATGTTGGCGAGTTAACGCCATGACATCGCGGATAGTTGTGTTGGATGTCACTGTTATAGGGTCCTTAACAACCCCACTTTCAAAGCGCTTTACTTTTAACACTTCAGCAGCTTGTTGATTTGCTGTCATGTTTTTATGGATAATCCCTATTCCACCCTCTTGCGCTAAGGCAATAGCCAAGCGTGCTTCGGTGACCGTATCCATTGCCGCTGAAAGAATCGGTATATTAAGCGCTATACCGCGTGTTAATTGTGTTTGGAGAGAGACGTCTCTAGGTAATACCGTAGAATGTGCTGGTACTAGCAAAACATCATCAAATGTTAAAGCTTCTTGTTCGAATCGCATATTTTCCGTGCTTGTCGTAGAAAAAGCACCTTATTATAAGGTATGCTCAACTTTTTATCATCTAATAGATAATTTTCTAACTCTTTATGCTAGATAACCAACAAACCTATACCGTTTCCCAACTTTGTCGTGAAACGCGGTTAACGTTAGAAGGTCACTTTTTAACGATTACCATCGAAGGCGAGCTATCTAACGTGGCTCGCCCCGCCTCTGGGCACATTTATTTCACATTAAAAGACAGTAAAGCTCAGGTTCAATGCGCCATGTTTCGCCCCCAACTTCGTAAAATTGGCTTTAAACCAGAGAGTGGCATGCAGGTCCTTTTAAAAGCCAGAGTAAGTCTATATGAAGCACGTGGTAATTTTCAGCTCATCGCTGAACATATGGAAGCTGCGGGAGAAGGCGTACTCCGTCAGCAATTTGAAGCTCTCAAGAATAAACTATCAAGCGAAGAGCTTTTTGATGAAATACATAAGAAACCATTACCAGCATTAGCAACAAAGATTGGCATCATCACCTCCAAAAGTGGTGCTGCCGTTCATGATATTTTAAAAGTTCTTAGAAACCGGTTCCCGCTGTTACCCGTATTAATTTACCCCGTAACGGTGCAAGGTGGCACCGCGAAACAAGAAATAACTGACGCTATTGCACGCGCCAACAAGCGTAACGAATGTGATGTATTAATACTTGCTCGAGGCGGAGGCTCTCTGGAAGACTTATGGTCATTCAATGAAGAAATCGTCGCAAGGGCCATCTACCAATCCACTATTCCCATAATTAGCGCCATAGGTCACGAGGTTGACTATACCATTGCAGACTTTGTTGCCGACCATCGCGCACCAACACCCTCTGCGGCTGCAGAGCTGATCAGCCCAGACCAAGAACAATGGTTTAGCCACTTACAGTATTTAGCCAAACAACTGACTGAGCAATTATCGCGACAAATTTTAAATAGAACCCAACAGCTGGGGCACATTCAACATCGCCTACAACGCACTCACCCAGGGACCCAGCTGCAATTACATGCTCAACGACTGGATGATTGCCAGGCGCGATTAGCGCAATCGCCAAAAGCTGTCTTACAACATTATTTTTTACGTTTATCTGGTTTAAAAGCACAATTGCTTAGCACGAGTCCTTTAAAGAAAGTTGATGCCTACCAGCAAAGGCTTAGCACCTTAAAGCACCAGTTGCCAACGAATGTTCAACGTAAATTGCAACGGTCACGGCTTCGGTTCGAACAGTGCAATACGGGGCTACATGCTTTTAGTCCGTTAAATACGCTGTCCAGAGGCTACAGCATCACAAAGAATAAAACTGACAACTCGATTGTTAATAGCGTTAAACACGTTTTACTTAATGATAAACTGCACATCCAATTAGCTGATGGCTCACTAAGCACAACGGTCGACAATATTTATGAAGAAAATTAACGTTTTTACTTTGCTATTTGGGATGGCTTTTTGCAGCTTGGCAATAGCACTTCCCCAACAGAATCTTGTACCAGGCGGGGTAGCTGTTATTAAATTAACAAACGAAACAGCTCCTAACGTACTCTACAACGGTCGTAAGGTTCTTACGGTTCAGCATAATAACCATTGGTATGCCATTGTGGGCATTCCATTATCTGCCAAACCAGGAAAGCATACGTTAACTAATACAACATTAGCCGCATCTATACCATTTAATGTAGCGGATAAAGACTACCCTGCCCAGCATATAACGTTAAAGAAAACACCTAAAAACAAACGCATGATTAATCCAAACAAACTGGATATGGATCGTATAGGAAAAGAGAAAGTCACACTGTCTAAAGCATTATCAACGTGGTCCAAAACGCCCGCAAATGTGGACTTTATTTTACCTGCCACGGGGAGACTCAGCAGCCCCTTCGGCTTGAAGCGTTTCTTCAATAATCAGCCGAGACGGCCCCATAGTGGATTAGATATTGCCGCACCAAAAGGTGCCCCCGTTGTGGCGCCCGCCAATGCAACAGTCATTGATGTTGGAGATTATTTTTTTAATGGAAATACCGTTTTGCTCGATCACGGACAAGGTTTAATTAGTGGTTATTTTCACCTGAATAAAACCTTGGTAAACATTGGAGATGCTGTACTTCAAGGCCAACATATCGCAGATATTGGTGCAACAGGTCGAGTGACAGGCCCACATTTACACTGGAATGTTTATTTAAATAAAACCAAAGTTGACCCCGCCTATTTTATTAGCGACCATATACATCAACTGACAAGTAAAAAGTAGAACACATATGCAAATTAAAGATTTATGCACGAATTGTGATTGTTGGACTATCACAATGATTGAACACGATGGTAAAGCAGCAACGTTTACTTGCACCCATTGCAAGAACAGCTTTGAAATGCCATGGGACACTAACACTCGGTTTATGATTCGTTCAATTCGCCACAGCCTAAAGAAACGCACTAAAAAGTACCCTGAACTCCAGGAACTTAAATATGCAGGTGACTTTGTTAAATTAGTAGAAAGAGCAGATGAGCCAAAAAAAGGCGGTTGTAAGTAATCTTTAGCGGTGTTTTTTAAGCTTAAATTTCTTTTTACCTAACGATTTACCATCTTTACCTTTGCTAATATTCGTTGCTGATTTTCTAGTTTCTTTTTGATAAGGATTATCTGGCGACTTAAATTCTATACGAATCGGTGTTCCAACTAAGTCTAGCTTTTGTCTAAACGTATTCATCAGATAGCGTTTATAACTTCCCGGTACAGATTTTGTTTGATTTCCATGAATTACGACAACTGGTGGATTTTGCCCACCTTGATGCGCAAATTTTAATTTAATTCTTCTACCGCCTACTAACGGAGGTTGATGGGCTTTAAGCGCATACCCTAAGATCTCTGTTAATCGAGGCGTTGACATTTCAACCATTGCAGAACGGTATAACGCACCAATCGAGTCAAACAATTTACCGACGCCACTACCGTGTAATGCAGAGATAAAATATTGCTCCGCGTATTCTAAAAAACTTAATTTAACATCAATTTGACGCTTTACTTTATCTCGCTGGTCTTCGGATAAGCCGTCCCATTTATTAAAACCAATTACCAATGCACGCCCTGTTTCCAGCACCATGCCAAGCAAACTCGCATCTTGGTCGGTAACACCCTCACTCGCATCTATCAAATAAATAACGACATGCGTGTCCTCAATCGCCCTTAATGTTTTTACGATACTGAACTTTTCTACTACTTCTGAGACCTTAGAACGCCTACGCACACCGGCCGTATCAATCAATGTGTATTTCTTACCTGAGCGTTCAAACGGTATAAATACACTATCGCGTGTAGTGCCGGGTTCATCAAACACCACCACACGCTCTTCACCTAAGATCCTATTGATTAACGTTGATTTCCCAACATTCGGCCTACCTATTACTGCCACCCGAATACCATCACCAGGCAGCGCTTCAGAAAATGAATCCACCGTGGGGAGTATAGTGAACACATGTTTTAGCAATTCAACGACACCACGCCCGTGTGTTGCAGCAATCGGCCAAGGTTTTTCAAAACCCATTTTGTTAAACTCGGCAATATAAGAATTCGCATCTAGCCCATCGACCTTATTGGCGACCAATACCACTTGCTTATCAAGTTTACGTAAATTTAAGGCAATTTCTTCATCGATAGGGTGCATTCCATGCCGTGTATCCACCATGAAAAGAACGACGTCAGCTTCTTCTAAAGCGCGCTCTACTTGCTCGATAGCAACGCCATCTATCCCTTCAGACGTCGCAGTCACTCCGCCCGTATCAACAACCAGTGATTTCAAATCACCACGGCGCACTAAACCGTACTGCCTGTCTCTTGTGAGCCCCGGATAATCTGCCACTAACGCATCGCGCGTACGCGTTAAATAATTAAACAAGGTTGATTTGCCAACATTTGGCCGGCCGACTAAGGCAATAACTGGCAACATAACTATTCGTCTATGTCTGTTTCAGCAGCTGTTATAGAAGTAAACTGCAATGCTGTGATTTCACCTTCACTGTCTTGTAGATAGACAAACTCATCTTTAACAATAGGCGCAGAGACAATCGGCTTATCACTCACTTTAACACGCCCAATTAAACGGCCGTCTACCGAAGATAGTACATGCAAGTAACCTTCATAATCAGCCGTGAATAGATACTCACCTTCCAATACAAGATCCGTCAGCTGGCGATTTTCAAGCAAGTCTTGTTGCCAATTGACCGCCCCCGTTGTCTGATCTGCTGACCAGATATGATTATTCACATCAATAACAAACAAAGCAGTCCAGTCGGCTGCCATCCGCTTAAATGATGATATTTCTGAACGTCTCCAGCTTATTTCGCCTGAACGAACATCCGTTGCGACCAAACCACCATTAAACGTTGCTGCAAATACAAAACGATCACCTGCATATGGGTCTGCATCCACATCCACCATACGGTCTAAAGCACCTCGCCCTCTCGGCACGGCTATACTGGACTCCCAGATTTGCATACCGTCGGTTAACCGTAATACCACTAAGTTACCATTTGCATAACCCGTGATAACACCACCACTTTTTAATACCGGTGAGCTTGTTCCTCTTAAACTCAGCGCCGGAACGTCCCGCACAAACGACCATTTTTCTTCGCCATTTTCGGCATCAAGCGCTGTCACAGCACCATCAACTGTACGTGCAATCACGGTATTATCTGAATAACGTGGAATTGATAACACCTCACTAGATACATGATGAGTCCAGAGTGTATCGCCATCTTCCAGCTTAAGCGCAACGATTTCAGCGTCAGTTGTACCAACAAACAACGCATTATCGCTGACACCTATTCCACCAGATATCGGTAATTTTGTTTCAACTTCCCAAACTTTTTCGCCAGTTTCCCGTTCAATAGAAACAATGACACCTTCATGGTCTGCCACATACAAGAAGCCATCCGCTTCCGTCATTTCTAATTTCAGGAAGTTATTGCCATGGCCTTCGGTAAAATCTCCTTGCCATACAGGGTCAAGCAAAAGCTCCGGCACGATATCTTCTAACGCCCGAGGCGGCCTCGTCTCGTCTTCACCATCGTATGTCATCATATCGATAACACTTTTCTCTAAACTCTTACCTGCTGTTTTTGTACTTTCAACAACGCTTGCACAAGCTGACAACAGCACTAGTAGTCCTGCACAAACAACAATCCGTTTCATTTTGCTGTCTCTTTAACCTTCAAGGCGCCTGCTTTTACTGCATCGCTTTTTGGTGGGGGGCCCAGATCATCAAGTTTTAATTGAATTATTCTTTTATCCAACGTTGCGTTACGCATCGCTGCGATATAACTATTTCTTGCTTTTGTTATATCACCTAACAAACGATATGCATCGCCTCTTAACGCTTCGTATTGGCCAATAAATTCACCTGGGTTAACGCCATTTTTTTCAGCCATTACATCATCAATATCTTGGATGACTTCTTTCATTTCACCATCACCTATACGAATTCTAAATGCGCGCAAACGTGCCACATGTTGGATTGAATTGTTGTCAGCCTGCTCACTCGTTAGCATAAGAGAGGCAACAGCTTCTTTTCGCTGCCCTTGTTGCAATTGTATTTTTGCTTTTTGCAAACCAGCTAATCCGACATAGGGTGTATCACCATATGTTTTAGTAATTTCATTCGAAAACTCAACAGCCGCTTCAGGGTTATTATTTTTAACCGCCGTTACCATTTGTTGATACAAGTCTGATGCTTCAATCGCTTGGGTTCTCGTGTGATTTTTCCAACTTTGCCAGCCAAATATAGCGAACAGCCCTATGCCAACACCAAAAATAATAGACCGTGAGTTTTCAGCCCACCATTTTTTTAAACTTTCAACTTGTTCTTCTTCAGTCTGATTAACATCCATCGTTACTTTCCGTTATTTAGTTATTCATGCCCATCTGGGCACTATTTAAATTAAAACAGTTAAAGTTAACTGTTTTGTGATTTGATATAATTTGCTATTTCTACTTGCTTCACACGTTGCTGCTCTTGGCGTTCACGCAAAAATTTTACACTAACCTCGCCAGCAGATACCTCATCATCGCCTAACACTAGCGCGAATTTAGCACCCAACTTATCTGCTTTTTTAAACTGACTTTTTAAGCCACCTTCTCCGCAATGCAACACAACACATTGGTCCGGCATTTCATCACGTAATGTTTCTGCTAATTGTATGGCTGCTTTCGTCGCCTCATCACCTTGATGCACAATGTACGCTATCGGCTTTTTAAGTTCAAAGTGATCTTGCTCTAATAAAAGGATGAGTCGCTCCACACCCATCGCAAAGCCCACAGCTGGAGTGGGTTTGCCGCCCAACTGTTCAACCAAGCCGTCATACCGGCCACCGGCACATACTGTTCCTTGGGAGCCCAATGCGCTCGTCACCCACTCAAACACCGTATGTGAATAGTAATCCAGCCCTCTAACAAGGCGTTGGTTTACTTTAAAATCAATGCCTGCATTCTGCAGATAACCTTGTAACGACTCAAAGTGCGCTATTGATGCGCCTCCCAATGAGTCGAGCAGTTGTGGCGCTTGTTCTATTAATGTTTGCAAATCTGGGTTTTTACTGTCGAGAATACGCAAAGGGTTTGACTGTAAACGTCGCTTACTGTCTTCATCAAGCTGATCTATATGACCCTCGAAGTAATCAACCAAAACGCTTCTGTAGCTTTCCCTTTCTTCACTTGTTCCTAGCGAGTTTATTTCAAGCGCCACCACATCGCTAATACCTAATGCCTTCCATATCCGATGGGACATGATAATGAGTTCAGCTTCAATCTCAGCACCCGACATACCAAAACACTCAACGCCGACTTGTTGAAACTGCCTATAACGGCCTTTTTGTGGGCGCTCATGCCGAAACATGGGCCCTTGGTACCAGAGGCGCTGAACTTGGTTATAAAACAAACTGTGCTCAAGACCGGCACGCACACAACTGGCTGTCCCTTCAGGCCGTAGACTTAGCGAATCCCCATTTCGGTCTTCAAACGTATACATTTCCTTTTCAACAATATCCGTCACTTCACCAATTGAACGGCAGAACAAATCGGTACTTTCTACCAACGGCATACGTATTTCAGCATAGCCATATTGTTTACAAACATCCGATACGGTTTTTTCCAATCCCTGCCAAACTGGCGTCTGATCAGGCAAAATATCATGCATGCCACGTATGGCTTGTAAGCGTTTACTCATGACTTAACTATTATCTTGAAATGTTGTAGCTGAACTTGCTCTTTTCTAACAAGCTTGTCTCATGTGAGTCAGGAAAAAGTTGTTGCAACTTCAACACTGAGCTTGCGACGGCATTTTTATCACCCAGCTTATCTTCCGTTTGAATAGATAACCACAGAGATGCCGGCGTAATTTTTTGCGCCAGTGTAAAACGTTGTAAATAAGCTCTTACGGATAAATAGTTTTTTTGCTCGTACTTAAGCTTTGCCATTTGAAATAATGCCGGAGAAAACCGTTTATTTCTTTGCAGCGCCGTTCGAAAATACTTATCAGCATCGTCGTATTTACCTGCTTTAGTCGCACAAGTACCTGCATTGGTGAGCGCTAACAGTGGCGATTTATATAATGGATTTTTTAATGCTTGTAAAAAATGCCTATCAGCACTTTCATAGTCTTTCACACCACATAAATAACGTGCATAGTTGTTTTGAGCGCTAGAATTATTAGGCTCTAACTGAACCGCTCTTTTGTAATGGACACCGGCTAGTGAACTCTCACCAAGGCGATCATATAGCACAGCTATTACGTTATTTGCATCACTTGAACGCGGGTCCACCTGAATCGCTCTTTTAAGCTTTTCTAGCGCCACATCGTTCAAGCCACGGTTCATGTATTCCACACCGAGAGAAACATAAACATCTGCGGGGCTGTCTTTTTGTGTATGAATATTGCTTTCTTGTTGAGGGCGAACTTGTTGAGTTTCGCACCCATTTATCAGAACAGCCATTAATGAAACAAAAAGCACTAGTAATTTTTTCATGATATTGCAACCCTCTGAGCCTTTAATTGCCGTTTGGTTTTGTCTTTAACTTTGCCCACTAATTGACCACAAGCGGCATCAATATCATCTCCACGTGTTTTTCGCGTTGTTGTAATCAGGCCGCCTTCTTTTAGGACATCCGTAAAACGGTGAATCGCATTATTGCTGGACCGTTTATATTTTGTATCTGGAAACGGATTAAAAGGAATCAAATTCACCTTCGATGGAATGCCTTCTAGCAAGTCCTTTAATTTATGTGCCTGTTCAACCGAATCATTAACACCCTGTAGCATGACGTATTCAAACGTAATTTTTCTGCGCTTATCATCTTTGATGTAATTTCTACACGCATCGAGCAGTTCCGCAATAGGGTATTTTTTATTGATTGGCACAAGCTCATCTCTTAGCTCATCATCTGGCGCATGTAGCGACACGGCCAAACTAGCATCACTAAGATCTGCCAAGCGATACATTGCTGGCACCACACCAGATGTACTAACCGTGACACGGCGTTTCGCTAAGCCGTATGCGTAATCATCCATCATTAAATTAAGCGATTTAACCGTACTGGTGAAGTTAAGTAATGGCTCGCCCATCCCCATCATCACTACATTTGTCAGCCTGGCCTTACCTTCTAATGCTCTAGCAGCTACCCAAACTTGGCCTATAATCTCGGCTACTGATAAGTTCCGATTAAAACCTTGTTGGGCCGTTGAACAAAACGTACATTCCAATGCACAGCCAACTTGTGATGACACACACAACGTGCCGCGGTTATCTTCTGGAATAAAAACGGTTTCGATTCTATTTTGCCCATCCAGTTCTAGAACCCATTTATAGGTTCCATCATCAGATTTTTGCTCTAACACTATCTCGGGCAACTTCACTTCAGCAATATCAGCAAGGCGTAGTCTTAACGCCTTGCTGAGATTTGTCATTTTCTCAAAGTCAGACACACCCATTTGGTGAATCCACTTTAAAACTTGCGTCGCACGAAATGGCTTTTCACCCATATCAGCAAAAAACGACTCTAGACCCTCTCGGTCTAAATTCAGCAAGTTTTGTTTCGCAGTCATTAGTTAACTAGCGAAGACGCTCACAAAGTTCCGCATCACTAAAGAAGAACTTAATTTCTTCAGCGGCTGTTTCAGGTGCATCTGAACCATGCACAGCATTTTCATCGATACTGTCAGCAAAATCTTTACGAATTGTGCCTGCATCCGCTTCAGCTGGATTTGTTGCGCCCATCACTTCACGGTTTTTAAGAATTGCATTTTCACCTTCAAGCACTTGAACCATGACTGGGCCAGACATCATGAAACTAACCAAGTCGTTGTAAAAAGGACGTTCTTTGTGAACCGCATAGAAGCCTTCAGCTTGCTCACGAGATAGTTGCAACATTTTAGAGGCCACAACCTTTAAACCGGCTTGTTCAAAACGTGCATAAATTTGTCCAATTACATTTTTTGCAACTGCATCAGGTTTTACAATAGAAAAAGTACGCTCAAGCGCCATAGTATTACTCCAACAATAAAATTAATTTTTTAAAAAACCGTGTAAATTCACGGCATTAGGTTACCTAACAGCTAACTGTTATAACGTGCGTAGTTTACAGATTTCAGGCGTTACTAGCAATCAAGTAATATTGATTTGATACTGAAGAAACCGAATGGCTCTCTTATTATTGAATACTTATGGCTCTACGGTAAAACTTTCACCACAACCACACGCGTCTTTCACATTTGGATTATTAAACTTAAATGCTGAATTTATACCTTCTCTAGCAAAATCAAGCTCCAAGCCATCTAAAAAACTTAATGAGTCTTCATTAACAATGACCTTAACCCCATGTTCACTAAAAACCGTATCCGAATCATCCACCTTATCTGCAAAATCAATAACATAAGCGTAACCAGAACAGCCCGACTCACGCACGCCCAAGCGTAAACCTAAGCCTTTTCCGCGTTTAGCTAATTGGTCCTGTACTTGAACAGCAGCACTTTCAGTGAGTGTAACAGACATATCTATCCTTTAAATTCAATTATTCTCCTTAGAGCAATATCTAAGAAACTTAGTTCCATTATATACTCATCGGCAATCAATAGGCCTAATGCATTTCATACATCTGGAATATCGATATCCATAGTACTGCGCCCGTCAATAACCCAAAAACAACATGCGCATAAATTAACCTTACAGACCGGTTTTTTCGTAAACGTTGCCGCCAAATAAACCCACCTAGCGCCAACATAACAGCTGACATCAACAGTGCTTGTGGCAACGAACCCGACTCTTCTGGATACATTGGGTCACCACTGGCACTACCCGCTACTAGTTGCATCATCATCATTGCGAACACGCCTGCGCCAGCAACAAAATGTAATAATGTTACCAACACATCATTTTCTTTTTTCTTAATCACGCGAATGAACATATAAATTCCCAACAGAGCAGCTATTATAAAAGATATACCCGCCCCCGTACCCATAAATGGGTTTACGCCCGCCAATTCATTCGTCGTGATAGCCATGTTGCTACCCCAATCTAAAAAATCAAACATGTTTTATCCTCATTTATTATTGTTAGCGTTATTCTACGTGTTCAAACTTGATTTGTGAAACGCCTATCCCAACCACATAGCATTTATCATCAACAATTGAACTAAAACCCAACCTTACAACCTAAATATATGATAGCTTTGTATTTCCATAACCCTATGGGAGGTATATATAATGAAAAGACGTTTGTATTTTTTATTACCTGATCACGACACTTCTGAACAAGTTGTAAACGAGATGTTGTTGGCTCGCATCACCGAATCTAATATCCACATTCTAGCGAAAGATGGCTCTGACATGAAAGACTTGCCAGAAGCCAATCTACTCCAGTCCAGCGATTTTATTCACAGTGTTGAAACGGGCGCTGCTGTTGGTGGGGTAACTGGCATTTTAGCCGGTATTGCTGCTATGACATTCCCACCTGCAGGATTAGTACTGGGCGGTGGCGCTGTACTCGGTATTGCACTAGCCGGTGCTGGCGTTGGCTCTTGGGGCTCTGCAATGATTGGTATTAGCGCGCCAAATTCAAGGCTTAAGGCTTTCGAAAAAGCGGTTGAAAGCGGTCAATACTTAATGATGGTAGATGCACCCATCAGCAAGGTTGAAGCCATCAGTAAAAGCGTTAAAGAGCTTCACCCTGAAGCTGAAGTTCACGATACAGATATACCCAGCCACCCATTAGCGGGCATTTCTTAATCGCTTTAAGCTTTCGTCAACATTAAGTTGCCTAAACTATCCACCTTGCATCGCCACCCTGGTGCAAGGTAGGTAGTCGCAACTGTTTCAACTATCAATGATTCACCCACAATCTCGTCATTGGCGTGCAATTGTTGCCGCTGAATAACACGTATATTGTCACCCTCCTCACTGACGCTCTGCTGATGCATTTCGCCCTGTTTTCGTTCAGTTAATGTGTCCATCGCAGGCGCATTGACCTCTGCAGTTATACTCATCCTTAGGTTAACTAACTCAACAGGCAATTCTAATTGGTGCCCATAGCGTTTTTCATGTAACTGATGAAATTCTTCCGTTGCTTGCTGCTTTGTAACCCAAGGCACGCGTAGCGTATATGACTGACCTACATACCTTAAATCAACCAGGTGATTAACCTTTGTTTTATGTTGCGGAACGCCTTCTTCTAGCAACTCTACTGTTCCGCGGTCAATCATCTCAAGAAAGTTTTTCTGCATTAACGCTAAAGAGATTGATGCAAGTTCGCCCACTAAACTTTTAGATAATTCACGTGATTTAGGTGCTGCCAACATCCCAAAGGCTGACAAGACGCCAGAGTTCACTGGCACAACTGCCGTTTTTATCTGCAACGCATCAGCCAAAGCACAAACATGTAAACTGCCAGCACCACCAAATGTCATTAATGCGTACGGGGCAGGATCTATTCCTCTTTGTATTGAAATAACACGTAACGCTCTAGCCATATGCTCGTTAGCCAATTCAATGACGCCTTCAGCAGCTTGTTTAGGCGAGCAGTCAAGCGCGTTCGCCAATTGCTCAACGGCTATATTACAAGCATTTATATCTAGCGACATCGCACCACCTAAAAAATGGTCGGCACTGATACGCCCTAAATACAAATTCGCATCGGTTACCGTTACAGCAACACCACCCTGCCCATAACATGCAGGCCCAGGATGTGCACCGGCTGATTCAGGCCCCACGCACAACAAACCACCCTTATCAACGCGCGCTATCGATCCACCACCCGCACCGATGGTGTGCATATCAACCATCGGGACAGCAACAGGATACCCTGCTATTTCACCTTCACTGGTCAGTGAGATTTCACCATTTAATAGCGAGACGTCAGTAGATGTGCCTCCCATATCCAAGGTTAACAGGCGCTCATAACCAGCCAACTTACCAATATGCAACGCCCCCATCAACCCGCCAGCAGGGCCAGACAGTAGCATTCGAACCGCTTGATCACCCGCCTGACTAGCTGCAATTGTGCCCGCTGAACTTTGCATAACTGACACCGACCTTGTATTGACTGATGACGTTAATCTATCCAAATACCCCTTCACCAACGGCCCAACATAAGCATTCAACCACGTCGCCATGCCTCGTTCATACTCCTTATATTCTGGTAATACCCGTGATGAACGAGACACCATTATGCCGTTAGGTACAGCCCCTTCAATACGGCACTCATCTTCATCATCTAGAAAAGAAAACAAACAATTAATAGCAACTGCTTGCGGTGCAATTTCTTTTAACGTTTTATGAAGAGACAGCAAGTCATCTTCATTGAGACTTTCTACTCGTTCGCCTTTTGCAGACAATCGACCCGATACTTCCAAACAAAGCTCTTTTGGTACGGGTGGCACTTTAACTGCTGGGTTTAAATGGTATAACTCTTTTCGTGCCTGCCGACCAATAGTTAGAATATCCGCCATGCCAGTATTTGTTATAAAGCAGCATCGAACGCCCTTACCTTCAAGCACTGCATTCGTAGCAACAGTTGAGCCATGCACGATTAATAAACTGGATTCATCAACATCCAGTTCCTTAATTCCCTGCAATATAGCTTTTTCTGGCGCATCGGGTGTCGATAACACCTTATGCGTTTGCACACCGTTGTTACCAATAAAAACAAAGTCGGTAAATGTACCCCCCGTATCAACACCTAATAACATCGTTTTAAATCTCATTTTTCTTTATCGTATTTTTACACGACTCGTTAGCTGACAGTACAAAAATTGAATGCTAAGGTAGGCTTTTTTTGAAACAAACCAATTCTAGAATGAGCTCTCTGATTGAAGTCAATAATGTATCGCGCCATTTCGGTGAGCATTGCGCAGTTGATGACGTTAGCTTTTCTCTCAACCAAAGCGAGATATTAGGTTTTCTTGGGCCTAATGGTGCAGGCAAATCAACCACTATGAAAATGATTTGTGGGAATTTAGCCCCGTCGGTTGGTGAAATTAAAATCCACGGTTACGACATCTTAGAACAGCCCAAACTGGCCAAAGCTGAATTAGGGTTTTTAGCCGACACCCCACCGCTTTATACCGATTTAACCGTTGATGAATACTTACAATATTGCGCTAAATTACGTGGCTTGAAGGCAGGTGCTATTACGACATCTGTCACCGAAGGGAAAGACAACTGCGGCTTGGCAGATATGGGCCACCGACTCATTGCCAATTTATCCAAAGGTTATCAACAACGCGTGGGCATTGCTCAAGCCATTTTGCATAAACCATCAGTGATTATTTTAGATGAGCCAACTGTTGGGCTAGACCCCATCCAAATATTAGAAATTCGTCAACTAATTCGTCAACTAGGTCAGAAACACAGCGTCATCTTATCGACACATATCTTGCCAGAGGTTCAGCAGTCATGTAGTCGCGTGCAAATCATTCATCATGGGAAGTTGGTTTTAAACGAAAGCATAGATTCTTTAAATAACCGCATGAGTTCATCCAGTTTATTGGTCAAGTTCAAGCGCCCTGTGGACATATCAATGCTTAAATCCCTATCAGACATAACTGACATTACCGAAACAAGTGATAATCAATTTCGCATTCAGCATGGCCAACACAAAAACCCTGCAGAAACTATCGCCAACCTAGCGGTTAACGAAAACTGGGGGCTACTTGAGTTAACACCCGAGACACACAATATGGAGCAAATATTCTTATCTCTAACGCAAGCCGAGCCTCACGATGAATAGCCTTACTATTGCTGGGCGCGAGCTGCGCAGTTTATTTTTGTCTCCATTGGCATGGACCATGTTGGGTATTAGCCAATTAATTCTTGCTTATATGTTTCTAACACAAATTGATTTTTACTTAACCATACAGCCCAAGCTGGTTGGGTTAGCTAACGCACCGGGTATTACCGACTTGGTCATCGCCCCATTGTATGGAAATGCCGCCGTCATTTTTTTACTGATTACGCCACTCATTACCATGCGACTGATCAGTGACGAACGGCGCAACAAAACCATCAGCCTATTGTTTTCTGCCCCAATTTCTATGACGGACATTATTTTAGGTAAGTTTTTAGCGACATTTATTTTTCTACTCATCATGCTTTTTTCCATCACGCTAATGCCATTATCATTAACCCCCATTGCTACAATAGATTTCGGCAAACTGTCCGCGTGCTTGTTGGCTATGGTGTTATTACTCGCTGCTTTTGATGCTTTAGGCCTTTATATGTCTACCATTGCCTCTCAAGCCACGGTTGCTGCCGTGTGTAGCTTTGGCGCTCTACTATTACTTTGGATTATCGATTGGGCCGGTAGTAACAGTGGAAATGCGAGCCCCTTATTCGAATATATTTCTATGATGCGCCATTTCGAAAGTTTGTTACGTGGCCTCGTTCATTCAACCGATGTACTCTATTTTGTTTTATTTATTGCTGGATTCCTTATTTTGAGTGTCCGCCGGTTAGACAATGACCGCCTACAAAAATGAAAGTTACTCGTAAAACACACCAAGCCGTTCGCATTCAAAATATCATTTTTACCCTGCTTTTTTGCAGCGTAATGGGTGTACTTGCGTGGTTAAGCACTCAATATACTATTCAATCCGATTGGACTGTTAACAACCGTAACTCGTTATCTTCACCCAGTATTGAATTACTAAAAAAGCTATCAACACCTGTTGAGATAACGGCGTATGCCACCGAAAATGACGTTATTCGGCAACGGATATCTGAATTAATCAAGAAATATCAACACCATAAAGCTGATACCTCATTAACGTTCATCAACCCTGATACCCGTCCAGATGTTGCGCGTGAAGAAGGTATTACAACCGATGGTGAGTTAATAATTCACTACAACAATCGCCGCGAGTCGTTAACCGCGCTAGACGAGCAATCATTCACCAATGCGTTACAACGACTCACCACGAGTGAACAACGATGGGTCGTTTTTCTTACTGGTCATGGTGAACGCTCAGCCAATAATGATGCCAATTTTGATCTAAGCCTGTTTAGTGACGAATTAAAACGCAAAGGTATCAACAACCAACCTATTAATTTAATTGAGTCGCCTACTATTCCGAAAAATACATCGTTACTGGTGATAGCTGACCCTAAATCAGCATTACTACCCGGTGAAATCAGCATCATTAAACAATATGTAACATCAGGCAAGCCTCTACTCTGGTTAACAGAGCCTGGCTCAACCCATAATAAAAACATCCTCAACGACCTATTTGGCATATCAGCTTTGCAAGGCATTGTCGTGGATGCGACGACACAAATGTTTGGAATAAACGACCCAACCTATGCCTTAGTGACTGAATACCCTAATCACCCTGTTACTCAACAACTTCAAGCCATGAGCCTGTTCCCAGGCGCCGCTGGGCTAAAAAGCAATGATAACGCAAGCTTCACTACCTCTCCCATCCTCTCGACGTTAGAACGTTCCTGGACCGAAATAGGCGACATCAGTGGTGATATTCAATTTGATAACGACTCGGATGAAACTCAAGGGCCCATTAATATAGGCTATGAATTAACACGTAAAGTAACTGTTGACGGCCAACTTAGCGAAACAAATCAACGTATCGCCATTATTGGTGATGCAGACTTTTTATCTAATGCCTTTTTGGGCAACGGCGCTAATTTAGACTTAGGCTTAAACCTCGTTCAGTGGCTAAATCAAGACGACAATCTAATTGATATTCCAGCGAAAACAGCCGTCGATACCTCACTTAATGTAAGCCAGCTATGGACATTGATTTTTGGTCTCGGCTTCCTAATCGTACTACCACTCGTGTTCATTGCGACCGGTATTATCATTTGGTTAAAACGCAAAAAAAGATAGCATGAATAAGCGGTTAGGTATCAACGTACTACTAATAGCTTTCCTTTGCGGCCTTGCATTAATCGTCTGGCTTAAGCCTGGGCAACAACAAGAGACTGCTATTAAGCTCACTAACATTGATCCATCAGCCATTCACACCATATCCATTCAACGAAAAAACGCCAACAACATTGTCATGTCCCTTGACGGCGACCAATGGAAAATAACCAGCCCCATTCAAGCACCTGCACTGCCCAGTAAAGTTGAACGTTTACTGAAGATTTCGCAGATTAACGTAACAACTGAATACCCGCTTGAAAGCCAATCGTTAGAAAAGTTTAATCTTATCCGGCCAAATATTAAGGTTAGTTTCAACAACACGATGTTGTCTATCGGCAATACCGAACCTGTTCAACATCGGCGCTATGTCGCCAACACCACGTCGCTATTTTTGGTTGATGATACGTTCACCCACCACCTATCCGCACCGATTAGCCAGTACATAGACACGCGGTTATTTTCCGACGACATACAAATAACAGAACTCAAAACCCCTACGCTACACTTACGTCGCCAACCAGATAATACGTGGCAAACACACCCTGTTAATTCATTAGAACCACTATCTGCGGATGCCGTTCAAACCTTACTGGATGAATGGCGTTTTGCCCGCGCCATAAAAGTTAATACAAAAGAAAGCTCCCATAACAAACCTAATGTTGTTGTCACGCTAAACAATGGGAGTCAATATATATTCACGCTTACCAAGACACCCAATGGCGTTACCTTAACGCCAACTGACAATCAATTAAACTACCACTTTAGTGCCGAAAAATACAAAAGCATGACTGAACTCAAAAGCTTGCCAGATGCCTGAATTACCAGAAGTTGAAACAACTAAGCGTGGTATTTCCCCACATATAAAAAACAAAATCGTCACGCACGTCATCGTACGTAAAAACCAATTAAGGTGGCCGGTAAGCCCAGAAATTAGCCAGCTACTGCCCGGTCAAAAGATTATCGACGTTAAACGCCGAGCCAAATACTTGCTGCTGGAAACCGCTGTTGGCACACTGATGATTCATCTTGGCATGTCGGGCAGTTTACGTATTATAAAAACAGATGAAGCCGAAAGAAAACACGACCATATTGACATCCAGTTCAAGGATGGCACGTGTTTGCGTTATCACGACCCAAGACGCTTTGGTGCCTACCTGTGGACAAATGAGCCGATTAACGGCCATAAATTAATCAGCAAACTTGGCCCTGAACCCTTAACTGAGGCATTTAATCTTGACGACTTTTACAATAAATCACGATTACGTTCATTACCCATAAAAAGCTTCATCATGGATGCGCATATGGTCGTTGGTGTAGGAAACATCTATGCAAGCGAATCATTATTTCTAAGCAAAATACACCCCAAACGTGCCAGTAATAACATTTCTAAAAAACGGTTCGGCGTATTAATTCAATCCATTAAGTCAATCTTAAATAAATCCATCGAACAAGGCGGCACTACATTAAAAGATTTTGTAAACAGCGATGGCAAGCCAGGCTATTTCCAACAGACTCTTAATGTTTATGGACGCAAGAACAAACCATGTACCGTCTGCTCAACGCCGATCAAACAAATAACCATTGGCCAACGGTCAACGTTTTATTGCCCTAGCTGCCAGCATTAGTCACTGGAAATGCCTTAGAAATTCCTATAGGGTGTAGCAAGAAAAACGAATCTATATTGATGACTATCAGCTAAACTCTATTGATAGCGCTGTGACTTTAAAGGGATTTGATTGTTCAATATTAAAAATAAATTTATTAAGCAATTAATTGGCAGCTCAATGGACTTGATGCCTATTTTTGTGGTTATCTTTATCTTTCAAGTCTTTATCTTAAAGCAGCCCGTGCCAAACATTGGGGAAATAGCCATCGGCACTTGCTTTGTCGTTTTAGGGCTCACGCTCTTTATTCAAGGCTTAGAAAAAAGTTTATTTCCTATTGGCGAGAACTTAGCCAATGCATTTGCTAGAAAAGGCAGCTTACCCTGGCTTTTAGTCTTCGCCTTTTCGCTGGGCTTCGGCACAACCGCTGCAGAGCCCGCCTTGATTGCTGTTGCGGACGAAGCTGCTCGTATCGCTTCAGAAGGTGGTTTAGTAGCAGATACCCTAGAAGCTCAACTGGCTTATGCGACTGGTTTACGGTATACCGTTGCCTTTGCTGTTGGGTTTGCCATATTGTTTGGCGTATTAAGAATTATTAGAGGCTGGCCCGTACAATACCTCATCATTCCTGGCTATATGGGCGTGGTGATTATGACTGCTCTAGCACCCGATACCATCATAGGTATTGCTTTTGATTCTGGTGGCGTGGCCACCTCAACAATTAACGTTCCGCTCATCACCGCACTGGGTGTTGGCCTTGCATCCGCCATTAAAGGGCGCAACCCAATGACTGATGGCTTTGGCCTTATTGCCTTTGCTGCGCTAACACCTATTATTTTTGTCATGGCCTATGGAATGATTATCTAATGGGCCTTATTAACGATTTTTTTGCTATTTTACTGTCTACTTCTCGAGATATTCTGCCCATAGCAGGCATCATTATCTTCTTTCAACTCGTGATTATTCGACGCCCTTTTAAAAAGGCAAATGATTTACTCATTGGTGTTATTTATATTATTTTGGGTATGAGTTTTTTTCTGCTTGGCTTAGAAAAAGCGTTGTTCCCCTTAGGCTCATTAATGGCTGAACAGTTAACTAGCCCACAATTCATAAACCACAGCGGCAACTCACCAACGGATGTTGTTTGGCAAGACTACCTATGGGTTTACATTTTTGCAGCCTGCATAGGGTTTGCTACAACGCTTGCAGAGCCAGCCTTAATTGCTGTTGGTATTAAAGCTGAACAAAACTCTGGTGGAAGCATCAAAGCATTGTATCTACGATTAGCTGTGTCCGTTGGCGTTGCCTTTGGTATTTCGCTAGGCGCTTACCGCATTGTCACTGGCATTGACTTGCACCTATTTATTATCACCGGCTATGTCATTGTCATGATCCAAACGCTTATTTCACCCAAACTCATCATTGGGCTTGCCTATGATTCTGGTGGCGTCACCACATCAACAGTCACTGTTCCGTTGGTCACTGCTCTGGGCATTGGATTGGCCACTGCTATTCCTGGCAGAAACCCTTTGTTAGATGGTTTTGGGCTGATTGCCTTTGCCAGCCTCTTCCCTATAATGTCGGTCCTTGGTTACGCTCAAATTGCAGAGTGGATTAATCGCCGTGTAAACCAAATAAATAAACGATAGGAGCATACTATGCATTTTAAACTTATTTTAGTTTTTGTTGATGACAACAAGACAGACGATGTACTCAAAGCGGCTAGGGACGTCGGTGCGACAGGTGCAACCATTATCAATAATGCGCGTGGTGAAGGTATTAATCAAAAGAAAACATTTCTAGGGCTTAATTTAGAAACTCAACGAGATGTTTTATTGTTCCTTGTAGAAGAACACATGAGTCGTAACATTTTGGAAGAAATTGCAAAAGCCGGAAAATTTGATGACGAACCTGGCAGTGGTATTGCCATAAAAATTGACGTTGAGGATGCGATAGGTGTTCTGCACCAAGCTAAAGAAATTACACAAGTGATTGAGGAAGAATTATGAGCGAAGATAAAAAAATAATTAGAGTACGTGATGTAATGAAAACCAACTTTCATATGATTGATGGAAAGGCAACTATTACTGAGGCTATTAGAATCATGAAACAGCATCGCACATCCATGTTATTTGTAAACAAATTCCATGCCGATGATGAATACGGGGTTTTAAATGCCGGCATTATCGCAAAATTGGTTTTGGCGAAAGACCGTGCTGCAGACCGCGTTAATGTCTACGAAATCAATGAAAAGCCAATGATTTCTGTCACACCTGATATGGACATTCGTTACTGTTCACGCTTGTTTGCACGCTATGGCTTGATGCGAGCACCCGTAATGGAGAATGGTGAAATTATTGGTGTTGTCAGCCCCATACAGCTTGTTTTGGATGGTTTATGTGAACTATCAGGTATATCCTGATTAACCGTAAGCTTTACTTGTTTTTTAAGAATAACATAAGTTATTAATTAATTAGATAACGATCAGAGGTCAATAATGAAGGCAATTAATATACTTGTTTTTTTAATACTCGCCATATTTAGCAGCCAACTGTTAGCGTACGGCGGTTCTTCTAGTAGTAAAAAGAAATGTAAAAAACCAACATTTACTAATGTATCACCAGAACATTTGGCAACTGTTCCTCATGAGTCTAACATTTCATTCCATACATCCGCCGCCACATTACCGCATAGCATTCGTGTTATTGCGAATAAAATACCCGTAGAAATCGACGTCAAAAAAACAAATGATGGATTCGTTGTTAGTGGAAAGTTGCCTGATGCCATAAAAAGAAAATATGTAAGGATCGACTTTTCAGGAACAACGACCAATTCCTGCCAAGGCACGGATGGTTGGTTGCTAGAAATAGAGCAAAAAAAATCAAACTAAACTCGCCTTGCTCTGTAATCCCTTTTTTTTAGAAAAAAACCACATTACTGCTGTGAAATAAAATCCATTAACTATACTAAAGTCGTGCGGCTTAAACCTAATACCCCTGCCCACTCATAACTAAACTGGATTGTTTATGAGATACAAACGATGACAAATACTAACGAGCACAAGCTTGAAATTGATGATTTTCTAATCACAAAAACTGATAATCAAGGATTGATTACTTATGCCAATCGTTCATTTATGAGTATTTCACAGTACCCATTTACTAAGCTGTGTGGAGCTTCTCAAAATATAGTTCGCCACCCCGATATGCCGAAGGGCTTATTCAAATATTTGTGGAATACAATTCAACAAAAAAAATAGTTTTTTGGTTTCATTAAAAACCTATCTGCAAATGGTGATTTTTACTGGGTCTTTGAAAACATCACCGTAGACAATGATGTCAACGGTCAACAGCATGGCTACCATTCCATAAGACGCAAAGCCCCCGAAAGCGCCATAAATACATTGGTCCCTATTTACCAAGAAATGTTAGCTATAGAAATGCAAAACACCGCTTCCAGCACAGAAAATTCTTTAGAGCATCTCGAATCATGGGTCGCCTCACAAAACCTTAGTTACCGTAACTTAATGCTCAAGCTTTATAAAGGTGGGTAAGTAGCATGTCTAATAAGCACACAAGTAGTACTAAAAAAACCAGCGCTAAAGTGCCTTTCATTAAAACACAGCAACTAATATTCTCTGTTTTTAATCTATTGGTGGTTTTTGCACTGGCCGTTTTCATTAGCCTGAACTATCAAGTAAGCATTATAGTTTGGGTTGGCTTTGTTTTAATGGGCATTAACGCTCTATACCATTGGATTACGGTAAACAGACAACTCAAACTGATTGCTCAAATCGGCAGTGTTCTAGAAAAAAATACCGCCGGCGAACTTTATCACCGAATTTCAAACACGAAAGGCATGGGCGAAGTAGGCATTGTCGCGTGGGAATTAAATAGGTTCTTAGACCGCGTTGAATGTTATTTCAAAGAGGTTGGTACTTGTTTCAATGCTATCGCCACGGGTGACTTTGAACGAGAAACCCTGCCATTAGGCTTACCCGGTCAGTTTAAACGCTCATTAATGTCCATCAACCGGTCGGTTGAAGCAATGAGGGATAACAGCGTGTTAATGGCCCATAACTCTCTAGCGTCTGAGCTGTACAAATTAAACTCAAGTAATTTAATTGTAAACTTAAAAAACAATCAATCTGATTTAGTTAATATTAGCGAACAAATGCAGATAGTCACTGATATTGCCATCACTAATGGTGACAATGCAAAAGTTAGCGTGCTAGCTGTATCAGAAATAACCCAAGCACTGCTCAATCTTGATAAAAGCATACAAGCGGTGACTGAGGTCATTCAAGCACTGAATGAAAATAGCGAAATGGTCACTGAGTCATTATCTGTTATCACCGATATTGCTGATCAAACCAACTTACTTGCTCTAAACGCGTCTATTGAAGCCGCAAGAGCCGGCGAACACGGTCGCGGTTTCGCCGTGGTGGCTGATGAAGTAAAAAGCCTCTCGCACCATACTAAGAAAGCAGCTGAAGACGTTGAAAACACACTTAAAGACTTTAATCATCGCGTTAAAGATATGATGACCGAGTCTGGCCGCGCCTCAACCTTAGCCAGCTCTGTTAATGAAACGGTCAGTCAATTTGAAGGGCAGTTTAACGCGTTATCTAAATCTGCTAATGAAACAATTGACCACCTTTCTTACGCAAAAGATAAAACGTTTGGCCTACTAACCAAAGTTGATCATATTGTATTCAAGCAAAATGGTTATATCGCTATTGATAGCGATGGCAAAAAGTGTCCTGAAAAACAAGCCGTTCAAGTTTCATCACACGATTGTCGGCTTGGAAAATGGTATTACGAAGGGCTTGGCAAGCAAGAGTTTACTAACACATCAGCCTATAAGGCTTTAGAAACTCCCCATGCTGATGTTCATGCTCAAGTTCAACGATCAATTGACCTCATCCAACAAGATTGGGTGAGCGACGCTAGTATTCGTAAAGAATTAATCGATAGTATTAAAAACTTTGAGTCTGCAAGTTCAAACGTTATGCGTCATATGGATGAAATGGTAGAGCAAAAAAACAGCTCTAAAAACTAACTATTCGACTATAGCGCTACCTGCGCCACGCGGGTCACTTGCCGCGCTCACTTTGTTTCTTTTTGTATCATGCATAATGGCTTGCATATTACCGTACTGCCTTCCAACTGATTTGAACGCATGCCCTTTTTTCTTCAGTGCACTGACAATGTCCGCACTCAATGCGCCTGGTTCATGCTGAATAACATCGGTTAAATATTGGTGATGATAACGCGGTAATGCAACCCACTCTGCCGGGCCTTTACCGTCTGCCGCTTCTAAAATGCCTAGCAATACCATGCTGATAATTCGGCTACCACCGGGTGTTCCTAATATGCCAATGTGGTCTTTACTTTCAATAAAGGTTGGCGACATACTCGACAACATGCGTTTACCCGGCTCAATTGCATTTGCGGCACCACCTACTAACCCATACACGTTTGGCGTGCCTGGCTTCATAGAAAAATCATCCATTTCATCGTTTAACAAAACGCCCGTGCCTTCAGGTACAAAACCAGATCCAAAGGGGTAGTTCACTGATAACGTAGCTGACACACGGTTGCCTTCTTTATCTAATATTGAAAAATGTGTTGTGTCATGCCCTTCTATTTCATTCAACCCTGTTAAGTCTAAACTGGGTGTCGCCGTTTCCAGTTTTAGGTTTTTTGACATGCTTAGTGCATACGATTTTTTGGTTAATGTATTAACTGGCACATCAACAAAGTCGCTATCACCCATATACAAAGCGCGGTCGCGATACGCTCGTCTCATGGCCTCCACCACGACGTGAATACGCGTTGTTTGGTCCATCGAAGCGATGTCGTATTGTTCTAATATATTTAGCGCAATCGACAACACCAACCCACCCGATGATGGCAAAGCAGCACTGGTGATTTTCATCCCCTTGTAATCAATAACAACCGGTTCACGTTCTTTAATTTGGTAATTAGCAAGATCTTGCTTCGTCCAAATACCACCGGCTTGTTGAACGCCATCAACTAATTTTTCTGCCACCACACCTTTATAAAACCCATCAAAGCCATTTTTTGAAAGCAATTCAAGCGTTTTAGCCAAGTCCGCTTGGATGATTTTTTTACCGATGACAGGTACATTACCTTCATCTAAAAAAATCGTTCTAGACGCCTTAGTAGCGTTTAAAATTGGTTTTCTAAAGCGCGCTAAACGATGATAGTGTTCATTAACGGTAAAGCCGTCTTTAGCAAGCTTAATCGCTGGTTGAAGCGTATCTTTTAAAGCAAGCCGTCCATAATTAGTGGATAAATGAACCAGCGCTGCTGGCATACCTGGAATACCCGCAGATAACGCACCATCAACAGAGGCACTTTTAATCGGTTCGCCATCAGCATCTAAATACATATCTCGGTGTGCTTTTAATGGCGCAACTTCTCGCCCATCAACCATCACCTGTTTTCCATCGCTTGAGCGATGTAACAACCAAAATCCACCACCACCAACACCAGACCCATAAGGTTCGACAACAGCTAAAGCGGCGCTTACAGCAACTGCCGCATCAAACGCATTGCCACCTTTATTTAATATATCAATACCCGCTTTTGTTGCCGCAGGGTGAGCCGATGCGACAGCTTGTGAAGAACTGACTGCTGGTTTATGTGCGCAAGCAGATAACGCAAACGTTAAGACGATGAAAAAGACTGACAAACGTTTCATGATGGGCTACCTGACATTAAGTGTTGATATTTGAGCATTAGTTGATCGTGATTTTCGGCGTGAGTAGGGTCTTTCGGGATGCATTCAACAGGACATACTTCAACACACTGCGGCGTGTCGAAATGCCCTACGCATTCCGTACATAAGTGAGAATGTATTTCATATATTTCTTCACCCATATAAATAGCATCATTAGGGCATTCAGGTTCACAAACATCGCAATTAATGCATTCGTCGGTAATAATTAAAGACATAACTACTTAAGTTTTTTTAGGATAGCGCGTTCAACGTTATTCGGTACAAATGGTTTGATATCACCATTATGGCGAGCGATATCGCGTACTAACGTTGAAGACAAATCGGCCCATTCCGAATGAGGTGTTAAAAAAACCGTTTCAAGTGTCGGCATCATTAACCTATTCATACCCACCATTTGAGCTTCGTACTCAAAATCTGCGATAGACCGTACGCCACGAATAACAATATTTGCACCGTGTTGCTCAGCCAAATGAACCAAAAGGCCTGAAAAACTCACCACTTCAACGTTTGCGACGCTGGCCAATGCCGCCTTTGCCAATTCAACGCGCTCATTAGAATCAAACAGCGGGTTTTTGCCTGCACTATCAGCAACCGCCACGACAACGATATCAAACAGCGTAGCTCCGCGTTCAATGATATTGATGTGCCCATTGGTAATGGGATCAAATGTTCCTGGGTAAATTGCTTTTCTAGCCATGTTTATTCTCTATGGTATAAATAATATGACACTTGCCCAGCTGTTTTACTGCGGCGTTGTGCCCAGTTGCTTGGCAAAAAATCTAAATCCAATTTGCGTTCGCACTCTAAGTAGATAACGGCATCATCCGACAAACATCCACTCGCTTCAAGATTCTTGCTGCATTCTTCCAGCTCACCTTGTCTAAACGGCGGATCTAAAAACACCACATCAAAGATCATATCGCCTTCTTTACGCTTAGTTTTCATAAAATCCAACGCACTGCGATGCATTAATTGTACGTTATCAGCTGTTAACAGGTCTTTATTAGTCCGTAAACATTTCATAATACGAACATCTTTTTCAATCATCAACACATGGCTTGCCCCACGCGATGCCGCTTCAAACCCTAGCGCTCCACTTCCCGCATATAAGTCCAAACAATGGGCTTGAGATAAATACGGCTGAAGCCAATTAAACAGTGTTTCACGAATAGGGTCTGTAGTTGGGCGCAAGCCTTCAACACTTGGGAATTCAATTTTTCTACCGCGCCAGTTACCAGCAATTATTCGTACCCGGTTTGTTTTATTCGCCATTATTTTTTGATATCTGAGTTTCCGACCGTCACCATCACCATTTTTTCCATATCAACGCGGCGCTGAAATGCGTCCTTGATACTGGCAAGGGTGACGTCATTGATGTTTTGTAGGTAATTATTCAAATAGTCTAATGACCTGCCACTCACCACAATGCCAGAAATAACACTCATTAATTTTTTATTACTGTCTAACTTTAATGCAAAACCACCGCGAATGTTTTTCTTTGATGCCAACAGCTCTTCTTCCGTTGGTCCTTCCGTGATAAATGTCTTTAATGTTTCCTTAAGCGCCGTTGATGCTTCAGCAACACGTTCGTTTTTAGTCTGTAAACCTAATAAAAAAGGCCCCTTTTGCCGCATTGCATTAAAATAACTGTACGCACTGTAAGCCAGCCCCCTTTCCTCACGTATTTCTTTAACAATGCGAGAACTAAAGCCACTTCCACCCAAAATATGATTACCTACGTGCAACGCAAAGTAATCGGGATCATTATGTTTTAACACCGGCGTTGCATATAACAAATGCGTTTGTTGTGATGGGTAATCCTTATGAAGCTGAAGCGCTTCAGATCTATCTAAAACAGCGGGGATTTGAGCCGCTTTAACACCCGTTTTCAACTTGCCAACCAAATCATTTACCAGTTTTTCTGCTGCCTGCCGTGTAACCCCACCGACCATCACAACCGTTAAGTTTTTGCCAACGTAGTACTGCTGATAATAACGACGAACATCTTCAACATTAAGTTCAGTAACGGTTTTTTCCGTTCCTTGAATAGGGTTCTTATACGGATGTCCTTCATAAATTTGCTCATATAAAGCCAACTGAGCTAACGTACCGGGGGATTCTTCCCGTTGTTTTATACTTAACAATATTCGTTGCTTTAAACGATTAAAATCAGTCGATGAAAAGTCAGGCGAATTCACTACATTTATAAACACCGGCCAAGCTGTTGCCAACACCTTCTCATCGGTTAAACTTCGGTAGGTAATTGATGAAAAATCTCTCGATGCCGATGTCGACAATTGAGCACCGACACTTTCAATATTTTCAGCAACTTGTTGGGCTGTTAATCCACCTGCACTTTCGTCCAACAACGCACTTGTTAAAGCCGCTTGGCCCAACTGACTGCCATCATGTGCGCTACCCGCATCAAACATCAATTGCACATCTAAAATAGGTAACCCCGTCGTCGGTACAAAATAAACATTAGCACCATTACTTAGCTGCCAGTGCTCAACATTTGGCAACGCAAAACCAGTGCAACTCATTAGCATCGCCAATAAACCCACCATACCTTTTAACTTATTCAGCATGCTGGTTCTCCTTCGCATTCGTTACTGTTGTTTGAGGTTGCATATGAACCACGGTTAAGTGATCATCAATCAGGTATTTTTGGGCAACCACTCGTATTTGAACCGCCGTTACTGCTTTTACCTTATCTACATAGCTCGCTTCTTTTTGCCAACCGACGCCCACCGTTTCCAACATGCCCAATTGCATAGCTTGATAGAAACTTGAGTCTTTTTCATACACAGATGATGCGATGACCTGTGCTTTAATTTTTTCTAATTCTTTGGCTGTAATAAGTGTTTTTTTAAGTGATTCTATTTCAGTTTTAATCGCTTTTTCAAGATCATCAACCGTATGTTGTTTGGTAGGCATACCATCAAATAGGAATAACGTTTCAAGACGCGCGTTTAAGTCATAGCCTGCACTAACGGAACTTGCCACCTGTTGCCCTCTTACCAAGTTTGATGGCAGCCGAGCACTGCTACCACCACTTAAAATACCGGATAAGACTTCCAACGCATACACATCATCTTCCTTATCCGCCGAATTTAATACCGGCACCTTATACCCCATTAATAAATACGGAACTTTGGCTTCTTGTTTAACAACCGCCCTACGAACACCTAATTGTGGCACTTCTTCACGTTGTTTAACGGGCTTAAACTTTACATTAGGTATCGGACCAAAATATTTTTCAGCCAAGGCAAATACGTTCTCTGCTTTTACATCACCAACAACTACCAACGTTGCATTGTTTGGCGCATACCACTGCTTATACCAGTCAGCCAAATCATCGAGTTTCATGTCTTCGAGGTCTTGCATCCATCCAATAATGGGGTTGCGATAGGGGCTACTGGTATAGGCCAATGCCTTAAAGTATTCATACGTTTGAGATTGTGGTTTATCTTCTGTTCGCATCCGCCGCTCTTCCATCACCACTTGCAACTCTTTTACAAACTCTTTTTCTTGTAACTTCAAGTGCTGCATCCGCTCAGACTCAAGCCGCATACTCACTTCAAGCCTAGAGGCTTCCATCGTTTGGAAATAAGCCGTGTAGTCCGCGCCAGTAAATGCGTTTTCACGCCCACCGTTGGCGGCGATTATTTTAGAAAACTCACCCGGCTCAAGATTGTCCGTGCCTTGAAACATCATATGCTCCAACACATGAGACAATCCAGTGATGCCATCATGCTCATAGCTAGCCCCTACTTTATACCAAACTTGGGACACCATCACGGGGGCACGGTTATCTTCTTTTACTAGCACTTTTAAACCATTTTTAAGTACCTTTTCGTGTACCATATTGGCGTTACGCGGTTCAGAAGCAAACCCACTCAGTGAATAAATAAAGCTCAGAATTAAAACGATTGCTGATAATTTTCTCATTTTGTTTCTAGTTAACCTTAACCATAATAAAATGGGCATTCTACGATAGAAGCCCTTAAAAGGCACAGTATCATGTTTGGATTCGGTAAGAAAAAAAAATCAGAAAACATTACAGACGATAAACAAAGCGACGGCCTTCTTGGTCGCTTAAAAAACCAACTATCAAAAACACGCAGTCATTTAACCGGTGGGCTAGGTAATTTATTTCTAGGCAAAAAACAAATAGACGATGATCTATTTGAAGAATTAGAAATGATTCTACTCAGTGCCGATGTTGGTATTGAAGCAACACAGCAAATTATAGGAAACCTGACACAACGTGTAGCCAGAAAGCAGCTGTCTGACCCTCAGGCGTTAACCGCGGCATTACAGGATGAAATGCTGGCCATACTCGAAGTGAATCAACAAACACTCACCATTCCTGACAGTGAAACACCCTTCGTTATTTTGGTGGTTGGCGTTAATGGTATGGGGAAAACCACCACGATTGGCAAATTAGCTAAACGTCTACAGTCAGAGGGCAAAAGCGTTATGTTGGCCGCCGGAGACACCTTTAGAGCAGCCGCTATTGAACAACTACAAACCTGGGGCACTAGAAATAATATAGATGTCGTCGCTCAACATACAGGCGCTGATTCAGCCTCTGTTATTTATGATGCCTTTGAAAAAGCGCGTGCTCGAAAGGTCGACGTGCTCATCGCAGATACCGCTGGTCGCTTGCACACACAAACTAACTTGATGAACGAACTCAGTAAAATTAATCGCGTTATCAAAAAACTAGATGATAAGGCACCTCACGAGGTGATGCTGGTTCTAGATGCAGGTGTTGGCCAAAACGCCCTGGCACAAACAAAACATTTCAATGAAGCGACCCCTCTTACCGGGCTAACGCTTACTAAGCTCGATGGCACAGCGAAAGGCGGCATTATTTTTGCCATTGCCAACCAATTTAACTTACCCATTCGCTTTATAGGCATTGGCGAAGGTATCGATGACCTACGTGAATTCGATGCACAGCAATTCACCCAAGCATTATTTGAACAAGAAGAAAAAACGAGTTAAAGGCTATGCTCCAATTCATTAATGTCAGCAAACGATACCCCGCCGGTGGTGCAGATGCCCTAAAAAACGTTAATTTTGAGTTGGGCCAAGGCGAAATGGCCTTTTTAACGGGGCATTCGGGCGCTGGCAAAAGCACCTTGCTAAAACTCATCGCATTATTAGAACGCAGCACACAAGGCCAAGTGATGCTAGATAACCAAAACATTGGCCGCGTTGCAAAACGACACGTGCCTTACATACGCCGTAAAATTGGTATGATTTTCCAAGATCATCGACTATTACACGACCGCAGCGTCTTTGATAACGTTGCGTTGCCTTTAATTATTTCGGGGCACAGACATCAAGAAATACACCGCCGTGTGCGCGCCGCCTTAGACAAAGTCGGCCTACTGGGCAAAGAACAACGCTTACCTATTTCACTGTCTGGTGGCGAACAACAACGTGTTGGTATTGCCCGTGCTGTTGTTAACAAACCGCCAATGATTCTAGCCGACGAACCAACTGGCAACTTAGACCCCGAACTATCCGCAGAAATTATGCAATTATTCGAACAATTCAACCAAGTGGGCGTAACCGTGCTTATCGCTAGCCACGATTTGGCGCTTATAAGCAGAATGGGCTACCGACAACTGACCTTAGCAAACGGTGAAATGGTGACGTCCAATGGCTAGTCGTCGTCAAAATATCCAACGTCCAGGGCAACCGTTTAACCTTAAACTATACGTCCATATTCACTTACATAGCTTTTTCTCAAGCTTGGGCCGGTTAGCGCGCGCTCCTTTTAATTTTATGATGACGGTGGGTGTTATTGCCATCACCTTGTCTTTACCGGCTGGCATGTTAGTGTCTATCGAAAACCTTAAAGCCGTCAGTGGTCAAATAGATTTAACACACAACCTTTCTATTTTCCTTAACCACACTGTTAATTTAGATAAAGCAAAAGCACTAGCAAAAAACATTGAAAGCAACAACAAAGTAGCGCAAACAATCCTTATTGATAAACAAACTGCGTTGGAAGAGTTCCGCCAATATAGTGGCTTTGGCTCTGCATTGAGTTCCTTGGGCGAGAACCCCTTACCCCATGTTATCCAAGTATCACCTGTCATCAGCTTTAATAACCCTGCAGCACTTAAATCATTGGTTATCGAGCTTAAGCAGCACCCAGAAATCAAATTGGTACAAATGGACATGTCATGGCTAGAACGACTCAATGCCCTCCTCCATATTGCACAACGTGGCGTCACGCTAATCACTATTTTGTTAGGTATTGCCGTGTTACTGATTATTAGCAACACCATCCGCCTTGAATTACAAAACCGCCGTGCCGAAATAGATATCACACGCCTAGTTGGCGCAACCCATGCCTTTATTAAACGCCCGTTTATTTACAGTGGCTTTTGGTATGGCTTATTAGGCGGCATAGGCGCCTGTTTATTAGTCACGTTATCCCTTTGGCTACTCGATGGCCCAACAAACGCTCTCTCGAGCTTATACAGCAGCTCTTTTAGCATTAGCTACATGTCATTCGGCAGCATCATGTTTTGGCTGGCACTGTCTGTCACACTAGGTATTGTTGGCTCCTGGATCGTTGTCACACGCCATTTGAATGATTTAGAGCAGTAAATTGTCACATCCTTACCTTAAATAGGAACTTTTGCTATAATTAGCACTCTTATAGGGTGACTGCTAAATAGCAACTTAATCACTAAGAGAGTTTTGTACGGAAGAAGATTTTGTTTTCAGACAAGGCAAAAAAGCGCGGAAAGAGGGAGTTTACTGGAGTAAATGACCGATTGAGCACTTTTTTAACGCCGTATGACAGCAAAAGAGCTTTCGTAAAAAGCTCTCAAAGGAGAGTTATATGACACAAACAATGATACTACCAAATACATTAACAGCCGGCTCTTTGGATGCCTATATATCATCCTTATCAACAATGCCCGCTCTTAGCGCTGAACAAGAAAAAGCGTTAGCGTATCGCTTGCGTGATGAAAATGACCTAGAAGCTGCGCGTACCTTAGTGTTATCTCATATGCGTTATGTTGTACACATTGCCCGTAGCTACATGGGTTACGGACTTGCTCTGCCCGATTTAATTCAAGAAGGCAGCGTTGGCTTAATGAAAGCGGTTAAACGTTTCGATCCTGAAGTTGGCGTACGCCTAGTTTCTTATGCCGTGCATTGGATAAAGTCCGAAATACACGAATACGTGATTAAAAACTGGCGCATTGTTAAAGTCGCCACTACCAAAGCTCAACGCAAGCTATTTTTTAATCTCAGAAAAAACAAAAAGAACCTCTCATGGCTCAATGAAACAGAAGCCGAAGCTGTTGCTAATGACCTAGGTGTAGATAAGTCTGCTGTGTACGAAATGGAAAAACGCCTTAGCAGTCATGATATGGCTTTCGATGGCCACCAAGATGATTCAGCCGACTCAGAAGAACTAACCCATACGCCTGCATCTTTCTTGTCCCAACAAGAGACTGACCCTGCTGTCGTCGTTGAAGCGCATAACGAAAAAACAGATAGCACCACTAAACTACATACCGCACTACAAACGTTAGATGAACGTAGTCGTGAAATTTTGGCAGAGCGCTGGCTAACCGATAAAAAATCCACCTTGCATGAATCTGTCTCTTATACACATCTCCGAGCCCACGAGACGGACTCCTATC